>Ga0207691_10007768_pt1 | contig 10330 bp, 9 predicted proteins | sample KBSM13metaG_FD_184327 | JGI IMG/M metagenome (GOLD analysis project Ga0207691, IMG submission 184327) | Miscanthus rhizosphere microbial communities from Kellogg Biological Station, Michigan, USA - KBS M1-3 metaG (SPAdes) (version 2) | ecosystem: Host-associated > Plants > Roots > Rhizosphere >... | reverse complement strand
CTCGACGACATGGAGGCGCAGATGCACCACGAGCAGCCCGCCGCCAGTCCATCCACTTCGCCACAAAACTGAAAAGCACAGCCGGGTGCCGGGTGCCCCAGGTCTCGCTTTTGAGACCTGGTATACCTCAGAGCTAGTCGAGAAACGCAATTTGAGATAAATGGCGTGCGCCGCGTTCCTGGCTCACGTACACGAGATGCTCCGCATGCGCCGAGTTTCTTCAGTGTCCGTCGGCGTGTGCCGGGGCGCTCATTCCTGAAAAGATCCGCCAGGTTCCATCGGACTCGCGACGCCATGTGTGCAGGATGCGGCTGGTTTCGCTCTGCTCCGCACCTTCCTTGCTGACCCATGTTGCGCGGGCGCGATACGTGGTGGTTGCGAGGTCGCCGCTGACCTGCACAGCGAGGCGCTCGAGCGTGTGGCTCTTCAGGTGTTCCCCTTTGCGGGTGTGGTTGGTAATCCAGTTGGTGATTTGCGATTTGCGTGCCGGCTCGGGGCTGACGTTGGGCCAGCCGAGAAAATCTTCGCGCCACAGGGTACGGTAGCCTTTGAGATCGTTGGTCTGCACATAGTTCCAGTAGGCGATCTCGCGGGCCCAGACGGCGTCCTCCGCCACTTTGTTCTGCTGCGCAAAGCAGAGCGACGAGACGAGCAGCAACGCAACAACGACAACCAGGCGAATGCGGTTCATGATGCCTCCGGGAATTTCCAACGATAGCAGGCGGGAGAGGTAGCGCACATTGCTTACCGCCCTGTCGACTTCCCCATGCTGTGGCAGGCTTCTTCAAACTCTTCGTAGCTTGACCAGCGGAGCGTCACTGTTGCGTTATCGATGAAGAGTCCGGACTGGAAGCGAATTCCTTGTTCGCCGGGGCGGTCCATCACCAGATCGGGCCCATGCCAGGTGCCGCCCACGTCGAAGAAGCCGCGGTGTTGGTAGTTGATCTGGAACGCCTTTTTCCACTCGAGCAGGCGGAAATTCATGTAGCTGCCTTCGGTGCTTCGATAGCCGCCGTACATCTCGCCGCTGATGTTCATCCGCTGCGCAGTGCCGGGAGAAATACAAAGCCAGCCTTCGCCGCTGATGTCGGCGTTCTTCATTTTGCCGTTGCGCCGTCCACCGCCGTGGAATCCCGAAGGCCTTCCCGGCCAGAACGAGACATACAACGGGTATGACTTCCCGTCCTTGGACACTACCGTTCCCGATCCATGCCAGTAGAGCAGCGGCGTTGCTTGCCCGCCGATGTGCAGCGCCCACGGGTTCATCGCGACTTCAAAGACCCAGACCACCGCGGTCGCGCCGATCGCCCACAACACGAGCTTCATCAGGCAACCGCTTAGACTCGCAAGACAGCCGCCCTTGCCGCGCATGCGCCGAGTATATCTCGCAAACAATTCTGCGGGAATCCAGTACGGATCTTACTTCGCATTTGGCGTTTCGACGATGTCGCCGTGGTAGCGCTGGAAGATGTCGAGGAATTCCTGTAGCTCGCGCGCGGGAATGTTGTTGCGTTTGAGTGCGGCCTTTGTGAACTCCATGGTTGCATCCCACTCTTGTTCGGTGATGCCGAGGCCGGCGTGCGAGGTCTTCATATCGCGCCCAAGATAGACGCACGGACCTCCGGAGAGAGCACACATCTGTTCCACGGTGAGCTGTTGAGCACGCATCTTGGAGTCGATGCTGCGGCCCTGGTTGAAACGGCTGAATCGCGGATCCGCGCGCATAAGACCGAACATGTCCGCGATAACGGTGGCGATCACATCGTAGCCGCCGAGGCGCTTGTACAAAGAGAGTTCCGACGGGCCAGGTTGGGTCGGCATGCCGTCGATTATCGGGCGCGTGCCTGGAGCGGTCAACGGATTTGCTGAGCTAACCCAAGCAGGAGGGCAAACGGAATTGGGCATTTTCGCGATGCAAATCATCAGAAAAGATCGGAAAGTTTCTGCATTGCACCAGGAGTGGTGAAATCCACAGAATTGACTAGAGTTTTGCACTTGCGTCCACAGGTTGAGTCGGCCTACCTTCACTTCAGTTGATGAGCCTGTAGGGAGTTGGACGGCAAGTCCGGTCTGACAGGCGACGCAGGACTGATGGAAACTGGCTGGACACTGGACGCGCAAGCCGAAGGTGAAAGGTCAAAGGAAATTGAGACAGCGTCGAGTGTTGGGCAGGGAAGGCTGGACCCGTTGGACGCGAAGATTCATCCGCGGCGCAAGCCAGAGGATGCAAAGTTCGAAGACAGCCGGGGATTCATCATCGACCCAACCGTAGATGCGTATCCGGGGCAACCCGGGGGAGCGTAGACGGAGAAGCCGAAAGACTGAGAGACCGGGGTAACTCGGAGGATCAATCGATCGGCGTCGCGGAAGGACCTAAGATTTGGGGCAACCCGGAGAGTGGTCCAGAGGCGTTAGCCAGAGAGGGAGATCCGGGGCAACCTGGAGATTCAACGAAGGCACAACCGGATGGTGCGCGAACCGAGGTGACTCGGAGATCCATCAGCCGGTGCCGGAAGATACAGGATTCGGGGCAACCCGGAAACTGGTCGTCGGCGATACCGAAGGACTGACAAGCCGGGGCAACCCGGTGAATTGGTCAATCGGCACCGCCGAAGGATGCGGGACTCGAGGCAACTCGGGAATCCATCGCCGGTAAAGCCGGAGAGCAGGAGGAGGGGCAACCCGAAACCTGTTCAGAGGCGCAGCCAAGGAGTGGGGAATCGGGGCAACCTGGGACTTCGCCACCGGCAGCGCGGAAGATGCGAGAATCGGGGCGACTCGATGATCCATCGCCGGCACAGCGAAATGGACTGAAGATTCGGGGCAACCCGGAGATTCGTCGCCGGCGCGGCATAAGCGTGCTGAGTACGGGGCAACCCGGAGAAGCATGGCTGGCCAAGCCGGAAGATGCAGGGATCGAGGAAACTCGAAACCCGATCAAGAAGCTGAACGGGACGATGCATGATCCGATGAGCTACAAGATCATTACGGAAGACGCCAGAGACCGCAAGGTCTCTGGCGTTTTCATTTGGTTCGGGATTCTCGATTCGCGGATATCTTCTTGTCTTAGCAAAGCTGCTCGGTCGTTTTTCGCAGTCGCCTTGACCTGAAAATGGGCGGACTTGTGCGGAATTTTGCGTCTTACCTGAGTCGCAGGTAACGATTTCGGTGATCACAAGTAATACCACTAGACGAGATTCTGGTTTCCCATCCTTGTCAATTTAACTGTATGCTTGGAAATCCCTAAGCCCCAAGGAGGGTCTGAAGACAATGAGGCTGACATCCCCACTGACGGCAGTGTGCCTTGCAGTTGCGGTTTCCCCTGTGTTGGCACAGAGCCCCAACGCCCTGCAAAACGGGCACGCGATTATTGTTGTTCCTGACACCACGGTTGTGCGCGCGGAAGATCGTGGAGTCCGAGCTCACACAAACCACCTGATCATGGTCAGGCCAGATGCCAGCCCAGATGCGACCAGCGGGCCGAGCGGGAACACGCCTGCGACGATTTATCCGGTTTATCTACCCGGGAAGACCTACAACCCAGGAGCAGGCGGCGGCACGATTGCAATCGTCGACGCTTTCGACTACCCGACGGCTGAGAATGATCTGCATGTCTTTTCAACAACGGTAGGTTTGCCCGATTGCACCATTGCCAATGGCTGTTTCTCGGTGGTTTATGCGAGCGGTACAAAGCCGCGGAGCAACTGCGGCTGGGCTCAGGAAGCAGCGCTGGACATTGAGTGGGCGCACGCGATGGCGCCAAAGGCAAAGATCGTTCTTGTCGAAGCAGCTTCAAACAGCAATGTCGATCTCTATGCAGCTGTGGACGTCGCCACGCAAAAAGTATTGGCAAGCGGCAGCGGAGAAGTGTCCATGAGCTGGGGTGGCAGCGAGTATTCGGGAGAGGCTGCCAATGACTCCCACTTCAAGCACAGTGGTGTGGTCTACTTTGCATCGAGTGGCGACACAGGCGGAGTTACGGAATACCCGAGCGCTTCACCCTTCGTTGTGGCTGCCGGCGGAACAACCTTGAACCGCAATACCGATAAGAGCTTCAAGAGCGAAACCGGTTGGAGCGGGAGTGGCGGTGGCCCGTCGAAGTACGAGCCCAAGCCTTCATGGCAGACGGTCCTGGGAACCAGCGCGACGGCACGTTCCATTCCTGACTTCTCCTTCGTTGGCGATCCTAATACCGGCGTGTCGGTCTATGACTCGACGCGTTGCCAAGGACTCTCAGGCTGGCTGGTGTTTGGCGGCACCAGCGTTTCGGCACCGTCACTGGCGGGCATTGTGAACACGGCTGGACATTTCTATCCAGATTCGACGACGGAGTTGTCCACGATGTACTCGAATATTCTGTATTCGACTGACGGGACGAATAACAACTTCTACGACGTCCTTACCGGCACAGCCGGGGGCAACACAGCCAAAGCCGGTTACGATTACATAACTGGAATCGGTTCCTCGCGCGGTACCACCGGGAAATAATCCTTCACGGTTGAATTCTGTAAAGCGAATGGCCATCCCTTAAGCAGGATGGCCATTTGCTTTGATCGAAATGACTTGACCCCTCAAGGAGGGGTGGCAGCCTTAGTGCATCGCGCCCGCGCCCGGTCCCTGCCCAGGCCGATTCTTATTGAGCATAAATGCCATAAGAACCAGCCCCACTGACAACCACGACAGCTCCATGTAGACATCTTGGAAGCCTTGCATCGCCGCCTGCTGATTTAACTGGTTGTAGATTGACGCGAGGGCCATACCGCCGCTGTTGGGTTCACCGAAGGTGCCGGTGAAGTAGCCCGTGAGAGCCTGCCTGTGCTGCTCGAAGGCATTGGACCCGGACTGCATCGCTCCTTGCAGATGTTGCTGGTGCCATAGCGACCGGCTTGTGACCTGCGCATTGGTGATGGCGATCATGATGCTGCCGCCAAGGTTTCTTACGAAATTGATCAGGCCCGCAACCTGGTTGCTCTCTTCTTTGGGCATGCCGACGTAGGCGGCGTTGGTGATGGAGATGAAGCAGAAGGGCAACGGAAGCATCTGGATCACCCGAAGCCACGACGCCTGGGCAAAACTCATCTGCAGCGTAGTGACATACGCGGCATAGCGAAACGTCACGATGAACATGAGAAAGCCCGCGACGGCCAAAGTTCGCGCGGAGATCTTGCCCGTGGCGACGCCGGCCATCGGCATGACGATGACCAGAGCGATGCCGCCGGCGGTGAGTGCCAGGCCTGCGGTCGTTGCGTTGTAGCCCAGCAACTGCTGCATGAATTGCGGCTGCAATACAGTATTCGCGTTGAGCACGCCTCCCACCAACATCATCAGGAAACAACATATCGCGAAGTTCTTAAACCGGAACAGTTTGAGATTGATAAGCGGATTCTTGTGCCGCCACTCCCATACAAACAAACCAACGATGCCAACGACGAATAAGACGGTGAAGAAGCGGATGAAATTGGAGGCGAACCAGTCATTCTCCTCTCCCTTGTCGAGCATGATCTGCATGCCGCCCATTGCCATCGTGAGGAATGCGAGCCCCACGTAGTCCATGTTGCGCAGCTTCGACGGATCGGCCTTGATCCAAGGCGGATCTTCTACAAGCCGTGTCACCAGAATGAATGCCAGGATTCCCACTGGAATGTTGATGAAGAAGATCCATCGCCATGAGTAGTTGTCCGTAATCCATCCGCCCAGTGTCGGGCCAATGGACGGAGCAAGCACGGCAACCAGTCCGTAGAGTGCAAACGCTTGCCCGCGTTTATGCGGTTCAAACGAATCGGCCATGATGGCCTGCGCCATTGGCTGCATACCGCCGCCACCCGCGCCCTGGATGATTCGGAAGACAAGCAACATCGGGAGAGATAGTGCAGCACCGCAGAGAAAGCTGGCCACAGTGAACACAGTGATGCAGAAGACGAAGAAGTTTCGGCGCCCCATCAGGCTCGATGCCCAACCGCCAAGCGGGAGCACGATTGCGTTTGCGACAAGGTAGCTGGTGAGCACCCAGGTGGCCTGATTGGTACTTGCGCCCAAATTACCGGCAATGTGCTGCAGAGCGACGTTCGCGATCGATGTATCGAGCACCTCCATGAACGCAGCGAGCGCGACGGTCATGGCGATCAGCCAGGGGTTCACACGGGGCTTCCACTGCACAGGCACCGCGGGAGCAGGGCTATCCATGTGCCTGACCTGAGTGCCGGCGCCGGTCGGTGCAGTTTGCAACTCGGGCAAAGAACTTTCTCCTTGTGGTTGTTCGACTTTCCACGTTGGCTGGGGTGCAGCGCTCAGTGATGCGCCTGCAGCGGGAGGGCCGCTGTTTCGGGACCTCGGGGAATTGCCACTCAGCTATAGATGAGGTTATGTGTCATGGAGGTTCATGGAACTTTCCAGGCTCGTTACTATGCGGTACTTGTCGTGCGCCAGCCGACCAGCGCAATCCCGAGAGCGATCAGTTGCATCGCGACAATAAACGCGACGCAGGCGGGCCACTTGCCAAACGCCCAGAATGCTCCGGGGACCACGCCCGCTGCAGTTCCGCCGAGGTAATAGCAGGTGATGTAGAGGCCTGCGGCCGTAACCCGGGCGCCTGACGGCGCTGCCTCGCGAAGATGGCTTTGCGAAGCAGTCTGCGCGATGAAGACGCCGCTTGAGAGCATCGTGAGTCCGACGATCACGATGGGCAGCGAAAGAGCAAGCGTCAGAAGCACTCCGGCTATGGCGCAGCAGATGGCTCCCGCAATGCCGGCGCGAAGACCAACCCGCGTGATCACATATCCTGCGCCGGGTGTGACCACAAGGCCGATCAGGTAGACGAAGAAGAGTGAACTCAGGGCCGTAGTGGATAGCGAGAATGGCGCGGCACTGAGGTAGAAGGTGATCCATGTAAAGACGCCGACGAGGGAGAACAGCACGTTGAATCCCACGGCGAATGTTGCAACGAGCCTGCGATTGCGGAACAGGATTCGAACCTGGCTGAGGAACGAGGGTCGTGCGTCTGAGCTTTGCGGCGCGATCGCACGTCGGCGTCCGTGCGGAAGCCACGCAGCGACAGCGGCTCCCCCGGCGAGCGATGCGGCGCCAAGCGCGAGAAAGCTGACACGCCAACTGAAATGATCTGCGAGAATGCCTGCGGAGACGCGTCCAAAGAAGCCGCCGAGAGCTGTACCGCTGACGTAGAAGCTCATAATGAGCGCCACACGCTCCGGGGGCCATTCTTCGCCGATATAGGTGACCACAACAGCTACAACACCGGGAACCATGATGCCCTGAAGAAATCGCCAGAAGATAAGCTGCGGTAGCGATGCGGATGTGGCCGCAAGCAGGGTGGGAACGGAGATGCCGAGAAGCGAGATGACGATGACGCGTTTTCGCGGAAGACGCTCGGTGAGTGCTCCAAAGATTGGAGCCGAGATAGCGACGCCCAGGGTTGCGGCGGAGACGGTCATGCCGACGCCGGTTTTGGAAGCATGGAATATACGGGCGAGCAGAGGAAGGAGCGGCTGCGTGCAATAAACCTCAAGAAAGGCGCAGACGCCGCAGAGGGTGACGGCGACCGCTGCCCATGTGCCGGGCAGGGGATGTTCGCCAGGTTGGAAGCGGGTGTCCAATCATCAGGATAGTGCATCGTCATTGGCGCAGGGCCGGCGAGGAATGCCCCGGAGGCGCAATGGAGGTCTGGCCGATGAGGTGGGGCGACGGTATACCCTAAGCCATAGATGGATTCTCCTTCCCCAAAGCCACCACGACGCGGCTTGGAGGCCTTCGCCTTTCGCGATTTCAGGCGATACCAACTGGCGCGCGTCGCTGTAATTCTTGGCGCAGAAGCGCAATCAGTGGCGGTTGCGTGGCAGGTGTACTCGATCACCCACCGGCCGCTCGATCTCGGATACACCGGGTTGGCGTTGTTTTTGCCCGGGCTTTTCTTTCTGTTGCCAGCGGGACATGTTGCGGACCGCTTCGACCGGCGAAAAGTCATTTTGATTTGCTACGGGCTGCAGGTCTTCTGCACGTCAACGCTCGTTCTGCTTGCGCGCGCGGGCACTCAAAACGTGTACTCCATTTACGCGGTCTTGTTTCTGATCGGTATGGGAAGGGCATTTTCGGCGCCGGCGAGTTCGGCGTTGCTGCCTCACCTCGTGCCCGAGAAGCATTTTGTCAACGCAGTCACGTGGGGAGGAGCAATCTTCCAGATTGCAAACGTATCGGGACCCGCGCTCGGTGGCATTCTTTTCACTTTGCCGCTGGCACGGCTTGTGCCAGGCAGCAGGCTTGAGGGCGCGGGAATTGTCTACGTGTTCACGCTGTTGACGCTGGCGTGGTTTTTGGTGCTGATCCTGAGCCTGCACGCGCGGCCGGGCCGAATGGAGCATCGGGCTGCATCACTCAAGGTTGTCTTCGCAGGATTCCAATATGTGCGGAGTTCGCCCCTGCTGCTGGGTTCGTTTTCGCTGGACCTTTGCGTGGTTCTGCTCGGCGGGGCAGTGGCTCTGATGCCGATTTTTGCCAACGACATTTTGCATACGGGGCCGCGGGGGCTGGGCATGCTACGCGCGGCTCCGGCGATTGGCGCTTTCACAATGTCTCTGGTGATGGCGCGCTTTCCGATCAAGCGACGCGCAGGAGTGAGGTTGTTTGTCTGCGTGGGGATCTTCGGAGCGGCAACGGTCATCTTCGGCCTTTCGCGCAGTCTGTGGCTCTCTCTGGCCGCGCTGGCCATTAGCGGCGCGGCAGACATGATCAGCGTGATTATTCGGGGATCGCTGCTGCAACTGGCTACTCCGCCGGAGATGCGGGGAAGAGTGAGCGCGGTGAACTCCCTCTTCATTGGCGCATCTAACGAGTTGGGTGAGTTTGAGAGCGGACTCACGGCGCAATGGTGGGGCGCGGTGCGAGCGACGGTTATCGGAGGCCTCGGTGCACTTGCAGTGGCGGGTACGTGGGCGACATTCTTCCCAAGCTTGCGCCGGGCCGATGAACTGAGCGCGGAGGCATTGCGCCCGCCGTCTTCGGCAAAGATCGAAGCTCCAGTCGCAAAGTAAGCGCGAGTTCGGCAAGTTGTCGCGCCAGTCAGGAGGGGTTCTTGAAGGCCTGGAAAATCGTGGTAATTCCGACAGCGATTACGCTGTCTGTCGGTGGAATTTATCTATTCACTGTGTGGAGACACCGGCAGGATCCGGGCGTGATCGGACAACAGGCTCAGCAGGCCACGACGATGGATGATGTGGCCGTGGTGCGGATGGAGTTTCCCTCGCACTTCGAGGATGTGCAAAGCCTGGAAGGAAAAAGCGTGTGGATGAAGAACGGCTACACGATGTCTTACTTCCCCTACGTCGGCGGAAAGGTCGAGTTTGGAAAGAAGGTGGGCGTGATTCCGCCCGCCCAGCGGTTGGATGTGAAGAAGGTCATCAAGGCGACAGTGCCGAAGGATGTGGACGACGGGATCAGCCACGGCACGCGGCAGGCGATGGTTGTGTTTACTCTACCTGACGGGAAGGAGCAGTACGCGACTCCGGTTGGCGCGATGGATGGAAGCCAGGAGCAATACTATTGCGATTTGCTTTTTTTCTATGACGATCCGCACACGATCTATACGCACTGGCCGAAGGATATTTGGGCGGCGGTGGATGCACACCAGGTGAAGCAGGGAATGAATGAGTTGCAGACCCGCATGGCGATTGGGCAGAAGATGCATCCAGACGGGCAGAAGGAAGGCGATCGCACCGTGACATACGACCAGGACGGAAAGAACTGGACGGTTAAGTTTGTAAAGGATCGGGCTACGGTGGTGAAGAACGGGTGATGGAGCCGGTTAATCTTTAGATCGTCGAAATAGCGACGAAAAAGTAACTCCCGAATTGCCCACCACACACGCAGGACTCGGATCGAAACTCACGCACGAGGAGCACACGAATATGAAGCCAAAGAATACGATCTGCCTCTGGTTCGACAAAGATGCGCATGAGGCTGCGCGCTTCTACTCCGACACCTTCCCGGATAGTAAAGTTACAGCTGTTCACGAAGCCCCCGGTGACTATCCGAGCGGCAAGAAGGGCGATGTGCTGACGGTGGAGTTCACCGTATTCGGCATTCCCTGTCTCGGACTCAACGGCGGCCCCGCGTTCAAGCAGACTGAGGCGTTTTCATTCCAGATAGCCACTGAAAATCAGGAAGAGACTGATCGTTACTGGAACGCCATCGTAAGCAATAGCGGCACGGAGAGCCAGTGCGGCTGGTGCAAGGACCGCTGGGGCCTCTCGTGGCAGATCACCCCACGCCGCTAACCGACGCCCTTGCGGCCGGTGGCAGTGAAGCAAGCCGTGCCTTTAAG
>Ga0207691_10007765_pt1 | contig 10332 bp, 12 predicted proteins | sample KBSM13metaG_FD_184327 | JGI IMG/M metagenome (GOLD analysis project Ga0207691, IMG submission 184327) | Miscanthus rhizosphere microbial communities from Kellogg Biological Station, Michigan, USA - KBS M1-3 metaG (SPAdes) (version 2) | ecosystem: Host-associated > Plants > Roots > Rhizosphere >... | reverse complement strand
GCAAAAAATGAAGCAGATAAAAAAGCCAAAGTGATCACTAAACTTCAATTCCAGGAAGAATCCACTACTTCCAATGAATATACCCTTAACCATATTTACATCACGGGCACTAATCCTGAAGCCAAACCAGTTCCAATTACTACTGGTTATTTTTCTTTTCGTAACCCAGAATTTGCGGGTAATAATAAACTCATCGTTGAAGCGTCAATTGATTCCCTGCAAATGCCGGATCGTGTAATGGAATCTGAAATATGGCAGGTTAATACAGATGGTAGCGGGTTAACTAAAATTGCCGGCGAGAAAGACAAAGCCTATGGTAATTCTTCTGTTTCGCACGATTTTAAATGGATCGCCTATACAAAAGGAAAAACTGAATTTGTAAATATTCCTGTTCTTGAGATCATGGCCCTGCAGCCAGGAAGCAAGCCTATCGTGGTCCCTTATGATCGCAGCAAGCAGTCCCTTACCTGGTCGGCCAACAATAAATACCTCTACTTTACATCACCATCCAATGGTGGGGTGATATTAAACAGGCTGGACATTGCCACAAAACAAATCACTGCGATGACATCACCCGATGAAGGTGTAGGTGGTTTTGATATTGCAGCCGACAAACTGATATATTCTAAAACATGTATCGTATCTCCATTTGAGCTTTATATAGGCGACGCAATGGCCAAAAATACAAAGGTGGTAACGACCCTTAACAGCAGCTGGATCTCAAGCAAACGGTTAAGTGTACCCGAAAAACATGTTTTTACAAATTCAGCCGGAATGGAAGTAGAATACTGGGTAATGAAACCGACTAATTTCCAGTCAGGGAATAAATATCCTTTATTGCTTGAAATACATGGCGGTCCAGCCGCAATGTGGGGACCCGGTGAAAATTCCATGTGGCATGAATACCAGTATTTCTGCAGCAAGGGATACGGAGTTGTTTATTGCAATCCCAGGGGAAGCGGTGGATATACGGAAGCGTTTTTAAGAGGCAATATCAAGGACTGGGGTGCAGGTCCAACCTCAGATGTACTCACAGCATTGGATAAAGCAGTTGCGGAAGGATGGGCTGATACTTCAAAACTTATAATAACCGGTGGATCTTATGCAGGGTATTTGACTGCATGGATTGTTGGGCACGATAACAGATTTAAAGCAGCCTGTGCGCAAAGGGGGGTTTACGACCTGCGCACATTTATGGGAGAAGCCAATGCGTGGAGACTGGTGCCGAATTATTTCGGCGGTTACCCTTGGCAGAAAGAAGCATCAGCAGTAATAGAGAGAGAATCACCCATCAATTATGTTGAAAATGTAAAAACACCCCTGATCATGTTTCATGGTGAGAACGACCTTCGAACAGGGCTTGTTTCGGGCGAAGAATTTTATAAAAGTCTGAAAATCCGTGAAATGCCTGTTGAATATGTAAGACATCCTGGCGCTACGCATGAAATCACAAGGAGTGGTAATAATCGTCAGCGTATAGATCAGATGTTGAGAACCTGGGAATTTTTTGAAAGATATATTGGCAAGTCAGATAACAAATAATAAAACACTTATGGTAAAGAAATTTTTCAGCTTTATGCTGCTCCTGAGTATGATAAGCATCACTGCACTGGCACAAAAAACGGATGATCAAAAATTATTGCGACATGTAGTCCTGTTCAAATTCACGGACGGAACTTCAGCTGCAGATATGAAAAAAGTGGAAGATGCCTTCAGGGCCCTGCCGACCAAGATCAAAGAGATCAAGGCCTTTGAATGGGGCACCAACAACAGCCCCGAACAACTCAACCAGGGATTTACGCATTGTTTTTTACTGAGTTTCAGCAGTGAAAAAGATCGTGATGTTTATTTGCCCCATCCGGCACATAAAGCATTTGGTGATATTCTGTCGCCATTTATTGAAAAAGTTTTGGTGATCGATTACTGGGCTTCAAAATAATGTGTTAATGCAGGTATTGTCCGGCCAGCATCGGATAAATAATAACCCGCCACATTGAAAATGTACCAAAACACAAAATAGTAAATGCGATGCTTCTCAGCAGGCCATGTTTTAACGGCAATTGTTTCATAAAAGAATAGCTGAACCAAAACAGGTAAATTATTTTGAAAGGATCAGAGAGCTGGAGATCCAAAGCGCGGTTGCTTGCAATATGATATGCAATCGAAATAATTACAAATACTGATTGCAGGAGAATAATGGTACCCAGTGTATAGATCACTGCAACCAGGCATTCTGCGTAGTTGAAAAGTTTTCTGCCGGTTAGTAAATAAATGTAAAATCCAAACACTGGTATTAAAACAGAAAGTATAATACTCAGGTGATTGATGGCATATCGGGTGGATACATCTGAACCAAAATAGTTTTTATAATCAATCACTTTTTTCTCACCAAATAATTTGCTGACTGCAAATAATAATAACGCATAGATGGCGATCCAGATCAGAAAATAAGAAACCGGCCGTTGATATTTTTTCCGTTTACCGTGGATAAAATCTATTACCGTCCTTCCCGGCCCGGTGATCAATCGGATTGAAGTAAACAGAAACCCTTTTTCCACATGGGTAAAGAAATGAATCAATTCATGCCATAGATATTCAAAACTGATGCGCTCAACAATTGTTTTCTGCCCGCAGTGGCCGCAATATTCAAGTTCAACTATGTTACCGCAGTTCTTACAAAGCATATCACCAATTTACCTGATTCCGGTTACATTATTTCAATGAATTCCCTTGCATTGGTGATATACGATATTTAGCGGGAGGCTAACCGTAACTAGCCTGATTTTCCTTAGGTTTGTAGAAATGAATAAAAATGCTAACAGTTCTTCATCCATGGCATGGCGTTTCACCGGGCGATTCTGCACCCAGGATTGTCAATGCGATCATTGAAATTCCCAAAGGTTCACGGGCTAAATATGAGATCGACAAGCACAGCGGGTTATTGAAACTGGACAGGGTTATATATTCTTCATTCCACTACCCTATCAACTATGGATTTATTCCGCAGACATATGGAGGCGACAAAGACCCCCTTGATATACTTGTACTGACAAGTGAGAGTGTGCAGGCATTATGTCTTATAGAAGCCAAAGTAGTGGGCGTAATGCAGATGATTGATAACGGTGATGCAGATGATAAGATCATTGCTGTTGCTACCAATGATCCCAGCGTGAACTACATGAACAATATAGAAGAACTACCAAAGCATTTTTTCCTTGAACTGCGCAATTTCTTTGAAGAATATAAAAAGCTGGAAAATAAAATAGTCAAGGTGGAAGAATTCCAGGATAAAGCATCTGCATTGAAAATTGTTTCAGAAGCGATTGACTTCTACAAAGAAACCTTTTTACATAAATAATTATGCCGCCACTTCAAAAAACAAAGTTTACCATGCAGACTATCATCATTCTGATCATCATCGGACTCGCAGCAGGCATCATGGGTGGCATGGTGGGCGTTGGCGGCGGAATCATCATCGTTCCTGCCCTGGTATATTTTCTCGCCTTTTCACAACACGAAGCGCAGGGAACTTCCCTCGGTTTGATCGTTTTACCAGTGGCTTTATTTGGGGTTATTAACTATTACAGAAAAGGCTATGTCGATCTTCGTGCAGTGGCATTCCTGGCAACAGGGTTTGTAGTGGGTAGTTACCTGGGTAGTAAATTTTCGCTTAGCCTTCCACAGGAGACCATCCGAAAAGTATTTGCCGTATTTCTTTTGATCGTATCCCTGAAGATGCTGTTTATTGATAAGAAAGTGGCCTAGATAAATCTTTTTAGCACGCGGAGTTTATGTGTTCGGTTACCCGTCTCCGTATTGATGATGCCTTCATTATCTATTTTGTCAACCCTGATTTTACCGTAAGCATGTATAATACTGGACTCAGTTAGCAGAATACCAACGTGTATGATGTTTCCCTCCGGATCGTCAAAAAAAGCAAGATCTCCGCATTTCATTTCCTGTAAAAATCCCACTGGATTTCCCTTCAAAGCCTGGTGTGCCGCATCTCTTGGCAGATTAACCTTCATATACATAAAGACAATCTGGACAAATCCGCTGCAATCTGCACCGAATACAGACCTCCCTCCCCATAAATACGGAGTATTCAAAAACATAAAACTTAAAGTTCTGACCATTCCATCATCTACAACAGTGTCGGATTCATTCCAGGTTTTACCCTGGTATTCAAGTCCATCTAATACTGGTATCCTGGAGCCGAAAGGAATTTTCATTATTGAACCATCGAACAATACTTCGTTGATCCATTCTCCGGTAAGTTTCGCTTCATTGGACTCACCCGACAGCTCGCGGAATTGACTTTCAGTGCAATAGCCTTCATAGTCATCATTAACGGCCTTCAGTTTTAAAAAGCCGCCTGTTGTTTTATCAAGAATTTCACAAACTTCTCCAAACAAAACCTGGCTTGTCATTTCGGAGACATGAAAAGGTTCATTTCGCATGGGACTAACGGGAACAATACAGATGGCAAATGGCATAGGGAAAAAACTTGCTCGAAAATAACATAAAACTGATAACAGATCTATTACAAATCATCGTTAAACATGTCTACTATTTATGGATTTGCTATTAGTTTGGCATCCTTTTATTAAATAAATCAGGAGATTCGCTTAATGGCTTCCCACCTTGATCAGATCACCGACCAGGAACTGCTTGCGCGGTATTACCGAGAAGGCAATGCTGAACTTCTGGGTGTGCTGTTGCAACGGTATACGTTATTATTATTTGGTGTGGGTATGAAATATCTTAAAGACGAGGAAGAAGCCAGGGACGTTGTACAACAGGTTTTTCTCAAGGTATTGACTGAACTTCCCAAATACCGGGTGGAATATTTTAAAAGCTGGTTGTATATGATCGCCAAGAATCATTGCCTCATGAAGCTTCGCGATAAAGGTTTTTCGAAACTGGAAATGGATGAAAAGTTATTCGTTGTAAAAGATGAAGACGAAACTAAATCCTGGCACTATGAAAAAGAGCGCCTGCTTAATTCCATGGCTGAGGCAGTGGAAGAACTTGCCGAAGAACAAAGAACCTGCATCACCCTGTTTTACCTGAAAAAGAAAAGTTACCAGGAGATCTCAGCCGTTACCGGTTTCAGCCAGATGCAGGTTAAAAGTTATATACAGAACGGAAAAAGGAATTTAAAGATTATTTTACAACGTCGAATGGAACATGAACGATAAATGGCACGACATATTAAACAAGTCCGGGCAGATCACTGAGCAAAAGCTCATGGATTATTTGGAAGGACGATTGTCGCCTGACGATGCCCATGAAGTGGAAAAACTCATGGTAGATTCCGGTTTTCTTGATGATGCTGTGGAAGGTTTGTCGCAAATGAAAGACAAGCAAAAAATTGCCGGCATACTACAGGAATTGAATGGCCATTTGAAAACAAGGACAAAACCAAAGAAGAAGAAAAACCTGCTTATCATACCTGATCAGCTTACACTTGCAGTGGCCACCACAATCACTGTTTTACTGCTGATTGTAATAGCGTATGTTATCTACAGAATGTACCACACTAGTTGACGGTTGGGGGTTGGGAGTTGACAGTTAGTTATTGGTTGTCTGTTGGGAGTTGGGAGTTGTCGGTTAGTTGATGGTTGTTGGTTTTTAGTTGTTGGTTGTAAGAGAAGATAGACTTGAGACAAGAGTTCTTATTCCCTGGTCAATTTCTGAATTATCGCTGAATGTTGTGGAAATTCGTTAATCATTGATTCTCTTTTAGCCATTTCGAAATCCTTGAAATCAAATCCCGGAGCAACAGTACAGCCCACAAAACAAAATCCTTCCGGATCGGCAGGTTGGGCAGCGAACCAATGGCCTGCTTTTACTACAGCCTGAAAAGTCTCACCATAACTTATATTTTGTCCGAGGGTAATCAATTCAAAGTTTCCGGACGTATCGATTACATAGATATTCAGGGCTGTCCCTTCATAAAAATGCCATATTTCGTCGCTATGAATGCGATGGAAGCCAGAGAAATCAAGTCCCTGCAACAGATAGTATATAGCCGTTGAAAAAACTCTTTCACCTGCGAATCTTAATGGAAGGCATTCTTCATGGATCTCTTCGTTTGAGCGGTATGACTCTTTGTAATAGCCACCTTCAGGATGGGGTATCAGGGCGAAATGATCAATTAACTGGCCTACATTCATGGTCATCGGGGCAAGTTAAAAGAAGATTTTGTTGAATGGATTATTATTTTTTACTTTATGAAGATAACGTTGCCTCTTATTGAGCACATATTAACTGGTTTGATTGACCCAGTAGAGTCCCGCGCTGCGGGACTTTTTGTTTATAATAACAAAAAGGCATTTTTCCATAATTGACGGAATATGAATCCGCAAACATGAAAAAATGCCTAAAATTATTTTTCGGTTACCCCTTGGGGTTACTGGTATTGTATGTATAACGGCGCAGGTTTCAGTTTTACTAACTCGTCAGGAGTTAACAAACGATTAGGCGCCATCTTGAGGTCGTTTTTGTAAAACAGTTTGAAGCCCGTGAACTGTACCGGTTCTGTATAAATGAAATGCTTATAAGTGCCGATCTTCTTGGCAGGTTCTCCCCATCCATCCATATGCATTACTACCTGGACTTCCGGCGTGGCTTTGATCGCTTTATAATCCTTTACCATAGGCTGAGTAAAGCGGTGAACTACAAGGATCTTTGGAGGAAGGTTGTTTTCTTTTACCAATTTTGACAGGTAATTGATTGTATAGTTGATATCATTTGCATTAAATGATCCAATTACTGCACCAGGCTTCTCTCCCCCTTTCATACTGAATTCAGGATCTATACCAAGATGAACATTGGGTTTCTTCAGGTATTCCACGAATTCCGGCACTTCTTCCTGAAGTGTTCCTAATCCAACCTGAATGTCCAGGAAAACTATAGCATTGATCTCATCTGCCATGGCCATCACTTTATCGATCTGTGTAAACGGCATGCGTAACCGATATTTACCGTTTTTACCCGGATCTCCCTGGGCAGTTACTGCGATATAATGCAATGCTGGTTGTACAGGTGTCTGAGGATCAGCTTTTTCCCATTTCGCTATTTCTTCTTTTAATTTTGCGAACATCTGCGGTTTCGGCAATTCTCCAAGAATTCCCATCCTTGTAGAATACAGGTTACCATAATAAGCAATAACCCTTTTATAAGGAAGGATGGCACCCGCTAATGGATATGGCGTATTTGCCGGCCATTTTCCAGACGAATCACCATTCACCATATACTCCATTTTCTGGTTATACAGTGCAGTATCAAAATTGGAAGGATAAACAGGTGGTGGAGAGGCTATTCCGCCGGAATTTTCGAGTGGCGTGTCTATAGCCGCTTTTAAGAGAGAATCATTTACCATCTCTTCGGAATTCACACTGCTGCATGAATACATGAAAATTCCCGACACAAACAGGGCAAGCCCTGACAAACTAATATTTCCCATAGATTACGAATATTGGATACTTATAAAATACTAAAAACGTGCCAGTGATTCTTTTTATTATGATTTGCAGGACAACATTTTATAAAAAAATGGCCGGCTCAAAATTAAGCCGGCCATCTGTATTTTTTCAACTGATTATGGTTTTTTCTCAGCCTCTTCGGTCGGCTTATCACCATCAACTTTATCAACAAGCTTATTCCATAATCCTTTTGCAGATTCTGAAAGATCACCCAGTTTAGCTTTTGCATCATCAGCCAACTCCCCTGATTTAGCTTTGCCCCATAGATCTTCTGCTTTGTCTTCTACTTTATCCCATACTTTTTCAGCACCTTCCCCAATGTCTTTCAACTTTGCTTTAGCCTCTTCTGTCAACTCTCCTGAATTAGCTTTTTCCCAGAGTGATTCAGCTTTATCCTCTACTTTATCCCATACTTTACCGGCTTCTTCGCCGATATCTCCTGCCAGTTTTTCAATCTTTTCTTTGGTTGCATCCCAGCTTGTACCCGCAGCCTGTTCTGCTCCTGCCTTTACTTCTTCAGCCGCATCATTTACCTTGTTTGTTGTGTTTTCTGACATATAGTTTTTGTTTGTAGTGAATTGCCCTGGGACAGATAATGTAATCGGAGGAATTGGAGGGAAGTAAATATACAAAATTCATATATGCCGATTTATTGAAATGTATCAGAATTTCATGCCTATTTTTGCGGCCTCAATACCATACATATGAAATCTCTCGAACGTCTGCGCATTATCGGAATTATTGAAGGCATTTCTTTCCTGGCCCTGCTGGGTATTGCGATGCCCTTAAAATACATGGCAGGAATGCCAATGGCAGTGCGAATTGCTGGTTCACTCCACGGCGTATTTTTTATCGCTTTCATTGTTGCCCTGGTAGCTGTTTGGAATAAACGGAAATGGCCATATGAAAAAGTAGCCATGGCATTTTTCTTATCCATAATTCCTTTTGGAACTTTCTACCTCGACAAACAAATCAGGAAAGAAGAACGCTCACTTATTTCGACAAACTGAAATCATAAAAAGCGTCAACGTCTTTTTTGAATTGGATCGCTGATGCTTTATTGATATAGTACATATGTCCGGCTTCATACGTATAGATCTTTACGTTCTTTCTTTGTTCGGGCCTCAGCATCATATGTTCAATATCATACATTGCCGTAAAATATGGTGTGGCAAAATCATAATAACCACAACCCACATAAACTTTTAATGCAGGATTTTTTGCCATTGCATCACGAAGGCTTTCAGCTACATTCAAAAACTGGTTCTGGACATTATTATAATTCCATGGCCTGACGTCTCCAAAAATGTTATATCCTTTTTCTTCTTTGAAATTGAGTTCTTTTTGGAAATAATCATTTAGGGCTGATGTAAATGGTCCGTCAATATTTGCAAATGAAGGATCGAAACTTATATTTTCACCGGCATCATCAAGATCACGACCTGTAAATCTCGCATCAAGTCTTCCCACAGTTAGTCCGTCTTTCCTTCTCAACTCTTTCCAGAAGCGGTTTTCCTCAACACGAAGATTTGCCTGTAAACAAAACTCTTTTGATAGTCCGGTATAATAACTCATCTTCTCAGCTACCTTATCTTTTTGTGCATCACTAAGCCATCCTCCCTGGATCAATGCTGCAGCATATTCTCCCAAAGCAAAAGTTTCACTTTCTTTCAGGGCTTTTTGAAGATCACCCTGCAGAGCCGGATTTAATTTTTTATGATACCATGCTGCAGCTGTATAGGAAGGAAGATATAAAACCCTTGGCATGTCATTACCAGGATAGTAATCGTTGTTTCCAAAATTCAGTATAGCCGAGATAAGGAAAATACCATTGATATAAATGCGGTGGTTGTCCTGCAAATATTTTGATAAACCTGCAGCTCTCGTTGTACCATAACTTTCTCCTGAAAGAAATTTAGGTGATCCCCATCTTTCATAGCGCGAAAGAAAATGGCGAATGAAACTTCCCATGGATTGAAGATCTTCTACATATCCATGAAATTGTTTTGCGGATTCGCCCGGAGCAGGCCTGCTGAATCCGGTACTCACCGGGTCAATAAACACGAGGTCTGATTTGTCGAGCCAGGTATATTCATTATTTATCACCTGGTAAGGCGGATTTGGAGCTGTTCCATCATCTTTTAATGCTACACGTCGCGGTCCGATCGCACCCATATGTAGCCAAACGGAAGATGATCCGGGCCCGCCATTAAATGTAAAGGTCAGTGGACGTTTGGCTGCGTCATCACCGTCTTTTTTATAGTAGACAAAAAACATCTTGGCAATGAGCTTGCCGGTATCATTTCTGAGATCAAGGTAACCGGTATAGGCAGTATAATCAATTTTCTTACCACCTACATTAACTGAACTATGGCTGACAACAGCCTGTATGCCCGCTGTTTGTGACGGCTCGGGTGTGGGTTGTGCTGGTTTATTCTGCGCAAAAACAGAGATTGATGTAAACAGGAAAATAATAAATGCAAATCGCTTAAGCATGTTTCGGTTTTTTTTGGAAACCGAAAGTAATGATTAATTCGAGTCGGATGTTTATGCCCGTTGCTTCCTTGGTAAATTGTTCAGAGTCGCATCAATCGCTTTTGCAAGGTTCTTATAATTAGGTGTTTCTTCAAACCTTACATTATTAATAAAAAATGCGGGAACATCCCTCACGCCGCGGTTAAGCCCTTCGAGCAGGTCATTGCGGACGGTCCATCCAAAAACTGAATCGGTAAGTTTGGGAATGAAATTTTTGTCTTTCATCCCTGCTTCAATGGCATAATCTCTCAGGCTGATACTTCCCAGGTTTTTCCGATTGTGAAAAATGAGATTATGCATCTCCCAG
>Ga0207691_10007763_pt1 | contig 10333 bp, 15 predicted proteins | sample KBSM13metaG_FD_184327 | JGI IMG/M metagenome (GOLD analysis project Ga0207691, IMG submission 184327) | Miscanthus rhizosphere microbial communities from Kellogg Biological Station, Michigan, USA - KBS M1-3 metaG (SPAdes) (version 2) | ecosystem: Host-associated > Plants > Roots > Rhizosphere >... | reverse complement strand
GTCCGATGTCGACGAATTCAATAGCCAAACAAATAGCGAGATCGAACATATTCGCGATTTCATCGTGCTGCACTATCACGTGACCCGCCGGCAGGACACGCCTTTTTGGCGCGCATGTCGCGCCATGGACATTCCCGACTCGCTGCGACATCGGATCGAGTTGTTTCGGGAGACGGGTCGGGTTTTCCGCGTGCCGAGCGAACTATTCGCCGAAAACTCATGGATTCAGGTTATGTTGGGGCAGGGCATCGAACCACAGCAGCATCATCCTGTGGCCGATCTCATGGGAGACGAGGAGTTGTCGCGCTTTCTGAATGACATCAAGACTTCCGTGGAGAAGTCGGTGTCCCAGCTACCGCCACATCAAACCTACGTGGAACAGTACTGCAGGGCGAATAGCGAGTAATGGCGAACATCTATGAAGTCGCGGAGCTGGCGGGCGTCTCGCTGGCCACTGTTTCGCGAGTCATCAACCCGGGCGCCAAGGTCAGCGAGAAAACTCGCCAGAAGGTGCTCGATGCCATGCAGAAGCTCGGCTACCAGCCGAATTCCATCGCGCAATCTCTCGCGACGCGTAGTTCCAACGCGGTCGGCGTGCTGGTCTCCGAGCTGCATGGTCCATTCTTTGGCGCGATGTTGTCGTCCATCGAGCAGACGCTCAAGGCCGCCGGCAAGTTCGTGCTGGTGGCCGCCGGCCACAGCAAGGAGGAACAGGAGCGCGAGGCGATCCGGTTCCTCGTGAGCCGCAACTGCGATGCGCTCATCGTGCACGTGGAACGCCTGCCCGACAAATTCCTGGTTGATCACGATCACAACACCACGCCGCTGGTGGTCATGAACCGCAAGGTGCGCGGACTCAACGATCACTGCTTCAGCCTGAATAACGAACTCGGCGGCTATCTGGCCACCGAGTCGCTGCTCAAGCGCAAGCACCGGCGCATTGCCTACATCTCAGGTCCGCTCGACTGGGTGGATGCCAGGCAGCGTTTCGCCGGTCACAAGCGCGCCCTGGCCGAGGCGGGCGTGAAATTCGACGAGCGGCTGCTGCACGAGGGCGACTACCACGAGACCGGTGGCCAGGACGCGTTGAATGCTCTTTTCGCCAAGAACATTCCGTTCAGCGCCGTGGTTTGCGCCAACGATGAAATGGCCGCCGGCGCCATGGCCGCCGCGCACGAACGCGGCCTGGAGGTCCCGCGCGAACTGTCCATCGTCGGTTTCGACGATGCGCCGATATCGCGCTACGTGTATCCCAAGCTCACCACCATTCACTATCCCATCGCCGACATGGCCACCATGGCCGCGCGCTGGGTACTCCGGCACGTCTACGACCAGCCGCAGGTCGTGCAGCAGGTGTTCGAACCCAAACTCGTCGAGCGCGACTCGGTCAGCCGCGCATCATGAACACCGCGCCCGAGACGCGTGCGATCGGGACCATACTGATCGTCGCGTTGAGCGGATTCCTCCTGGGATTCGATGGGTCGCTGTTCACCGGCGCCGTCGGTTTTGTCGAACGGGAATTTTCGCTGGGCAAGCTCGAGATCGGTTGGTCGGTCGCTTCGCTGCCGGTCGCGGCGACGCTGTCAATATTTCTCTCCGGGCCGCTCGCCGACCGCTTTGGCCGGCGCACGATCCTGAGACTGGCTACCTGCGTTTTCATCGTGGCTGCGCTGCTGGCGGCACTGTCCGAGAACTTCGCCACCCTGATAGTGGCGCGTTTATTGAGCGGATTCGGGGTCGGCGCGGTGTTGATCGCCGCGCCCATGTACATCGCCGAGATCTCGCGCTCCGCATGGCGTGGCCGCATGGTGTCGTTGAACCAGCTGTTCATCGTGCTCGGTGGACTGGCGGCTTATACCAGCAACTACTTCATCATCCGGCTCGGTGCTTCGGGTGAGGGCTGGATTGCCAGCCTGCACCTGGCGGACTGGAACTGGCGCTGGATGCTGGGTATTGGCGCCGTGCCCGCGATTCCGTATTTCTTTGCATTGTTGACGGTGCCGGAGAGCCCGCGCTGGCTCGCCATGCACGGTCAATTGCCCGCGGCGCGCCGCGTGCTTGCGCGCCTCGCCGGCAGCGAACGCGCCGACAGCGAACTCGAGGCGGTGCTGGCTTCGCTCGAGCACGAAGCGGCGCGTCCCAAGGCCGCTCCGCGGGAGATCTTCGAGCCAGCGCTGCGCGGCGTGTTGGTCATCGGGGTGATCGTCGGGATACTGCAGCAGATTACCGGCATCAACTCGGTGCTTTCCTACGCCACCGTGATCTTTGAACGCGCCGGGGCGGGCGCAAACGCTTCATTTCTGCAGACGGTGTTCGTGGGACTCGTGAACGTGGTGTTTACGGTGCTCGCGCTGCTGCTCATCGATCGCGTCGGCCGTCGCCCCCTGCTGTTGTTCGGCTGTGCCGGCATCACCGGCTTCATGCTGCTGACATCCTATGGTTTCCAGGCCGAGGCGGGCGCCATCAGCCCCATGCTGGTGCTCGCCGGAATGCTGGGGTTTGTCGCGAGCTTCGCGTTTTCACTGGGGCCGGGCATGTGGGTGCTGTTCTCGGAGATCTTCCCTAACAGGATTCGCGGCATTGCCATCTCCTGCGTGGGCGTGGTCAATTCGACCGTGAGCGTCATCGTGCAATTCCTGTTTCCGTGGCAGATGCAGACGCTCGGGGGTGCGCACACCTTCCTGATCTACGCGGTATTCGGCCTGATCGGCGTCGCGTTGATCTGGCGCCTGGTGCCCGAGACCCGCGGCCGCAGCCTCGAACAACTCGAGGACGATCTGGTGCGTCATGAGAACGTCGGCGCCGTCCGATAGCGGGCCACCGCGGGCCGAAATAGCTTTCAAGAGTGTCGAATCGGCCAACGGTGGTTCGGCTACGTGGTGATCCCCCGAAACCGGAGTCACGACCATGCAATTCAGCCAGAAAATCGCCCCCTGCCTGTGGTTTGCCAGCGAGGCCGAGGAAGCCGCGCGCTACTACACGGGCATCTTCCCGAATTCGAAGATCGGCAAGATCGCGCGCTACGGGAAAGCGGGCTTCGAGACGCATCAGCAGAAACCGGGCACCGTGCTCACCGTGCAGTTCGAGCTGGGCGGTCAGTCCTTCACCGCACTCAACGGCGGACCGATATTCAAATTCAACGAAGCCATCTCGTTGCAGGTCTATGTCGAAGACCAGAAGGAGCTGGATTTCTACTGGAACAAGCTCACCGCCGGCGGCGATCCCAAGAGCCATGTGTGTGGCTGGCTCAAGGACAAGTACGGCCTGTCATGGCAGGTGGTGCCGCGAAAGATGGTCGAGTGGTTTGGCGAGCCGAACGAGAAATCCGATCGCCTGATGACCGCGCTGTTGAAAATGGGCAAGCTCGATATCGCGGCGCTCGAGAAGGCGTACAACGGCTAACAAGATGAACGACGCGGTACTCGATGCCATCCAGTGGCCGGCCATGGCGGTGACGCTGCTCGCCGCGTGGCTGGTCGCCTCGCGTCACAAGACGCGCCGCGAGGCGGGCTTCTGGTGGTTCATCCTGAGCAACGTGTTGTGGATCGTGTGGGCCTGGCACGTGCACGCCTGGGCGTTGATTGCACTGCAGGTCGGATTGTTTGCGATGAACCTGCGCGGCGCCGTGAAAAACACCACCGAAAAAGAATAAGATCTCCTTCGTCGAATAACTGCGAGGGGTTGCAATGTTTGACCGTCGCCTGTTTCTGCGCGGAGCTTCCGTGCTGATGGGTTCTGCGGCCTTGGGGCAGGTCATGACAGCCTTTGCCGCCACGCCCCGCAAGGCGAGTTTCTTCTCTGAGTCCGAAATGCGCGTGCTGCGCACTCTGGTCGACGTGATCCTGCCCGCCACCGATTCGCCTGCCGCATCCTCGGCAGACACTCACTTCTTCATTGATCTCGCCATTCCCGCCTGTGCCGGCCCCAGGGCGCGCGAGACCTTCCACGCCGGGCTCAAGGCGCTCTCGGGCTACGACGGGCTCGCGCCGGAAAAGCAGGTCGCCAAGCTCAGGGCCCGCGCGGAGAAGGACATGGCACTGCCATACGAGGAGTCGTTCTTCAGAATTCTGAAGGACTACACGATGACCGGATATTTCCTTTCGGAGATCGGCGCCACCCAGGCGCTGGCGTACGAAAGGATCCCCGGCGGCTTCCAGGGCGACCTGGAGCTCAAGCCCAACCAGAGGGCATGGGCGATCTGATGGCGGCCTCGAACACATTTGACGCGATCGTGGTTGGCTCGGGCATGACGGGGGGCTGGGCCGCCAAGGAGCTCACCGAGAAGGGCCTCAAGACGCTGGTGCTCGAACGCGGCCGCAACGTGCGGCACATCACCGACTACACCACCGCCCTGAAGGACCCGTGGGAGCTGCCGTACAACAATCGGCCTGCCAACGCCGATCGCAAGGCGCAGCCCATCCAGTCGACGCTGTATCTCTACGACCAGTCGACCAAGCAGTTCCTGGTCGACGATACGAAGTACCCGTATGACCAGGCGCAGCCATTCAACTGGTATCGCGGCTACCAGGTCGGCGGGCGCTCGCTGCTCTGGGCGCGGCATGTGTTCCGCTACAGCGACCTGGACTTCGAAGCCAATCTGAAAGAAGGCGTGGGCATCGACTGGCCGATCCGCTACGCGGACGTGGCGCCGTGGTACGAATACGTGGAGAAATTCATCGGCGCCAGCGGTGAGAACCCGGGCCTGCCCCAACTACCCAAGCAGGTACTGCAGCCGCCGTTCGAGATGACGGCGCTCGAGAAACACATCAAGCGCGAATTCGAGAAGGAATTCACTGACCGCATGCTGATCTGCAGCTCGATCGCGGTGTTGTCGCGCGAGCACAATGGCCGTGGTCCCTGCCAGGGCCGCAATCAATGCGCGCGCGGCTGTCCGTACAGCGCGTATTTCTCGTCGAATGGAGTGACGCTGCCGGCCGCTGCCGCGACGGGCAATCTTACGCTGCAGCCGGATGCCATCGTGCATTCCCTGATTTACGACGAGAACCGGCAGCGCGTGACCGGAGTTCGCGTGATCGACGCCAACACGTTCACGAGCACCGAGTACTTCGCGAAGGTGGTCTTCCTGTGCGCGTCATCGCTCAACTCCACCAGCATCCTGCTCAACACCCGCAGCGCGCGCTTCCCCAACGGGCTCGGCAATGACAGCGGCGAGCTCGGCCACAACCTCATGGATCACCACAACGGTGGCGGCGCGACCGCGACCTACTCCGGCCTGCTGGACCGCTATTACAAGGGACGACGCTCGACCAGCATGTACATTCCGCGTTTTCGTAACGTCAGCAAGCGCGAGGAGAAATTCGTGCGCGGCTACGGCTACGAGGTGTACAGCGGACGCGGCTCCTGGACGCGCGGCGTCGACACCGCCGACTTCGGCGCCGACTTCAAGAAGGAAATCACACGGCCCGGCGAGTGGAGCATCTACATCGAAGGCTACGGCGAGACGCTGCCGTACCGCGACAACCGCATCTGGCTGTCCGAAGACAAGCTCGACCGCTGGGGCATGCCGCATCTCAACATCTCGATGACCTATCGCGACAACGAGCGCGCGATGGCGCAGCAGATGATGGACGACGCCGCGGAAATGCTGACGGCTGCAAAACTGGAGAACGTGAATGGGTTCAATCACCCGATCGTACCCGGCAGCGTGATTCATGAAATGGGCACCGCACGCATGGGCCGCGATCCGAAGACCTCGGTGTTGAACGCGCACAACCAGATTCACGCAGTGCCCAATGTGTTCGTGACGGACGGCAGCTTCATGGTGTCGTCACCCACTCAGAATCCATCGCTCACCTATATGGCGATGACGGCAAGAGCGGCGGAATACGCGGTGGGGAAATTGAAGGCAGGGGAGTTATAGAAGGTTGATTTGGTGGGCGCCGTCGCACACATCTTTGTCGCACCGGCTCGAGGAGCGCAGATGCAATCTCTTGCGTCGGCGCGCGCGCTCCGCGATTGCGGCCTCGAGGGCGACCGCTACTCGGACGCATCGATCAGAAAGGGGCCTGACTACCAGCTGACCCTGATCGAATTGGAGAACATCCTGGCATTCACGTCAGCTACAGGGCTGGCCCTGAGCCCGGATGCACCTCGCCGCAACATCGTGACGACCGAAGTCAGGCTCAATGCATTGGTCGGGTGCGTCTTTCGGATGGGAGAGGTGGTGGCGGAAGGAATCGAGCTGTGCGAGCCCTGCAGCTTGTTCAAGCGGCGCACCCACGCGGAAGTGTTGCGGTTCTTTGTCGGGAAAGGTGGGCTTAGGGCGAGAATTCTGGCCGGCGGGCAGATTTTAGTCGGTGACCCGATCCTTCCCGAAGCGTGAGGACCACGATGGCGAAATCAAAACCAAAGGCGCATGAAACACGCACGGATTCCACCGATGCGGTAGATGAATTCATGAAAACTCTGGAGCATCCCTTCAAGAGCGAGATTGAAATGCTGCGACGAGCGATTCTTGCGGTCGATCCGGCCGTTGCCGAGGGAATCAAGTGGAACTCGCCGAGCTTTCGCACCGCGAATACTTTGCAACGACAAACCTGAGAGCCAGGGCGGGGATCGGATTGATCCTTCACCTCGGCGCAAAGGTTCGTGACTTGCCAGGTGGCGGAGTCAAGATTGCCGATCCCGCCGGATTGCTCAAGTGGTTAGGCAAGGACCGCGCCATGGTCGAATTCACCACGCGCAATGAGCTAAAGCAGAAAACAAGTGCGCTCCAGGCCGTGCTGCGTCAGTGGATCGAATACGTATAGTCAGGGCGAACCAGGGAGGTCGCGGTGAGCATCCAGGGAGTCTTCTACGTGTCGGCGCATGTATCCGACCTCACGCGCAGCAAGCAGTTCTATTCGGAAAAGCTCGGTTGGAAACTGGGTACGGACGAGCCCGAGGTCGCCGGTTTCTACTTCGGATCAGGCTACCTGGTGCTGGTGGCTGACTCCGCCCATACGAAATTCGCTGGCGGCATGCACGTCGCGATCCGGGTCAGCGACATAGACGCGGAGTACGGCCGGCTCGTTGAGGCAGGGGTTGCGGTCAGCGAGTTGCGCCGCCAGCCATGGGGTGAACGCAATTTCAGCTTTCATGACCCGGATGGCTACGAGTGGTCGTATGGTGAAATCGAGAGCGCATAAGGCGCGTTGGCACAGGAGTTCCGCCATGGTTGAAACCCACGGTCTCACCCACATCAGCCTCGCGGTTCGCGATCCGCAGAAGTCGCTCGACTTCTACGTCCAGCTGCTTGACGTGCGCGAATACTACCGGGATGACACGCATACGTCGCGGATCCCGACGGCTACGAAATCGAACTGTGGTATGAATGAGGCAGTTGCATGAATACCCACTCATGAGCCACGCGCATCGTCGTCCGCAAGTGTGCGTTCTGGGCAGTGCCGAGCCGGGGTCGCGTGCATTTGAGCTTGCAGGTCAGGCCGGCGAGGCGTTGGCGAACCTCGGTGTGACTGTCGTCAGTGGTTGCGGTAGTCCGGCGACTCGGGTCGCCGCGGAGCGGGCAATTCAAGCGGGCGGCCTCGTTCTCAGTATCGTGCCACCGGATCAGATGCCGCCGTCGGACTGGCCGGCCACCGTTGTCATCCCGTGCGGCATGGGCGACGCGCGCAATCTGCTGATGGCGCTGGCCGGTGATGCCTGCATTGTCATCGGCGGCCGCGCGGGTACGAAGTCAGAAGTGCATCTGGCCTGGCTGCACAAGCGGCCATTGCTCCCACTCGCAGGCTGTGGCGGCTGGTCCGATGAGCTGGAGTCCAATCCACCGGACGAGCGGGCGAACTCGCCCATTCTCCCGTGGCGCTCGATCGATGAATTGCGCGCGCGGCTCGTCCAGCTTGGACTGTCCAATGTCGCGGCTTGAGCCAGCCCTGTTTGTTGCCGGTCTCTATCTGGTTGGCACCCGGCACAAGACGTGAATAACCCGAATCGGGTCTCGCGATGCGTTTGAGGATGTAAGTCGGCCGACCAACGCGGGCAGACCGGATTTTCAATTGAGAACAGAGGGCAAAGCACTCATGAAGTTCCTATCCGGCGTCTTCCTGGTTCTGCTCGTCGGCTGTGCGAGCTCTCGCGGCGGCGATGGTGGCAGCAGCGGCAGCGATGAAGATGTCATTGCCAGGATGTTGGCGGGGCAGGCGCCCCGCAGCCATCTGTCTCCTGCGGAAATGGCAGAGGTCGAAAAGCATCCGCTGGGGTCAATCGAGAATCCCGTGCTTGCGCAAGGGCCGGCCGGCGAGAATGAATACCTCGCGCGCCTGCGTTGCCCGGAAGGCAAGCAACCCTTTTTCGAGCGCAGTGGTTCGGTGGCGGAACGCAGCCCGTATGGCTCCATCATGGATGTCTATGAAGTGGTGTGTGATGCGCCGCCGAAACACGATGTCTTCATTGACATGTATCACCCGGGGTACGTCGAACGTCTGGCAGTGCCGGGATTCACGATCGTGGCGCCCGGTGAAACCTGAGGTGCGTGCCAGTGGCGAGTGACATGAGCCGGATCTGCGGGTGCTGCGGTCAGCCGGTCGACAACATTCCGCGCTACTTCATGTGTCACGTGCCCGATTCGTACATCTCGAAAAAGGCCGAGCTCACCTTTGACGACAAGTTCACCTGTCGCGGCGGCGACCAGGACTACTTCATCAGCTGCGAGGTCGAACTACCTTTCAATGAAGGTCGAGAGGATCCGCTGGGTTTCATCGGCTGGGTGCAGGTGAGCTCGGCTACCTACAACGCCTATCGTGACTACCGCACGAGTACCCGCAATCTTCCGCCGTACGAAGAACTCGTGCCCGGCCGGATGGCCAACCCGATTCCCGAGGCTCCCGACACATTGGGTGTCGCTGTGAAGTTCAGGGTACTGCCGAGCGATCCGACCCCATACATCCGGTGGGCCGAGCCGAACACGCCGCTCGCCGCGCTCATGGAGCGGGGTGCGACCATCGAGTTCTGGCACAGGCTCGCGTCACGCTTCCTGGCTTCGCACTAGACGCCGCAACAGCAGGTGGGTCGCGCGCTCGCCGGCGATCTGCTGGTAACACTCATAGCCCAGCGTCGGCAGGTCCAGCCCCTGGAAGAGGCTTTCGCCGCGGCCCAGGAATACGGGCCGCATGGCCAGGTGCAACTCGTCGATGAGACGCGCGCCCAGGTACTGGCGGAGGGTGGCGACTCCGCCCCCGATGCGTACATCGCGCCCACCTGCGGCAGCCTTGGCGCGATCGAGAGCGTCCTGAATACCGCCGGTGACGAAGTGAAATACCGTGCCGCCCTTCATCTCGAGAGGTTCGCGGGGGTAATGCGTGAGTACGAACGTGGGGCAGTGATAGGGAGGTTCCTCGCCCCACCAGCCCTTCCAGTCCATGTCCCATGCGCCGCGTCCGGGGCTGAACATGTTGCGACCAAGAATCCACGCGCCGACATTTTCGAAACTCTTCTCCGCCATGGAATTGTCGACGCCGGTTTCACCACCCTCCTGCCCGGCGACAATGGTGCGAAATACCCGTGTCGGGAAGAACCAGTCCATCACCGACATGAAGCCGACGCCCAACGGGTTCTGCAGCGACTGCTCTGGTCCCGCACCGAACCCATCGAGAGAAACCCCAAACGCCGCGACGCGTACTTTGGCCATGACTACTTCTCCGCGATTGAAGCGACTGCGCTCGCTGCAAGCAGGAACGCGCCGACGCCGTAGAACTGCGTATCCACTTCGGCGACCTGGTCGGGGCGATCGCTGACCTGCTGCACCCAGCCGAGCCGGCCGTCCTTTGCCACCGCACGCGACAGCGCCGCCCAGCCACTGTCGATGGCCGGCCGGTATTCGCGCGCGTCGAGCAGGCCGTTCTTCACGCCCCAGGCGAGGCCGTAGACATGGAAGCCGGTGCCGCTCGTCTCGGGCGGCGAGTTTTCCGGGCCTAACAACGAGGGTGCCCAGTATCCGTCGGGTTTCTGGATGCTCCTGAGCTTTGCGGCCATCTCGCGAAACAGGGCTTCCATGCGTGGACGATACACGCTGTCCTTCGGCAGCGCATCGAGCAGGTTCGCTATGCCGGCGAAGACCCAGCCATTGCCGCGGCTCCAGAAAAGTTTGCGGCCCTGGTCATCGCGGCGCTCGAAGAAGCGGCTGTCGCGGAAGTACAGCTTCTCGACCGGATCGTAGAGAAAATCCGTGGTCGCCCAGAATTCCTGCAACGCGAATTCGGCATAGCGCGGATCGCCGGTCTGCCGCGAGAGATCGACCCAGGCCGGCGGCGACATGAACAAGGCATCGCACCAGCACCAGCGGCGCAGGCATGCCGTGTCTTCGTAGTTCTTCTCG
>Ga0207691_10007762_pt1 | contig 10333 bp, 12 predicted proteins | sample KBSM13metaG_FD_184327 | JGI IMG/M metagenome (GOLD analysis project Ga0207691, IMG submission 184327) | Miscanthus rhizosphere microbial communities from Kellogg Biological Station, Michigan, USA - KBS M1-3 metaG (SPAdes) (version 2) | ecosystem: Host-associated > Plants > Roots > Rhizosphere >... | reverse complement strand
TGATGCTGCCGGTGTTCATGAACTCGGCGGCGAGGATGAAGAGCGGTATCGCCAGCAGCAGCTGGCTCGCCATCATGCCGTTCAGGAGCTGCTCGGCCGCGGTCCCCATGTCGAGTCCCGACAGGAACAGCCAGAGAATCGATCCGCCGATCATCGCGTAAGCGACCGGCAACCCGATCAGGCTCAGGCCGACGATGGCAACGAGCGCAAGCGAGAAGGGGCTCGTCATACGCTTACCCTCCGCGCTGCGCGCTTCGGGGCTAGTTCGCCCTCGGGGCGGCCCTTCGGGCTCACAATCCGGACGTCGCCTTCGTGATGTCGGCCTCTTCCGGCGCCTCGCCGCGGAAGATACCCACCATCGCCCAGAGATAGCGCACGATGATCGCGACGGCGAACACGACGTAGATCGAGTACAGGATGTCGAGACGGATCTTGAGGTACGAGCTCGCTTCGACCTTCATGAACGCGACGTACTTCACGGTGGCCGGAAGCGCCATGCCGAACAGGACGATGGCGGCGATCGCAACGATGAACCCGATGGCGCGCCGCCCCCGCGGTCCCAGCCTGGAGGAAATGAGATCGAAGCGCACCTCCTCCGTTTCCTTCAGCCAGAACGCGGAGCCGATCAGCACCATGTAAAGCCACGTGACGACGGACAGCTCGGACGTCCAGCCGATCGGGAAGTTGAAGAAGTACCGGAAGACGATCTGGATGATGAACGCGACGAACATCACGCCGAGCAGCCCGGCAACGACGTTCTCGGCGCGGCGCCTCATCCAGGCGACGATCGTGGCGATGTTCATGGCGGAATGAATGCGTGGGCCGCAGTCGGCGGCCCACGCACGCCGGTCAGGTCTTCATCGCGTTGATCTTCTCGAGCAGTCCCGGCGGCCACGCCTTGGCTTCGTCGGAGGCCAGGTACACCTTCTGCGCGTAGGTACGGAACGCGTTCACGTCCGGCACATACACGTCGAGGCCCTGCTTCCTGAACCCCTCGGCGAGCTCGGCTTCCTTCTTCAGGTGCTCCGCCGTGCTCCAGGCGATCGCCTTGTCGGCCGCGGCCTGGAAGGACTTCTGCTTCGCTGCGTTCATTCCGCTCCACGTCTTCATGTTGACGGCGAGCAGGTCGAATCCCACGAGGTGCGAGGTCAGCACGATCTGCGACATCACTTCGTAGAACTTCATGTTCTGGACGTTGGGCAGCGGATTGTCCTGGCCGTCGATCGCGCCGGTCTGCAGGCCCGTGTACGTTTCCGCGTAGGCCATCGGCGTCGGGTTCGCACCGATCGAGCGGCCGAGCAGCTGCCAGGCGTCGCCCGGGGGCATGCGCAGCTTGATCCCGGCGAGGTCCTCCGGCTTGCTGATCTTCTTCTTGGGCTTGAGCCCGACCTGGCGCGTGCCGAAGAACGTCGGCCCGAGGATCTTGACCTTCACCTGGTCCTCGACCATCGCCTTCATCTGCGTGCCGAGGTCGCTCGCGAAAAAGGCGTTGAGGTGATTCGCGTCGCGGAACAGGTACGCCGACGTGAGGATCGACCACGCCGGTATCTGCTTGGAAATGTCCTGCGGTGCGATGTTGCCCATCTCGAGGTTGTCGCGCTGCAGCGCGACGAGCTCGGTGCCCTGCTTGAACAACGACCCGCCGAGGAACGTCTCGACCGTGTAGTCGGCCTCGATCTCCTTGGCGAAGGCCTTCATCATGTCGGCCCGGATGTCCTTGTCGGAGAACACCGCGGCAAAGCGCAGCTTCGGCTTGTCCTGCGCCCACGCGGGAATGATCCCCGCGGCCGCAAGGGCAGCGCCCGCCTTGAGCGCGGAACGACGATTCAACTTTGATGCCATGACTCCTCCTCCTTGAAAGTGCAGGTGCCGGACTAAGTAGCCGGATCGTTGGTCAGCCAGCCGAGGACGATGTCGACCACCATGCGGCGACGCCGCGGGACGTCGCCCTTCGCGCCCATCGGCCGCTGGAAGATCGCTCCGAACGTGAACTGGTTGGTGACATTGAACATGCCGAGCGCGGCGATCGCCATGTGAACGTCGATCGCGTCGACGTCGCGCCGGAAGATTCCCTGCGATTGTCCACGCGCGATCACACCGCCGAGCGTGTCGATGATGGGCCGGTTCAACTTGCGCATCGTCGCGGACTTCTTCATGTGGCGCCCCGAAGCCTGGTTCTCCGCGACCACGAGGCGCACGAAGTCCTCGTGCTTCACGTAGTAGTTGTACGTGAACTCGACGATGCGGCTGATCGCCTCCACCGGCGGCAGGTGGTCGAAGTCGATCAGGCGCTCCGCTTCGCGAATCTCGGTGTAGACGCGCTCCAGGACGGCGAGGTAGAGCTTCTCCTTGCTCCCGAAGTAATAGTTGATGAGCGCTCGCGTGGTGTCGGTGCGCGCGGCCACGTCGTCCATGCTCGCGCCCTTGAAGCCGCGCGACGCAAACTCGGCGACGGCCGCGGCGAGGATCCTGCCGCGGTTCGCCTCCGGCGCCTTGGGCTTGCGCATGGCGGAAGTGCGGGCCGTCGCAACGTGCATCAATCGGGGGCTCTTCGAATTGGCGAGGTCGCAAGTAAATTAACAGACTCGCCAAATCCCGGCAACGGCCGGTCGATGGTGCGGCGCAACACGCCTTCGGGCGCGGCCCGTGGTGCGCCCGGCCGTGGGTGGGCGCGAGCGCTAACGAATCCTCTTGTCCGTTCCTTCGAATGGAATGCGCGTCGCCTTCACGGACAGGTTGGGGCCGAGCTCGTACACGTTGCGGTAGCCGTACGTGTACAGGGACGTGTAGGTCGCGAGGTTGAGCGCCGCGGGCGGCAGCTTGCTCGGCATCGGGTCGGGTGCGTCGCGGAAGTTGTTGTTGCAGTAGATGAGGACGATGGCCTGCTTGTCCGGAACCAGCGCGTTCAGGCTGTCGATCGTGATGTCGGGAAAGCTCAGGTTGATCGCGCCTTTCACGTGCAGCGCGTCGTATTTCGCGCGGCTGCGCGCATCGAGCACCACCACGCCCGGCATTCGCGCGAGCCGGATGAACTCGTCCTCCGAAACGCGGCGCGGCTCGCGATGCGCGACTGCTTGCGACGCGAGGCGCAGGTAAGCGCCGCTGTCGATCACGGGATTCGGCGGCTCCTTTGCGGCGGAAACGAGGGCGAACGAGACCAACACGACGGCAATGAGCGTGTGCATGAGCGTCCTTCGGGGATGGGTTGTTGCTATCCCCAAAACGCCTAGGTCGAACGGATAGTTGACGAGAAGCTTGACGACCGTTCAACACCGACTATAATGACGGTACCGCACATCCATACGGTACATTGGCGCCATGTCTCCCCGACCCTCCCCGCCCAACATCGAGCCCCCGCGGCTCACCGCGCGCCAGCAGCAGATCCTCGACTGGATCCGCGGTCACATCGACGCCACCGGCATGCCGCCCACGCGTGCGGAGATCGCCGCGGGCCTGGGCTTCTCCACCGCAAGCTCGGCGGAAGACCACCTGCAGGCGCTCGCGCGCAAAGGGGCGATCGAATTGACGCCGGGCGCCGCGCGCGGCCTGCGCCTGCGCGACATGCCGGGCGTGCCCATGCAAGGCACGCTGCCGCTCGTGGGACGCGTCGCCGCCGGCAGCCCGATCCTCGCCACCGAGCACATCGAGGCGCAGTACCGCATCGACGCCGCGCTCTTCTCACCGCACGCGGACTACCTTCTGCGCGTCAAGGGCGCGAGCATGCAGGACGCGGGCATCCTCGACGGCGACCTCCTCGTCGTGCACAAGACGGACGACGCGCGCAGCGGCCAGATCGTGGTCGCGCGCCTCGGCGAGGAAGTCACCGTCAAACGTTTGAAACGTCGCGGGCGTGAAATCACGCTCGTGGCCGAGAACACCGCGTTCGCGCCGATCGTCGTCGACCCGGCGAAGACGTCCTTCGCCATCGAGGGCGTCGCGGTGGGCGTCATACGTCCCAGTCGAGCTTTGTAACCTTCGAGCATGACGATGCCTGCGCAAGGTCATCCGCCGCCGGTCATCACGGGCGATCGCGTCGCCCAACCTTTTCACTCTGCCTGAGTCTTAATCCGGAACGAGGCGGGATGCGTCCCGCTTCTTCCGGACTCTTTTTCTTCGAAAGGAGCAAGCGATGGCCGTTTCACCTATTCCTTCCGGTTACCACTCCCTGACGCCGTATCTCGTGCTCGACGGCGCCGCGAAGGCGATCGAGTTCTACAAGCAGGCGTTCGACGCCGAGGAATTGCTGCGCATGCCGGGTCCCGACGGCAAGGTCGCGCACGCCGAGATCAAGATCGGCGACTCGCCGGTGATGATGGCCGACGCTTCCGACGAGTTCAAGGGACCGCGTGCGTTCGGCGGCACGCCGGTCAGCCTCATGATCTACGTCGAGGACGTCGACCGCGTCTTCCGGCAGGCGCTCGCGCAAGGCGCCACGCAATTGCGCCCCGTCGTCGACCAGTTCTACGGCGATCGCAGCGGCACGCTCGCCGATCCGTTCGGCCACGTGTGGACGCTGGCGACGCACGTCGAGGATGTGTCGCCCGAAGAGATGGACCGCCGCATGGCCAAGATGATGCAGGGATGAGCCTGCACGTTTCATGGCCGGCTCGAGCGCACTCGTTTCACTGCTGTCGCATCCTGCGATCTGGCGCGGCGACGACGTCGCGCCCGAGCCTTCGGCGATCCCGTCCGGCTACGCCGCACTCGATGCGGCGCTGCCGGGCCGCGGCTGGCCGCAAGGCGCGCTGACCGAGCTCCTGCTCGAGCGCGAAGGCATCGGCGAAATCAGCCTCACCCTGCCGGCGCTCGTCCGCTTGCAGTCCGAACGTCGCGACGTCGTGTGGATCGCCCCGCCGTACAAGCCGTATGCGCCTGCGCTCGCCGCGGCGGGTGTCGATCTTTCGCGGTTCCACGTCGTCGACTGCAAGTCGCCGCAGGACGCGTTGTGGGCGTTCGAGCAATCGCTGCGCGCGCCCGAATGCGGCGCCGCGTTCGCATGGCTCGCAACACAGGACGAGCGCGTGCTGCGCCGGCTGCAGGTCGCCGCGCGCGACGGCCGCACGTGGGGCGCACTGTGGCGGCGTCCCGGCGTGCGCGGCGCCGCCATGGCAGCGCCATTGCGGCTTGCGCTGTCGCGCCAGGAAGGACGGCTCGCGGTGCGCGTGCTGAAGCGCCGCGGTGCCGATTTATCCGCTCCTGTGCTGCTGCCGCTCGCATCGTGAACACCGTACGTTTCTGGTTTCCCTATCCGACGGAGCCCACCATGCCCGGACTCTCGCAACATTTCTACACGATGGCCGCCAACAACGCGTGGTCGAATCACCGGCTGCTCGCCGCGTGCGCGAAGCTTTCGCAGGAGGAATTCGCGGCCAGTCGCACGAGCTTCTTCCCGTCGATCAAGGCGACGCTCAACCACATCGTCACCGTCGACTGGTATTACGTCGACGCGCTCGAGCGCGCGCTGCGCGGCCAGCGCGCGAACACGCAGCCCGGCCGGTTTTTCGACCCCGAGGAGCCGTTCGCGACGTGCGCGGCGCTGTCCGCCGAGCAGCACGCCGTCGACCAGCGCCTGCTCGTCGCGTGCCGCTCGATCGCCGACGGCGGCTTCGAACGGCCCGTCGCGCTCATGCGCCGCACCGGCATCGAGCACGAGACCACGGCGCGCCTCCTCGCGCATCTCTTCCAGCACCAGATCCATCATCGTGGACAGGTGCACGCGATGCTCGCGGGAACGTCGGTGGCGCCGCCGCAGCTCGACGAATTCTTCTGCGCCAACGAAGCGCACCTGCGCGCCCGCGAATTGGGCGAGATCGGCCTGTCGGAGAGCGCCGTTTTCGCATGACGTTGTGGGCGTGCCTGCTGTTTCCGACGCTGCCGCTGGACGTCTTCGCGCGTGCGCAGTCACCCGATGACGCGCACCGTCCTTTCGTCGTCGGCAGCGGCGGCCACTATCCGCGCGTCGTCGCGGCCAATGCCGCCGCACGCGACGCGGGCATCCGCGACGACCAGCTCATCTCCGGCGCACTTGCGCTCGCGCCGGACCTCGTGCTGCGCGATCGCGACGCCGACGCGGAAAGCCGCGCCCTCGCGCAGCTTGCGACGTGGACGCTCACGTTCACGCCGATGGCGTGCCTCGCGCCGCCGAACGCGATCGTCGCCGAGATCGGCGCGAGCCTTCGCCTGTTCGGCGGGCTGCCGCAGGTTGTCGACCGCCTGGCACAGGGAACCCAGGCGCTCGGCTATGCGCATCGCCTCGGCATCGCGCCCACGCCGGGCGCCGCCCTCCTCCTCGCACGTGCAGGCATCGCACAACCGGTCGACGACTGCGTGCGCTTGCCGCGTGCATTGGGCTCGTTGCCCCTGACGCTGCTCGATCTTGCGGACGCAACGCGCAACACGCTGCGCGAGGCAGGCGTCACGACGTTCGCGCAAGCCGCCGCACTTCCGCGCGACGGCCTCGCGCGCCGTTTCGGCCACGAGATCGTCGATCGCATCGATCGTGCGCTCGGACGCGCTCCCGATCCGCGCGCGTCGTTCGTGCCGCCGCCGGTATTCGGCGGACGCCTCGACCTGCCCGCGCCTGCGCACGACGTCGAAGCGCTCGCGTTCGGCGTGCAGCGGCTCGTGCGCGACCTTGCGGATTGGCTCAACGCGCGCGGGCTCGGTGCGGTGCGCCTGACGCTCCTGCTCGATCACGAGCGCTACCTGCGCGTACGCGGCGTGCCTGCCACGGAAGTGTCCTTCGCGCTCGGCGCGCCGACGCGAATGCCGTCGCATCTCATGGGCGTGCTGCGCGAGCGGCTGTCGCGCGTGACGCTTCCCGCGCCGGTCGAAGCGATGGCCTTGCGCAGCGACGAGACCGCGCCGCTCGCCGGGCGCAACCTCGGTTTGCTGCCCGGCGACGACGCCGATCGCGTCGAGGTCCCGCTGGTCGATCGCCTGCGCGCGCGGCTCGGCCACGATGCGCTCGTCCGTCTCGCGCCGCACGCGGATCATCGGCCGGAGCTCGCAACGTCCGCGGGCACGTCCTCTCACGGGGCAAGGCCGGCGCAGGGCCGCCCCAAGCCGGCCATGCCCCCAGTGGGGGAGGCGCGCAGCGCTTCGGGGGCGCACCTTCTACCGGACGCGCCGCGTCCGCTGTGGCTCCTGTCCGAGCCGCAGCCGCTCGCGTCGGTCATGGAATCGCGGCCGTGGGCGTTGCGCGACGGGCCCGAGCGCATCGAATCGGGATGGTGGGATGGCGCAGACATCCGTCGCGATTATTACGTCGCGGACACGCATGACGGCGCCACCGTGTGGATCTACCGCGACCATCGCTACGGCGTGGACGACGGCGAGTGGTTCCTGCACGGGCTGTTTGCCTGATACGCTCGCGATCGTCATGACACCGGCGCCGTTACCCCACCTCACGTGCCCGCTGTGCGGCAAGGCCAACGAGTGCGCGCCCGCCGCCAGCGGCAACTTCGACACGCCGTGCTGGTGCACCAGGGTGACGGTGGATCCCGACGCGATCGCGGCACTTGGCGGCGATCGCGATGCTTGCCTGTGCCCTGCTTGCGCATCAGGTCGTCGATCGTCGCCGGACCGCTGCCGCCGCTGACCCAGCGACGTAGATCGCTAGATACCGGCGTACCACTGGTAGCCCTGGTCTTCCCAGTAGCCACCGCGCCCGCCCGCGATATTCGCGAAGCTCGACACGAACTCGAGCCCCGTGACGAACTTGGCGTGCTTGTAGCCCAGTTGCCGCTCGACGCGCAGGCGTAGCGGCGCACCGTTGGGCACGGGCAGCGGCGCGTCGTTCAGGTCGTAGGCGAGGATCGTCTGCTCGTGCCGCGCATCGTCGAAGTCGATGCTCTCGTAGTAGAGATCCGTGCCGTCCTGGCTCATCGGGTCGGCGCAATAGAACATCACGAAGCGCGCTTCCGGCTTCGGCTTGACGACGTCGAGGAGCGCGGCTAGGCGAGCGCCCTTCCACTTGGCAATCGCGCTCCAGCCCTCCACGCAGTCGTGGCGCGTGACCTGCGTGCGCGACGGCAGCGCGCGCAAGTCGGCGAGCGAGAACTTGCGCGGCGCCTCGCACAGGCCGCCGACGTTCAGCGCGTAATCGGCGAACTTGTTCGCAAGCCATGCGTTGTACTGGTCGGTGTCGGCCATGTCGCTGCCGTTGCTGCGAAAATCAGGTGAGCGATCCGACTCCGCGAACTCCTGCGCCATCGCCTTGCGCCCGAGGAGCTTCGCAAGCGAATGGTTGAGCGGCTCGACGGAATCGAGCACCTTCGGAAACCACTCGGTCCGCGAGAGGTTGTCGCAACCGGCGAGCGCGACCGTGGATGCGGCGGCAGCGGCGCCTTGCAGGAACGCGCGGCGCGGCAGGCGCTTGCGCAAGCGAAATCCGGGTCTCATGCGGGCACCTTGAAGCGGCCAGTGATCATCGAGCGCAGGTTGTTCCACAGTCCGGTCACGATGACCTCGAACACGTGAATCAGGACGAACGCCACGAGCAGCCATGCAACGATGAAGTGGATCGAGCGCGCCGACTGGCGGCCGCCGACGATGTCCACCCATCCGGACAAGATGCTGTCGAGCCACGGCGACATCGCCATGCCCATGATCACGATCAGCGGCAGCAGCACGAACACGACGACGAGATACGCGAGCTTCTGCAGCACGTTGTAGCGCTTCGCCGCCTCGCCGGTCGCGTGCTTGAAGCGAATGTGCTCTCGAATGGAGGCGCCGATCCCGCGCAGCTCGTCGCGCGTCGGCGCGAGATCGCGCGTCAGATGCCGGCTCGCGATCGCGTAGATGAGGAACGCAAGGCCGTTGAGCACGAACACCCACGCAAAGAAGAAGTGCCACGAGCGCGCCATCGACAGCCACTGCGGGCCGGGAAGCATCATCCACGTTGGAAAGGTCGATCGCGCGTAGTTACCGCTCGCGTCACGGGTGACACCCAGCCAGCCCGTCGTGTCGAACTCCTTGCCGAAGACCCTCGTGACGCCTTGCGGCTGGCCGGCCGTCGACATGCGCGCGCCGATCTCGAGCACCGGCGGCGTGCCATTGTACGAGGACTTGCCGAAATTGAGCGCCGGATGGGCATTGAAGATCTGCAGCCCGCTCATGAACAGGACGGTCAACGCGACGACGTTGACCCAGTGCATGAGGCGCACCGGCAGCGTGTGCCGGTAGTAGACCTGGGCCGGGGTCGTGCTGGGCGTGTCGGGCGTCATATGCTTCGTTCGTCGATCAGGCGGGCGTGCACCTTACAATCGGGCGATGGCGCACCCCTACGCGACGCTTTGGCCCGACCGCATCCTCGATGCGCTGGACAGCGTCGGTATACACGGCGACGGCCGGCTCATCGCGCTCAACAGTTACGAGAACCGGGTGTACCTCGTGCATTGCGACGATGCGCCTTCCGTCGTCGTCAAATTCTACCGCCCGGGACGCTGGACCGCTGCGCAGATCGAGGAAGAGCACGCGTTCGTGGGCGAGCTCGCTTCGCGCGAGGTGCCTGCCGTTGCGCCCCTGGTCCTCGACGGCCGTACCCTTCACCAGGACGGCGACCTCCCCTTCGCGGTGTACCCGAGGCGCGGCGGGCGCACGCCCGAGCTCGACAACCGCGACACGCTCACATGGCTCGGCCGTTTCATCGGGCGCATTCACGCCGTCGGTGCCTTGACCCGATTTGCGCACCGGCCTGCGCTGGATATCGCGACGTTCGGCGACGAGCCGCGCGACTTTCTGCTCGCCGCCGGCTTCGTCCCCGACGACCTTCGAGAAGCGTACTCGACGGTGGCGTCGCTCGCGCTGGCCGGCGTGCGCGCGTGCTTCGCGCGGGTCGGCGAATACAGGCAGTTGCGGCTTCATGGCGACTGCCACGCGAGCAATGTGCTGTGGACCGAAGGCGGCCCGCACTTCGTGGACTTCGACGACGCGCGCATGGGGCCGGCGGTGCAGGACCTGTGGATGCTGCTGTCCGGCGACCGCGAGTCGATGACACAGCAGCTAGGCGACGTCCTCGACGGTTACGAGGACTTCGCCGACTTCGACCGCGCGGAGCTGCATCTCGTCGAGGCGCTGCGTACGCTGCGGCTCATGCACTACGCGGCATGGATCGCGCGACGCTGGGACGATCCCGCGTTTCCCGCGGCGTTTCCGTGGTTCAACACGCAGCGCTACTGGCAGGACCGCATCCTCGAGTTGCGCGAGCAGGTCGCCGCCATGCAGGAGCCCCCGCTCGTCGCCTGACCCCGAAATAGGGACGTACCCTATTTCAAGGCGTGCGAGGACTGTAATGGGGTACGTCCCTATTTCAGCCGTGCAGGAGCCAGTA
>Ga0207691_10007761_pt1 | contig 10333 bp, 11 predicted proteins | sample KBSM13metaG_FD_184327 | JGI IMG/M metagenome (GOLD analysis project Ga0207691, IMG submission 184327) | Miscanthus rhizosphere microbial communities from Kellogg Biological Station, Michigan, USA - KBS M1-3 metaG (SPAdes) (version 2) | ecosystem: Host-associated > Plants > Roots > Rhizosphere >... | reverse complement strand
TCTTCAGCAGCGCGCCGACCAGCGGCGGCACCGCGACCTTCTCGTCCTTGCTATGCAGCGCCTCGAGCGGAATGTCTTCGGCGACGAGCAGCTTCAGCCAGTCGAGCAGTTCGCTGGTCGACGGCTTCTTCTTCAGGCCCGGCAGGTTGCGCACGTCGTAGAAGTTCTTCAGCGCCGCCGACAGCAGCTCCTTCTTCAGCTTCGGAAAGTGCACGTCGACGATGCGCTTCATCGTGTCGGCATCCGGGAACTTGATGTAGTGGAAGAAGCAGCGGCGCAGGAACGCGTCCGGCAGCTCCTTCTCGTTGTTCGAGGTGATGAAGACGAGCGGCCGGTGCGTCGCCTTGATCAACTCGCGTGTCTCGTAGACGTAGAACTCCATCCGGTCGATCTCGCGCAGCAGGTCGTTCGGGAACTCGATGTCGGCCTTGTCGATCTCGTCGATCAGCAAGACGACCGGCTGCTCGGCCGTGAAGGCCTGCCACAGCACGCCCTTGACGATGTAGTTGTGGATGTCCTTGACGCGCTCGTCGCCGAGCTGGCTGTCGCGCAGCCGGCTGACCGCGTCGTACTCGTAGAGGCCCTGCTGCGCCTTCGTCGTGCTCTTGATGTGCCACTGCATCAGCGGCATGCCGAGCGCCAGCGCCACCTCTTCGGCGAGCATCGTCTTGCCGGTTCCGGGCTCGCCCTTCACGAGCAGCGGCCGCTTCAGTGTGGTCGCCGCGTTGACGGCGAGCATCAGGTCGGGCGTCGCGACGTAGTTTTCGGAGCCTTGGAACTTCATGAGGAGGGGAAGGTGAGGGAGAAATCGGCGATGCGGGTCGGCCGGCTGGCAGGCCGCGATCTCGGCCGGGGCAGTGCCGCTGCGCGGCGGGCGATGCACCGACGGTCAGTATAAAGCGGCCCTCTATAATCGAAGGTTGAACCGAAATCCTCGTGCCGGGAACATGAACAAGATCCTCCTGTCGATGCTCGCGCTGGTCGCCGCCGTCGCCACCGTGGCTCCGGCCGCCGCGCAGGACGCCAAGCCCGGCGACCAGAAAGCCGGCGAGATCAAGGCCTCGATGTGCATCGGCTGCCACAACATCCCGGGCTACCAGGCGAGCTTCCCCGAGATCTACAAGGTTCCGAAGATCGCCGGCCAGGGCGCGAAGTACATCAGCTCGGCGCTCGCCGCGTACCGCAAGGGCGACCGCAAGCACCCGACGATGCGCGCGATCGCGATCACGCTGAACGACCAGGACATCGCCGACGTCGCCGCGTTCTACGAAGGCCTCGGCAAGGACGCGAGCGCGCCGGCCAAGACCGACATGAAGCCGCCCGCCGATGTCGAGAAGCTGCTCGCCAAGGCCAATTGCGCGTCGTGCCACGGGGCCGACTACAACTCGCCGATCGACCCGACCTACCCGAAGCTCGCCGGCCAGCATGCCGACTACCTGTATGCCGCACTGAAGGCTTACCAGGTCGACAAGAACCCGCATGTCGGCCGCAACAACGCGATCATGTCCGGCATGGCGCGTCAGTACACCCATGCCGAGCTGAGGCAACTCGCGGCCTACTTCGCGTCGCTGCCCGGCAACGTCAAGACGGTGGCGGAATCGCGCTTCCGCGGCGGGCACCAGTTCCAGGACTGATCGCGGGGAAGCGACGCGACGTCGCTTCGTTCCGAGGAGCGCTATAGCAGCGCTTCAGACTATCCGCCGGCCCCGAAGGTACCGGCCGGCCTTAACGCATCAGCGGAAGTTCGCGAGCATCTGCTCGAGCGCCATCGTGAACGGCGCCTCCATCATCGGCAGGGTCAGCAGCACGCCGGCGAGGCCGACCGACACCGTGATCGGAAAGCCGATCGCGAACACGTTCATCTGCTGCGCGACGCGCGAGATGATGCCGAGCACGAGGTTGACGAAGAGCAGCATCGCGATCAGCGGCAGCGCGATCCAGAGGCCGAGCCGGAACACCTCGGCTCCCCACACGTGAGGTTGCACCGCGCGCAGGAACGCGAACGGCTCCGGGCCGACCGGAAAGGCCTGGAAGCTCTGCACCACCGCGGCGATCAGCAGCAGGTGACCGTTGATGACGATGAAGAGCCAGCTGACCGAGACGCCGAAGAAGCGGCTCGTCGCCGTGGCTTCGCCGCCCGTCATCGGGTTGAAGAAGCCGGCGAAGTTGAGGCCCATCTGCAGCCCGATCAGCTCCCCGGCGAACTCGACCGCGCTGAAGACGATGCGGACGGCGAAGCCGAGCGAGATGCCGATGATCAGCTGCTGCGCGATCGTCAGGAAGCCGGCCGCCGAGTCGAGTTCGATCACTGGCATGGTCGGCAAGGTCGCCTGCGCGCAAAAGGCAATCAGGAAGGCGAGGGCGACGCGCACACGCATCGGCACGCCGCGCTGCGCGAACACCGGCAGCGCGCCGAACAGCGCGAGCACGCGCAAAAACGGCCACAGCAGCGGCGTGATCCAGGCCAGGACCTGGGCGTCGGTGAAGGTCAGCATCGGTCTTGCGCCGGTGCCGCGATTGCGGGCGCTAGCCGACGACGGTCGGGATCGACTGCAGCGTGCGCTGCAGGTACTCGACCAGCGAGGTCAGCATCCACGGGCCGGCGATCGCCAGCACGGCCACTGCGGCGACGATCTTCGGCACGAACGACAGCGTCTGCTCGTGAATCTGCGTCGCCGCCTGGAACACGCTGACGACGAGGCCGACGGCCAGCACCGTGAGGAGCACCGGGGCCGAGACCATCAGCAGCATATAGAGGCCCTGCTGGCCGAACGTGAAGACCTGTTGTGAATCCATGGGAGGCGCGCGGCGGCGTCGTCAGGTGGAGAAGCTGGCGGCCAGCGAACCGAGCAGCAGGTTCCAGCCGTCGGCCAGCACGAACAGCATCAGCTTGAACGGCAGTGCGATCAGGACCGGCGAGAGCATCATCATGCCGAGCGACATCAGCACGCTGGCGACGATCATGTCGATGATCAGGAACGGCAGGAAGACCAGGAAGCCGATCTGGAAGGCGCTCTTCAGCTCGCTCGTGACGAACGCCGGCACCAGCACCTTGAACGGCACGTCGGCGGTCTTGATGGCCGGATCGAGCTTGGCCAGCTTCGCGAACAGCATGACGTCGGCCTGCCGCGTCTGCTTCATCATGAAGGTGCGCAGCGGCTGCTCGCCGCGCTTCAGCGCCTCCTCGAACGCGATCTTGTTCTCGGCATACGGCTGGTAGGCGTCGGCGTAGAGCTTGTCGAGGGTCGGGCTCATCACGAAGAACGTCAGGAACAGGCTCAGGCCGACCACCACCTGGTTCGGCGGCGCCGCCTGCGTGCCGAGGGCCTGGCGCAGCAGGCTCAGCACGATGACGATGCGGGTGAAGCTGGTCATCAGCAGCAGCACCGCGGGCAGGAAGCTGAGTGCGGTGAAGAACAGCAGCGTCTGGATCGGCACCGAGTAGCTGGTGCCGCCGGCGCCCTGGCCGATGACCAGCGGCAGCCCGGCGTTGCCGCCGGCCTGCGCAAACGCCTCGTGCGGAATCGCGGCCAGCAGCGACAGCAGGATGACGACGGCGACGTAGAGCACGCGCCGCAGCGACTGCAGCTGTTCAGCGCTCATCGAGATCGCCTCGCTGGGGCCGAAAGCGGCCGAGCAGTTGTGCGAACGGCGTCGGTGCGGTGTCGAGCGCCGAGTCGCCGGGCAGGTCGGCCTGCGGATCCATCGCATGCAGGGTCGTGATGCTGTGCGGCGTGACCCCGAGGACGAGCCATTTGCGGCTGTCACCGTGCCCGACCTCGACCGCAACGATGCGCTGGCTCGCCGACAGCGGCAGCGCGGCGACGCTCCGCAGCACGCCGTGTGCCGCGGCGCCGCCCATCGGCGTGCGCTTCAGGAGCCAGAGTGCGCCCGGGATCAGAGCGAGGATCGCGACGAACCAGAGCAGCGACGTGATCGTCTGCGACATGGATGGCGGGTTCGCTCGTTCAGGCCCGGCTGAGACGGCGCATGCGCTCGCTCGGCGTGACGATGTCGGTGAGGCGGATGCCGAACTTCTCGTTGACGACGACGACCTCGCCCTGCGCAATCAGGTAGCCGTTGACGAGCACATCCATCGGCTCGCCGGCCATCGCCTCGAGCTCGACCACCGAGCCCTGTGCGAGCTGCAAGATGTTCTTGATCGGGATCCGGGTGCGGCCGAGCTCGACCGTGAGCTGGACCGGGATGTCCAGGATCATGTTGATGTCGTTGCCCGCGCCGGTCGCGCCGGTCGGCGCGAAGTTCGTGAACGTCGCGGGCGAAGCCTGGTCGGCGGTCTGCAGCTCCGAGGCGGTGGCGGCGCGGGTGCCGGCCGCGGCGGCGGCCCAGTCGGCGGCCATCGGGTCGCTCGCGTCGGCCGCGGCGGAAGGGTTGTCATTGGGCATGCGAGTCTCCGATCCAGCTCGCCTGCGAGCCGGTCAACAGTTGATCCACCTTGAGCGCGTACTTGCCGTTCGAGGTGCCGTAATGGCAATCGAACACCGGAACGCCGGCCACCTTGGCCTGTACGCCGCGCTGCAGGTCGAGTTCGATGAAGTCGCCGGGCTTGAACGCGAGCAGCTGGCCGACCGTCGCCGGCGTCTGCGCCAGCTCGACCACGAGCTCGACCTCGGCCTCTTGAATCTGACCCTTCATCAGCGAGACCCAGCGCCGATCCGGCTCGTTGCCGTCGCCCTGGACCGTCGAATAGAGGACGTCGCGGATCGGCTCGAGCGTCGAGTACGGAATGCAGAAGTGGATGCTGCCGCTGGTCTCGCCGATCTCCATCGCGAACGACGTCGAGACCACGACCTCGCTCGGCGATGCGATGCTCGCGAACTGCGGCTGCATCTCGGAACGCTGGTAACCGAACTGCAGCGGGTAGACGCCGGCCCAGGCGCGCTCGTACTCGGTCGCGATCAGCTCGACGAGGCGCTGGATGATGCGCTGCTCGGTGGCCGAGAACTCACGTCCCTCGATGCGCGCATGCAGCTTGCCGTTGCCGCCGAAGAGGGCGTCGACGACCGCGAACACCAGGGACGGGTCGCAGACGATCAGGCCGCTGCCGCGCAACGGCCGCACGGACATGATGTTGAAGTTGGTCGGCACCACGATCTCGCGCAGGAACGCGCTGTACTTCTGCACCTTGACCCCGCCGATCGAGATCTCGGCGCTCTTGTGGATCAGGTTGAAGAAGCCGAGGCGGATGTTGCGGGCGAAGCGCTCGTTGATGATCTCGAGGTTCGGCATCCGTCCGCGGACGATGCGTTCCTGGCTCGAGATGTCGTAGCTGCGGACGCCGGGGCCTGCGGGCGATGGCGCGGCCTGCTCGGCCTCGGCCTCTGTGTCGGCGATGCCCTGCAGCAGCGCATCGACCTCTTCCTGCGATAGGCTCTGCTCGCTCATCGACGCGCACCGGCCAGGGTCATGGGGCTTGCGCTCACTGGATGATGAAGTTCGAGAAGTGCACGTGGCGCACCGGGTTGTGCGGGCCCTGCGCGGCCGACTTCGCCTTCTTCGACGGCACTTCAGTCAAGCTGCCGTCCGCGGGAGGCGTCGCTACTTTGTGCGCCTCGGCTTTCGGCGCCGCAGCGGTCGTGATGCCGAGCGGGCGCACCGTTTCGCGCAGGATCTCGGCGGCCAGCTGCTCCTTGCCGGACCGCTCGAGCAATTCATGCGAGGTCTTGTGCGCGAGGATCATCAGGATCGCGTTGCGGATCGCCGGCATGTAGGTCTTCATCTGCTCGGCGAAAGCGGCGTTGTCGACCTCGAGCGTCAGCCCGATCTGCGCGTAGCGATCGGCATCGCGGTCGGCCAGGTTGACGACGAAGATGTCGAGCGGCAGAAAGGTCGGCGGATGCGCCGGGTTCGGCTTGGCGGCGGCGTTCAGCTGAGCGGTGACTTCCTCATCGCCGGCATCTTCGACCGCATGGGCAGCGGCGCGGCTCTTCAGCCAGTACGCGGTTCCCGCGCCGGCGAGCAACAGGACGAGCAGCAGCACGCCGCCTATCAGGATCAGCTTCTTGCGCTTGCCGGCCTTGATCGGGGCGGTCACGGGTTGCGGAGCAGCTGCGGCAGCGGAGGCGGACATCGAAATTCCTTCGGGGGGCGAACGGTCGTGCACCGCCAGCGGCTGGAAAAAGCCCTGTGGCGTGTCACAAATTATCGAAACCAGGGCTCCGGCCGAAGCCGAGATAAGCGGTGCGTTTGCGGGCCAGTCGGCGCCCGCCGCGGGGGCCGATCAGGCGTAGAGATCGACGCCGCCGAGGGCGACGCTGCGCAGCCGGATCGCGCTGACCGGTTCCGCTTCGGCGCCGCCGCGCGCCTTCCGGCCCGGATTCGACCCGGACTCGGCACCGTGCTCGCCGCGTCCGCGGGCGTGCTGCGAGACGCCGCCGCCGGTCAGCGTGAGGCCAGCGTCGCGCAGTGCGCTGGCGAGCTCGGGCAGGCCGTTTTCGATCGCATGCCGGGTCGCGGCGAAGTCGGCACCGAACTCGACGCGGGCCTGGGCGCCGTCGATGACGATCTGCACCGAGACCGGTCCCATCTCGGCAGGGTTCAGGTGCAGCTCGGCACGCTGGACGCCGTTGCTGGCGAGCACGCTGACCTGGGCGCCGAGCGCCTGCGCGAAGTCGGGCGAGGCGACCGGGGTCGGGAGGCGGACATCGACCGGCGCTGCGATCGGTGCGGCAGCGGCGGCCGGCGTGAACGCAGCGGCGCTGAAGATCGGCGTCACGACGATGGCCTCGAGCCGGGTCGCGATCGCATCGGGCTGCTGCGAGGCCGAGGTTCGCTCGGCCGCAAGCGCAGGTGCTGGCATCTCGATCACGAGTCGCTGGGCGACGAGGTCGGCGAAGCCTTTCGATTCGGACTTTGCATCCGGCTCGGTGCGCTTTCCATCGATGGATTCGGGCGCTGAACGCAGGGTCGCCGATGTGTCGAGGGAATCGATCTTCGATGAGGCGTCGTGCGCTGGCGTCGTGTCCGGGGTGCCGAGGTCGCGACGCTCGCGAGCGGCGGCAACGGACGGAACGAGTGCGTCGTGTGGCAGCGCGTCCGGCGTCGGCGGGCGCTCAGCCGACCAGAGGGCGAGGGCAGGATCGATCGGCGTCGACGGTGCCGTTGGATCGTCGGTTTCGGTGGGCTTGGCGTCGCCGAACGGATTCGCCTTCTCGGACTCGCGGCTCAAGGCCCGGGCTGCGCGCGCTGTCGAGCGCTCGTCGGCGCGGGCACTGCGTGCGCGCCCCGCCGCGTCGGCCGAACGACCGTGCGTGGCGGCAGTCTCTGCTTCCTCAAAGTCGACCGGCGCAGATACCTCATCGGCATTGCCGGCTTCGTCGCGATGGCCGGCGTCATCGGCGGACGAGGCGGGCTTCGCAGCCGGCGCGTTCGGTTGCGGCGCCTGGTTCTGCTTCAGCATCTGGGCGAACGGATGCGGAGATGACTGTGCATCGGCGGGTGCGGGCGCTGCCGATGGCGTGCGGACCAACGTCGCTGCTGCCGCGGGCGCAGCCGACGGCAGGAACGGCGGCTTGGAAAGGGTCGTCTGCATGTCGGTGGATTTCGTGTCAGGCCAGCTTCGCCGGGCTGCGCGCAGCGCGTCGGCTCCATGCGACTCGGGCGGCGAGCTCGTCGGTCTGCTTCTGCTCGCCGCGCTCGCTGTTGCGACGGCTGTCGGCAAGCCGCTGGTCGACAACCTTGCGGACCGCGGCGAGCTTGAGTTCGTGCTCGCGGACGATCGTGATCGCGCGCTCGAGCTGCATCTGCGCGCTGCGCGCGGCGCGCGCCTGATGGTCGACCGCCTGGGTCAGCCGTTCGACGAAGCCCTGGTAGCAGCGCACCAGCTCGATCCGCCCTTCCTGGCAGAACTGGGCGCGCCAGCGCGCCTCGTACTCGCCGCGGTAGGCGAGCAGCTGGTCGGCCTGGGCTTGCGCGGCCTCGCTCGTGGCCAGCGCCTTGGCCTGGTCGGCGAGGGCGAGGTCGCGCTGGCGTTCGGTTTGCGCGAGCAGGGCGATCAGCGGTTGAAGCGGGGTCATCGGCAGTTCTTCGGTGAATCGATCAAGGGTTCATCAGCAGCTGCAGATGGCGCAGGCTCGCGTCGAGGTCGGCCGGCTCGTGCATGTTCTGCTGCAGCAGTTCGTTCATCGACGGATGCAGGCGGACCGCGGTGTCGAGGTCGGCGTCGTGGCCCGGCGAATAGGCGCCGATCTGGATCAGGTCATGCGCCTTGCTGTGGCGCGCGTGGAGCTGGCGGAAGCGCCGCGCGGCGTCGACGTGGGCCGCCGACGTCACGTTGGTCATCACGCGCGAGATCGATTTCTCGATGTCGATCGCCGGGTAGTGGCCGCCTTCGGCGAGTTCGCGCGACAGCACGATGTGACCGTCGAGAATGCCGCGCGCCGCGTCGGCGATCGGGTCCTGCTGGTCGTCGCCTTCGGACAGCACCGTGTAGATCGCGGTGATCGAGCCGCCGCCGGCGACCCCGTTGCCGCTGCGCTCGACCAGCTGCGGCAGCTTCGCGAAGCAGCTCGGCGGGTAGCCCTTGGTGGCCGGCGGTTCGCCGATCGCAAGCGCGATCTCGCGCTGCGCCATCGCGTAGCGGGTCAGCGAATCCATCAGCAGCAGCACGTCGAGCCCGCGATCGCGGAAGTGCTCGGCGATCACGGTCGCGTAGTTCGCGCCCTGCAGCCGCACCAGCGCGGGCGCATCGGCCGGCGCGGCGACGACGACGGCGCGCCGGATGCCGTCCTCGCCGAGGATGTCCTCGATGAATTCCTTGACCTCGCGGCCGCGCTCGCCGATCAGGCCGACCACGATCACGTCGGCGGCGGTGAAGCGCGCCATCATGCCGAGCAGCACCGACTTGCCGACGCCGGTGCCGGCGAACAGGCCGATGCGCTGGCCGCGGCCGACGGTGAGCATCGCGTTGATCGCGCGCACGCCGGTGTCGAGCGGCTGGCGCACCGGGTCGCGGTCCATCGCATTGATCGGGCGGCGCGCCAGCGGTTCGTTGTGGACCGCGACGATCGGGCCCTTGCGGTCCATCGGCGCGCCGTGCGAGTCGACGACGCGACCGAGCAGGCCGTCGCCGACCGGCAGGTGGAGCGTCCGGTCGAGATGGCGACGCCACGGATGGCGCGCCTCGCCGAGCTTCATCGCGACTGCCGGCGTCGCGCGCGGCACGACCCGTGCGCCACTCGCCAGGCCGTGGACCTCGCTGGTCGGCATCAGGTAGGCGCAGTCGCCGGAGAAGCCGACGACTTCGGCGATCACCGGCGGCTGGCCCGGCATGCGCACTTCGCAGACCGAGCCGACGGGAACGCGGATGCCGGCCGCCTCGAGCACAAGGCCGGTGACGCGGACCAGCAGGCCGTGGGCTTCGAGCGGCACCGGATCGCCGGCGAACGCTTCCATGTCGGCCATGAAGCGTTCCCAGTGCGGGACGCCGATCGATGCGGGCGGCTCGACGAAGCCAGTGTTCATCGGCGCACCCTACGGCCTGCGGCCGGTCCCGCCAAGCGGGAAGAGCGCTCCCTTCGGAGCGGCCGTGCGGGAGTGCTCATGTGGGCGATAGCGGGGCGAACGCCGATGGCCCCGCGTCGGACCACGGCATCTCGGCGCCGAGCGAGGCGGCGGCGCGCCGCCAGCGCGCATCGAGGCTCGCGTCGATGACGCCGATGTCCGATTCGACGACGCAGCCGCCGCGCGCGATCGTCGGATCGGCGACCAGGCGCGCGCTGCGCGCCGCGAGCAGATCCCCGGCGCCGTCGGCGACGAGCGCGTGATCGTCCGGGTGAACGCGCAAGGTGATGTGGCGCGCGCTCAGGACCAGCGTGTCGAGCGCTTCCTGCGCGACGATCGCGATCAGCTCCGGGCGCAATTGCAATTCGCTGCGCACGGCCTGGCGCGCGATGCGGGTCGCGCTGGTGCAGAGCGTCTGCGCCATCTGACGCTGCAGACCGTCGAGCTGCTCGCCGAGCGATTTCAGCAGCGCGCCGACCTGCAAGGTCGTCTGGTGCGCGAAGGTCTGCTTGAACCCTTCGAGCGCGACGAGGCCATCGCGATAGCCTTCCTGATAGCCGGCCTGGCGCGCCTGCCGGATCTGCTCGGCAATCTGCGCGGTCGGTTCGACGCTGCCGCTGCGTTCGGCGGCCCGTGGCGCAGCGCCGCCCAAGCCCGGCCGAGTCAGATCGCTCGGTTCCCAGGCCGCAAAGGCGCCGAGCTCCTCGCGCGGGATGAAGCGGGTGTAGACCGAGGCTTTCGCGGCGGCCGCCGCGGGGATCGCCGCACTGGGCGCACGCGGCGCGCTAGACGAATTCGTCGTCATTCGAGC
>Ga0207691_10007760_pt1 | contig 10333 bp, 9 predicted proteins | sample KBSM13metaG_FD_184327 | JGI IMG/M metagenome (GOLD analysis project Ga0207691, IMG submission 184327) | Miscanthus rhizosphere microbial communities from Kellogg Biological Station, Michigan, USA - KBS M1-3 metaG (SPAdes) (version 2) | ecosystem: Host-associated > Plants > Roots > Rhizosphere >... | reverse complement strand
CATGCCTCTCACGCCGTGCGGCTCCGCAGGCTGGCGCTGTACTGGGCCGTCACGGGCCTGGTGATTCTCATGACGGGCGCCGGGGGTTGGTACCTCGCCATCGGCGTCGGCATGTACCGCGACCACCGGAAGATGATCGACTACTACCAGAAGTATCCGGGGCGCGGCGGATTCTCCGTGACCGGATTGAACCGCGCCTATCCCTTGCCGCCGGACCGCCGCTTGTTCAGTCGGCTCTTCGACGAGCGGTATCACCGCGCCTCGACGCGCACCTGTCCGTCGCCGCCATGGCCTGGCCGTGGCTTTCGCTGGCGGTGCTGCTGATCTTTCGCGCCGCCCTGCGGAAGGCCCGCATCCGATGGACGCACGTTCTTCGGTGCGTGGTGTACGCCGGAGACGTCTTTCTGTTGATTGGCGCGGTCGCGCTCCTGCTCGGCTGGGCGACGGGATTCGAAAAAGCCATCTACGCGGACATCGACTTCCAAATCATTTGCGCCCGCCGGGCGGTCGCAGGGCTCGCATTGCTGGTCGCGGTCTTCACCTACCGGCTGGGAGTGGCCTACCGCCGGTACCCCAGGCTCGACCAACCGTGGTTGACGGTGATCCTGAGCCAAGCCGTCGTCGCGCTATTCGTCGTGACGGCGTTGTCGCTCCTGAACGACCAGTTCTTCTGGCTTATCATGTAAGTGGTTGTCGCACCACATTCTGCGTGCGGGCCGGGACCAAGGCGGGGCCGAAGGTCCCATAAATGGCAGGGGCCCTGAAGCGGGCACTGCACAACCGGGCCTAACCATCGTATCCTTCTGTGTGTCCTGAATGACGGGACCGGTCGAGTCGGGCGGGGGTCGCAGCCTTCGGGCGGCTCGGTCGAAAAGAGAGGGCACCATGTTCACCCGAACTTCAAAGGCGGTTTTCATCGCGGCGCTGGCGCTTTGCCTCGTGCCGTCCATTGCTTCCGCGCAACACCGCGGCGGTGGCGGCGGCGGCGGTTCCCACAGTGGCGGTGGCGGAGGCGGCGGCGGAGGGGGCGGAGGCGGCTGGCACGGCGGCTGAGGCGGCGGCCGTTCTTACAGCGGTGGTGGCCGTTCCTACAGTGGCGGCGGGAGTTACCACGGTGGTGGTGGCAGCTACCACGGCGGCGGCAGCTACCACGGCGGCGGCGGAAGCTACCACCACGGCGGTGGCTACAAGCACGACGGGGGCAGCAGCTACGCCATCGGCTTCAGCTACGGCGCCCCCGGCTACGGCTTCTCCATCGGCTACGCCAACGGCTATCGGCCCTTCGGGTACGGCAGCGCCTACTACAACGGCGGCTACTACGGCTACGGCTACTCCGCACCCGCTTACTACGCCCCGTCCGCCTACTACGACGCGCCGTACTATTCGTCCTACTACTCGTGTGCCGCGCCCGCGTACTACTCCGGGAGCTACTACTGCGCCCCGCGCTATTACCGACCGGCGTACTACGGGTACTACGGCCACGGGTCCTACCGCCCGCACTACTACCGGTATTAGCGCCGAGCGGACGCCGAGAATCGCGTGAACTTCAAGCCCGGGTGCCAATCGCACTCGGGCTTCTTCTTGCGCCGGCGGCGCACGGTTACCATCCGCCGCACCATGAAGATCGTGCGATTCCTCTCCGGCGGCGCGGAACACTTCGGGCGGCAAGTGGACGGGAACACCGCCGCTGAAATCGAAGGCGGTTTGCTGGGGCCGCGCCGCGAGACGGGCCGGACGCTGCGGGTCGAAAAGCTGCTCGCCCCGCTCGTCCCGACGGACATCCTCTGCATCGGCCTGAACTACCGCGAGCACGCCGCCGAGAGCGGCTCGGCGATCCCGCAGAACCCGATGCTGTTCATCAAGTCGTCGAACGCGCTGAACAACCCGTTCGACCCCATCCCCGTGCCCCGGCGCAGCAGCCAGATCGACTACGAGGGCGAACTGGCGGTGGTGATCGGCCCGCGGCCGGCGAAGCACGTGAGCCGCGAGCGGGCGATGGATTACGTGCTGGGCTACGCCTGTGCCAACGACGTGTCGGCCCGTGACTGGCAGCGCGACAAGGCGCTGGGCGGCGGGCAGTTCGCGCGGGGCAAGAGCTTCGACGGCTTCTGCCCGCTCGGCCCGTGCGTCGTGACCGCGGACGAGGTGCCCAATCCCAATGCGCTGCGGCTGCGCACGCTGCTTAACGGGCAAGTGATGCAGGACCACACGACGGCGGACATGATCTTCGACGTCCCCATGCTGATCGAAAGCCTCAGCAGCACGATGACGCTGCGGCCGGGCGCGGTGATCTTGACTGGGACGCCGCAGGGCGTGGGCTTCGCGCGCAATCCCCCGGTGTGGATGAAGGACGGGGACGTGGTGGTGGTGGAGATCGAGAAGGTCGGAAGGCTCGAGAATCCGGTTCGGGTGGAGTGATGTGTATCAATGAGCAGAATCCCGCGGCTCCGCTGCGCTACGCCGCGGCGCAGCGCAGCGGAGCCGCGGGATTCTTCTACCGTCTACCGGGCACTCCGGCGCGGTGTCACAACCTTTGTGTGACACGCCGGCCCCGGGTTTTCTCCGGCCGGTTAGCGGGCTAAGCTATATTGACTGCCTTGCCGGCCTGCCCGCCTCTCTGCGGAGTGCCCATGAGTCGCCGTCCCGCGCCGATTGCCATCCCAATTCTTCTCCTCGCTGCAATTACGGTTACGGTTGCGATTTCGGTTTTTCCGGCGCGTGGTGACGTGGTGGTGCTCAAGGACGGCACGCGCGTCGAGGGGTCGTTGGACCGGAATGAGGACGGCTACGACGTCACCACCGCCGACGGGAAAGTGCGGAAGCTGACGACGGCGCAGATCAAGTCGATTGAAGTGAAGCCGCAGGCGACGCCGGACGACGCGAAGCGGCGCCTCGACTCGCTCCGCCGCGCGGCGGAGAACGTGACCGACGCGAAGGTGGCGATCGCCCGGTACAACGACTTCCTGCGCCAGTTCGGCAAAACTCCGCAGGCCGCCGAGGCGCGCGCGGAGCTGGCCCAGTGGCAGGACCGGCTCGACCGGCACATGACGCGCGCGGGGGGCAAGTGGGTGACGCCGGAGGAGCTGGGCTCGCTCCAGGAGCAGTCGCAGGGCCAGGCGGTCAAGGCGCGCGGCCTGATCGTGCAGGGGCGGCTGCGCGAGGCGACGCCGCTGATCCAGCAGGCGCTGGACGTGGATCCTAGAAATGCGTCAGCACTTTATCTCCGCGGCGTCGTGCTGTTCCGCCAGGACCAGCTCGGACCGGCGCGCAAGGCGTTCGACCAGGTCGCGCAGCTCGTGCCGGATCACGCCCCGACGCTCAACAACCTGGCGATCATCCTCTGGAAACAGAAGAACGAGCCGGCGGCGCTCAAGAGCTATGACGCCGCGCTCCTGGCGACGGGTCCGGCGGCGGCGGCGAGCGGGCCGGTGGCCGAGGCGGTTCTAAATAACGTCGCCGAGGCACTGCACGCGCTGCCCAAGGAGCACCGCGACTCGCCGGCCACTCGCAAGCTCGTCCAGCACTTCCAGGAGCGCGAGGAGGCGATGGCCAAGACCATGAAGCGCCGCGGGCTCTACCGGTGGGGGGCCAACTGGGTGGCCGGCGAGCAGCTCGACAAGCTCCAGGCGAAGGAGAAAGAGATCGACGAGAAGATCAAGGTGCTGGAGGCGGAGTTCGCCGACGTGCAGAAGCGGATCGACGCGATCGACAGGGACATCGCCGACACGGAGCGCTCGATGCGCCGCATGGACGCCAGCGCGAACGTCCGCGACCCGGTGACCGGCCGGATCGGGCGGGCGGTCCCGCCGCGGATGTATTACGGCCTTCAGAAGGATCTGCAGGATTTGCAGAAGGAGCGTGCGCAGCAGGACGCGAAGGTCGCGGAACTGAGGCGCGACGCGAAGGCGGCGAAGCAGGAGTTGCCGGTGCAGCGCTACACCGGGGCCCAGCGCCTGATCGACGCCGAAGGCGCGCCGTTGATGGAGGCGCCGGTCGCGGCGACTCCCGCAGCGCCCGCAGCGCCCGTTGCGGCGCCGGCGGAGTGAGACGCACCACAACCGCGGCACCTGCGCGGGTGCTCTGCGGTCGATTCAATTTCGTCTGACGGCACTACCGCGAAATGGTGACGGGGCAGAACTGAGCGTGCACCCGCCTCAGTGAACGACGGCGTGCTTCGCCGATTCGGTCACGTCGATCTCAATCGCTTCCTGGATGCAATTGGGGTCCAGCCCCAGCCGCGCCTCGTCGCGGTGGGTCTCCACCATGAGCTTGAGAGAGTCCTTCAGGTTACGCCTGCATTCGTCGAGCGAGCGGCCCTGTGAAATCGTCCCGGGGATTTCTTCGACCCACCCGACGAAGCAGCCGTTCGCCTCCGGCTTGATGATCGTGTGGTAACGCTGCTTCATACGGACCATTTTGCCCAAGTTCCGCGCACGGCGTCAATAAGACAATGGCCCCCGCGACGGGGCGAATTCAAAAAAGTTTTTCGCGGGCGACGCATTTGCTGCGGCGGTATAGCGGCGCGTGGAGCCTTTTACGCGCTGATCTTGCCCTCGACTTTTGTGGACCGGGGGTCGCGGGCCTGATAGAATTTTGTGCGTCTGACCGTGGCGTCTTCGGGCGGGCTCGCACGTTGAATCCGGTTGGCCCGTCCCGTCTCCCTTTTAGCCTCTCTCAACGCCCGGTTGTGTTGACGCAACGGCCCGCACACGCGGGCCAGAAGGCACTGGTCTTATGGCCGGTTGCACCCAAGGCGTGACGCTCGCCCATTGCCTCCGCAAGGACAAGGTTTCCGCGCTGCGGCTGCGCGACGTGTGCCGGGTGGGGCCGAAGGACTCGATCGAGCAGGTCGTGCGCGCGATGGTGGGATGCCGCGCGGGCTTCGCGCTGGTGATGGAGTCGGGCGCGGGCGGAGGCGCCGGCGACAGCGCCGGCGCGGGCGCCGGAGACGCGGCGGGGCGGTTGATCGGCATTTTTACCGAGCGCGACTTCGTCAACCGCGTCGTGGCCGCGGGAGTCGACCCGTCGCGCGCGGTCGAGACGGTGATGACGCGGACGCCGAAAACCGTCCGCCGGGCGGCGAGCGTCCAGTCGGCGGTGGAGTTGATGGCGTCGGGGGGTTACCGGCACCTGCCGGTGACAGGCGGTGGCGGGGAGCCTTTGGGCGTGTTGTCCGTGAAGGACGTCGTGCGTTACCTCGTCGAATACTTCCCGGCCAAGGTCTACAACCTTCCCCCCACGCCGGACCAGGCCCAGCCGGCGCGGGAGGGGGCGTGAGAGGGAATTTTTCGATTTTGATTGGCGATTTTTTGATTGGGGGAAGGGTAGCGGCCGCAGGCTGCGGTCGGGTCCGCAATCAAGAATCAAGAATCGAACGTCAAAAATCAGCGACATGGAATTAACAACAGATCGTTCGGCGCCCGACCACCAATCCTCCCCCCCCTCGACCGGCCCGGCCGGGAGCGGCGGGGCCAACGGCGCGGCCCACAAGCCGGTCCACTCGCTGCCGTCGGTGACGATCCGCTTCGCCGGCGACAGCGGCGACGGCATGCAGCTGGCCGGCACGCAGTTCACCGACACCTCGGCCCTCATCGGCAACGACATCAGCACGCTGCCCGACTTCCCCGCCGAGATCCGCGCGCCCGCGGGCACACTTGCCGGCGTCTCGGGCTACCAGATCCACTTCTCCAGCACCGACATCTTCACCCCCGGCGACGAGGTCGACGCGCTGGTGGCGATGAACCCCGCGGCGCTGAAGACGAACGTAAAAGCGGTGAGAGATGGCGGAATCGTCATCGTCAACGAGGACGCCTTCACCCCCAAAGACCTGCAGAAGGCGGGCTACGCCGCCAACCCGATCGAAGACGGCAGCCTGGAGCGCAAGTACCGCCTCGTAAAAATTCCGATCAACAAGATGAACGCGGCCGCGACCAAGGACACCGGCCTGGGCGCCAAGGACACCGACCGCTGCAAGAACATGTTTGCCCTCGGCCTGGTGTACTGGCTGTATGGCCGGCCGCTGGAGCCGACGCTGGAGTACATCCGCCAGAAGTTCGGCAAGAAGCCGGCGGTGGCGTCGGCGAATTCGCTGGCGCTCAAGGCGGGGTATCACTTCGGCGAGACCACCGAGCTGTTCGTCGAGCAGTTCCAGGTGCCCAAGGCGAGGCTCTCGCCGGGCAGGTACCGCAAGATCACCGGCAACGAGGCCACCGCCATCGGCATGATCGCGGCGGCTGAGCTCGCGAGTAAACAGCTCGTCTACTGCAGCTACCCGATCACGCCCGCCAGCGACATCCTGCACGCGCTGTCGATGCAGAAGCATTTCAACGTAATCACCTTCCAAGCCGAGGACGAAATCGCCGCGGTGGGCGCGGCAATCGGCGCCAGCTTCGGCGGGTCGCTCGGCGTCACCGGCACCAGCGGGCCCGGCGTGGCGCTCAAGGCCGAGGCGATCGGGCTGGCGGTCATGACCGAGCTGCCGCTGGTCATCGTCAACGTCCAGCGCGGCGGGCCCAGCACCGGCCTGCCCACCAAGACCGAGCAGGCCGACCTCCTCCAGGCGCTGTTCGGCCGCAACGGCGAGTGCCCCGTGCCCGTCATCGCGGCGTGCTCCCCGGCCGACTGTTTCGCCGGCGTGGTCGAGGCGTTCACGATCGCCACAAAATACATGACCCCCGTCATGTTCCTCACCGACGGCTACATCGCCAACGGCGCCGAGCCCTGGCTCATCCCCGACGTCGCCAGGCTCCCGAAGATCGTCATCAATCACCCGTCGGCGACCAACGGGACCAACGGCGAATACCTTCCCTACAAGCGCAACGAAAGCCTCGTCCGCCCCTGGGCCATCCCCGGCACGCCCGGCCTGGAGCACCGCATCGGCGGGCTGGAAAAACAGGACGTCACCGGCAACGTGAACTACGAGCCGGGCAACCACGAACACATGGTCCGCACCCGCGCCGCCAAGGTGGCGGGCATCGAGCCGGCGGGGCAGGACATCCTCTGGACCGGGCCGGAAAAGGGCGACGTCCTGATCGTCGGCTGGGGCAGCACGTTCGGCGCCATCAAGGCGGCGACGCTCGAGCTGCGCAAGCAGGGCGTGCAGGTTTCGGCGTGTCACGTGCGCTACCTCAACCCGCTGCCGAAGCGCCTGGGTGCGATGATGAAGGAGTTTGATCACGTCCTGGTGCCGGAGATGAACCTCGGCCAGTTCCGCATGATCCTCCGCGACCGCTTCCTGGTCGACGCCAAGGGGTTGAACAAGGTGAAGGGCCAGCCGTTCACCATTCACGAGATCGTCGAAGGCGTGCGGGCGCTGCTGGCGGGTCAGTCGGACCAGTACGAAGTGAAAGTGGCCACCGACGACGACACGTTGGACGTCAACACCGCCAGCACGCCGGGCGGCGGATGAGGTGCGTCATCCGTGACACGGGCGTCCCGCCCGTGCGCGGGGTGTGAAAGTCAGAAGTTGTATTGCCGACTGAATTCGCTTTTCAGGACCGTTCGCACGGGCGAGACGCCCGTGTCACGTTGAAGCTTATGAGCGTCATTCCCGTTCCCCCGCTTCCCGTTTTGAAGCCCGCCGACTACGGCTCGGACCAGGACGTCCGCTGGTGCCCCGGCTGCGGCGACTACTCCATCCTGGCGCAGATGAAAAAGGTTTGCGCCAAGCTCGGCATGGACCGCAGCAAGACCGTGTTCATCAGCGGCATCGGCTGCTCCAGCCGGTTCCCCTATTACATGAACACCTACGGCTTCCACTCCATCCACGGCCGCGCGCCCACTTTTACCACGGGGCTGAAGCTGGCCCGCCCCGACCTGTCGATCTGGATGGTCACCGGCGACGGCGACGGGCTGAGCATCGGCGGAAACCACCTGATGCACATCATCCGCCGCAACATCGACGTGAAGATCCTGCTGTTCAACAACAAGATCTACGGCCTGACCAAGGGTCAGTATTCGCCGACGAGCGAGCAGGGCAAGAAGACCAAGAGCACGCCGATGGGATCGCCCGACGCGCCGATCCGGCCGATCAGCATCGCCATCGCCGCCGAGGCGACCTTCGCCGCGCGGGCGATCGACGTGGACGTGAAGCACCTGGAGTACGTGCTGGAGCGGGCCGCGAAACACGTGGGCACGGCGTTCGTGGAGATCTACCAGAACTGCAACATCTTCAACGACGGCGCCTTCAACTACGCCACCGACAAGGGCACCAAGACCGAGACCACGCTCTACCTCGAGCACGGCAAGCCCCTGGTCTTCGGCAAGGACGGCTCCAGGGGCGTGCGCCTGCACGGGCTCAACCCGGAGGTGGTCGACACGCAGACGGTCAAGGCCGACGACCTGCTCATCCACGACGAAAAGGCCGCCGACCCGAGCCTGGCGTTTTTACTGAGCCGGATGCGCTACCCGGAATTCCCCGAGCCGCTGGGCGTGTTCCGGGCGGTTGAAAAAGAACGCTACGGCGAATTGGTTCACCGGCAGAACGACGAGGCGATCGCCAAGCTCGGCCGGGGAGATTTGCAGCAACTCGTCACGGGTGAGGAGACGTGGGAAGTTGTTTGAATTCGAGGTCCGAATTGAACCACGAAGTCACGAAGTCCACGAAGCGGTGCCCGACATGCGCGGCCCGCGTGAGAAGACAAGCGTTTTGACGTCAGATAAGAACTGAAGCCGAACGGACCGGTTCGCAATCCGGCGCGGGATTGAGCGGGCCCGCTTCGTGCTCTTCGTGACTTCGTGGTTGAAATCTTTGGAGCGAGGGCCAATGTCCACCACCTGCCCGAGTTGCGGCACGCAGAACATGGAGGGCGCCGACGAGTGCGCCAACTGCGGGGCGGACCTGCGCACGGTCGACCTGCCGACGCCGGCGTCGCAGATCGAGCAGACCGTGATGCAGCTGCCGCTGACGGCGCTGAAGATGACCGCGGTGCACGCGGTGGCGCCCGACACCACCCTGGAGGTGGCGGTGCAGACGCTGGTGCGGCAGCACGTCGACCTGCTGGAGGTGATCGACGGCGGGCGTCTCATCGGCGTGCTGTCGGTGCGCGACGTGGTGACCCGCGTCGGCGCGGACTACGCGTCGAAGCTGAAGCAGCCCGTGCGGCAGTTCATGACCCCCGCCCCCGAGACGCTCCCGCCGGACGCGCCCATCACCTTCGCGATCAACAAGATGGACGTCGGCGGCTACCGCCACGTGCCCGTCGTACAGGGCGAGCGCATGCTCGGCGTCGTCTCTGCGAGCGACGTGATCGCGTACATCGAGAGGCACAGCAAGGAGCACGTCGTGACGGCGGGGGCGACGGTCAGCCACGGGGTGGAGAGAAATGCTGAATGAGGAATGCTGAATGCTGAATTAGGACGAAGCGCGGCGCCTGCATCGGATTCAGCATTCCTCATTCAGCATTCAGCATTTCCTGTCAGGTCAGGTTCAGAAACTCCCGAATGTGCTGGTCCCACATCTTGCTCGCTTGCGGGTCGGTCAGGGGTAGGCGCAGCTCGTTGATGACCTTCGTGCCGAACCCGATCGCCTCGCGCCAGCAGTCGGCGCAGGTGTTGTCGTAGATCTCCTGGCCGAACGCGTTGCGCATGGGCGGCCTGGGGAGGCGGGCCGCCACCCGGCCGCAGCGCTTGCAGTGCACCTGGCCCTCGCCGACCTCGACCGCCTTCTGCGCCGCGGACAATTCGTCGGGCACCTGCGCCCCCAGCTCGGTCAGCATCTTCACCATCTCGGCCTTGGGCATCATGTCGCCGCGCGAGTGGGCGACCATCGCCCCGGCGCTGAGCCGCTCCACCGCCTCGCTGCGCCGGCCCAGCTTGAGCAGCGCGGTGGCCATGTGCTGGTAGGCGCGCGAGATGTTCGGGTCGATCTCCAGCACGCGGCCCAGGCTCGCCACGGCCTCCTCGTGCTGCCCGGCGTTGAGCAGCTCGCGGCCGAGCGAGAAGTGGCCCAGCGCGTTGCCGGGGTCGTCGGTGGCCATCTTGCGGAACTGTTCGATGCGGCTGTTGGTCTCGGCCACGTTGCGTCTCCTGGTCTGGCTACGTCGTCGTTATCGTTGCGTCATTCCGCGCCCCGCGTCGCCGGAGGCGGTGGCGGCTGCCCTTCTGGCCCGAGGCCCGCGGCGAGCTCCGCGGCGGTGCCCAGCGGCGTCAGCACGCCGCTGGCTCGGTCGTAGCGGTAAAACCGCCGGCCGGGCTGCTTGTCGGCGAAGTATTGTACGACCTCCCGGTTCCGGGGTCCCAGGTCGTGCAGACGGAGGACCGGCGTGTCGTCCGGCCGGGCGGTATCGGTGTTGTACACCGGTTCGTCGTGCGGACTCGAACCCGGGCCGTAGCG
>Ga0207691_10007758_pt1 | contig 10334 bp, 7 predicted proteins | sample KBSM13metaG_FD_184327 | JGI IMG/M metagenome (GOLD analysis project Ga0207691, IMG submission 184327) | Miscanthus rhizosphere microbial communities from Kellogg Biological Station, Michigan, USA - KBS M1-3 metaG (SPAdes) (version 2) | ecosystem: Host-associated > Plants > Roots > Rhizosphere >... | reverse complement strand
GACGCGATTGTCCCTGCGTCTCGCTCCAGTCGGTGAGCCCGGTGACCGCGGCGCCAAGCGCGCCGGCCAGCCCGACGCCCATCGCGAACGTCGCGGCGCGACGCCGGCCCTCGTCGCCGTTCGCCGTGCAATCGAGCGCCAGCGCCGTCGTCCATGCGCCGAGCGGAAGATCGGTGAACACCGGATGCAGCGGATGGCCGAGCCAGACGCCGTGCGCCGCGTCCTTCAACTGCTGCCCGGCAGGGCCTGCCGCCTCATAGGCGCCGCGTACCGCCTTGCTCAGCGGCTCGGCAATGCGATCGAGCGCGGGGCTGTCGACGACCTGCATCAACGCGTTGGTACTGTCCATCGTTCCTCCTGATCGGAAATTTGAGTTCGATCTCGTTTGCTGAAATGAAGAGCGGCGGCAGCGGCGCCGATGCCGAGCGCCAGCGCCGCGGCGGCCGTGGTGGCGCGCCGCGGGCGCGGCAGCAGGCCGTGCACGTCCATGAGCGCGCCGAGACGGTCGGTCACACCGGCCGTCAGCGATTCCGGCGGCGGCTGCCTGATGACGCGCAGGGTGCCCTGCCGGCGCAGCACCTCGACGTGCGAGGCGCCGTGGCCGTCGCGCCAGAAGCGAAGCGTCGCCTGCGCGTCGCCGAGGCGGATGCCGTGGACCGTCACTTCCGGCAGCCAGGCCGGCAGCACGGGATCTACGACCAGTGTTTCGATCGGCGCGACCGGCTGGAAGCCGAGAATGCTGTGCATCAGCAGCGGGAAGGCGCTCGCGTTCCACAGCTGCGGCGTATTGGTGCGCGGATACGCGCCGGGGCCGCCCGCGTCGCCGCGCGGGTATCCGCCGATGCACTCGGGGATGCGGTACTCCGGGTAGCGCTCCGCGAGATCGAACAGCGCCTGCGCGATCTCGAGCGCGCGCGAATTGAAGCCGAAGCGGCGCAGGCCGAAGGCGATCGTCGCCTGCTCGACGGCCCAGACGGTGCCGAGGTGATAGCTGAGCGGGTTGTAGGCGCGGTGGCTCGACGCGAGCGTGCGAATGCCCCAGCCGCTGAACATGTCGGGCGCGAACAGGCGCGCCACCAGGCGCGGCAGGTGATCGTCACTGACGATGCCGGCGGCGATGCAGTGGCCGGCGTTGGAGGTGACGGCGCGCACCTGGCGCTTCGCCGGATCGAGCGCCAGCGCGATCGATCCCTCGCTCTCGTCCCACCAGTCGCGGTTGAACCGCGTCTTCAGATCGGCGGCGCTGGCCCAGTGCGCCCTGGCGTCGCCGTAGTGGCCGAGCGCCGCGCTGAGCACCGCCATCAACTGCTGCGCCGCGAACCAGTACCCCTGCAGCTCGCACGTCGCGATCGGCGGCGGCACCGGCGTCCCGTCGTCATAGACGATCGCGTCCCCGCTGTCCTTCCAGCCCTGGTTCTTGGTCCCCTTGCTCGAGCGCGTCTGGTACTCGAGATACCCGTCCCGATCCTTGTCGCCGTCGCGACGGGCCCAGTCGAGGATGCGGCGTGCGACGTCCCAGTGCCGCCGGATCGAACGCGTGTCGCCGGTCCACGCGTAGAGATGCCCGAGCGCGATCACGAACATCAGCGGACTGGCGAAGTCGGCGTAGTACGCGTAGTAGGGATTGAGATCGAGCAGCGCGAGCGGACCGCGGCGGATCTGGTAGGGAATGCGTCCCGGCTCTTCGTCGCGCCAGTCGTTGACGCGGTCGCTCTGCATGCGGCCGAGCCTGGTCAGGCTCGCGTCGAGCGCGTCGCCGCGATCGAGGCAGGCGGCCTGCCACGTGGCGGTCAGCGTGTCGCGCCCGAACAGCGCCGGGTAGAGCGGCATTCCTGCCTGCAGCGCCAGCCATTCATCCTCTGGTCCTTCGAGCAGCGGAAACGACGCGACGTCCCGGATGTTGGAGCCGAGGATCCGCTCCGCGAGCAGGTTTCCGGGGATGGAGACACGAGTCAATCGCTCACGCCAGGCATGCAGATACTCGCTGCGCGTCTCAGCGTCCGTGAACGGCGCATCGCCGGCGGCATCCGCGGCGTGCACGCGCAGCCCGGCAACCGCCTCCTGCTGCGGCTCGAGACGAAGGCGCCAGCGTATCGCCGACCCATCCACCGTCCCGGGCGATGTGCCAGCCGGTGCGACGGTGACGCGATACTGAAGCTGCGGATGCTCGTAGGTGAACGTCAGGCGGCCGTCCACGACATCGCGGCGGACGTTCGCGATCTGCTCGCGCCGGCCCTCGTGCGCTTCCTGGATGTCGGCGAAGTCGGCATCGACCGTCCACGCCAGCTCGCACTCGACCGGACGCACGGAGTAATTGCCGACCGTCGCCGACACGCTCAGCCCGTCAATGCTCAGCTGGTAGCGCACGCGCACCGAGAGCGCGCGATGCGGGATGCCGTCGCGATCGACCGACGTCTCGTCGCCCGACTGGCCGCTGCCGCCGCCACCGAACTCCGTAAGTTCCGGGTAGATGTACGTAAGGGCGATGGCGGAAGGATCGACGAGGGTCGCATCGCACGTCCACGGCCGGCCGCCGTTGATGGTCAAGCCGAGCCGGCTGAGGAAACGGGCTTCGCGAAAGTAATAGCCGGACAGCCGCTCGTCGGGGCCGCACTCCCCCTTTGTATCGACGATGAGCAGCGACGGCCCTTTCCACGCATAGAGCTGCGACGTGCGGACGAAGGTCACTGCCACGGCTGGGCCTCAACCGTCGAGATGGAACGCGAACAGATCAGTCCGGTACTCACGCGCCAGCGTGCATGGATAGCAAGAGACGCGCCGCAGCGGCGCCGTGCGGGATGTGCCGTGTCTGTAGCACTAATGTGCTACATTAGCTGCGTAGGGTTCCGACTATGACGAAGCAGGTCACACTCCGGCAGGCTGGCGGGTCGGTCAGCGCAACGCTGCCAAAGGACATGGCGGATCGTCTCAGGCTCGAACCGGGAGACAAGGTGCTCGCGGTCGAGACGGATCGCGGCATTCTGCTGACTCCGTACGCCGAAGAGACTGACCGGACCCTGGCGATCGCCGCGAAAGCGGCCAAGAAGTACCGGAACGCGCTTCGCGAGCTGGCAAAGTGAGCGATGGCGAAGCGGCGTGCCAGACCGCGGTGGCTCAGCCGGACCGCGGTCGATGCGATCCACCACGATCAGATTCGTGAGCACGGAGGCCTGCCGGGCGTCCGCGACGAGAACGCGCTCGAGTCGGCCCTGGCGCGGCCGCAGCAGCGATGGCATTACGAGCCCGGCGCCGACCTGGCGGAGATCGCCGCCGCATACGCGTTTGGTCTGACGAAGAACCATCCATATCGGGACGGCAACAAGCGCATCGGGTTCCTTGCGGCGATCACGTTCCTCGGTCTGAACGGATTCGACTTCGACGCAACCGAAGAAAACGTGGTCGGACAGATCGTGGCGCTGGCCGCGGGGCGCTTGTCAGAAGCGGAACTCGCCGAGTGGATCCGCGCGCACGCCGTCCGCGAGAAGTGAAGGCGCCGCTTACATCGGAGGCGTGGCCTGGGTACGGGGCACGACCTCGTAGTGCACAACCTCGGCGTCGTAGCTGACCATCAACTCCCTTACGCTCGGCGGGACGACGGCAACGTTGACGTCCTTCCCCGAGAACGCCTCGATCGCCTCGAGCGACGTCCATCGCGTGACGATCTGGAATTCGGTGCCGGCGTCGACCTCTCGGCGAAGAATCGAGACGTCGACGAACCCCGGCAGCCGCTTCAACTGCGGGATCGTCTCGGACTCGAGGTGGCGGACGTAGTCGTCCGCGCGCCCGGGCCTGGCGATCCCCTTCCAGTGACGGGAAATCAATGCGACTGGGCGAAGGCGTAAAGCGTCGACTTCGTGCGCAGGTAGATCTTGCCGTCGGCGATCGCCGGCGTCGCGAACACTTCGTCGCCGAGCGGGTTCACCGAGAGGATCTCCCACTCCCCTTTCGCGTCGACCACCGACGCGGTGCCGTCCTGGCTGACCAGGAACACCTTGCCGTCGGCGCCGACCGGTGACGCGAAGTACTTGTCGATCGCCCCCTTCAGGCGTCCCTGCTTGATCACGTTGCCGGTATTGGGATCGATCGACAGCAGGATCCCGCTGTCGTTGACCATGAACAGGACGCCCTTGTAGACCAGCGTCGACGGCACCTGCGGCACCGGGCGCTGGTACTTCCACTTGATCGCCCCTTCGGTCACGTCACCCTTCCCACCCAGCTTGATCGCCAGCAGGCCGTTCTCGGCGGCGAGCATCGAGCGCATGACGCCCCACTCGCCGGCGTCGAGCTGATGGTTGCGGTTCCCGTCGAACGCGGGGAACCCGTACTTCGGGCTGAGCATCTTGTCGAGCGCGGGCGGGCCGCCGGTCACTTCGTCTTCCGCGATCACGCCGTCCTTGTTCTTGTCGTAGACCTTGAGCCCCTCTTCGAATGGAATCGTCGGGACCTGCGTGCCCGGCTGGTTCTGCGGGAACCCCCAGCCGTTGATCCACGCGGTGTCCCCTTCGATCGAGACCACCGACTTCATCTCGCAGGCGAGCCCGCGCACCCACCACACGCGACGGCCGTCCCTGGCGTCGTACGCCGACAACTGGAACGACTCGGGGATCAGGATCTGCTTGCCGCCGTCCTTCGGCTGATACACCGTCGGCGTCGAGTAGCCGGAGATCACGCCGGGACGATCGATCTTGTAGCGCTGCTTGCCGGTCCTGGGATCGACGCCGAGCAGGTACGACCCGGTGTCCTGGTCCACCGGCAGGATCAGCGTGCCGTCGACGAGGATCGGCGAGGCGCCGAAGCCGTAGAACATGTTGAACGGCCCGAGCGGCATGCGCCACAGCTCCTTGCCGTCGGCGGTGAACCCGATCAGCCCGAACGACTGGAAGAACGCGAACACGCGCTCGCCGTCGGTCACCGGCGACGGCGACGCCGGCCCGTTGACGTTCTCGAGCCGCTCGCTGTTGCGGCGCGGCACTTCCTGCCGCCACAGCTCCTTGCCGGTGGCGCGATCCAGCGCCAGCACGAACAGCTTCTGTCCCTCCGCGCCGGTCATGAAGATCCGCGTGTCGGTGAGCACCGGCGACGAATGCCCGCTCGGCACCGTCGTCTTCCACACCACGTTCTTGTCGGGGCCGAACTCCGCCGGCAGGCCCGACGTGTTGGAGATGCCGGTGCCGTTCGGGCCGCGGAAGCGCGACCAGTCGGTGTCGCTGGCGGCGAACGAGACGGCGGTGGCCACTACGAGAATCGCAAGCTTCATTTCTGACTCCCAATCGCCCACAGGAACTTCGTCGTCCGGAAATAGATTCGTCCGTTCGACACGGCCGGCGAGCTGAGCGTGTAATCGTCGAACTCGTTTTCAGACAGCAGCTGGAACTGGGGCCCCGCCTTGACGACGCTGGTGACGCCGTCTTCGTTGGTGATGTAGATGCGCCCGTCGGCCAGCACCGGCGATCCGCTGTAGGTGCCCGGGCGCAGGCGCTGCCGCCCGTAGATCTCCCTGCCGGTGCGCGCCTCGAGGCAGAACATGATCCCGCGATCGTTGATCACGTAGACGTGCGTGCCGTCGGTCAGCGGCGTCGGCACGTCGGGGCCGCTGTCGAACGTCCACAGCAGGTGCGATTTGGTGACGTCGCCGCGGCCGCCCGCCTTCAGGACCAGCATCGGCCGCTCGCGCGTCGGCGCGATGATCAGGTCGTCGAAGGTGACCGGCGACGCGACGATGCGGTAGTTGGCGTCGTTGGTCGGGTTGAGCCCGTCGGCGCGCCACAGCTCCTTTCCCGTCGCCGGATCGTGGCCGGTGACGACGTCGCCGCCGGTGAGGACGATCTCGGTGTTGCCGGCGTACTGCAGCGCCGCCGGCGTCGTGTACGAATCGGGGGACTCGACGCGCGCGTTGGTCGGCCGCTCGACGCGCCACACGGTCTTGCCGGTCGCCGTGTCGATGCGCAGCAGGTACGACGGGTCGTCGGTCCGCATGCCGTGCAGCACCTGCACGAACAGCGAGTCGCCGTGCAGCAGCGGCGACGAGCCGTAGCCCCAGTTCAGGCCGAAGCGCCCGTAGTCGGCCTGGATGTCGCGCGTCCACAGCTCCTTGCCGGCGAAGTCGAACGCCTTGAGGATGCCGGTGCCGGTCATCACCCACACGGTCGTGCCGTCGGTGACCGGCGACGGCGTGGACTGGTTCTGTTTCCGCTGCATCCGGTTGCCGCTGCCGAGATCGCGCTGCCACAGGATGGTCCCCTTGGCGCGATCGACGCACCACAGGTGCAGGCTGGCGCCTGGACCGTTGTCGACCGCGCGCGCGTCGGGCAGCGCGTTGGCGACGTTCAGGAAGATGCGATCGCCCCACACGATCGGGGTCGATCCCGACAGCGCCGGCATCGGCAGCTTCCACAGCACGTTCTCGGTCTGCGACCACTTGACCGGCAGGTTCGTCTCGTTGCTGATCCCGTTGCGCGTGGGCCCGCGCCACTGCGGCCAGTTCTCCTCCGCCTCCGCCGCGCTCGCCGTTGCTAAGCGCGGCTTCGGCGAGACTCCGTTCGGCGACGCCGCAAGCGGCGCCGGCCGAACGTCGGCCGAGAGGCTCATCGCGAGCGCAAGGGTCCATATGCGAAATGGCGGAGCCATCGATGTCCTCATTCCGATCTGAGCGCCCCCACGAGCGGCATCCGCAGCGCGGCGCGCGTGGCGATGACGGACGATATCAGCCCCGCCGCGACCACGGCAAGGAGCAGCAGCCAGCCGCCGGCGGTGACTGGCAGTCGCGCCCCACGCTCGAGCGCGGCCGGGGCGATGGCGACGAGCGCGCTCACGGCGCCGACGACGAGCCCCCATCCCAGCAGCACCACGTTCTCGGACGCGATCAGCGCGAAGAGGTGGCCGCGGCCGTAGCCGACGGCGCGCAGCAGCGCCAGTTCGCGGCGGCGCTCGAGGACGTTGCGCAGCAGCACCGCCGCCAGTCCCACCGTTCCTACCAGCAGCCCGAGCCCGCCAAGCGTCTGGAACGTGGACAGGTAGGTGTTCTCGACGGCATGGAACTCGGCCAGCCGCTGCGCCGTCGGTACCGCGTCTGCTCCCAGGTCGCCGGCCCCTTTTTCGATCTCCGCGCCGAGCCCCGCGGCGCGATCCGCGGGCGCGTCGAACAGGAGGAAGCGGTAGCCCTGCTGCTCGGGGAACAGCTTGACGAAGTTCGCCTCCGACATCAGCAGCTCTCCCTGGAACACGCTGTCGGCGAGCGCCGCGACCAGCTTCAGGCGGATCGGCTGCTCGCCGTGCGTCAGGACCACCTCGTCGCCGATCGCCTTGTGGAGCACGTAAGTCATCGAGTTGGCGTCGGCGGCGATCGGGATGGTGCCGTCCTGCTGCGGTTCGGCAAGCAGCAGCCATGGATTCGCGCGCGCCGCGTCGCTCTTCGCGGCGGACGACTGGAACGAGAAGCGCCCCGCGTCGAGGAAGTGGCGGCTGACGCCGAGAATGCGCGGATTGGTCGGCTCGTAGAGATTGAGGCAGCTCGTGTCCTCGCCTGGACGCACGCGGAACGGCTCGATCCGGATCGCCGCGTCGGCCGCGAGCCCCAGCGCTTCCCGGCCGTCGGGCCCGTTGGGGTCCTGCACGACCGGCACCATCAGATCCACCATCAACGGATAGCCGCCCGTGCCCGAGCGGCGATCGGTGGCATCGACCGCGCCGCGGCGGAACGCGTCCACGGAGATCAGCACGAAGACGGCGGAGGCGATGACGGCAATCGCGAGCACGCTGCGTCCCGGACGCTCTGTGGTGCTGCGCAGCCCGAGGCGGGGAATCGAAAGGCGGACCTGACTGTCACTCGAAGGCGTCGATCTTCCACCTGAAGGTGTCGAACTTCCACCTGAAGGTGGAAGCCACGAGCTGCGCCGCAGTCGCCAGCCAATCAGGCAGAGACACGCGACGAGGACGGCGGCGCCCGCGCCGAAGAAGGCGCCGGCAGGATCGATCGCCTTGAGGATGGATGCGGCGATGAGCGCGGCGGCGATCAGCAGAAGGGTCATGCCAACGTACAGGATGCCCGCCTTCGCTCCTTCGGAGCTTCGGCGAGGTTGCCGACCGCGGTTCGCGGTCGCGTCCGCGGTCGGCAAACTGTCGGTGATGACACCAGCTAACAACGAACGTTCCGACAGTCGTGACAGGCCGCGGAGCGTCCACCAGATGCACAGCGTCGCGGCGATCACGGCGCCGGCGGCGCCGCCGAGGAGCGAGAGCGGCGAGACGTGGAGCACCAGATCGCGGGTGCCGACGGCGCCGGACCACCACGTGCGCAGGCCGGCGATCATCAGGGCGCCGTAGCCGACGGCGCCGGCGATGCCGATCGCGCTGCCGGCGATCGCGAGCAGCAGGCCCTCCATCGTGAACAGCCGGCGCACCACGGGCGTGGTGAAGCCGACCGCGCGCAGCAGCCCGACCTCGCGCGCGCGCTGCTCGACGCCGAGCCGGAAGAACAGCGCCGCCAGCACGAGCGCGGAGCCGACGAGGAAGAAGCTGAAATAGACGAAGTACTCGCCGAAGTTGGTCGCGCCGCGCGAGGCGCGCAGCCCTTCGGCGCGGACGGCGCGGATGGTGACGCCCAGGCGCACGGGATCCAGCTCCTCGAGCAGCGCCGTCGACAGCCGGACCTGCGTGTCGGCCAGCGCGTGGCCGGCGGCCGGGCTGAGGCGCACGCCGGTGCGATCGCCGTAGCGCGCCGATCCCCACAACTGCTGCCCCACCTCGATCGGCACGAACGCTTTCGGCGTCGTCCGGTACTGCTTCCAGTAGGCCTCGTCGGCCGGCCGCACGCGCTTGAGATCGATCGGGAACGGCGGGTCCCAGTCGGCGACGCTCTCGGCGCCGGTGATGCCCGGATACGTCGGCGCGAGATCGCGATCGGCGGCAGCCCCCGCGATCGGGACGATGCCGGCCACCTGGAAACGCGCCTGCCGCGTGACCAGCGTCCCGGGCTCCTGCCAGACGTAGTAGTCGAGCGTGATCGGCGCGCCCGCGGCGACGCCGAGCTCGCGCGCGGTCCAGTCGTTGATCACGATTGGCGGATCCCCACCTTGCGACAGCGCGATCGACGGCGCGACCGTACGCAGGTCCATCGCGGTGACCAGGGAGTAGGGCACCTCGCGATCGCCGCTGCGGATCGCGTTGGCGAGGTAGGTCAGCACCGGCCGCGGCTGCACTCCAATCTTCGCGGCGGCGCGATCGATCACCCCGCTGCGCGATCGGTCGATCAACCCGGCGTCGGCGCCGATGGCGATCGACTGCTGCTCCCACAGGTCGCGCACCGTCAGGCCGACATCCCCGTACCTGAGCTGCCGCTTCAGCGCCGCGTAGAGCGGATCGTTGTCGGGTGCGCTGCCGGCCGCGATCAAGAGCGCGTTGACGCGTCCGGGCTGCTCGAGATCCTGCTGCACGCGGCGCAGCGGCACGAAGACCGCGCGGACCTCTCCCTGCTGCGGGACGATGGAGAACTCGCCGAGCTGAGTGCGATCGAGGACGCCGGCGACGCGCAGCGTCATCGTGCGCCCGGCATCGTCCTTCTTGCCGTGCAGCGACTCGAGGGGAATGGCCGACGGCCGCTCGACGCGCACGCGAACGGTGCCCCCCTCGGTGGCGCCGATGTCGGAGGCGAGGGCGCGGCTGACGAACGCGTCGCGATTGGCAGGGCCGCTGCGCCCCCGCACTTCGTGGAAGCGCCAGAAGCGATCGTCGATGCCGTACACCTGCACGCGCGACGCGCGCTGTCCCGTGGCCTGATCGGTGACCAGCCCCTGCATCACGACCATCGGCGCGACGCCGCCGTAGGCCTTCGCGAACTCGCCGTCGCGCCTGAGATCCTCCGCGAGCGCTTCACGGAAGAACCCCGTCGAGAGCACGACGCGATCGGTGCGGCCGAGGCGCTGCAGGACGAGATCGCGCAGGCTGCCGCGGACCGAGTCGCCGACCAGGAGCGCGCCGGCGAGCACCGCGACCGCGGTGGCGACGCCGGCGATGACGGCAAGGTTCGTCCGCCAGTAGTGGCGCAGCGCCGCCGTCACCAGCCGTCGCGGCGTCAGCCCCGGGCCAACTCGAGTCATGACCGCTGCAGCCGCGTGTCGACCAGCGTGAAGCGCGCGGGAAACCGTTCCGCGAGCACGGTGCTGTGCGTGACCACGAGCAGGATGGTGTTCTTCAGCCGGTGCAGGTCGAGCAGGACGGCGGCGACGTTCTCGGCCGCGGCGCGATCCAGGTTGCCGGTCGGCTCGTCGCAGAGCAGCAGCCGCGGGCTGCGGATCAGCGCGCGCGCGATCGCCACGCGCTGGCGCTCGCCGCCGGAG
>Ga0207691_10007754_pt1 | contig 10335 bp, 10 predicted proteins | sample KBSM13metaG_FD_184327 | JGI IMG/M metagenome (GOLD analysis project Ga0207691, IMG submission 184327) | Miscanthus rhizosphere microbial communities from Kellogg Biological Station, Michigan, USA - KBS M1-3 metaG (SPAdes) (version 2) | ecosystem: Host-associated > Plants > Roots > Rhizosphere >... | reverse complement strand
TCCAATCTCCGCAATATTGCCGAGATACATCACGGCAATCCGGCTTGAAATGTGTCGAACCACCGAAAGATCGTGCGCAATAAAGAGGTACGACAGCCCGAATTCTTCCTGAAGGTCCTGCATCAGGTTGATGACCTGCGCCTGAATGGATACATCGAGCGCGCTGACGGGTTCGTCGGCGATGATGATCTTCGGATGTGTCGCCAGCGCACGCGCAATACCGATGCGTTGACGCTGCCCTCCGGAAAACTCATGAGGATATCGGCTCGACTGCTCGGCTGACAATCCGACCTTCGACAGCAGCCATGCCACACGGTCGCGGCGCTGCACCGGTCCGTCTTTGGTGTGAATCTTCAATGGCTCTTCCACGATCTGCCCCACCGTCATGCGCGGGTTCAACGATGAATACGGATCCTGAAAAATCATCTGAAGATCCGACCGAAACGGCCGCATCTGCTTCCGGCCGAGCGCGGCCAGATCCACGGGACCGGCTGGATGGTGATAGAGGATTTTGCCCGAAATCTCGACACCATAGCTCATCGATCGAAGAATATTGATGATGGCCCGTCCCACCGTGCTCTTGCCGCAACCGGATTCTCCGACCAGACCCAGAGTTTCGCCTTTCTCCAGATCGAAACTCACACCGTCGACCGCACGCACCTCCGCAATTTTTCGAGCGAACACGCCACCGGTGATGGGAAACCGAACCGACAGATTCTGAACCTCGAGAATCTTCATTGGTCCCCTACCAGAAAACATCGCACCCAGTGCCCCGGCGATACTTCAATCAACTCCGGTTCCGTAATCGCGCAGCGGTCGATCTTCACCGGGCATCGCGTCACAAACTTGCAGCCCACGGGCAGATCCATAATGCTGGGCACATTTCCAGGAATGGTGCGGAGCCGCTTTTGTTTTTCGCCGTCGACGGTTGGAAGCGATGCCAGCAGGCCCTGTGTATAGGGATGGAGCGGGTCCCGGAACAGTTCATGGACCGATGCAATTTCCTGAATCTTTCCACCATACATCACGATGACGCGATGACATGTTTCGGCGACAACGGCGAGATTGTGAGTGATGAGCAGTATGGCCGCATCCTTGCGCTCGTCCTTGATCTTCAGCATCAGTTCAAGAATCTGCGCCTGAATCGTCACATCGAGTGCGGTTGTGGGTTCATCGGCTATCAGCAGCGACGGGTTGCAGGCCAGCGCCATCGCGATCATCACGCGCTGCCGCATGCCGCCGGAGTACTGATGTGGATAGTCGTTCATGCGCGAGGCGGGATCCGGAATGCCCACAAGCTTCAGCATCTCGACGGATCGATCGAACGCTTCCTGCTTCCCGATGTTCTCGTGACTCAGAATCACTTCCATCACCTGATATCCGATCGTGAAAACCGGATTCAGAGACGTCATCGGCTCCTGGAAGATCATGCTGATCTCGTTGCCGCGAATCTTGTGCATTTCTTCCCATGAGAGTTTAAGCAGATCGGTTCCCTTGTAGACAATCGATCCGTCCACGATTTTTCCCGGAGGATCGGGAATCAGGCGAAGAATGCTCAGTGCCGTCACACTCTTGCCCGAACCGGATTCCCCGACCAGGCCCACCACTTCACCCGGCATGATGTCGAAACTGACGCCGTCCACGGCCTTCGCCGTTCCGGCTTCCGTGTGAAACCAGGTCCTGAGGCCTTTGATCTGAAGCAGCGGATTGTTCGGCATCTTTATCAGCGAAGCCTCGAATATTCTTTGGGATCGAATGCTTCACGGACGGCCTCTCCGATAAAGACGATCAGGAGCAGCGTGAGGAACATGGCCATCAATGGAAAGAAGATCAGCCACCACTTCGTGAGTTGCTCCAGTCCCTGGCCAATCAACTCTCCCCAGCTCGGAGTCGGAGCCGGCAGACCGAATCCAAGAAAATCCAGCGCCACAAGAGCTTCGATGTTGGCCACGATGGTGAATGGTGCAAAGGAAACGACCGGGGTCAGGGCATTCGGAAGGATGTGCCTGAACATGATCGAAGACTCTGAAACCCCCATGGAGATCGCGGCGCCAACATAGTCCTTCGCCTTTTCACGATAGAACTCTCCGCGAACGTAGTACGTGATACCCATCCAGTTGAAGGCAGCAAGTATCACGACAAGCAACCAGAACGATGGTTGAAGAATGAGATTTCGGCTGGGCAGGTAGATCGGAACGACAATCGAACTAACGATGATGATCGTATAGAGAAATGGCAATGAGGACCAGATTTCAATTCCGCGCTGCCCAATGATGTCGAGTTTGCCGCCATAGTAGCCGATCAACGCCCCGATAATGATGCCGAGCCCCTCGCCGAGAAGCATGACGATGAGCGCGAACGTCATGGACACGTTGAATCCATACGCCAGGCGTGAAAGCACATCCCGGCCGCGATCGTCGGTTCCAAATGGATGCTCGCGTGACGGCGGATTCGGCGGCGAATCCGGCAATTCCGCGAACGGCGATTCTGTCGCGCTGTATGGATGCAGAGGCATCAGCACCCAGTTCCCTCCATTTTCGCGCTCGAAGGTTCGCTTGAGCTCCCGGTAATTCGGTTCACTGACGATCGCCTGATCGAAAGTCGTGGCAGGATGAAATTTCAGGACTGGAAAGTAGAGCGCACCTTTGTAACTGACGATCAGTGCCTTGTTATTGATAAGCAGAGGCAATATGAACGAGATCAGGTAGGCAATAACGATGGCGAGAAACGAGTAATACCCTCGCTTCAGCCGCCGGAATTTCTGAATGCGCTTCCTGAAGATCGAAACCGGCGGTCGGGTTGACTGTAGCACTTCGGACTCTTGCTTCATTCTCAGCAGAACCTATTGGAACCGGATGCGGGGATCCACAAATACATAGATGATGTCCGAGAGAATGTTTCCAACGAGCATGAGCAGGCTGGAAATAACGAGTATGCCAAGCGCGACAGGATAATCTCGCTGAACGATTGATATATAGCCCAGATATCCCATGCCATCAATGTTGAATACCCGTTCGATCAGAAATGAGCCCGCCAGAATGAGCCCAATTACGTTTCCAATGCCAGTGGCGATGGGAATCAGCGAATTCCGCAGAGCGTGAATGAAAATCACGCGCCTTTCGTCGAGGCCTTTGGCGTACGCAGTGCGGACATAATCCTGACCGAGATTCTCCATCAGCGAGTTCTTCATCAATATCGTCAGCGTGGCAAACGATCCGATCATGTAGCAGCATACCGGCAGAAACATGTAGTAGAGCTGCGCGCCAACTTTCTCGAAGAAGTTCAGATAATCCCAGTTGTTTGGGCGAAAGCCGCCGAGAGGGAATACGTTCCAGAAACTGCCGCCGCCAAAGAAAACCAGAAGTGCCGCTCCCATGGCCCAGCCTGGAATTGAATATCCCAGGAATACGGTCAGGCTGCTCAGGAAGTCAAACTTCGTTCCGTGACGGACTGCCTTCCATACACCGAGCGGTATGCATACCAGATAACTCAGGGTGAATCCGGTAAGACCAAGAAAGATGGAAATCGGAAATCGCGTCTTGATGACATCCCACACAGGATCCTGATACGTGTAGGAAGTTCCAAGATCCAGATGAACGACGTTCCAGATCCATTTGGCATAACGGACGTAGATGGGTTTATCGAATCCATAGAATTTCTTCATGGACTCCAGGGCAGCTTGCGGAATTTCGTTCCCTCCGCCGGTAAACGCTCCGGCTCCGGCGCCGCCTTCACCCGCCATGGCCATTTTGTAACGCAGAATCTGCCGCTCAATTGGTCCCCCGGGAACAATTTGCGTAATGACGAACACAGCCAGGGTTATGCCGAGAAAAGTTGGAATAATGAGTAGAAACCGGCGAATGAAATATCCTGTCATTGGTTGACGGAGTTCTTTTTCTCTTCCACTTTTTCAAATTCAAGCCAGTACTTGTCCTCAACAGGTCCGGCAGCAAGCTGCATCGAAGGGTCTTTCAGCGCCTTCTGAAGCTGCTTTTCTTTTTCAACATCGACCCACCACATGGATGGCACATCCCGATAATCGCCAGTACGGGTGATAATGCCTTTGGGCTGTCCGAATTTATTCCAATAAACCAATCTTTCATATGGGGCCGCCCACTCCAGTATCCAATGGTGCTCGCTGGTCACGATGCCATCGAGTTCTCGAAGTAATTTCACGCGTTTTTGAAGATCAAATTCCTTCAGATACAGATCGATGATTTCGTCCACGCGTTTGTTCTTAAACCCGGTGATGTTATTCGTATTCTTCTGGTCGGCAAGCTTGGACAGCAGATTCCCTTCCGGATTTGGAAAAAGTTCACCCGTATACGCAATCGCGCAGAGATCGAATGTCCGTTCATCCAAAAGTTTGATGAGCGTTTCGAAAGTGACCAGCCGAAGATTCAACGTGATTCCGACCTTCCTTAGTTCTTCCTGGTATGGCGTGAGAATTCTTTCGGACGATGCCTTATCCGCATAGACCACTTCAAATGACAAGGGTCGTCCGTTCTTCACCAGGCGTCCACTGGAATCGTGATCTTTCCATCCCGCTTCGGCCAGAAGTTGTACGGCCTTCTGTGGGTCGTATCGAATCTTCTCGTTGTTCGGGTTTTCATTGACGCTGCCAAAATAAAAGGAATCGGAGATCAGGTATTCGTTGAACATGATGCTCGAGATCAACGATTCGCGATTAAAGAGGTGCCGGATCGCTTTCCGGACGCGGACGTCGGTAAAAGGCTCGCGGCGAGTGTTGATCGCCATTCCCTGAACGCCCTGGGGATTGTGATTGAAGATCTTTCGCTTCTGGTTCAGTCCTCGCTTGATGTTGTCATAGTCCAGTTCCTGAACCCACATTGAAGCGCGATTGACGACGTACTTATCCAGATCGCCCTTTTTGAACATCTCAAACTCCAGGCCCCGGTCGCGTACGACGATTTCCTGGATCTCATCAAAGTTCGAGGTGCCGACATTGCGACGCTGGTTGAGTGCCCAGTAGTCCTTTCTGCGGCGGATTTTGATCGATTTTCCCTTGTCGACGTCTGCCGCTGCGATCATATAGGGGCCGGTTCCCGGCAGCATCTTGTATTGATAGGTTTCGACATAGGTTTTGGCAGGCAGATCCTTGAGGACATGGGCGGGGTAGATGAAGAGGCCCTGAGCAAAAAAGAGCAAGTTCTGCCAGCTTTCCGTCTTGGCATGGACGCTGACGATGTATTTACTCTCTGCCACCGGCTGTTCGAATTTCGAATAAACAACCATGCGGGCCGGATCCTGCAAACCTTCGTCGACGACAATCTTCCAGCTCGCAATGACGTCGTCAGAGGTTACCGGAACCCCATCGGAGAATTTTGCGTTTGGATTGATCCGAAAGCGAAACGTCTGTTTATCCGGGGAAATCTGCCAGTGGGATGCGATGGCTGGAATGTACTCCAGGGACGTGGGATGAAGGCCCAGCAGCGTTTCGTAAACCATGGAATGAACCATGGCGCTCCACGCCGTGCCGGCATTCGGCCCGTAGTACCGGAGTGTCGTCGGGAAATCGTCTGTCGCTTCCCGCAGCAGGCCGCCCTTCACTGCGCGAGGGTCGCCAATCAGATCGTAGGTGGTGTTGGTCTGCCATCCGTCTCCCGTGAAACCCTTTCCACCCTTGTCGGCAGGGACGGCCGGGTCTGCCCCGGTGTCGGCATCCGGAAATACAGGATAGCTATCCTTATTTAATGATGCCGAATTGTTGGACTCGGTCGGATTGGCGGTTTCACCGTTACCAGGAGTCTTGCTCCCACCACAGGAAACGGCAACCACCAGCGTCAGGCTCAGGATCAGGATGACTTTCCAGCGTTTCGACATCGTCAATTGCACCTCTCGGTTAGACATATTAATTGAGAGGGGGTTACACTTTCCAACTATGAGTTCCCGGTCCTCGTCCGTACTCCCGGAAATCGAAAACGACACATCAGGAAAGGTGCAGCCGCTTTATCATGTCATTCTCCTGAATGACGAAGACCATACCTACGACTACGTGGTCGAAATGCTGGCGAAGATTTTCCAGATGTCGGAGGCCACTGCTTTCAAGCACGCGGTGGAAGTCGATACCAAAGGCACCACCATCGTTCTCACCTGCGAGTTATCCAAGGCCGAACTCAAACGCGATCAGATTCACACCTATGGTCCGGACTGGCGTCTTGCACGTTCCATGGGATCCATGGCGGCAGTTGTGGAGCCTGCCTGTTAATCCGTAAAGAATAACGACCTCGAGGAAAATTCATGAATTTCGAACTGATCGCGTTGATGCTGGCGATCCTGTTGTTCCTGGGCATGCTCGCAATGATTGAAGTCGGCCGGCGCCTCGGCGTCGCCTGGATCAACCGGAACCCCGACGGCCTGGCGAAAGGAGTCGGCACCTCCGAAGGCGCCGTGATGGGACTCCTGGGCCTGATGGTCGCGTTCACCTTCTCCGGTGCCGCGACGCGATTTGAGGCTCGCCGTCATCTCATCACGGAGGAAACCAATGCGATCGGCACCGCGTACCTTCGAATAGACCTTCTTCCTGAAGAAACCCGGCCGGAGCTGCAAAAATTATTCCGCAACTATCTGGACCTGCGCCTGGCAACTTATGCGGATGTGACGGACCCGGTCAATACGGATGCGAAACTGGCCGAGACCGCTGAGGTGCAGCGCACGATCTGGACAAAGGCAGTGGCTGCCAGCCGCAGACCCGACGTCACAGGTCGACCGGAAGTAATGATCGTGCCGGCACTGAACGCCATGTTCGACATCACCACGACACGGAAAGCCGCGGCTATGAATCATCCACCAGTGGCGATATTCCTGCTGCTTGGGGCATTAGGCCTCATCAGTTCTCTGCTTGTGGGCTATGGAATCTCGAGTAATAAGAATCGTACGTGGATGCATGCGTTCGTTTTTGCGTCGCTGACATCGCTTTCCGTTTACGTGATCATCGATCTCGAATATCCGCGGCTGGGACTGATACGCGTCGATAATGCCGACAGGCTTCTGATCGATCTGAAAAAGAACCTGAACTGAAAGAGAACTGTTCTTCTTATTCCCAGCGTTTGAGTCCGGGCATTTCCAGGCTCCATAGATCCAGAACCCGGCCGACTGTGTGATCCACAATGTCGGCGACGGTTTCCGGCCGAGTATAGAAGGCAGGCATCGGGGGCATGAGGATTGCGCCATTGCGAATGGTATCCAGCATGAGCTGACAGTGCCCGGCATGCAGCGGTGATTCCCGGAACAGCAGCACGAGTTTCCGGCGTTCCTTCAACGTGACGTCCGCAGCACGCGTGAGCAATTGTCGTTCGAACAATTCGCGATCGCCGAAAGTGTTCGCACCGAGCATGGCGCCACGATCATTCCGTCGGTTGGAAATGAACCGCTCGAAATTCCGGCCGCGAGATCACGAATTCCATACACGCGCGAAGCAAGTCGTTCCACTTTCGACATGCAGTGCGGGGTCTCCAGTGTGATCGTGGCTTTCCCCATATCCGTAATCACCAGATGAGTCTCCACACCGAGATCCTTCAGCACCTCCAGCAGGCGTATTCCATAAATCGCACCTGTAGCTCCGGAGATCCCGACAATGAGCTTCACGGCTTTTTGGTTTCCTTACGGGCACAGGCCTCGCAAGGGCAGAGCTCGCGCAAATACTCGAAGCTGTAGATTCCCGTGCCGTGATTGTCGCTGAAATCAAAGTGGACCGCGTACTGGCCGACGAGGCCGATCTTTCGAAACTCCAGCGTATCCGGAATGTGGATCGGTAGAATCACCCTCACGCCGGTCATCTCATCCCGGCAGGACGCGCATGGACACAGCCCGCGCAGGACCTGGGCGATATGCCGGGTTTCATGACCGTCGGCCCACAGGATCTGAAGTTCGGTCGGGCTGAGCTTCTTGATTTTTGTGGGAGTGGTCGCCTGAATACCAGTACTCACGGTTACTCCACTTCGAGAATGGGGGCGTCGAAACTCCGGATGCTGACCTGCTGAGCGACTTTCTGCGCGATTTCCCTCAATACTTTGGAGCTCGGCGCATCCGGCATTGCGACCACAATCGGGCTGCCGATGTCGGCCTGCTTTCGGATCGCCACATCCAGCGGCACTTCGCCGAAGAACGGGATTCCCAGCTCCGTTGCCGCTCGTTTACCGCCGCCTTCACCAAAGATGTAGTCACGCGAATCGCAATGCGGACAGATGTAGTAACTCATGTTCTCGACGATGCCTAGAATCGGGACCCGCGTCTGTTGAAACATCCGAAGCGTCTTCAGAGAAATCCGAAGACCGACATCCTGCGGTGTGGAGACGATAACGGCGCCGGTCAATGGCACCTGCTGAGCGAGCGTGAGGTGCACGTCCCCCGTGCCTGGAGGAAGATCGACGATGAGATAATCCAGTTCGCCCCAATCCACATCGAACAGGCACTGCTGCAGCGCGCGATGCGCCATGGGTCCGCGCCAGATCAGCGGTTGGTCGGATTTTACCAGCAGGCCCATGGACATGAATCGGAGTCCGGCTGCATCGATGGGAATCATGCGCGATCCCACGGATTTAGGCGGATGCTCGATGCCCAGCATGATCGGCATCGTGGGCCCGTAGATGTCGCCGTCGAGCAGCCCCACAGCGGCGCCCTGAGCCGCGAGAGATGCCGCGATGTTCACGGCGATCGTGGATTTGCCGACCCCGCCTTTGCCGCTGCCCACCGCGACGATATTCTTCACGCCTTTCAATGCGGTTTTGTCCATCTGCGGCGCCTGCCGGACTTCAGCGGTCATGTTCACGGCGACATTGGATACACCGGCAAGACCTTTAACCAGTGCGATTGCTTCATCGCGCATCTGATCCTTTACCGGACATGCGGGCGTCGTGAGATTCAAATCAAACGCAACGCTGCCGTTGTCAATCTTGAGATTGCGGATGAAACCAAGCGAAACGATATCCTTATGCAGATCGGGATCCTGAACCTTCTTCAGGACGTCCAGAACCTGTCCTTCGCTGACCGTTCCATTCTTACCCTTGTTGAACAATGCGTTGTCTCCTCTGTGCTTTTGAATCCACCATTGTAGCGCAAGTGGAGGTTTGAATGGTGAACGACGGACCCTGCCAGGAAGAGCAATGACTCCAATGAGCCAGGTATGTGGTTGGAGAGTTTACGCGAGAAGCGGAATGCGACATACAATACCGGCGGCTTTGAACTATGGGAAAATTCCTTGTCCAACGATTCGCCTATCTCGTTGTGCTCGTCGTGATCGCGACATCATCGACGTATTTTCTCGCAGCTGCCGCGTTGAATCCTCGCTCGAATTTTGAAGGCCGCAACCCGCCGCCATCGCCCGAAGTTGTAGACTCGCTCCTCGATTCACTCAACCTCAATGATAAAACGCCGATCACGGAACGATTTGAACGCTGGGTTCGCGGAGTAACCGCATGGAATCTCGGCGACGCAATCGACGGCGGTTCGATTAATGATGAAATGAGACGGCGCATGGGCGTGAGCCTGCGACTGTTGTTGATCGGTTCAATACTCGGCTCCCTCGCCGGAGTGGCCGCCGGCGCTTACGGGGCTGTCCGCCAATACGGGTTCTCCGACCATGCGATGACGTTCGTCTCGTTCTGTCTGCTTTCGATCCCTACCGTCGTGCTTTCCGTATTCCTGGCGAACTCGGGAGCGTCCCTGAACAATGCCGTTGGCCAGCGCGTCGTCTATAACACCGGCGAATACACGCCCGGCCTTGCAGAGTGGTCCGGTGCGGGAATCACAGACCGGCTGCAGCATCTTGTGCTTCCCTCACTCGTGCTAATACTGCAGGGATTCGCCTTTTACAGCCGATACCAGCGGAACTCCATGCTCGATGTGCTGGGCAGTGACTTTGTCCGCACCGCGCAAGCGAAAGGGCTGCGGCGATCCAGGGCGCTGATCAAACACGCCCTGCGGACGGCTTTGATTCCGATGGGAACGTTTTTTGCGTACGAATTCGCGCTGATCTTCATCGGATCGATATTTGTGGAGAAGATCTTCAGCTGGCATGGCATGGGCGAGTGGTTCGTTCAGTCGATCCAGAAAAACGATGTCAACGCGACAGCAGCCATCGGGATGTTCGTCGCCATCCTCGTGCTGATCGCAGGATTTCTCTCGGACGTGGTCACGGTGACCCTCGATCCGCGGATACGGCGGAGCTGAAGCGGATCATGACTTCCAGGCAATCCCGAAGCCGGCTTGTCGTACGGCGGTTTATTCGTCGCCGGCTCGCGGTGCTTGGTCTTTTCATTGTCGTGATGTTCTTTGCATTCGCATATCTCGGACCCGCGTTCTACAAATGGAAAT
>Ga0207691_10007753_pt1 | contig 10335 bp, 11 predicted proteins | sample KBSM13metaG_FD_184327 | JGI IMG/M metagenome (GOLD analysis project Ga0207691, IMG submission 184327) | Miscanthus rhizosphere microbial communities from Kellogg Biological Station, Michigan, USA - KBS M1-3 metaG (SPAdes) (version 2) | ecosystem: Host-associated > Plants > Roots > Rhizosphere >... | reverse complement strand
ACTACGTGATGCTCGCGGGCGGCACCGCGACGCTGCCGGGCCTGAAGGACCGCGTCACCGAGCTGACCGGCTTCGCCTCGATGGTCGTCAATCCGTTCGAGAACATGAAGCTCGGCTCGGCGGTCCGCGAAGCCAAGCTGCGCCGCGAGGCGTCGTCGTACCTCACCGCGTGCGGCCTGGCGATGCGGAGGTTCGTGCAGTGACGATCCTGATCAACCTGCTCCCCCACCGGGAGGAGCGGCGCAAGCGCAAGAAGATCGCCTTCTATGCCGGCCTCGCCGTCGCCGGCATGGTCGGCGTCGCCGTCAGCGGCGTCTGGTACCTCGTCGTCCAGCAGATGATCTCCGGCCAGCAGCAGCGCAACGCCTTCCTGCAGACGGAGATCTCCAAGCTCGACATCCAGATCAAGGACATCGCCAGCCTGAAGGCCGAGATCGCGTCGCTGAAGGCGCGCCAGAAGGCGGTCGAAGACCTGCAGATCGACCGCAACGTTCCGGTCCACGTCCTCAACGAGCTCGTCAAGCAGGTGCCGGAAGGCATCTACATCACGGCGCTCAAGCAGGAGGGCCAGCTGCTCAGCGTCGCCGGCATCGCGCAGACGCAGGAGCGCGTCTCCGAGCTGCTGCGCAACACCGCCTACAACTCCGAATGGCTCGTCAAGCCCGAGCTGATCGAGAGCAAGGCGGCGACGATCCAGGCGGCGAGCAAGGAGCAGAAGCGCCTGTTCGACTTCTCCGTCCGCCTCACCATCAAGCGGCCGCAGGACACGCCGGCGGCGCCGGTCCCGGCCGCCGCCGCTGCGGTGCCGGCCTCCGCGAGCGCGCCGGCGTCGGCCGCCGCGGTCGTCGCCAAGAAGGCCTGACGCCATGGCCACCAAGAGCAAGACCGTCAACGTCGACCTCAACTCGGTGTTCGAGGGCGCGGCGTCGCAGTTCCGCGGCCTCAATCCGAGCGAGCCCGGCCAGTGGCCGCTGCTGCCGAAGGCGCTGACGTTCCTCGCCGTCGCCTTCTTCGTCGTTGTCGCCGGCTGGTTCGTCGTCCTGTCCGGGGAGCACGACTCTCTCGACGTCGAGCGCAACAAGGAACCGACGCTCAAGACCGACTACCGCAACAAGCTCGCGCAGGCCGTGAACCTCGGCGAGCTGCGCAAGCAGAAGCTCCAGGTCGAGGAGTACGTGACCCAGCTCGAGAAGCAGCTGCCCGGCAAGGCCGAGATGGACGCGCTGCTCTCCGACATCAACCAGGCCGGTCTCGGCCGCGGGCTGCAGTTCGAGCTGTTCCGGCCCGGCCAGGTGGTCGTCAAGGACTACTACGCCGAGCTGCCGATCTCGATCCGCGTCTCCGGCCGCTACCACGACATCGGCTCGTTCGCCGCCGACATCGCCAACCTCTCGCGGATCGTGACCCTGCACAACGTCAGCCTGGTCTCGTCGAAGGACCTGAGCGGCGTGCTGACGATGGAAGCGACCGCGCGCACGTATCGCTACCTCGATCCTGCCGAGATCGAGGAGGTCAGAAGGACGGCTGTCAAAGGCAAGCCGGGGGCCAAGCCATGAGTGAAGCGATGTCGGCGCGCCGCCGCGTGGCAGCGATCGTCATCGGCTGCGGAGCGCTGCTGGCCGGCTGCGCGGGCGACCAGGACGAGCTGCAGCAGTGGATGGAGCAGCAGAAGCGCGAGGTCAAGCCCAACGTCGAGCCGCTCTCGCCGCCGAAGAAATTCATCCCGCAGCCGTACGCGGCGCTCGGCGCCGTCGAGCCGTTCAGCACACAAAAGCTGACCGTTGCCCTCAAGCAGGAGGCGAGACAGCCGAATTCCCTGCTCGCGGCCGAGATCAACCGTCGCAAGGAACCGCTCGAGGCCTACCCGGTGGACAGCATGACGATGGTCGGCAGCGTGATGAGGAACGGCCGCCAGTACGCCCTGCTCAGGGTCGACAACCTGCTCTACCAGGTGAAGACCGGCGACTACCTCGGCCAGAACTACGGAAAGATCACCAAGATCTCCGAAACCGACGTGTCCTACCGCGAGATCGTGCAGGACGCCGCCGGCGAGTGGATCGAGCGCAGCAGCGCCCTCCAGTTGCAGGAGAAAGCGCGTTGAAGAGGATTTGGGAGAAACCGATGACCAGCTGGCGCTCGCGATTCTTGGCTCTTGCCGTCCTGGCAGGATCGGTGGTCCCTGCGTTCGCTGAAAACGCGATCCAGTCGATCAACAGTTCGCAGCAGGCAGGCTCGGAGGTCATCCGCATCGAGATGACCGAGCCGCTCGCGGCGATCCCCGCCGGCTTCACCGTGCAGGCGCCGCCGCGCATCGCGATCGACCTGCCCGGCGTCATCAACGGGCTCGGCAAGTCGTCGGTGGAGATCAACCAGGGCAACCTGCGCTCGGTCAGCATCGCGCAGTCGGGTGAGCGGACCCGTCTCGTCCTCAACCTCAAGGCGCCGGCGGGCTACCGCGCCCAGATCGAGGGCAAGGTGCTCGTCGTCTCGCTCGACAACACGACGCCGGCGACGCTCGCCAGCTCGGCCGGGCAGACCACGCGCTTCGCCGAGAGCCTGAACCGCACCCAGCTCTCGCTGCGCGACATCGACTTCCGGCGGGGCTCCGACGGCGCCGGCCGCGTGATCGTCGAGCTGCCGAGCAACCAGGTCGGCGTCGACATCCGCCAGCAGGGCCAGAGCCTCGTCGTCGAGTTCCTCCGCTCGAGCCTGCCCGACAACCTGCGCCGTCGCCTCGACGTCACCGACTTCGGCACGCCGGTGCAGAGCATCACGACGACGCAGGCGGGCGACCGCGTCCGCATGGTCGTCGAGCCGCGCGGCGCCTGGGAGCACAGCGCCTACCAGAGCGACAACCAGTTCGTGCTCGAGGTGCGGGCGCAGAAGGTCGACCCGAACAAGCTCGTGCAGGGCGCCGGCTACGCGGGCGAGAAGCTGTCGCTCAACTTCCAGAACATCGAGGTCCGCGCGCTGCTCCAGGTCATCGCCGACTTCACCAACTTCAACGTCGTCACCAGCGACACCGTCACCGGCAACGTGACGCTGCGCCTGAAGGACGTGCCGTGGGACCAGGCGCTCGACATCATCCTGCAGGCGAAGAACCTCGGCCTGCGCAAATCGGGCAACGTGATCCTGATCGCGCCGAAGGACGAGCTCAACGCCAAGGAAAAGATCGAGCTCGAGGCGAAGAAGCAGATCGCCGAGCTCGAGCCGCTGCGCACGCAGGCGTTCCAGCTCAACTACGCCAAGGTGCAGGACATCGCCAACGGCCTGACCGGGTCGTCCACCGGCAGCTCCGGTTCTTCGGGCAGCGGAACGCGCATCCTGTCGTCACGCGGCGCCGTCGTCTTCGAGACGCGAACGAACCAGCTGTTCGTGACCGACATCCCCTCCAAGCTCGAGGAGGTGCAGGCGCTGATCGCCAAGATCGACATCCCGGTGCGCCAGGTCCTGATCGAGTCGCGGCTGGTCATCGCGGACGAGGAATTCGGGCGTTCGCTCGGCGTTCGCCTCGGAGCAACCGACTTTCGCGGCGTCCGCGGCGGCATCCCCGGCTATCCGATCCCGGGCGACAACAACTACGTGTCGATCGGCGGCAACATGAACGCGGTCGCCGGCCAGACGTTGCAGACGACCGGGGGGGTCACGTTCTCCGACAGCCAGTTCGTCAACCTTCCCGCCACCGGCGCCAACGGCTTCAACCCGGCGACGTTCGCGCTGTCGCTCTTCAACTCGACGGCCAACCGCTTCCTGAACCTCGAGATCTCGGCGCTCGAAGCCGACGGCAAGGGCAAGGTCGTGTCGAGCCCGCGCGTCATCACCGCCGACCAGCAGAAGGCGTTGATCGAACAGGGCGAGGAGCTGCCGTACCAGGTGGCGACCTCGAGCGGCGCGACGTCGCTGCAGTTCCGCAAGGCCAACCTCAAGCTCGAGGTCACGCCGCAGGTCACGCCCGAGGGCAACGTCATCCTCGACGTCGACATCACCAAGGACAGCGTCGGTCGGGCGACGACCGCCGGCTTCGCGATCAACACCAAGCACGTCAAGACGCAGGTCCTGGTCGAGAACGGCGGCACCGTCGTCATCGGCGGCATCTTCGAGCAGCAGGACCGCGAGGACATCACCAAGGTGCCCTGGCTCGGCGACGTGCCGTATCTGGGCAACCTGTTCAAGACGCGGACGACGTCGTCCGCGAAGGCCGAGCTGCTGATCTTCCTCACGCCCAAGGTCGTCACCGAGCGCACCGCCGCCCGCTGAGCCTCGCCTTGGCAGACCCGACGAGCACCGCATGAACAAGTTGCTGAAGATCCTGAGCGCGATGGTCGTGGGCGCTGTCATCGCAGGGTGCGGCGGGAGCGGCCCGGAAGCAGGGACACCTCTGTTTGAATGCCTCCAGCAGCCCGCGTCTGCCGCCTCCGGCAGCAGCGGCGCAAGCTGCAGCTAGCTGTCGCGACCGCTCGACCACGGCCTAGGCCCGCAACGCCGAATCGGCCTGCGGCACGGGTCGCGTCTGCGGTCGGGCACTCGCGCCGCGAGCCGGCGGTAAACTTCAGCGGATACCAGGCTCCGCCGCACACCACCTTCCCCGATGGAGCAGTCGTTTCCCCAGGCGCGGTCGGCGGCGGTCCCGATACGAATCGGTTCTGAACATTGCGTCCCGTCGCGCTGATCGGCATGCCCGGCAGCGGCAAGTCGGCGATCGGCAAGGCGACCGCCAAGCGCCTGTCGCTGTCGTACGCGGACTGCGACCAGGCGCTCGAGCGCCGTGCCGGCTGCTCGATCGCCGCGTTCTTCGCCGCCAGCGGCGAGCAGGCGTTCCGCGACCTCGAGTCCGAGATGCTCGCGACGCTCCTCGACGCCGCCGACTCCGTCATCGCGACCGGCGGCGGCGTCGTGCTGCGCCCGGCGAACCGCGAACTGCTGCAGACCCGCAGCCGCTGCGTCTACCTGCGCGCCTCGTCGGAGCTCCTCTGGAAGCGGCTGCGCAACGACCGCCGCCGGCCGCTGCTGCAGGTCGCCGACCCTGAGGCGCGGCTGCGCCAGATGCACGCCGAGCGCGCGTCGCTCTACGAAGAAGTCGCCCACGTCGTGATCGACACCGACGGCGTGCCGTTCGCCCGCATCGTCGACGAAGTCGTGCGCGGCGTCACCGCCGAAGCCGAGCGATGAGCGCGGCAGCGCACGCGGTCGTCGAGGTTCGCCTCGCCGAGCGCAGCTACGCGATCCAGGTCGGCTGCAGGCTGCTCGCCGCCTCGTCGAGCTACGCACGGCTGCCGCGCGGCTCGAGCGCGGTCATCGTCAGCAACGAGACCGTGGCCGCGCTGTACGCGCAGCCGCTCGCGTCGGCACTGCTGCCGTTCTGGCGCAGGGTCGAGATCGTCGTCGTCGGCGACGGCGAGGAGTTCAAGACCTGGCAGACGCTGCAGGAGATCGTCGACGGCCTCGTCGACGCGCGTGCCGACCGCGGCAGCACGGTCTTCGCCCTCGGCGGCGGCGTCGTCGGCGACCTCGCCGGATTCGCCGCCGCGTGCTACATGCGCGGCATCGGCTACGTGCAGGTGCCGACGACCCTGCTCGCCCAGGTCGACTCGTCGGTCGGCGGCAAGACCGGAATCAACCACCCGAGCGGCAAGAACCTGGTCGGCGCGTTCCACCAGCCGCTCGGCGTCGTCGCCGACGTCGACACGCTGGCGACGTTGCCGCGCCGCGAGCTCGTCGCCGGCCTCGCCGAGGTCATCAAGTACGGCGCGATCGCCGACGACGCCTTCCTGGCGTGGATCGAGGCGAGCCTGCCGGCGTTGCTGTCGGGCGACCGCGGCGCGCTCGTCCGCGCGGTGACGACGTCGTGCCGGATCAAGGCCGACGTCGTCGCCGCCGACGAACGCGAATCGGGGCCGCGGGCGGTCCTCAACTTCGGCCACACCTTCGCCCACGCCATCGAGACCGGCACCGGCCACGGCACCTGGCTGCACGGCGAGGCGGTCGGCTGCGGGATGGCGATGGCCGCCGACCTGTCGGTCCGGCTCGGACTGATCGATGCTGCGCACGCGCGTCGGCTCACCGCCGTGGTCGCTGCCGCCGGCTTGCCGCTGCGCGCGCCCGATCTTGGCATCGCGCGCTGGCTGGAGCTGATGCGGATGGACAAGAAGGCGAACGCCGGAGCACTTCGCTTTGTCGTCCTCGAGGGGCCCGGCCGTGCCCGGCTGCGCACCGTCGACCCGGCGACGGCCGCCGCGACCGTCGAAGCCTTCGTCGAGGGAGAAACGGGCCGCGCGCGGACTTCGTGAGATTGTGCTTCAGGGGGTCGCCGTTCGCCTTGCGATCCCTCCCGTTCGTCGGCTGGGCCAGCCCCCCGCCGCACCCCCGTTTTTACACTTCGTCGCCCGCCAGAGGATCGCCATGCAACGACTCCGTGGATTCACGCTGATTGAGCTGATGATCGCCGTTGCGATGGTCGCGATCCTGGCTGCCATCGCGATGCCTTCGTACTCGGATTACGTCAGACGCGGCCGTGTCAGCGAGGCCGTCGCCACGCTGGCCGGCATGCGCGTCAAGATGGAGCAGTACTACCAGGACAACCGCAACTACGACAACGCTTGCGGCGGCGCCGGCACGTCGGTCGCGCCGAAGCCGGACAACACGAACTATTTCGTCTTTGCCTGCCCCACGCACACCGGCAACAACTACACGGTGACGGCGACCGGCAAGGCCGGCACCAGCCTCGAAGGCTTCCAGTACTCGCTCAATCAGGACAACACGCGCTCCACCACGATGACGGCGCCGTCGACGTGGCCCAGCAATGCCGGATGCTGGGTGGTGAAGAAAGACGGATCGTGCTGAGCGCAGACCGCGGCTTCACCATCGTCGAGCTGCTGGTCGGCGTGGCGCTGCTCGCCATCCTGCTTGCGCTCGGCGCCCCTGCGATGGGCACGTACCTGCAGAACTCCAAGCTCGCGAGCGTCACGTCGGTCTACTTCAGCGCCTTGCAGGCGGCGCGCAGCGAGGCCATCCGCCACAACTCGGCGACCGAGTTCGTCCTCACGAACGATGCCGTGACCGGTGCCGACCCCGCGAACACCGTCGCCCCGAGCACCTCCGGCCGCAACTGGCTCATTCGCGCCGCCGCCTCGGCCGGCGGTTATCTGCCGATGATCGATGCCGGCACTGCTGGAGAAGGTCAGGGCGCTCCCGGTCCTGCGGCCGTCCAGGTGCAGGTGTCCGCGTCGGCGCCGGCGGTCTGGACGGGGGTGATCCCCTTCAACGGCTTCGGCGCGACCGACGGCCCCTACACGATCAACATCACCAACCCCGTCGCCGGCACGTGCGCGGGGTCCGGAGGATCGGTGCGCTGCCGTCGGATCATGGTCTCGCCGGGAGGTCGCATCGCGGCCTGCGACCCTGCCGCGGCCGCTTCCACAGGAGACAGCCGTGCGTGCTGAACGCCGCCACCTGGCCGCGCAACGCGGCTTCTTCCTCATCGAGGCGATGGTCGCGATGCTCATCTTCACGCTCGGCATCCTCGGTCTCGTCGCGATGGGCGGCACCGCCGTGTCGGCGCAGTCGGACGCGCAATACCGCACCGAGGCGAGCAGCCTCGCCGATGCGATCGCGGCCGAGATCAATCTCGGCATCGACCGCACGAGCGAAGCCACCAAGGCGGCGACGCTCGCCGGATTCGTGCACCAGGAAACGCCGCCGCCCGACACGGTGCCCGCACCGTGCTCGTTCACCGGCACGAACGAGGCGAATCCGCGCGTCGCGGCGCTGCTCGACCGCGCCCGCAACGCCGCGTCGGCCCCGGGGATGCCCGGCGCCGGAGTCCGCAACGCGCAGGTCTTCATCGACGCCGCCGGCAACTTCAACCGCGTGGTGATCACGCTGTGCTGGAAGACCGCCAGCGACAGCGCCTGGCGCCGGCACACGCTCGTCACGTACGTCAACTGAGGCGGCATGGCACACCTCTGCGCTCCACCGTCGCGACGGCTCGCCCGCGGTCTGACCCTGGTCGAGATCCTGGTCGGCGTCGCCATCGGCCTGATCGGACTCGTGGCGATCTTCCAGGCCGTCGCCGTCTGGAGCAAGCACACGCAGACGACGAGCTCGGGAAGCGACGCTCAGATGTCCGGAACGCTCGCGCTCTTCAACATCGAGCGCGACCTGAAGCTGGCCGGCCACGGATTCGGCCGCGCGCCGACTCCGGTGGCGGGCTGCACCGTCGGCGCCTTCGACAACTCCATGGCGCGCAACTTCAACTTCGGCCTGCGCGCCGTCGAGATCGCCGCCAGCGCCGGTGGCGCGCCCGATCAGATCAACGTCCTCTACGGCAACTCGTCCTTCTACGTCGAGCAGGGCGACCTGACGGGCTCGACGGCGACGACGAAGACGCTGCGCCGGCGCGGCGGCTTCAAGCGCGGCGACCTCGCGGTCGTCGCCGACGGCGGCGCCGCCTCCGCTGCGAGCGCGAACTGCCAGCTGGTCGAGATCAACGACGACTCGAACGCGGACGGGCGCACGGTGGGGCACACGACGATCGCGTATTCCAGCTACTACGCGGCGTCCGGCGCTCCTACGGTCACTCCTCGCTACAACGGCGCGTCGGGTCCGGCGTTCGCGACCGGCACCATGTACAACCTCGGCCCCGATCCGCGCCTGAACAGCTGGTCGATCCTCGACAACAAGGCGCTGGTGCGGACCGACGTGATCCACGGAACGGGGCCGCTGCCGGTCGCCGACGGCGTGATCAACATGAAGGCCGAGTACGGCGTCGACGCCAACAACGATGGCCGGATTGCCGCCGGCGAGTGGACCGCGTCGGCGCCGGGCGACTGGCGCAACGTCCTCGCGATCCGCGTCGCCGTGCTGGTGCGCAGCCGCCAGTTCGAGCGCAACCCCGACACCGGCGCGAGCGGAACGCGCGCGGTCACCCCCACCGCCGCCAGGCCGTACTACTTCGGCGATCCGTCCAGGCGTTTCCTGATGAAGAGCGTGAACGGCGACGACGACGCCTACGGCGACACCGACGCCGTGCCGAACAACTGGAGGTACTACCGGTACCGCGTGTACGAGCGCGTCATCCCGCTCAGGAACATGATCTGGGGGAATTTCGAATGAAGCCGGCGATGCTTCCGCGCTTCGCCCCGGCGCGCCGTCAGCGCGGCGTCGTCCTCTTCGTCGCGCTCATCGTCCTCATCGTCATGTCGCTCGCCGGCGTCGCGCTGCTGCGCCAGATGGGGGCGGGGACGTCGATCGCGGGCAACGTCGCCTTCAAGGAGAACGCGACGTCGGTGGCCGATCGCGGCACCGAGTGGGCGCGGCAGTGGATCCAGGTGAACTCGGCGGTCACGGGTACCGACTCGACCGCCAACGGCTATTACTCGAGCTGGGGAACGAAGACCGATCCGACGACGTTCCTCTGGGACACCGAGTCGAAGCAGCTCCTGGACGACCAGAACCAGACCGGCAACCGGGCGCGAATCATCATCCACCGGCTCTGCGCGGTGGCCAACCTGGCGGCGAACGCCCCGGGCCAGACCTGCTCGGACTATCCGCAGACCAACGCCGGCAACTCGACCGGCGGCGGCGGCTATCCGTCGGTTCTTCCCGGCTCGACGCCGGCCCCGTTCTACCGCGTCACGACGCGCGTGGACGGGCCGCGCAACACGGTCAGCTACACCCAAGTGATCATGCACTGAGCGGTCTGCATCGCAAACGAGAGCACACCATGAACCAAGTCGTCCCTGCCCTTGCTTCGCGTCCCCGCGCCTTACGCAGCGCGGTCACCGCACTGGCCATCGCGCTGATGACGGTGGCGCACGCCGCACAGACGGACATCTCGAGCACGCCGATCCTGACGACGACCGCGGCGCTCGTGAAGCCCAACGTCATGCTGCTCATGGACACGTCGGGTTCGATGGGCCGCACCCACATGCCCGACGAGGTCGAGACGGCGACCCGCCCGCACAGCATCGGCTACAAGTCGAGCCAGTGCAACGCGCTCTACTACAACCCGGCGCAGATCTATCTCCTGCCGAAGGACTACCTCGGGGCGGCGTTCGCCGAGCCGTCGTTCACCGCCGCTCCCTACGCCGGCTTCGGCGCCTACTACGAGGTTCCCGATCTGAGCACGACGAACCTCGAGAGCCAGTTCGTCGCGTACGACGCCAACACGCTGGAGACGCCGTCGCCGTTCCCCGACACCCCGCAGGCGGCGTACTACTACGTGTATTCCGGCCCGGAGACGCTCAACTACGCGACGCTGCCTTGCCGGCAGCTCGACACCGGCGCCACCGTCGCGACCGCCGGCGGCGGCACGTGGACGAAGGTCAACGTCAGCGC
>Ga0207691_10007748_pt1 | contig 10338 bp, 10 predicted proteins | sample KBSM13metaG_FD_184327 | JGI IMG/M metagenome (GOLD analysis project Ga0207691, IMG submission 184327) | Miscanthus rhizosphere microbial communities from Kellogg Biological Station, Michigan, USA - KBS M1-3 metaG (SPAdes) (version 2) | ecosystem: Host-associated > Plants > Roots > Rhizosphere >... | reverse complement strand
CTGGCAGATCACGCCGGGCTATTACCTATACCGCGAACGCATCAGCGCGAAGGCCGACCCGGTGTTCCAGCCCGGCGCGCTGCAGTTGCCGCCGGGCATCCCCAAGCACGACCCGTTCTTCGGCGACGTGCAGATCTACCACGGCCGCATCGTCGCGACGCTCGCGGGCATGCCGGCGCCGGACGCGAAGGCGGTCGACGTGGCGGTCAAGTACCAGGGTTGCGCCGACGCGGGGGTGTGCTACCCGCCGCAGACGCGCAACCTCCACATCGAACTGCCGGGCGCGTCCGGCTCCGCCGCGGCCTCGCCCGCGCCGGCGAAAGGCACCGCCGCCGCGATCGCCGCGCTGACCGGCGAGGACCGCCATCCCGCGGAGGGAACGCAGGCCCTGCCGCTTCCGCCCGAGCAGGCGTTCGGCTTCGATGCGATCGTCGACACGCCCAACCGCCTGCTCCTGCGCTTCACGCCTGCCAAGGGCTACTACCTGTACCGCGATCGGACCTCGTTCGCGATCGACAGCCCGGACCATGCGGTGCAACCCGGCCAACCGCAGTGGCCTCCCGCCGAGCAGCGCCACGACGACCACTTCGGCGATGTCGCCGTGTACACGAAGCTGGTCGAACTGCCCCTGCCGCTCAGCCGCACGACGGCCGCCGCGCAGCACATCACGCTCCACGTGACCCTGCAGGGCTGCCAGATCGACGGCGTCTGCTACCCGCCGATGCAGCGCGAGGTGCAGCTCGACCTGCCCGCGAGCAGCGCGCCCGTGACGACGGCGGGCGCCGCCCCGGCCGCGCCCCTGGCGGCGATTCCGAACCCCGCGGCGAAGATCGGGCTGTGGGCGGCCCTGCTGTTCGCGCTCGGCGGCGGCCTCGTCCTGAACCTGATGCCCTGCGTTCTGCCGGTGCTCTCGCTCAAGGTGCTCTCGGTGATGGAATCCGGCGAGAGCCTAGCCAAGGCCCGCCGGCACGCTCTCTGGTACACAGCCGGCGTGGAACTGAGCTTCGGCACGCTCGGCATGCTGGTCGTGGCGCTGCAGAAATCGGCCGGGCTGCATTGGGGGTTCTGGCTGCAGGAACCCGGGATCGTCGGGCTGCTCGTCTACCTGATGCTCGCGTTCGGCCTGAGCCTGTCCGGCGTGTTCCACATCGGCGCAGGGATCGCCGGGCTCGGCCAGAAGCTCACCGAGCGCTCGGGACCGTCCGGCGATTTCTTCACCGGCGTGCTTGCAGTGGTGGTCGCGAGCCCATGCACCGCGCCCTTCATGGGCGCCGCGGTCGCCTACGCGGTGACCTGTCCGCCGGTCGTGGCCCTCTCGATCTTCCTCGTGCTCGGCGCGGGGCTCGCGCTGCCGTTCCTGCTGGTGGCCTTCATCCCGGCGCTGGCGCGGCTGCTGCCGAAACCGGGCGCCTGGATGGAAACGCTCAAGCAGGTGTTCGCCTTCCCGATGTACCTCACCGCCGCGTGGCTGGCTTCGGTGCTGGCAGCGCAGCGCGGCTCGACCGGGATCCTGTACCTGCTCGCCGGCTGCGTGGTGTTCGCCTTTGGCCTGTGGTGGTGGGAACGCACGCGTTACGCGCGGCGCGGGGGCGTGAGGATCGTGGCCGCGCTGGTCGCGCTCGCCGCGCTGGTGACGCTGCCGGTGATCCACGGCCTGCCGGCCGCCGCGAAGGCGCCGGCCGAGCAGGGAACGGTCGCGTACTCCGCCGAAAAGCTCGCGAACCTGCGCGCCCAGCACCGCGTCGTGTTCGTCGACATGACCGCCGACTGGTGCGTGAGCTGCAAGGCCAACGAGGCCGCCGTGCTGTCGCGACCCGCGTTCCGCGCGGCGATGGCCGACGCGAACGCCGTGTACATGGTCGGCGACTACACCAGCGTCGACCCGGCGATTACCGCCTTCCTGGACGCCCACCACGCGGTCGGCGTGCCGCTGTACGTGGTCTATCCGGCGGACGGCGGCGAGGGCGAGGTGCTGCCGAACCTGCTGACCCGGTCGATCGTCGAAAAGGCGCTCGCGCGCGCGAAACGATGAAGCGGCGGCTGCTCGCGATCCTCGCCGCCGCCCTGCTCGCGGGCATCGCCGGCCTGGTCGTCTCGATCGGCATCGACGGACCCGGACCGCTGGCCGGTACCGCGGTCGGACGCTGGCTCGGGGAGCGTGTCGGACCCAGGCCGCGCCAGCCCGTGGGCGTCGCGCCGGCAGGCGAGGGCGAACGGGTGGGCCGGCTGGAACTCACCGGCCCCGGCGGGCTTCCCTTCGCCATGCCGTCCGGCCGGCGCGTACTGGTCAACGTCTGGGCGACCTGGTGCGTGCCCTGCCGCCAGGAGATGCCCCTGCTGTCGGACTTCGCGCGGTCGCAGGGCCCGGACGGGGTCGCCGTGGTGGGCGTGGCCGAGGACGATGCGTCGGCCGTGCGCGAGTACCTGCAGCGGACGCCGGTCGGCTATCCGGTCGGCATCGACGATGCGCAATGGCGTGCCGGCACCCGGATCGGCAACCGCATGGGCGTGCTCCCCTTCAGCGCGCTGATCGACGCCGACGGACGCCTGGTCCGGCGCCAGTACGGGCCGTTCGCCGATGCGAAGGCGCTGCGCGAGTGGGTCGGAAGCCCGTAGGCGGCGCCGGTCGAGCAGAAGCTCTAGCCGGGATGGAACCTTCGTATAAATTCCGTGAACTTCGCCGATTCTGGCCGCATTCGCTGGACAGGGCGGCGACGGCACGCGACACTGCGCGTCCGTTCGACGGCGCCCGGTCCGACACCGCCCATGCAAAAGATCCTCGTCCTGCACGGACCGAACCTCAACCTGCTCGGGACACGCGAACCGGAGATCTACGGCCGGACGACGCTCGCGCAGATCGACGCCGAACTGAGTTCGCGCGCACGCGAAGCGGGGCACTCCCTGGAGACGATGCAGTCGAACGCCGAGCACGAGCTGGTCGAGCGCGTGCAGAAGGCGGGCGGGCACGGCACCGCCTTCATCCTGATCAACCCGGCCGCGTTCACGCATACCTCGGTGGCGCTGCGCGACGCGCTGGCGGCCGTCCACATCCCCTTCATCGAGATCCACCTGTCGAACCCGCACGCGCGCGAGCCGTTCCGTCGCCAGTCGTACTTCAGCGACCTCGCGGTCGGCGTGGTGTCCGGCTTCGGTGCGAACAGCTACCTGTATGCGCTCGACGCAGCGATCAAGCGGCTCGGCGACCGCAACGCGCAGCCCTGACGCTCAAAGTGAACAAGACATAGGAACAACCGCATGGACCTTCGCAAGATCAAGAAACTCATCGACCTGCTCGACGAATCCAACCTCGCCGAGATCGAGATCAAGGAAGGTGAAGAGTCGGTCCGCCTTTCGCGCATGCCCAAGGGCATGGCGATGCAGGCGCCGACCACGCAAGTGCACTATTCCGCGCCGCCGCCCGCCGCACACGCCGAAGCGCCGCGCCCCGCGGCGCCGCCGGCGCCGTCCCCGGACCTCGCCCACATCGGCAAGGGCGGCCGCGAACTGCCCGAAGGCCACGTCCTGCGTTCGCCGATGGTCGGCACCTTCTACGCCTCGCCGAACCCCGAGTCCGCGCCGTTCGTGAAGGTCGGCCAGACCGTCAAGGCCGGCGACACCCTGGCGATCATCGAGGCGATGAAGATGTTCAACCCGATCGAGGCCGATGTGTCGGGCACGGTGAAGGCCATCCTCGCCAGCAGCGGGCAGCCGATCGAGTTCGACGAACCCCTCTTCGTCATCGGCTGACCCATTCCCATGCTCGATAAAGTCGTCATCGCCAACCGCGGCGAAATTGCGCTGCGCATCCTGCGCGCCTGCCATTCGCTCGGCATCCGCACCGTCGCCGTCCACTCCACGGTCGACCGCAACCTCAAGCACGTCGCGATGGCCGACGAGTCCGTGTGCATCGGGCCGGCGCCGTCGTCGGAGAGCTACCTCAACATCCCCGCGCTGATCGCGGCGGCCGAGGTCACGGACGCGCAGGCGATCCATCCGGGCTACGGATTCCTGTCCGAAAACGCGGATTTCGCCGAGCGCGTCGAGCAGTCCGGCTTCATCTTCATCGGCCCGCGCGCGGAAACCATCCGCATGATGGGCGACAAGGTCGAGGCGATCCGCGCGATGAAGGCCGCCGGCGTGCCCTGCGTGCCGGGCTCCGACGGCCCGGTGCCCGAGGACCACGCCGAGTGCATGGCGATGGCGAAGAAGATCGGCTACCCGATCATCGTCAAGGCGGCCGGCGGCGGCGGCGGTCGCGGCATGCGCGTCGTGCACACCGAGGCCGCGCTGCTCAACTCCATCGCGACCACGCAGTCCGAGGCCAAGGCCGCGTTCGGCAACCCGCAGGTCTACATGGAGAAGTTCCTCGAGAACCCGCGCCACGTCGAGATCCAGGTGCTCGCGGACGGCCAGGGCCACGCGATCCACCTCGGCGAGCGCGACTGCTCGATGCAGCGACGCCACCAGAAGGTCGTCGAGGAAGCGCCCGCGCCGGGCGTGACGCCCGAGCAGCGCGCCGACATCGGCCGCGTCTGCGTGGAGGCCTGCATCCGCATCGGCTACCGCGGCGCCGGCACGTTCGAGTTCCTCTACGAGAACGGCGCGTTCTACTTCATCGAGATGAACACGCGCATCCAGGTCGAGCATCCGGTGACCGAGCTGATCACCGGCATCGACCTCGTGCGCGAGCAGCTGCTGATCGCGGCCGGGCGCCCGCTGTCGATACGGCAGGAGGACGTGGTGATCCGCGGCCACGCGATCGAGTGCCGCATCAACGCCGAGGATCCCGACACCTTCCTGCCGTGCCCGGGCCCGATCCACCACTTCCACGCACCGGGCGGCCCCGGCGTGCGCGTCGACAGCCACATCTACGAGGGCTACCGCGTGCCGCCGAACTACGATTCGATGATCGGCAAGCTCATCGTGCACGGCAACGACCGCGAGCAGGCGATCTGCCGCATGCGCGTGGCCCTGTCGGAAATGGTCGTCGATGGAATCAAGACCAACATCCCCCTGCAGCAGCGCATCATGGCCGACCCGAACTTCCAGATCGGCGGGCAGAACATCCACTACCTCGAGAAGCGGCTGGCGGAGCGCAAAGAGAAGAACATCGGGCTCGGGTGAGCGGTTGCGAAGCGACCTGAGCCCCTCTGGAGCGGTCGCAACGCCCCACCGCTTGGTACAATGGCTCATCGCTCCGGGTAGCCCGATCACCATGCACGAACGTCTGAACGCGCCGGTCGCGCCGGCGCATGCAGGTCCTGAGCCGGTCTCGGCGGACGAATGCGAATGGATCCTCGACGTCGCGGCGCGTTTCGCAAGCCGCTGGAAGGCGCCCGGCGCCTTGGCGGCCCACCTGGAAGCGATCGCCGACGTGCTGGCGAACGGCGAGTCCGCGGCCTTCGACGCGGCGGTGCTGGACGACCTGGCGGCCCATGAGAAAGTGGTTTCCGAGTGCGTCGTCACACGGGACGTCGAGGCGCACGCGATCCCGGCGGTCGCGCCGGTCGCGGCTGATCTTTCCCCGCAAACGATCGAAGCGCCGGTAGCGACCGCTGCCCCGGTCCCTGAACCGGTTCCCGCCGAAAACTGCGCCAGCCCGGCACGCGAAGAAGCATGCGTGGAAGCTCCGGCGGCCGACCTCGGCTCCGTCCCGGCCGCATCGCCCCTGTTCCCGCGCGGCATGTCCTCGCAGCAGCGCCGCAAGCGCAGCCGTGGTCCGCGCCGTTGCGAGGCCGACGAGGCGTCGGGGCAGCTGGCGCTTCCGCTCGAATCCGAACCGCCCGCCCGCGTCGCGGTATCGCATTTCGCCGAACGCATGCTGCGCGCGCGCGAGCGGCTCGCGACCGAGGAACCCACCACCGCGATGGGTGCGAGCGCCGAGGTGCTTTCCTTCGCCGAACGGCTGAAGAAGGTACGCGAGCGGCTCGCCGGCGAGGATTCCGACACCGGCCGCGTCTCGGCCTGAGCACCCGCGATCGCCCCCTTGGCGGCACGATGGACGCCGCGCGCTGGGATGCGCTGATGCGGTCGCTGGACCTGCCACTGGACGTGGCGACCCACGCGGCGCTCGTCGCCGCCTACCGCGAACCGCACCGGCACTACCACACGGCGCGGCACATCGACGATTGCCTCGAAAAGTTCGACACCCTGCGCGACCAGGCCGCGCAACCCGACGCGGTCGAGCTCGCACTCTGGTTCCACGACGCGATCTACGATCCGTACAAGTCCGGCAACGAGGAAAGGAGCGCCGACTGGGCCGTGGCCTTCCTTGGCGGAGCCGGCGCCAGCCCGGCGCTCGCCGCGCGCGTGCGCGAACTGATCCTCGCGACGCGCCACGAGGCTGTCGCCGCGGACCGCGACACGGCGATCCTGATCGACGTCGACCTGTCGATACTCGGCGCGGACGAGGAGCGCTACGACCGCTTCGAGCGCGAGGTGCGGAAGGAATACCGCTGGGTGCCGCGTCCGCTGTTCCGCCGCGAGCGCCGCAGGATCCTCACCTCGTTCCTCGCGCGCGAACGCATCTACGCGACCGACGCCTTCCATCGACGCTACGAAGAACCCGCCCGCGCGAACCTGGCGCGTGCGATCCGCGCGCTCGCCTGATAGCGACGATCTGAATGCCGGCGGTATCGCATGGCGCGACATGGCCCGCGGCGGTTGCGGAGCGGCGCCGCGGGACGAACAATCGGACCATCGACGCAGTGACGCGCACGGAGGTGGGCATGGACAGGCAACCGCACTTCACGATGATCCGCAGCTTCCACGTCGCCGACTGGTTCACGATCGCCAACGCGTTCTGCGGCATGGGCGCCGTGCTGTCGCTGATGGCCTACCTGGCCGGATCGCACCCGCAAGGCCTGTTCTGGGCCGCGGGGCTGATACCGCTCGCGCTGGTGTTCGACATCCTCGACGGCCGCATCGCGCGCTGGCGCAAGTCGCAGTCCGCGCTCGGGCGCGAACTCGATTCGCTCGCGGATGCGATCTCGTTCGGCGTCGCGCCCGCGGCGATGGGCTTCGCGGCGGGGCTCGACGGATTCTGGGATTGCCTCGTGCTGGTGTATTTCGTCGGTTGCGGCGTGAGCCGCCTGGCGCGCTACAACATCACCGCCGAGGCACTGGCCGCCGACGCCTCGGGCAAGGTGAAGTACTTCGAAGGCACGCCGATCCCGAGCAGCGTGCTGCTGGTCGCGGCGCTCGCGGTCGCGGCCTGGCGCGGCGCTGTGGGGCCGGCGATCTGGTTCGGCCACCTGCAGCTCGGCCCCTGGCAGGCGCATCCGCTGGTGCTGCTGTATGCGTTGTCGGGCTCGCTGATGATCAGCAAGACCATCCACATCCCGAAGCTGTGAGGTACGCCTAGCGCTTCGACGCCGCGGCGCAGGGCGTCGACTGGTAGGTCGTCGTGCCGTTGACCTTGCACTTGAAGACCGAGCCCGTCGCCGCGGCCGCGGCGGGATCACAGGGATTGTGCGCGAGGCGCTCGCCGGGCGCGGGGCATTGGACGTCCATCGTCATCGTGAACGACGAATCGCCGACCACGGCCTTGTCCATAGTGTCGAGCTTCGGATTGCGGAACGAGGGCGTACCGTCGACCGCGCGCAGGAATTGCGACACCTGCTGCACGTTCTGGCTGCCGCCCTTGACCGTCACGTGCAGGCCGTCCAGCTTGACCTCCCGGAGGCGCAGGCCGGGCGGCATCACCGCTTCGAGCGCGCTGCGGACGCCGGCGGGCGTGGGCGCCGCATCGGCGGCGGACGCCGGCCCGGCGGAAAGGGAAAACAGCGCGAGAAGAAGGGCCGCGGTCGCCAGTTTCATCGTGTCGGTCTCGGTAGGCGCCGGCTCGGGTGCCGGCCGCGGGGGAGAGACTACAAGGAGTGCGCGCCTCCGTGAACCCGTGGGACGCGACGGGGCGCTTCAGTACCCGATCGGTGGCGCGCCCTCGGGGCGGCGTTTGAAGCGGCGATGGATCCATAGGTACTGCGCCGGCGCCTCGCGCACCATCGCCTCGATCGCCGCGTTGACGCGCGCGGTGTCGGCGGTGGCGTCGGCGGAAGGGAAATCGGCGAACGGCGGTTCGATGCGCAGCACGTAGCGGTCGCCCTCGCGGTGGTGGAAGAACGGCAGCACCGCGCAGCCGGAAACGCGCGCGAGCTGGTGGGTCGCGGTGATCGTCGCGGCGGGGATGCCGAAGAACGGCGCGAACACGGTGTCCTTGCCGTGCATGTCCTGGTCGGGCGCGTACCACAGCACGCCGCCCTGCTTGAGGTGGCGCATCGCGGGGCGCAGCTCGTGCTGCTGGAACATCGCCGCCGCATAGCGCAGGCGTCCGCGCAGCACCGCCCATTCCATCACCGGGTTGCGGTGCCGGCGGTACATGCCCGCGAGCGGGACGTGGTCGCACAGCAGCCGGCCGCAGATCTCGAGGTTGAGGAAGTGCCCCGAAACCAGCAGCACGCCGCGGCCGTTCGCGACCGCCGACTGCAGGTGCTCGAGGCCCTCGATGCGAACGGTACGCCGCATCGGCGCGATCGAACCCCACCACGCGCGCGCGAACTCGAACAGGCCGGTGCCGAGCGCGGCGAAGTGCTCGCGCACGATCGCCTTGCGCGCGGCCTCGTCGAGCTCGGGATAGCACAGCGCGAGGTTGAGCCGCGCGGCGCGGCGTCGCGCGGTCGCGAGGAAATACGCGATCGATCCGAGTACGCCACCCAGCGCCCTCTGCAGGGCCCAGGGCAGCTGGCCCGCGAGCCAGCCCGAGCCCATGGCGATCCAGCCCGCCCAGTTGCGGGGCGCGAGCGAGGGACGGGGAGGGGCTGGCATCGCGTCATTCTAAGCCGCCCGCGCCGCGGTCCGACCGCGTGCGCCGATGCGTCCGGTATCCTTCGCGCATGCTTCCTTCGATCCGGCAACGCCTGCTGCGCGCTGCGTATGCCTGCGCGATGTACGCGGCGGTGCCGGCGCTGCTCTACCACCTCGTGTGGCGCGGCTTGGGCGACCGCAACTACTTCCGCCGCTGGAGCGAACGCTTCGGCTGGTACGGCGCCCCGCCGATGGAAGGCTCGTTGTGGGTGCACGCGGTGTCGGTCGGCGAGGTCATCGCGGCCGCGCCGCTGGTCGACGCGCTGCGCGCACGCCATCCGGACCTGCAGCTGCTGGTGACGACGACCACGCCCACCGGTGCGGCGCAGGTCGCGTCGCGGTGGAAGGGCGCGGTGCGCCACCTCTACTTCCCGTTCGACCTGCCCGGTGCGGCGGCGCGCTTCCTCGCGCACGCGCGGCCGCGCATCGCGGTGGTCATGGAAACCGAGATCTGGCCGAACCTGTTCGTCGCAATCGGCCACGCGCGCGTGCCGTTGCTGATCGTCAACGCGCGCCTGTCGCAGCGTTCCCTGCGCGGTTACCAGCCCGTGCTGCCACTGATCCGGCTCGCGCTCGCGCAGGTGGACGTGGTCGCCGCGCAATCGGAGGCCGACGCGGTCCGCCTGCGCGCCGCGGGTGCACCGGCGGACCGCGTGCGCGTCTCGGGCAACCTCAAGTACGACCTGCGGCTGCCCGAGGGACTCGAAGCGCTCGCGCGCGAGCGCCGCGCGGCGTGGGGAAGCGACCGCCCGGTCTGGATCGCGGCGAGCACGCACGAAGGCGAGGAGGCGCAGGTACTCGACGCGCACGCGCGCCTGCGCAGGCGCTTTCCCGGCCTGCTGCTGCTGTGGGCGCCGCGCCATCCGGCGCGCTTCGCCGCGGTCGCCGGCGCCTGCACACAGCGCGGCCTGCGCACGCGCACGCGCAGCGGCGACGCCGACGCCGATGCGCGCACGGACTGCTTCGTGATCGACACGATCGGCGAACTCATGGGCTTCTACGCGGCGTCCGACATCGCCTTCGTCGGCGGCAGCCTGCAGGCGATCGGAGGCCACAACGTGCTCGAGCCGGCCGCGCTCGGCGTCCCGTCGGTCGTCGGCCCGCACACCGCGAATTTCGCCGAGGCGACGCGGCTGCTGTCCGATGCGGGCGCGCTGATTCAGGTGGCCGATGCGGACACGCTCGCGTCGGCGCTCGTGGAATTGCTCGCCGATGCGCCGCGCCGGCGCGCGATGGGCGAGGCCGGGCGCGCGCTGGTCGAACGCGAACGCGGCGCGCTCGCGCGCACGCTCGGGTGGATCGACGCGTTGCTCGCGACCGGGAAGCGGGAAGGCAACGACCGCTAGCGAAGCCCGAAATGCCGCTGTACGTCGTTGCTTTGGCCGGTCCTGTTACCCGTTCCCTGCGCGATCAGTGCGTCGGTTCGGGCGCAGGTTCGAGCGTCGGAGCGGGCGCGACCGGCGCCGCCCTCTTGTG
>Ga0207691_10007747_pt1 | contig 10338 bp, 13 predicted proteins | sample KBSM13metaG_FD_184327 | JGI IMG/M metagenome (GOLD analysis project Ga0207691, IMG submission 184327) | Miscanthus rhizosphere microbial communities from Kellogg Biological Station, Michigan, USA - KBS M1-3 metaG (SPAdes) (version 2) | ecosystem: Host-associated > Plants > Roots > Rhizosphere >... | reverse complement strand
CGACGTCGGCGCCGATTTCCGCGAGGCGTTCGGCAGGGCGGCGCCGCGCATGAGCGGCATCGCCGCGGGCAGCGACACGGACCAGACGCACGAGACGGTGACGACCTGGTTCGGCGATTTCCGCGTCGACGCGAAATGAAGCGGTTGTTGCTCGCCGGAGGAGGGCACGCGCACGTCGAGGTCCTGCGCGACCTCGCCGAACGGCCGGGCTCGGGCATCGCGGTCACGGTGGTGAGCGCGCGGCCGCGCTTCATCTACACCGGCATGGTCCCCGGCGCGATCGCGGGCCACTACAAGCTCGAGGATTGCGCCATCGACGTGGAAGCGCTGGCGCGCCGCGCGAACGCGCGCTTCGTCACCGGCGCCGTGTATCGCATCGACACCGCGAACCATCGCGTGCATTGCGCCGACGGCGAGTCTTTCGACTACGACATCTGCTCGCTCGACGTGGGAGCGCGCGTCGCCATCGGCAGCGCCACGGGCGTGGAGGAGCACGCGACGCAAGTGCGTCCGATGGAAGTCCTGATGAAGGGATGGGCGGACGTGCTGCTGCGCGCCCGCGAAGGGGATATCCGCGCCGTCACCATGGTTGGCGGGGGAGCCGCCGGCGTGGAGCTGGCGCTGGCGATGGAACACCGGTTGCGCGAGGAAAGCCGCGTGCCCGCGCACGTGCGCGTCATCGCGAACACGCCCGCGCTCGTGCCCGACTTCAATCCGGGCGCGCGGCGCATGCTGCGCCTCGCCCTTGGCCGGCGGGGCATCGGCGTGCACCTGGGCGCGGCCGTGACCGAGGTCACCCCCGCTTCCGTGCGCCTGGACACCGGCATCGAGTTCGCTTCCGATGCGACGTTCTGGGCGGGCGGCGCCAGCGCGCCGCCGTGGATCGCGGGATCCGGCCTTGCGACCGACGCGCACGGATTCCTGCTGGTGAACGACGCGCTGCAGTCGGTGACGGATCGCGACGTGTTCGGCGCCGGCGACTGCGTGACGCAGGAAGGTCGCGCATATCCCAAGTCGGGTGTCTTCGCCGTTCGCGCGGCGCCCGTGCTCGCGGCGAACCTGCGTGCCGCGGCGCATGGCAGCGCGCTCGCCACGCACGTCACGAATCATCGTTACCTCGCGCTCGTGTCCACCGGCCGGCGCCACGCGGTGGGCGCGTGGGGCGGCTTTGCGTTCCAGGGCGGTTGGGCGTGGCGATGGAAGGACCGCATCGACCGGCGCTTCGTCGCGCGTTACGCGCAGGCCTCCGCGCACCGGCGCTAGGCGGCCTCTTTTTCCTCGGGCGGGAGGGGACGCGGCTGGATGCGCACCACCTTCACCATGCGGTTCTGCACCTGCATGATCTCCACCAGCTGCTCGCCGATGGCGAGCGTCGTGCCGGCTTCCGGAATGTCCTCCAGCTCCTCGAGCAGCAGGCCATTGATGGTCTTCGGCCCTTCGAGCGGGAAATCGAATCCCGCCTTGCGGTTGAGCACGCGCAGCGAGCAGTAACCGTCGGCGATCACCGCGCCGTCGGCCTCGCGGTGGAAAAGCGCCGAGCTGCCGACAGCCTGGCTCGTGAATTCGCCCACGATCTCCTCGAGGATGTCCTTCATCGTGACGAGGCCCAGGATCTCGCCGTACTCGTCCACGACGAGCGCCATGTGGCGCTGGTTTTCCTGGAAGTTGGTGAGCTGCGTGAGCAGCGCCGTGCCTTCGGGGACGAAATACGGCTCGCGCATGATCTCGCGCAGGCCCTCGACGTCGATCATCTCGCGACGCGTCGCGTTCAGCACCTTGCGCACGTGCAGGATGCCCACCGCGTTGTCCAGGCCGCCCTCGCACACCACGAGCCGCGTGTGGTGCGCCGTGCCGAGCTTGTTGCGCACGTCGTCCAGGTCGTCGGAGATGTCCAGGTACTCGATCTGGCTGCGCGGCGTCATCGTGTCGTCGACCGTCATGTCCTCGAGCTCGAAGAGGTTGAGGAAGATCGACCGGTGCTTCTTCGGGATGAACTTGCCGCCCTCGAGGACCAGCGTGCGCAGCTCCGCCATGCTGAGCGGGGCCGCATGCTCGGCCATCGGCCGCACCCGCATGACCTTGAGGATCGCCTTCACGAACACGTTGACCACCCACATGGGCCAGCGCGTGATCTTGATGAGCGGCGCCAGCACGTACGAGGCGGCGAGCGCGATGGGCTCCGAATACGTGGCGCCGATCACCTTCGGCAGGATCTCGGCGAACACCAGGATGAAGAAGCCGGCCGACAGCGTCGCCACCGCGAGGACGTAGTCCTCGGTGCCCAGCAGCCTGCGGCAGATCTCGGCGACGAGGATGGTGATCGCCGCGTTCATCAGCGTGTTGCCGGCGAGGATGAAGGAGAGCAGCTCGTCGGTGCGGTCCAGCAGGGTGCCCGCGAGCTTGGCACCCTGGCTTCCCTCGCGGATGAGGTGCTTCAGCCGGTAGCGGTTCAGCGCCATGAGGCACGTCTCCGACATGGCGAAGAATGCCGAGGCCGCCACCAGCGCGAAGAGCGCGTAGAACAGCCAGTCGAGGGGGATCGCGTCGGTCACGGCGCTAGCCGCGCTGCAGGATCAGCTCGAGGACGACCTTCGAGCCGACGTAGGCAAGAAGCAGTGAGACGAAGCCGGCAAGCGTCCAGTGAACCGCCTTGCGCCCGCGCCAGCCGCGGAAGTAATGGCCCCACAGCAGGCCGCCGAAGATCGCCCACGAGATGAACGCGAACACCGTCTTGTGGTTGGCCTTGAACGGCTTGTGGAAGAGCTGCTCGGAGAAGAAGACGCCGCTCACCACGGTGAGCGTGAGCATCACGAAAGCGGCGAGCAGGATGCGGAAGAGCAGCGCTTCCATCTCCAGCAGCGGCGGCATCCGCGTGAGGAACGGCGGCAGCGTGCCGCGGTGCAGCCACTTCTCCTCCGCGAGCATCACGAGCGCATGCACGGTCGCGACGATGAAGAGGCTGTACCCCAGCATCGCGATGCCGAAGTGCAGCGCGAAGAGCGGATCGCCGCCGTAGGTCACCACGTGCTGCGAGGTGACCACGGCTTGCAGCAGCACCGCCAATGCGGCCGCCGGCGCCATGAGGCCCAGGATCGCGGAAACCCCGGCATAGACCAGTCCCGCCAGCCAATAGATGAGGACGGTGAGCCAGACCAGCATGGAGATCGCGTTCGCGACACCCAGGTCCAGGCCCTCGGGGACGATCACGCTGCGATAAAGGAGGATGCCGTGCAGGACCAGCGCGACCGGTGCCAGGACCGTGTCGAAGCGCATGTCCGACTGGGGCGAGGGGCCTGCGGCGACTGCCGGCCGGGCCGCCCGGAATGCCACCGCCGAGAGGGCCAGCCAGCACCCTACGGTGATAAAATATAAAAGCAAATCAGGCATTTCCTCTTATTCTACCCCCATGCTCGACAACCTGACCCAACGCCTGTCCTCGGTCGTGAAGACGCTTCGCGGCCATTCCCGCATCACGGAAGACAACGTCCAGGAGATGGTGCGCGAAGTCCGCCTGGCGCTCCTCGACGCGGACGCGGGCCTGCCGGTCGTGAAGGACTTCGTCGGGCGCGTGAAGGAAAAGGCGCTCGGCCAGGAGGTCGCCGGCAGCCTCACGCCGGGGCAGGCGCTGGTGGGCATCGTCCACCAGGAGCTGGTCGCCCTCATGGGCGGCGCCAACGCCGGGCTCTCGTTCGCGACGCAGCCGCCGGCGGTGATCCTGCTGGCCGGCCTGCAGGGCTCCGGCAAGACCACGAGCGCGGGCAAGCTCGCACGCTTCATCGGCAACACCACCAAGAAGAAGGTGCTGCTGGTTTCCACCGACGTCTATCGGCCGGCGGCCATCGAGCAGCTCGCGACGCTCGCGAAGACGCTCGGCGTGGAGCTCTTCCCCTCGGATCCCTCGCAGAAGCCGGTGGACATCGCGCGCGCCGCGCTCGACCACGCGAAGCGCCACTTCTTCGACGTCCTCATCGTCGACACGGCGGGACGCCTCGCCATCGACGAGGCGATGATGCAGGAGGTGAAGTCGCTGCACGCCGCGGTGAATCCCATCGAGACGCTGTTCGTCGTCGATTCCATGCAGGGCCAGGATGCGGTCAACGTGGCGCGCGCGTTCAACGAGGCGCTGCCGCTCACCGGCGTGATCCTCACCAAGCTCGACGGCGATGCGCGCGGCGGAGCCGCCCTCTCGGTGCGCCACGTCACGGGCAAGCCCATCAAGTTCGTCGGCGTCTCCGAGAAGCTCGACGGCCTCGAGGCATTCCACCCGGATCGCATGGCCTCGCGGATCCTCGGCATGGGCGACATCCTGTCGCTGGTCGAGGAGGCGCGCGCCAAGGTCGACGAGAAGGAAGCGCAGAAGCTCGCCGACAAGTTCAAGAAGGGCCACTCCTTCGACCTGGACGATTTCCGCACGCAGCTGCAGCAGATGAAGAAGATGGGCGGCATCGCGAGCGTCGCCGACAAGCTGCCCGCGCAGCTCACGCAGATGGCGCAGGCCTCGCCCGAGCTGCAGGAGAGGGCGCTGAAGCGCACCGAGGCCATCATCAACTCGATGACGCCGCTCGAGCGGCGCAAGCCCGAGCTGCTCAAGGCCTCGCGCAAGCGGCGCATCGCCGCGGGCGCGGGCGTGCAGGTGCAGGAGGTCAATCGCCTCCTCAACCAGTTCGAGCAGATGCAGAAGATGATGAAGATGATGCGCGGCGGCAACCTGCAGAAGATGCTGCGCAACATGAAGGGCATGATGCCGGGGATGCGTTGAGCAGAACTTCCGCGCGCGACTGCAGCCGAACCATCATGAAGCCCCGCACCCTTGCAGCCTTGCTCTGGGCTTGCGCCGCGCTCCCGGCGCTCGCGCAGAATTCTCCGCCCCCGCCGCGGCAACCGTCGCAGCAGTCCGCACCGCGCCAACCCGCTGCGCAGCCGGGCGCGCCGCGCGTGCAGCAACAGCAGCAGGGCCTCGCCGCGTTCGGATGGTTCGCCGAGCTCGCCAACGCGTGCTGGCGCGGCGAGCGCCAGGATGGCCGCGCCGACGTCCAGTGCTACACGACGCAGTTCAACCGCTACCTGCGCGGCACCGTCAAGTTCTACCAGGGCACCAACGTCGTGGCCGAGGGCGATTCGGTGTTCTCCTGGGACGGCGCGGCGAACGTGATCGTCTACAACCAGTGGGCCAGCAACGGCGGCTTCGGGCTGGGCGAGATCGCCATCGAGGGCAACGAGCTGGTCTTCCGCACGCGGGTCCCCGACGGCTCCGAAGCGCCTGCGCGCGCGGTGTGGCGCAGGGTCGATGCGGATACCTTCAAGGTGGTGCGCCAGCACCGCTCGGCACAGGCCGAGGGCTGGACGGACGACGTCTCCGTCACCTACCGCAGGGTCAAGCCGACGGCCAGCTAGGGCTTTGTCCGGGAAAGCTTTTTCGTATATAATCCAAGGCTTTCCGCAGTTCCGTTACCGGTTTCCAACCGGAGAAAGTAAGCCCTAATGGTCGTCATTCGCATGGCCCGTGGCGGAGCCAAGAACCGCCCCTTCTACAACATCGTCGTCGCCGACTCGCGCATGCCGCGCGATGGCCGCTTCATCGAGCGCATCGGCTTCTACAACCCCAAGGCCCCCGAGTCCGAGAAGAATTTCCGGATCGCGCTCGACCGCGTCGAGCATTGGGTCAAGCAGGGCGCGCAGCCCTCGGCCGCGGTGAAGAAGCTCATCAAGCGTGGCAAGACCGAAGTCGCCGGCGGCGCGCAGGAAAAAGCCGCCAAGTAGTTCTGCGTCCGCATCCGCGGCCGGTTCGGCGCGGGTCGTGATGGGGCAGATCGTCGGGTCCTTCGGCCTGAAGGGCTGGGTGAAGGTGAAATCCTTCGCCGAGACACCCGATTCGCTCGGCGTCTTCCCCACCTGGATCGTGAGCACGAAGGATGGCTGGCGCGACATCGCGCTGGAGGACTTCGAGGTGCACTCGAAAGGCCCGGTGGCGAAGCTCCAGGGCGTGGACGACCGCGACGCGGCCGATGCGCTTCGTGGAGCGCAGGTCGCGGTGACGCGCGAGGACCTCGGCGAGGCCGAGGAAGGAACTCTGTACTGGGTCGACCTGGTCGGCCTGGAAGTGGTGGACGAGGAGGGCGGGCGTCTTGGCGAAGTCGAAGGTCTCTTCGAGACCGGCGAGACGAGTGTCCTGGTGGTGAAGGGCGTGAAGGAGCGGTTGATTCCCTTCGTGCCGCAGTACGTGAAGTCGGTGGACCGCGAGGCCGGCCGCATCACGGTGCACTGGAAGGCGGATTACGACGCATGAAGCGCTTCGACGTGATCACGATCTTCCCGGCCATGCTGGACGCGTTGCTGGACCACGGCATCACGCGCCGCGCGCTCGACGAGAAGCTCTTCGAGCTCACGGCCTGGGATCCGCGAAACTTCGCGACCGATGCATATCGCCGCGTGGACGACCGCCCCTACGGCGGCGGGCCGGGGATGGTGATGATGGCCGAGCCGCTCCAGGCGGCCATCGACGCCGCTGTGAAGCGGCAGGTGGAGGCGGGCGGCGTGAAGCCCGTCGTCGTGTTGATGTCGCCGCAGGGCGAGAAGCTGGACGACGCGCTCGTGACGGAGCTCGCCGCGATCGAGGGGCTGGTGGTGATCGCGGGACGCTACGAAGGCATCGACGAGCGCGTGGTGGGAAAGAGCGTCGACCGGGAGATCTCGGTGGGCGACTACGTGACCTCGGGCGGCGAGCTGCCGGCCATGGTCCTGATCGATTGCATCGTGAGGCGGCTTCCGGGCAGCCTCAACGACGCCGAGAGCGCATCGCAGGATTCGTTCTCCGCGGGGCTCCTGGACTGGCCGCACTACACGCGGCCGGAGGGGTGGAACGGCGCGAAGGTGCCCGACGTGCTGCTGTCGGGGAACCACGCGGCCATCGCGAGGTGGCGAAGGAAGCAGGCGCTGGGCCGTACCCAGGAGCGGCGCCCCGACCTGATCGACGAGACGAAACTCTCGCGTGAGGATCGGCAGCTGCTCGAGGAGTACCGCAGGGAACGGCAGGCGCAGGAGCAACAGCAGCAATAATCAACCAGCCGGCATCCGGACGCTGTTCGGCTCTGCAGGCCATTAAAGGAAATGTGATGAACCTGATCCAGACACTCGAGCAGGAAGAGATCAAGCGGCTCGGCCGCAAGATCCCCGATTTCGGACCCGGCGACACGGTCATCGTGAAGGTGAACGTGGTCGAGGGCGACAAGAAGCGCGAGCAGGCCTACGAGGGCGTGGTGATCGCCAAGCGCAACCGCGGCCTCAACTCGTCGTTCATCGTGCGCAAGATCTCCAGCGGCGAAGGCGTCGAGCGCACGTTCCAGCTCTACGCGCCGTCGATCGCCTCCATCGAGGTGAAGCGCAAGGGCGACGTGCGCCGCGCCAAGCTCTACTACCTGCGCGGCCTCACCGGCAAGGCGGCCCGCATCCGCGAGAAGCTGGAAGTCACCGACCGCGAGGTCATGACGGAAGACGCCGGCTCGGATGAAGGCGGCTCGGAAGGCGGCGCCGGTACCGCCGAGAAGAAGGCGAAGAAGGCCAAGGCGCCGAAGAAGCGCATCGACAAGGAAGCCAAGCGCGGCGGCGACAAGAGGTAAAGCCCGCAAGGGAAAACGAAACGCCCGGTCAAGCCGGGCGTTTTTGTTTGAGTAGCCGCAGGAATGCGCTTAGGGACTCCCGGCGCCGAACGTGTCGCAGTCCTTCGGCCGTCCGCTTTCCATGCCCGTCTTGAACCAGCGCACGCGTTGCGCCGACGAGCCGTGCGTGAACGAATCGGGCGTGACGCGGCCCTGCGACTGCTGCTGCAGGCGGTCGTCGCCGATCGCCGTGGCCGCGGCAAGCGCTTCATCCACGTCGCCCGGATCCAGCAGGTTCGCTTTCGCCGCCTGGTGGCCCCAGACGCCGGCGTAGCAGTCGGCCTGCAGCTCCATGCGCACCGACATGCGGTTGTCGCCCTGGCGCATCTTCTGGAACGTGCCCGTGAGGTTCTGCACGTGGTGGCCCACTTCGTGGGCGATCACATAGGCCTGCGCGAAGTCGCCCGGCGCCTTGAAGCGCGTGCGAAGGTCGTTGTAGAACGCGAGGTCGATGTAGAGCTTCTGGTCGTTCGGGCAGTAGAAGGGGCCCATGGCCGTCTGGCCCATGCCGCACGCGGACCGCACGCCGCGCTCGTAGAGCACGAGCGTGGGCGGCGTGTACTGGCGGCCGTTCGCCCGGAAGATCTCCGTCCAGGTGTCCTCGGTGCTGGCCAGCACTTTCGAGACGAACTGGCCCATATCGTCCGCGGGCGCGCCCTTGGGCGCAGGGCGCGGGTCGGCGCGCTGCGTCTGGACCGATTCGACGGTGTTGAGGACCTGGCCCGGGTCGAAGCCCAGGAACGCCGCGATGATGGCGATCACCACGCCGCCGATGCCCACGCCGCCCGCCATGCCCATGCCGCGGCGGTCTTCGACGTTTCCGCTGGATCTTTGTCCGCCCAATTGCATGATGAAACCTCCGCTTTAACCGTTCGGTTCAACCGTTCAGGTGAAGACCCCCGGGCGGGGCGCTAGTTGCATTCGCGGAGTCCTACATCGGGGACTATTTCACCCGGTCGTAGCGCCACTGGCGCCAGCGCGGCTGGCCGTTGATGGCGCCCTCGATGCTTGCCATGAGCGATTCGCCGTCCCGCCAGTACATCACACGCTGGGGAAAGTCGTGTTCCTTGTTCTCGAACACGATTTTTCCGGCGGAACGCTCGACGGCGCGAAACTCGGTCCAGGAGGATTTCCCGCCCGGGTTGGCGAAATACGAAATCGTGTCGGCCCGCGGCTCGATCCGCATGAGCTCGAACGTGGTCACCTTGCCCGCCTTCACTGTCTTGCCCGCGCCCAGCATCAAGTCGCCGCTGCCGTCGAGCCACTGCTCCTGCGTCACGGTGTCCCCCTTCGTTTCGCTCCACGCGCCCGTCATCCACGCCAGCTCGTCCAGGCCGGCGGCATGGACCGGCATGACGGCGAGAGCGAGTGCTGCGGCCCACATGCGGATCATGCGTCGCCTCCTGTGTGCGCTGGATGCTACAGCGGCGCCGCGAGCCACGCCGGAATGGTGACCATGGCGAGGATGGTGCCGATGGTGATCTGCGTGGCGACCGCGCGGCCGTCCCCCGTCATGCGCACCGCGAGGATGTAGGCGTTGGTCGCGGTCGGAAGCGCCGCGCACAACAGCAGGATGCGCGCTTCCGTCCCGGCGATCCCGAGCGCGCGCGCGGTGCCCCACGCGATCGCGGGCACGGCGAGGAGCTTCACCGCGAGCCACCAGGCGTGCGCGGCCGCCGATCCCTGGCCGCGCTCGATGCGCATGGCCGCCCCCACGGCGAGCAACCCCGCGGGCAACGCGGTGATCGCGAGCAGGTTCAGCGTCTGGTCCGCGAACGAAGGCAGCGGCAGGCCCAGCGCGTTCCATGCCAGTCCCAGCACCGACGAGACGACCAGCGGATGCGTCGCGAGCTCGTAGAGAAAGCCGCGGTTGCCGTGCGCCGCGAGCATCGCGACCGCGAGGACGTTCGCCAGCGGGATCATCACGCCGAGGAGGATCGCCGCCAACGCCACGCCTTGCGTGCCGAACACGCTCCCGGCGATGGCGAGGCCCACGTAGGTGTTGAAGCGGTAGCCGCACTGCGATGCCGCCGCGAGGAGCTTGCGATCGAGCCGGAAGAGCGGCCCCGCGAGAAGCGAGAGCCCGAAACCCGCCAGGGTGAATGCGAGCGAGGCGACGATGGGCCACGCCGTCGCCGCGAAATCGATCTTCGCCAGCGCCAGCGAGCGGAAGAGCAGCGCCGGGAAGAGGACGTAGTAGACGAGCTTCTCGAGGCCGGCCCAGAAATCGCGCCCGAAATCGAAGCGCCGGGCGAGCACGAGCCCGATCACGATGAGGACGAAGTTGGGGAGGATCAGCAGCGCGGTCGCCACGCGCGGGACGTTATCATGTCGGGCTGGATTCCCGTTCGACGAGGCAGAACAGATGATTCATTTCGTGGTGCACGACGAGCACGACTCCGTCGGCGTCGTGGTGGTGGAGGGTGTCAAGGCCGGCCAGAAGCTCAACGGCTGGATCATGGACCAGGACAAGGACATCCAGGTCGAGGCCAAGAGCGACATTCCCATCGGCCACAAGCTGGCGATCAAGCCGCTCAAGAGCGGCGACACGGTCATCAAGTACGGCATCGACATCGGCAAGACCATCGCGCCGATCTCGGTGGGCGAGCACACCCACGTGCAGAACCTGCGCACCAAGCGCTGGTAACGAGGAGCGAGCAATGGACCTGAAGAATTCGACTTT
>Ga0207691_10007746_pt1 | contig 10339 bp, 8 predicted proteins | sample KBSM13metaG_FD_184327 | JGI IMG/M metagenome (GOLD analysis project Ga0207691, IMG submission 184327) | Miscanthus rhizosphere microbial communities from Kellogg Biological Station, Michigan, USA - KBS M1-3 metaG (SPAdes) (version 2) | ecosystem: Host-associated > Plants > Roots > Rhizosphere >... | reverse complement strand
GACACCCAGCGAACGAGCGGCGCCCGCGAGCGTTTTCTGCTGCGCCGCACGCAGGAAGAAGCGCAGATCATCCCAGTTGAAGTCGTCAGCGGCAGCCACCGCGCGATTCTACGGCTCAATGCGTGAGCGCAGCGAGGCGCGTTGGCGCGAACCCACTCGTGCCGATCCAGCTCCAGAAATCACGCGCATCGCGCGGACGCCCGAGAATCCGGAGCTGCTGCTGATCCAAGGCCTGGCCCGGCCGGATATCACCGCTCCAGATTTCAGTGAGCGCACGCACTGTCGATTCGACGATCAAGGTGACTTCGTGGCCCGGGTCGTCACGGCACAGGTCGACCTCGCCGTTTTCGACTACCAGCCACCACTCGCGTTCGCCCCGGCGCGCGTCCGTGAATCGAAATTGAATGACGACGCGTTGCTGCGCAGGGAACAGTTCGCGATGTGCAAACCGACGGATATCCCACATGAGGAATCCGGCATCGAGTTGTTCGCGCTTGAGTCGACTGCCGATCCACCGTGCGCCCCAGTGTCCGAGCGCCAGAACAAGGGGCCGCAGCTCTTCTCCCGCGGCGGTCAGACGGTACTCGGCACCGGCTTTGGTCTTGACGCGTTCGATCACCCCAATTTCCTCGAGCTTGCGGAGTCGCTGCGCAAGCAGCGTGGCGGACATGCGTGGTACGCCGCGACGAATGTCGTTGAAGCGCTTGCTGCCGCACAGCAACTCGCGGACGACCAGTGGCGTCCAGCGCTCGCCGATGACTTCGGCGCCGCGCGCGACCGTACAGAATTGCCCATAACCGAGCATGTCCACACGCTACCGCTAAAGCGCAATCGACACTAGTCCAGATTCTGTAGTTGGAAAACCATTGGCCGGTCCAGATTCCTGACTAGTCAGGAGTCACGCGAAGGGCAACAGTTAGCCGCATCACGAACACGGAGGAAACGACAATGTTGTTTAGAAAAAACAAGATCACTCTGATCGCGTGCGGAATTCTCGGCATTTTCGGCGCCGGTGCGCTCGCACATGCCGACGCGGTCACCGATTGGAATGCAATTACGCTCGACGCCGTCACGGCCGGCCGTCCCGGACCCATCGGCATGGTCGATGTCGCACTGGTGCAGGCCGCAGTGCACGATGCCGTGCAGGCCCTCGACCGGCGATATGAGCCGTATCACGTGGAGATCAGGGGAGCGAGAGGTCGGCGCTCGGCCGCTGTGGCGGCCGCGGCACACGATATGTTGGTGGGCATGTTCGAGAATCAGTCGATGAATCTCGACACCTTGTATTTCAACTACCTGGCTAACAATGGACTCACTGGCGATCCGGGGATTCTGGTCGGACAGAAGGTCGCAGCCCGCATGCTTCCGCTGCGGCGCGTGAATCCAGACCCGCTGCCGCCGCCCTTTGTCGGCGGCACGGAGATCGGGGTCTGGCGCCCGACCAACTCGTTCCTGGGAAGTCCTCCGGCACCTCCTCCGTTCTCACCCATGGTGACGCCCTGGATGGCAGAGCTGGATCCTTTTACGCTCACGAGCCCGACGCGTTTTCGAGCCCCACCGCCGCCGTCACTGACCAGCGCTCGCTACGCGAGGGATTACAACGAGGTCAAGGCACTCGGAGCGCTCACGGGCAGTGCACGCACGCCAGAGCAGACCGACATCGCCTACTTCTACAGCGAGAACTTTCCCGCACAGTGGAATCGCACGTTGCGAGGCATAGCAAATCGCTACCTGCGAAAAACCGGCGACAGTGCCCGGCTGTTTGCGCTTGCGAATATGGCCGGCGCCGATGCGCTGATCACCAGCTGGGACAGCAAGACGCACTATGTCTTCTGGCGCCCGCTTACGGCGATACAGGAAGGCGACCACGACGGCAATCCGCACACCGCCGGCGACCCGGCGTGGCAACCGCTGATCAACAATCCTAACTATCCCGACTGCACGTCAGGTGCGAACTGCCTGACCGGCGCCATGACGCGCACGCTCCAGTTGTTCTTCGGTATGGACAAGGTCACTTTCGAGGCCACCACGAACGCTCCTCTGGCGGTCAAGAAGACACGTACTTACCACCGGTTTTCGGAAGCCATGCAGGATGTCGTGGACGCGCGGATCTGGTTGGGAATTCACTTTCGCTTTACCGACCTCGAGGGGCGCACACAGGGACAGCGCGTAGCCGAATGGACGTCCAACCATTTTCTGCTGCCGCTCGAAGATCGTGACGACTGAGGAGTGAGCGCAAGCAGGCCGGACTGGCGAAGGCGCCAGTCCGGCCTAAGGTGTCACTGGGGCGTTGACCAACCGCGTGAACTATTTGGTGTGGCTGTTGCGGAGCTCTTCGCGCCGCCACGTCTGTTCCAGCAAGTCCGCCATTGCATCCGAGCGCGCCTTCATCTTTTCGTGGCACATCTGCATGTGATCCTTTTTCATTCCGTCCTTCATCATTCCCGAATTGGATCCGTCTGCAGAATTGCCACCCATTTTTTCGTCCGCCATCTTTTCCATCGAGCATTCACCCGTCTTGAGCGCGCCGAGTAGCTTGCGCATGGCGGTCAGATGTTCAGATAAGAACCGTTCACGTTCTGTAGCCGTCTTTGCCAGCTCAGCCTTTTCGATGAGGCTTCGCGATTGTGCGAGATCGAGGTCGGAAGGCATCGGAACGGCCGTTGGGGCGGCAGTCGCTGAATGATGCGCGGCATGGTCTTCGGGAGAGGTTTGAGTCCAGCCAGGAGCGGCGAGTGTGAAAAAGAACGCGGCGATTGCCAGTTTGTAAATAGTCATTGCAGTCTCCGATTCGAACCCGCGAGCGGTGTGGGATTCACGCTACTCGCTTGAGGACGCGGCTGGATCCGTAGTTCTGCGCACACGAATAGGGGCATGCGCACCTGTCTTGTTCAGGGATGGTTCAGAGGCAACTCGTATGATGGGCACCATGCCAAGAACCCCCTTTCGAGGATTCACCACTCTCGCCCTCTGTCTTCTGTCGGCGCTGGCCTATGCGCAGGACAACGAGCAGTACGAGGTCGACCCGCCCTCGCGCGCGGCACGCCTCAGCTTCATCTCGGGTGATGTCTCGTTGCAGCCGGTCGGTGAACAAGACTGGGCGCCCGCCTTGCTCAATCGTCCGCTGACCACCGGCGACAAGCTGTGGACCGAACATAACGCGCGCGCCGAGATTTCCGTCGGACCTGCGGCGGTGCGACTGGACAGTGACACTGGCTTCTCATTCCTCAATGTGGGCGACGACACGATCCAGATGCGCATGACGGCCGGCGTCATGAACATCAGCGTGCCCACGCTCGAGGACAACGAGCAGATCGAGATCGATACTCCCAATGTCGCGATTTCGCTGCTGCGTGCCGGCTATTACAGAGTCGAGGTAAACGACGCGGGTGACACCACCGTCGTGAAAGTCAGCGATGGCGCCGCGCAAGTAACAGGCTCTTCGCAAGACCTGGTCGTACACGCTCAACAAGCTGTCACGTTTACGGGCATTGATGATCTCGTCGTGCAAACCCGCACGCTGGGAGCGCCCGACGATTTCGATTCATGGAGCCTGGAGCGCGATCGACGTGAATTGAGCGCGTCGACCTCGCAAACGGCCGAGTACGTTTCTCCTGAAGTCACGGGCTACCAGGATCTCGACGACAACGGCACCTGGAGTTCGGAACCCGAGTACGGTCACGTGTGGACGCCGAGTTATGTCGGCGTGAACTGGGCGCCGTACCAGTACGGCCGCTGGGTATGGGTTGCGCCCTGGGGCTATACATGGATCGACAACGCGCCCTGGGGCTATGCGCCGTTTCACTACGGACGTTGGGCGCACGTTCGCAATCGCTGGTGCTGGGTGCCGGGTCCGCGCCATGCGCGCGCAGTCTATGCGCCGGCGCTGGTGGGTTGGACCGGTAGGCATGGCGCCAATGTGTCCTGGTTCCCGCTCGGTCCGCGAGAAGTGTATGTGCCATCGCACCGCTACAGCCGGCACTACGTGGAGCGTGTGAACGTCTCGAACACCATCGTGAATCGCATGCTGATCACGCAGGCATACGAAAGCCGGGGCGCGAATATCAACTATCGAAATCGCGTGGCCCCGGGCGGCGTGACGACGGCGTCGCGTTCCACATTCACTTCGGCGGGGCGCGTCGCAGGTCGCGGCGTTCGCTCTGACGAACCGGGAACGACACAAACCCTGGTGAGCGCCGTAGCGCCGCAGATCGCACCCAGCCGCGAGGGCCGCCTGGGCGCGCCGACGCATGCAAATCTGCGTCGGCCACCGCAAACGATCGTTGATCGCCAGGTCGTCGTAAGGCGCGAGCCGCCACCCGCAGCCGCGCATTTTGCACGGGTCCCTGCGGCCAGCACGAATGTGTCGCAGGCACCGGAGCGCCCGGCTCGTCCGGTTGGCCGCGGCCAGGTTCGTGAAGCTCCCGCTCACAGCATTGCCAATGACGTCGTGGTTCGCGATCGACAGGATCGCCCGCCCCGTGCCGAGCGGCCCGTCAGCGAATCCGCGCCATCCGTGCAGAGCTCGGTTTTCGATCGGCACACGCTCGCCGAGCGGGTGCGTGCGGACCGTGATCGGCAGGTTCGTGAAGGACAGCAACGCGAGGTCGATCGCCAGCAACGAGAAGCTGCGTTCTCGCAGCGCGAACAGCAACACGCACGGGAGCAGATGAATCGTCAGCAGGTTCCCGAGCGGTCGGCGCCACGCGAGCGGGACAATTATCGCCAGCGCGTGGAGCAGCACCGCGTGGAGCAACCGCGTGTTCAGCAGCCCCGTGTCGAGCAACCGCGTGTTCAACAGCCCCGTGTTGAACAGCCGCGAGTTCAGCAGCCTCGCGCTGAGCGCCCGCAAGTCGAGCGGAGCAATCGTTCCGAGCCAGCGAAACCAGCGGAGTCGAAATCAGACCGGCAGGAAAGATCTGAGAGCCGTTCTCACCGGCCACGCTAGTTAGCGCGGGAAGTTCTTCGCCAGCACCTGAACTGGGCGCGGCTCACAACTCCAGCCGCACGCCTAGATTGAACGTGCGTCCCGCCAGGGGCGCCCAAACGTCCAATGTCCGTTGTCCGTCAGCAGCAGGCGCCGGTCGTAACAGTGGATCGAATCGCGTCTGGCGTTCATCAGTCAGATTGATCGCGTTGAGGAAGACAGCGACGCTGCCGAATTTCATTTCTCCAAGCGCATTGATTTCGAAGTAGCCGTTTCCCTCGTTGCGGTAGGGATTGTCTTCGAGTGCTTGACGGCCGGTGTACGACACCTCGAGCCCGATGCGGCCGCGATCTTCGTCTTCGAGAATTGCCGCGAGTTCGCCGGAGAATCGCGGCACGCGTTCGGAGTCGCGTCGCCCGCCGGTCGCCGCAGCTTCAGTGACATCGAGGAATGTGGAACTGCCGATCAGATGCAAGGGGCCGCTGACATAGTGGAGCAGCACTTCTGCTCCCAGGGCGCGGCGCGGGCCATCGGCATTCACCAGCTCGAGCCGGCCCGCTTGCGCTGCATCGCGCATGATCAGGGGATCGCGAATCTCCGAGGCGAAGATGCTGCCGTTGATTTCCCATCCTTCGTCCGCCCATTTCACGTCGAGCGAGGAGCTCACAGCGCGTTCCGCGTGCACATCACCAATCGGAAGGAGAGCGGCGAGGGTCGTCGCCTCGGTCTCGTCCATCAGCGGTGTGGGAGCTGCGAATCCGCTGCCGATGGATGCGCGAATCGACCATTCTTCGTGTGGCCGGAACAGTAAAGACAAACGAGGGCTGAAAAACGTTCCGTAGTCGCTGTGAACATCGAGTCGGGCGCTCGCGGCCAGCGACACCTTCGGAGAAAACGAATACTCATCCTGCGCGAATGCCGCCGGGACCAGGTAGTTGAAATTGGCACTCGGCGCATCGACCGAGCTGAGCCGGTCGTATTGCACCGCAACGCCTAACAACCACTGATGATCCCGGTCGCTGCCGGAGATTGTGCCTTCCGCGTTTGCGGTGGTATGGGTGTCCTGAACCTGCTGAGACCCAAAGGCGCGCTTACGGTCAACCTCCATTGCCGACCAGCGCGTGCCCAATATCCGGTCGTCGAAGACTTTGGCTTCAGTCACCACACCTGCATCGACTCGCCGTGTATTCAGCGCCTCGCGGAAGGTGGTGCCGTCGGGAAGTGTGCGGCCTGGCATCGATCCGCCTTCGCGCTCTTCGTCGACAAATCCCATGGTCGCAAACAGTGTTGCGTCGTCGTCATTCTTCCAGAATAGCCGCGGCCGGAGGGTGTAGCGCCGGTAGCGCGCGAGATCCGCCCAAGCATCGTCGTCGATATCTTCGCGAGTCTGATCGTGCGCGCCCGCAGTGACCGTATAACCCAATGCGGATGTCGGCGAACCCGATAGAAATGCGAGCGCGTCGGCACCCCCGAGCGTCGTTCCGTTCAGCAGGACTTCCGGCTCACTATCGGGCTGCCGAGAAACGAGGTTCACCACTCCACCCAATGCAGAGGGACCGTAGAGTGCCGACCCGACCCCCTTGATGACTTCGACACGGGCGAGGTCGAGCGGAGGCGTTTGCAACAAGCCGAAGCCATCCGTTTCGGCGCCGAGCAACGGCAAACCATCCTGAAGGACCAACGAATGCCGGCCCGGCAGACCACGCATCTGCAAGCTGGCGCCACCGAGCGCAGGAGCCGTCGTTTGAATGTTGAGACCGCCGAGTTCGCGCAGCAGGGTGGAGATATTTCCCGGCTGAATCGTCAGGTTCTCTTCAATCTCTTCCTCCGGAACGAGTTCGACCCGAATAGGTTCGTCACGTACGAGATTCCTGGTCCGGGTCGTCGTCACCTGAATCGATTCGATCTCATCCGACTCTTCGTCGTCATGCTCCGGTTCCGCGGACGGAGTTCCGGCTGCTATCGCCGGCCAGAGTGATGTCATGAACAACAGCAGCGCAAGCCGTCGCATTGCCGAGCAGCCAGCCGTCATTTAGTTGGTCCGTCGAACCAGCGCAGCGACATGCAGGAGAGTCCGGCATCGATCATGGCGATTTCGGACACGGGCAGCGTCAACACATTCAAACCATGCTGCTGGAGCAGTTCCAGCGTGCGCGGGCAACCTGCCCTGATGAACATCACCTCGTTGATCCGGAGCGCATTGGCGGCGTGTCGCTCTTCTTCGGGTACGACGAGAATTCGGTAGCTCCCTAACAAGCCGGAGCGTGCAAGCTCGGGAGTCGCCAGGATTGTCTCCTCGTCCACCAGCGAGCAGTCCGTCTTGAGATGCAGGGTGCCGCGTGGAACCTCGACGACTCTGCTCTGCCTCCCGATCGACTCGAGCAGGCGCTGCAGATCGGCGGCGCCCGACGCATTGGTTCGAGCAGAGAGCCCGACGAGAACACGATCAGGCGTGACGAGAATATCGCCGCCATCGGCGAAGCCTTCTCGCAATTGCAGGACTTTCGGGAATCGCGCCGCAAGCGTGGATGCCAACTCCTTTGCTTCCGCCATGCGACTCGGCGCTCCGGGGCGCAGCAGAATCGCAGCCTCGCTGAACACCAGCGCGGGATCTTCGACAAAGATCGAATCGGGAAATTGCTCCAGCGCATCGAGAACCGTGACTTCGACGCCGGCGGCTCGCAGAGCGGCAATGTAGGTCTGGTGCTCTGCCACGATGTTTTCGAACCCGGGCGCGGGCCCTGCAGTGGCGCGCAGACCGTTAATCACGCTTTTCCCGGGTGTGCGGGCGATGGCGGAGTTGAAGTTGAAGACGCGCATCAAAGACGTTTCGCGACCGCCTCCCACTGGATGTTGGCGAAAAAGGCGTCGATATATTTCGCGGCCGCGGCGCCATAGTCCATCTGGTAGGCGTGCTCGTACATATCCATGACGAGTACCGGGCTCGTGTCTGCCGGGTTCGACGCGTGGTCGGCCAGCCAGTAGTTTTCGAGTAGTTTGAGACTGCGGTTGTAGCCCAGCACCACCCAGCCCGATCCGCCACCCAGACCCTGACCAATCTTGCGGAACTCTGTTTCCCAGGCATCGTACGTGCCGAAAGATGCGGCGAGCCGTGTGCGCAGGTCCGCACTCGCCTTTCCATCGCCACCGAGATTGGCGAAGTACAGTTCGTGCAGCACAACCGATCCGGTGCGAATGAGCTGCTCGCGTTTGAGCCCGTTATAGATGTAAGGCGGCGTGTTGGGGTCTGCGGCTGCTTGAGACAGGCGGCCGCGGACGAGGTTGAGCGCCTTGCTCGCACCGCTGTAATTGTTTTCCCAGTGGGACTGGATCAGCTTCTCGGAAATACCCTTGAGGCTCTTGGGATCGAAGGCCAATGGAACGGGTGCGTGCTGATACCCAAATGCCGTGCTGTTCATGTCTTTCCCCTCCGCGGCGAGAAGCGGTTCAGCGGCTCCGAGCAAGGAAATTGCCGCGCTGGCCTGAATGAACCCTCGTCGTGTTGCGTCGCTCATGACTGTGTCTCCTCAATGGATCGCCATATCATTCCATTTCACCGCCCGCTATGGTCATCCCATGTCAATCGCGTGCCGACGCCTGCTTGTTCTTGGACTCGCGCTGGCCATCGCCCCGCCCTTCGCGGCAGGCGCGTCTCTCACCGTGGACGTGAAAATCCCCCTCGGTGACATCGCGGGCCGCATCGATCATCTTGCATACGATTCAGCTCGCCAGCGACTGTACGTCGCGGAATTGGGCAACAACAGCGTCGGAATCGTCGACCTGAAGCAGCGCCGCCTGCTGCGCACGATGACCGGTTTCGATGAGCCTCAGGGTATCGGCTACGAAGCCTCGACAGACACGGTCTACGTTGCCACTGGCGGCGATGGGTCCCTGCGTTTGTTCCGCGCCGCGGATTTTTCTGCAATCGGCACCATCGATCTTGGAGCAGACGCGGACAACGTACGCGTGGATCCGAAGGCGCGGCGCGTCTATGTGGGCCATGATGACGGCGCGATCGCGGTCATCGACGCCGCCGCGCGCAAACGCATCGCCGATATTCCATTCAAAGGTCATCCCGAGAGTTTTCAGCTCGAATCGGACGGCCCGCGAATATTCGTGAACGTCCCGGATGCGGGATCGATTCAGATCCTCTCCCGAGAAACCAACACTTCGATCGGGAACTGGCCGACGGATGAATTGCAGGCCAACTACCCGCTTGCCGTCGATCTGACTAACCATCGAGTACTCGCAGTCTTCAGGCGTCCCGCGCGCATGGAGGCGTTTGACGTGACATCGGGAAAGCGACTGGGCGGGGCCCAGGTCTGCGGCGACGCCGACGACGTGTTTGTCGATGCCAAACGCGAGCGCGTGTACGTGATATGCGGCGAAGGCTGGGTCGATAGCTATGCGTCCGGTGCTACGTTCTCTCGCGTGGATCGACTTCCAATCAGTCGTGGGTCAAGAACTGGCCTTTACCTGCCAGATAACAACCAGCTGGCTGTTGCGATCCGCGCCGCTGGCAACGAACCCGCCGCCGTCTGGCTGTTACGCACGCCGGAGGACAGTGCGTTGATCGTGATGGTGTGCGAGCACGGCAATGTAAAAAGCCTGATGGCAGCCAGCTACTTCAATGAGCTTGCGACGGCAAGACATCTGCCGTTTCGTGCGATCTCCCGAGGTACATCGCCCAACTCGACGACAGTTCCGCCACCCATCATCGTCGGACTGAGATCCGATGGCTTCGACGTCGCCGGTTTTCATCCGACCGCGATCAGTGCGGCAGACATTGCTTCGGCACATCGAGTGATACTGATAAACACCGAATTGGCAGCGGGCCTGTCAGACGGGGCACCGTCAACCGAGAAATGGACGGACGTTCCGCCCGCCAGCGTCGACTACGCCGCGGCACGCGAAGCATTGAAGGCACACGTTCGTGCGGTGCTCGATCAACTGTCCTCAGGCGATGGGCGCCAATAAGATCGCCGACAGCCCATTGCAACCCATTGGTCCGTTAGCGCGTCTCAATCGGCGACCGCCTGAAAACCGCCAAAGGAACTCCCATGACCCGCTATTCGGCCATTACCTTCGTTCTGTTAGCCGCCAGTTCCGCCCACGCAGCGGATAAGACCCTCGAGCGAACCTTTACAGTCTCGCCAGGCGGAGCGCTGATCGTGGATGCTGACTCAGCCTCGGTGCAGGTATCGGGCACCGCTACCAACCAGGTTACCGTCCGCATGAGTGCCCACGGCCCAGACAAGGATCTCGCCGCCACGACACTCGACGCATTCCAGAAAGGCGACGACGTGACCGTCACGATGCGGCGGCAACGGAAAGGAAGCTGGTTTTGGCCGAGTTCCTGGAACGGCGACGCGCGTATTGAGGTCACGGTGCCACAGAAATATGCGATCAACA
>Ga0207691_10007743_pt1 | contig 10339 bp, 7 predicted proteins | sample KBSM13metaG_FD_184327 | JGI IMG/M metagenome (GOLD analysis project Ga0207691, IMG submission 184327) | Miscanthus rhizosphere microbial communities from Kellogg Biological Station, Michigan, USA - KBS M1-3 metaG (SPAdes) (version 2) | ecosystem: Host-associated > Plants > Roots > Rhizosphere >... | reverse complement strand
GGCGCGCGGTGCCGGGGGGTCCAGTTTCGCCAGCTCGACCTGGCGTCGTGCGTAGCGGATCGCCTCGTCGTACCGATGCAGGTTGACACATAAGTTCGCCGCATTGCCGTACACGGCAAACGCATCGTCGCGTTCCGATCGCGATAGAGGCGCCTCGTTGAGCAGCGCCTCCATACGACCGACCGCCCGTTGCGCGTGGGCGAGCGCGTCCGTGTCGCGCCGCTCCGAGCTGGCCACCATCATGCGGTCGCCGGCGACGGCCGCCGATCGGGCGAGCGCCCGGCGATCGCGCGGCCGGACGGCGAGGATCGTGTGCACCAATTCGTCGGCCTTCTTGAGACTCTCCTCGGCCTTGGCGAGGTTGCCGAGCGACAGGGCGACTGGAACACCCTGGATCCGCGCCACGCGCCAGTAGCCGTCGCTGACCTCCTGCAGCACTTCGAGGTTGCCGCGTGCGTCGCGGGCCAGCCCCTCCAGATACTCGAGGGACATCGCCACGAGCTCCTGTCTCGCGGTCGCCGAGCCGGGCAAGTCGTCGATGCGCGCGTCGAGCTCGAAGACCTGCTGCGAAAGATGGCGGAGCTGGCGGAATCGGCTCTCCGCAATCTGCCGCTGACGGTTGACGATCACCAGGCCCGCGGCCAGCATCGCGAACGCGATGACGCCGGCAGCCACCGGCCAGCGATGCCGCCGGACGAATTTCGCGGCCCGATAGCTCCACGCCTGTCCGCGGACGCTCAACGGCTCGTGGTTCAGGAAGCGCCGGACATCCTCGGTGAACGCCGTGACCGACGGGTAGCGCCGGCCGGGATACTTGTCCAGGGCCTTCGCCAGCAGGTTGTCGACGTCGCCGCCGTACAGGCGCCGGAGCCGATCGGGAGTCGAGCCGCGACGTGCGGCGCGCTCCGCCGCTTCCTCCGCCGGCGATGCGGCAACGGCGTCGCTCGCGCGGACCGCGTCGCGCTCCAGGAGCGCACGCAGTTGATCGGCCGGTGTCCGGCAGCCCTCGCCGGTTGGATGACGGCCGGTCAACAGGAGATGCAGGAGTACCCCAAGTGCGTACACGTCGGTAGCCGTGGTCACAGGCTCGCCGCGCGCCTGCTCCGGCGCCGCGTACTCGGGCGTGAGCGCATGGGCGGCCGGACCGGTCAGCGTCGCTTGCGCGGGAACGTTCTCCTCCAGCAGCCGGGCGATCCCGAAATCCAGCAGCTTGACCTGGCCCTTGGCGCCGACCAGGATGTTCGAGGGCTTCAGGTCGCGGTGAATGACCAGGTTCGCGTGTGCGTGCGCGACCGCATCGAGAACTTGCAGGAACAGCTCGAGCCGTCCGGTGGGATCCAGCCGCTGGTCGTCGGCGAAGCGGTCAATCCGCGTGCCGTCGACCAACTCGAGCACCAGATACGGCTGGCCGGTCGACGTGACACCAGCGTCGAGCAGGCGCGCGATATGGTCGTGGGTCAGTCGCGCGAGCAGCGTTCCCTCTCGCTGGAACCGCTCGTCCCCGTGCTCGCCGAGCAGCGCGAGGTTGAGAAGCTTCACCGCGACGGCGCCTTCAAAACGGCCGTCGCTGCGGCGCGCGCGCCAGACCGTCCCCATGCCGCCCATGCCGAGGGGCGCCTCGAGCGTATAGGGACCGACCGTGTGGCCGGCCAGCGTCGGCGCATCGTCGAGCCTCAGCGACGTTTCGAGAAAGCCGGATCCGAGCAATTGGTCGTGCCCGCTCAGCAGACGCGCGAGAACGAGCGCCAGCTCAGGGCGCCGGCGCTCGAGATCGGCGAGCAGCGCGTTGCGGGCGGCGGCATCCAGATCGAGCGCCTGGTCGAGCAGCGGGCTCAGTTCGCGCCAGTGCTCCCTATCGAGTCGGAACATCTCGTCTAGCAGATCGCAATCAGAGCCCGGAACCCGACAGCGGGCCATTCTGCAGCGCGTCGTGCAACAGCACGCGGGCTTTGGCCCAGTCGCGCTGGACGGTACGCTCCGATACGCCTCTCATCGTCGCAATTTCGCCGAACGAGAAGCCGCAGAAGAACTTCAAATCCACGAGCTCGGCGAGCGCCGGATCGAGCTGGCCGAGCTCGTCGAGGACCGGTCCGAGCGCCTCTATCGAAGAAGGCGCGGCCACAGCGCTGACGTTCTCCTCCGAAATCGGGATGAACGTGATCTCGCCGCCGCGTTTCTGCGCGCGTTTGGTGCGGACGTAATCGATGACGAGGCCGCGCATCGCGCGCGAGGCGTACTTCAGAAAGCGGAGTCGATCCGGGAATGCCACGCGGCTTCGGCTGTTGAGATCGAGGTAGGCCTCGTGCAGCAGCGTCGTCGCGCCCATCGTCAGCTGTCCGCTGCTGCGCCGAATGTGGCTTTCCGCCAAGTTGTGGAGCTCGTTGTACAAGGAGGCGAACAGGGCGTCGCGCGCCGCGGAATCGCCGGCTTCGGCGCGCTCGACCATGGCCGCGATCTGCTGAGGATCCCCTGGCGGTTTCGTTTCTTCCATTGGTCCCGCGACTCGCGGTGCCTGGCAGAGACCGTAGAGTGTAGCAAAAGGACTCACGTGGCCCGGGAGGCCCTGCGGGCTGCGCGACCGGTGCATGCAGAGCACTTTGCATTTCAAAGGTTACCTGTGTATGATGGCGGCCATGCTGAAGACAGCACTGGCCGCCATGTGCCTGTTGACGCTGGCCGCGACGCTCTACCTGAGCGCTTCGCTGCTGATTCTGCAGCCCCCTCGTGCGAACAACCAGCAATGGGCACTCGTCGCCGGCGCGATCATCGTCCAGGGGGCGCTCACACTGGTCGCCATGCGCGAGGGCAGCATCAGGGTATTGCGATACGCGGCGGCGGCGGGTGGTGCGGCGATCGTGGCGCTCGGCGCGGCGTCCGTCTACAGCACGGTGTCAGGTCCGCATTTCGAGGGCTACGCGCTGGCCCTCGGATCCATGCTGGTCATCCAGGGACTGCTGACGCTGGTGACGTTCACAGGATTCCCGGCGAGCGCGGCCCTTCAACTGCGGCACTGACGATCAACCAACAACGCAGAATCTGCCCTGGTCGGGTGCTGTCCAGTACGCACCCCAGGGGTCAGACCTGGTCTGACCCCGGTCCGACCCAGGTCAGACCCCGGGCGGACACCAGTCGGGGATGGGGTCAGCATCCCAAAGGGCACGATAAGCGAGCTGGCGCTCGAGCGGCGTTTTTCCCAAACTCAGATAGACGTGATGGAAAACCAACCACTCGCTAAGTTCACCAGTGGCGTGGACGCGGTAGCTGCTTCACCGATAGTGTTCGGGTGTCGCCACGATCTTGGCTTCTACCGGATTGGCTTCGACGTAACGCAGGCAGTTTAACCAGTACCGTTCGTCCTCGATCGGCTTCGCACAGAATCGGCTGTTCCAGAGCGTTCCACTTCGATCGTACTTCCGGTTGAAGTACTTCGTGTATTCACTGAGAAGGTCCTGCATCGCCTCCGATAACGCGGGCTTGGTTTCTGGTGTCACGACGAAGTGATAGTGATTCGTCATGAGTGTGAACGCATGGGCATCGACACCATGGTCGGTCATGGACTCCCGCGCCTGCGACAGGAATCGACGGTAATCCTCGTCGCACGCGAAGATTGCGCTGGCATTGTGACCGCGTTGATAGACGTGGTAGCTCAGGCCTGGAATGACCGTCCGGAGGCGGCGCGCCATGAGCGGACACCTGAGCAAGATCCGTACTGAGTGAACCGGTTCGGGAATTCGAAGGAAAGAGGAAGGCCGCCTCGGAAAGATCGCAGAAACTGCCTCCCGTCGGAGCGGACCAGATCGCAGTGCGGGGTCAGAGTCGACTCTGACCCCACTCTGACCCCGCGGCTCCGAGTCTGACCCCGTTCCGATTCCTTACCTCGCCGGGGTGTCCGTCGTCGCCGGCTTCGCCGGCTCGCTCTTGATGTCGTTGAAGTTCAATACCGTGTTGAACAGCATGTTGAACTCGCCGAAGTTCTGCCAGCGGTAGCACGGATTTCCGGCGAACAGGATCACCCGCCCCTTTCCTGACGGCTCGTCGACAATCGCGGCCCGGTTGCGAATCTCGGCGGCGCCCCGCATCAAGCCGCTCAACACCTGATCGTCGCCGCCCGGATAGCGCATCAGCACGCTCTGCGGCGTCGGCGGCGGCCCCGGCGGCGGCGGGCCATCCGCGAACGGGTTGACGCCGGTCTGCACGCTCAGCAGCGGCCCGTTCGCATACCGGACTGGCACCATCTTCTTGTCGTATCCGTAAAAGATCGGATGCTCCGGCTTGAGAATCTCGGCGTTGACGATCGGTCCAGGCGCATAGAACTGCGCGGACGTGCGCGCGGCGTCCACTTTCGGCGCGAGTCCGAACTCCGCCGGGAAGTAGCTGGCGGTCCCGAGCGTCACGAGCACGCCGCCACTCTTCACGAACTTCTCGAATTCGGCGACGCCGTCGAGGCCCATCCCGCCGGTGATGTCGTCCGACTCCCCGTACATGCCGAGGTTCTTGAACTGATCGCTCTTCTTGTACGCGATCGGCTGCCCGCGATTCTCGATGTCGAAGACGAGCCGCTTGCCGCTGCCGCCCTGGTTCGGCAGCAGGATGAGATCGTAGGAACCTCTCAGGTCGCCCTTCTTCACGCGCTCCTTGAAGATCAGTTCGTACGGCACCTCGAACCGATCCAGGGCATACCGTACCCAGCCGATCTCCTGGGTGTTGCCCCAGATGCTGTAGATCGCCAGGCGCGGCAGATCGAGAGCGTGCAGCGGCACCTGCGGCGCGGACGGCAGCGCGACCGCGGTCAGCCCGAGCTTCTCCACCTCGGTCCTCACGCGCGCCGCATCGCCGTTGATGACGAACGATCCCGCCGGGAACGTGACGTCGCCCTGCTTGAACTCCTTCTCGGCCGCCTGAATGGTCAGATCCTTCAGCCGGTACCGCAGCGTGATCATGTTGTTCGAGCCGGTGTGCGCGACGGCGATGGTCGATCCGCTGCCGCTCAAGGCGCCGGCCAGATGAATCTCGGCGGTCTTGATCGGTTCGACCGCCAAATCGAGGATCTTCTTGTCCGCGATCTCTTTCACCTCCGCGTGGCTCATCAGCCCCATCGTCCACGAGGTGTCGTCGTAGGTGCGCAGGGTGGGATCCGGGTAGACCTGCTTCTCGAGCAGCGTCTTCGCCAATCGACTGTACGGCTGATCACGTTTGACGATGAACGAGCCGGCGGGGAAGGTGCCTTCGGTCAGCTTGACCTCCGCCGAGGCGCGGCCGATCTCGATGCCCTGCAGCCGCAGCAGGTTGATCAGACGCTCGACGCGCGTCATGTCACGCTGCCCGGCCGGGATGACGTAGCCGGCGACCGTTTCCTTGCGCCCTGTCTCCACGGAATTGCGCGACTTGACGTAGAAGTTTTCCAGGATGATTTTCGGAAACTGCGACGTGTACTGCAGCGCCGTCAGGACGCCGGTCTCGCCGTAGTTGGTGTTGTTGCGGATCGACCAGTCGAACTCGCCGGTGGCCGGGAGCGGCCGGAACCAGTCGCGTGTCGCCTGGCTGCCCCGGCCGGCGACCGCCGCCGCCGCATCGGCCGGAGCGCCCGCGCCTCGGCCACCTCCAGCCGGCGCCGGGCCGCCGACGCCATTGGCGCCTGTGCCGTTGGGATTCCCGAGCCGTATCTTCTGGGTGTTCGCGCCGCTGAACCCCTGGATCTCGTACATCCGAATCATGCCGTTGTGGTTCGAGGACATGAACGCGAGGTACCCCGGCGACCACATGTCCACGAACCCGTGCGTCCAGACGCCCGGCATGCCGTACTTCGTCATCTGCGACATCTCGAAGTTCGCCATCGCCGGCAGTTCGCCGTACAGGATCGGATCCAGGTTCGGATTCTGCGGCGCCTGGCCGCTGAAGGTGTAGAGCAGCGTCTGCGCCTGATGCAGGTCGTGCATGATCGGCGGGTGCCACTGCAGATACCAGTCGAGCAGCGCGCGCATCTCGACCTGCGAGTAGTTGATGTCGCGGTTGTCGTCGTGGAACACGTACTTGCCCCAGTACGGCACGCCAGCGCCGGTCGTGCGCCCTTCGGTTTCGTTGATGCCGTACTTGTAGTACCAGTCCACGTTGCGGTCGCGTCCATCCGGATCGGCGACCGGCGTGATCGAGACGATGACGGTGTCGCGGATCTGCTTGATCAACGAGGAGTCTTCAGTCGCGAGACGGTAGGCCAGTTCCATGAGCATTTCGGACGGCCCGACCTCGCCGCTGTGCAGCCCGCCTGAAAGGTGATAGATCGGCTTCGCCTTGTCGATCACGTCCTTTGCCTGCGCATCGGTGACGGTGCGGGGGTCGGCGAGCTGCGCCAGGTAGCCTCGGTAGTTCTCGAGGTTCCCGATCGATTCGTCACCGCCGACGAACACCACCACCAGGTCGCGTCCTTCGTTGCTCTTGCCGATGGTGACGACCTTCACGCGTGGCGTCGCGGCGGCGAGCGCCCGGTAGTACTTGAGGATGTCCGCGTAGTAGGTCAACTTCTTGGGTTCGCCGATGTGATGCCCCAGGATGTCCTTGGGGGAGGGGATGCCGGCCGCTTTGGGCAGGTGATCGACCAGCGGGCTGATGAACTCGGGCCTCGTGGTCCATTCCTTGACGGCTCGCGCAAAGTCCGGATCGTCCTGTATGGCAGAGGCAGTGGCAACCGCTTTGTTTCCAGTAGATTGCGCGAGTATTCCTGAGCCAAGCACAGGCACGAGCAGGAAAAGGCAGGCGAAAAGCCGCGCCAGGCTTTCACGCAGAAACATGACAGAACTCCTTATTTACGTGATACTTGGCTAGGACGAGGGGGAAAAGTTGTTGTACAATTCGCCACTTTTCAGAGGCGTGACGGACTCAACCTATGATCAATGTTGCCGCGATTCGTATGCAGCAGTTCGGGGTGCAATTCTACCAAGCTTCCCTGACGGCCAGTGACATAGATAAGCTCGTCCGGTTCGAGGTCCTCAGCTACGGCGAAGGCGGACAGCCGGGCGTGCGCGGCGGCCGCCAGAAACCCGGCTTGCCGGCGCCGTCGAAGGTGAATTGGGACTTCCTCGAGCGACGCATCGCGTCGAGCGACAAGGCCTACCAGCGCCAGATCATCCGCAAGAAGATCGACGAGCTGGTGCAGTACTACGAGCAGTGCCGTCAGGCGCGCGACCTGCCGTCGATTCCGGGCGCGGTCATCATCTCGTGCGACGAGAAGCTGTCGTTCCAGGCGGCGGGCGGTGACGACCGCGTCGGCATCCTCAAAGTGCCCGAGCGCGAAGGCATCCTGCGCGCGATCGACGGCCAGCACCGGCTGCTGGCGCTGCACGCCGACATCGAGCGCTTCAGGGACGAGGACTTCAGCGTCCCGGCGATCATCTTCGATCGGCTTCCTGAGGATCACGTCGTGCAGATGTTCGTGACGATCAACGCGAAGCACACGCGCCTCAATGCCTCGCACCTCGTCAGCCTGTCCGGCCGTCAGTTGTATCGCGACGAAGCGCTGGCGACGGCGCACGACGTCGTCCGCGCGCTGAACGACCGCGAGGACTCGCCGCTCTACGACGAAATCAAGCTGCTCGGCGTCGGACGCGGCCGCGTCGCGCAGGCACCGCTCGCGCAGGAACTGAAGAAGCTGTTCGCGCCCGACGGCGTCTTCAGCCGCCGGTCGTCGGATATGCACGAAGAGGCGAAGAAGTTCTTCGTCAACTACTTCAAGCAGATTGCGCTCGTCTTCGGCGGCGCCTGGAACGGCCGCAAGTACAGCATTCGCAGCGCCTCGGCGCTCCGCGCGTTCATCCGGGTCGCGCCCGATGTGGTCCGCCGGCTCGATCAGGAGCACGCCGATCGCGGCGACTTCCGCATGATCGGCCGCGTCATCGCTCCCTGGGGCCGCCGCATCGGCGACCTGCGGTTCGAGACTGAAGGTGCCTGGAAGCGCAGCGGCACCACCGTCGATTCGCTCGCGAAGGAATTGCGGCTGGCGCTGATGTACCCGGAAGGTGCCGCGGTATAAAGTTAAAAGTTAAAAGTGAAAAGTTAAAACCAGGAAGACGCGTCGCTGGTATTTTTGGTTTTCACTTCTAACTTTTCACTTTTAACTTTCTCATGGCGACGCTGCTGATTACGGGGGGAGCGGGGTTCATCGGCTCTAACCTCGTTCGCTACGCGCTCTCCCACACTTCAGATCGCCTCGTCGTCGTCGACAAGCTGACGTATGCGGGCAGCCTGTTGAACCTCGAGGCGCCGCTGAAGGATCCTCGAGTCACGTTCCTGGAGGCCGACATCGCGGACCCCCGCGCGATGAGCCAGGCCTTCGCCGAGCATCGCCCGGACGCGGTCCTCAATCTCGCGGCGGAGACGCACGTCGATCGGTCGATTGACGGTCCGCGTCTTTTCGTCGACACGAACATCGTCGGCACCTTCACCCTGCTCGAAGTCGCCCGCGCCTTCATCAGCGAAGCGCCGGCGGGGGGGTGGAATGCGTTTCGATTCCTGCACGTGTCGACCGACGAAGTGTACGGCTCGCTCGGTCGCGAAGGCGCCTTCAGCGAAGAAACCGCGTACGCGCCCAATTCGCCGTATGCTGCGAGCAAGGCCGGCGCCGATCACCTGGTACGGGCGTATGCGCACACCTACGGCCTGCCGGTCCTGATTACGAACTGCTCGAACAACTACGGGCCGTTCCAGTTTCCCGAGAAGCTGATTCCGCTGATGGTGCTCAACGCGATCGACCGCCGACCGCTGCCGATCTACGGCGACGGCGCCAACGTGCGGGACTGGCTGCACGTGGAGGATCACTGCGCGGGCCTGCTGCTGGTACTGGAGAAAGGACGCCCGGGCGAAAAGTACAATGTCGGCGGCGGCAACGAACGGACCAATCTCGAAATCGTGGATCTGATCTGCGACACGGTCGACGCGCTGCGTCCGGGGCCGACCAGCCGGCGCGCGCTCAAAACGTTCGTTCCCGATCGTCCGGGTCACGATCGCCGGTACGCGATTGACGCCGCCAAGATCCGGCGCGAGCTCGGCTGGGTACCGAAGCACACCTTCGAGACCGGCCTGCGCGACACGGTGCAGTGGTACCTCGATCACCGCGACTGGTGCGAGCAGGTGCAGGCGGGGCGATACGATCGGCAGAGATTGGGACTCGGATGATCATGGTTGCCACGAAAGCGCGAAAGCACGAAAAAGACCAATCAGGTTTCGTGTTTTCGTGTTTTCGTGGCTATCCGGTGGCGTCATGTTGAAGGGCATCATCCTCGCCGGCGGCTCGGGGTCGCGGCTGCATCCGTTGACCAAGGCGGTCAGCAAGCAGCTCGTCCCGATCTACAACAAGCCGATGGTGTATTACCCGCTGGCGAACCTGATGCTGTCGGGGATCCGGCACGTGCTCGTCATCACCACGCCTCACGAGCGGGATGGATTCCGGCGCCTGCTCGGCGATGGTTCCGAGATCGGGTTGCAGATCGAATATGCCTCGCAGCCGAGCCCGGATGGACTCGCCCAGGCGTTCATCATCGGCCGTGAATTCGTCGGGCCCGACCGCGTCGCGCTCGCGCTCGGCGACAACCTCTTCTACGGCGCGCATTTCTCGGACTACCTGCGCCGCGCGGCGGAGCGGGAGGCTGGTGCCACGGTGTTCGGATACCAGGTCCGCGATCCCGAGCGCTACGGCGTGGTGGAATTCGACGCGTCGGGACGCGCGGTCAGCCTCGAGGAAAAACCGGAACGGCCCAGATCATCGTTCGCCGTCACCGGGTTGTATTTCTACGACAATCAGGTGCTGGACATCGCGGCCAGGTTGACGCCGTCGGCGCGCGGCGAGCTCGAGATCACTGACGTCAATCGGACATATCTCGACCGGGGACAGCTGTACGTCGAAAAGCTGGCGCGCGGCATCGCATGGCTCGACACCGGCACCCACGAATCGCTGATGCAGGCTTCCAGCTACATTCAGGCCATTGAGGAGCGTCAGGGCCTGATGGTCGCCTGTCTGGAGGAGATCGCCTATCGCATGGGCTACATCACGGCGAGCGATCTCTCGCGGCTTGCGCGCGCGATGGAGTCCAGCGCCTACGGCCGGTACCTGTTCCACATCCTCGAACACGAGAGCTGACGTGCGGGTCGAGCCCTCCACTCTGCCAGGTGTGCTCGTGATCGAGCCCGACGTCCACGAAGACGGCCGCGGATTCTTTCTCGAGACCTACCACGCTGATAGATATCGCGAGCACGGCATCGCCGGCCCCTTCGTGCAGGACAATCATTCGCGATCGATCGGCGGCACGGTGCGCGGCCTGCATCTGCAGGTGCGGCGGCCACAGGGAAAACT
>Ga0207691_10007740_pt1 | contig 10341 bp, 5 predicted proteins | sample KBSM13metaG_FD_184327 | JGI IMG/M metagenome (GOLD analysis project Ga0207691, IMG submission 184327) | Miscanthus rhizosphere microbial communities from Kellogg Biological Station, Michigan, USA - KBS M1-3 metaG (SPAdes) (version 2) | ecosystem: Host-associated > Plants > Roots > Rhizosphere >... | reverse complement strand
AAATACTGTCAATCAATTATTGACTGCTAATCTGACCACAACCATTGACGGGCGTCCACAGCAGATCAATGCAACGGTAAATTTTGCCAACGACAACTTGCCGTTTCATCTCGAACAGCGACTCGATCAAAGCCCGATCGGGCCGTACATTGCTTTTATTCCTGCGCTGAAAAATTTGGCTATCAGCGGATCGGCAACGGGCATTGTCGACTTCGGCGGTAATTTGTCAGATCTCGACGCCAACGGTATACGCGGCCTAACGAGCAAGAATCTTACCGGCACCGCAAAGTTTTCTCAGCTGTCGCTTCAGATACAGGACTCACCGCTGGTTGCTACCGAACCGGTTTCCATTCGCTTCAATGCTCGCGAGATCGTTTTTGAAAGCGCTCATTTTGGCGGCGGCGGTTCAAGCATGACCATTGCCGGCACAAAGGCTCTCGCCGATGATGCCGAAGAAAATTTATCAATAACTGGTCGGGTAAACCTTGCCCTCGCGAACCTTGTCTTCAAGGACACGGACGCGTTCTTTGGAGGTTTTGCTACCGTCTCGGTCAATTACACGGGACCAAAGAAAACCGCCCGCCTAGTCGGAACAGCGGATGTAGAGAACGGTTCAGTGGCTACATTCATCGGCACCGACCGGATTTCGTTTGATAGGATCAAGGGCCGCATCATCTTCACAGACAATAATGCGCAGATCGAGAACGCCACCGGGTTTCTTGGCGGCGGAAGGTTCAACGCCAGCGGCGGTGCTTTACTAAACGGCTTGAGTCTTCAGGCATTCCGTCTGTCAGTCGACGGCGACCATGTGACCGTTCCTATACCTAAAGATTTCCTAACCACCGGCGATGTAGCGCTTGAGATCACGGGTAAAAGGCCGGATCAGGGCGGGCCGCTCGGCGTCGCGGTCATCGGCCGCGTTGCCGCACAACGCAGCCTTTACACGAAAGACATTGACCTTTCTAGCATAGTGGGAGCCCGTCGTGACCAGCCATTATCGTTCGGAGGCAATCCGTTCGGTACCCTGCGATTTGATGTGTCGATCGAGGGACGCGACGCGCTCGTGGTTCGTAATAACATTGCCGACCTGACGGCTTCAGTTTCGCTTCGAGTGAGCGGTGATGCTGATAATCCTCAAGTCACGGGCCGCATAACGGCCAACGGCGGTACGGTCATTTTCCGAAAGGACCGCTATCAGGTTCAGCGCGGCGTGCTGGAATTTCCACCTGAAACATATATCGAGCCTGTAATTAGTTTACAGGCGGAAACAGAGATCGCCGGGTACCAGATATTTGTAAACTTGAACGGTCCGTTGACCGACACCGCCTCTCTGAATGCAACGGTACGTTCCAGCCCGGCACTGCCGCAAAACGATGTTGTCTCATTGATCACGACGGGCAGCTTATCTAATACGGCAACCGGTATTCCGACTCTTGCCCAGACCGGCATCAACACGGCTGCCGATATCCTGACCGACGCTATCATCAGCAATCCGGCGCGGAAGGCGACGGACAAGCTGTTCGGCCTGAATGTGTTTGAGATCGACCCGATCATCTCTGGCGAACGTGTAAACCCCGGAGCGCGTCTGACCGTCGGACGTCAGATCAACAACAATCTTAGGATTACCTACTCGACGAATCTCTCCCAAGATCAGAATCAGGTGTTGGCTTTTGAATATAGAGTCTCAAACAAGCTTTCCGTGGTTGCCCGGTACGAGCAGCGTTCGCTGAGCAACATCACGCGTGACCGAGACAATTTCAGCATCGAAATTCGCTTTAGGAGGAGGTTCTAGGTCGTTCTTCGGAGCGATCCTAAAAACATGCTTCCAATTCGGTCAGGGGGAAAAAAGCGATTTCTGGTGCTGTTGCTCATTAGCTGGGCCATCGCCTTTTTATCTTCAGTCCAGACATATGCTCAATTAGACCTGACTGGAAAACACATCGGCGCGATCGATGTTGTCTTTCCAACGGGCGGGCCCAGCCCGGCGGACGAGGAAGAGTTCAAATCGATCGCAACAACCGCGGCAGGCAATACTTATTCGACTGTTCATATTAGGGACTCCATCGAGGCACTCCACCGCACTGGACGCGTTGCGTCCGTGGATGTTCAGGCTGAGCCAACTACGACAGGCGTCGACCTTCGATATGTGATAAAGCGAAAGGTTCAGGCGCAAAAGGTTTCGATCGATATCCAAAACGAAATTGGTGACCAGATAACTGAACAGGAATTGATGTTCAAGTTAAATCTGCTGGACCCGGGCACGCCCATCACTGAACAGACGCTCCAAAACAACGCCAACGTAATTCTTGAGTATCTTCGCGACCGCGGTTTCTATAACGCCGAGGTCACGTACACTCAAACGCCGCTTCAGAATCAGAATGACGTCGGCGTAACTTTTCATGTGCGCCCCAACGCTCAGGCAAAGGTAGAAGCTTTTAACGTTTCTATTGACGGCGCTAACAATGCAGCGCTCGTTGCTGACGTAAAGCTAAGGGCAGGTGAGCTGTATTCTCGTGATCGGCTCAATGCTGACGTCGAACAGGTCCGAAAGAGCTTACGCGAAGCCAATTTCGTCGCGCCTGAGCTTGATGATCCGCGAGTTGTCTACGACCATGACAAAAATTCGATCAGCATCTCTTTAACCGGGAAAGTTGGCCCGACAGTGACCGTCAAGGTTGAAGCAGAAAACGAAAGCATCACCAGTAAATCCACGCTTACAAAGCTTGTACCTGTACTTGGCGAAGGTACGCTCGACTATGCGGCGATCGTCGAGGGTGAGCGGCGGTTGGAAAATTTCTATCAGGAAAAGGGGTACTTTTTCGCTCGCGTCAGGCCCAAATGTTCTGTTGAGCCCGCTTTCAAAGAGGAGGAAGCGAGTGTCATCACAAATAACACCGAGTTTCTCTGCTCTGCTCTCGGCGGTGCCGAACTGATGAATCGAAAGGTCGACATTGTTTATGAGGCCGACGTTAACCGGCGTTACAACCTAAAGGATATTAGGTTAACCGGCACTTCACAGTTCACTATCGAGGATATTCTACCGGCGTTGGAATCGCAGGAATCGAACATCCTTGGTTTCATACCGATCTTTGGTTACGGACACGGATTGACGAGTGACCGTCTGCTCGAACAAGATCGTCAAACCATCCAGTCCTTTCTGAGGGAACTTGGATATCGTGACGCGACCGTGCGCGTTAACCGCGGTGTGGTGCCAACCGCAGATGAGTTGATCATTACGTTCGTTGTTGAAGAGGGGCCGCCGACAGTGGTGACCGACGTTGCGATCTTAGGAAACAAAGAGATCCCGACAGCGACGCTCAATGATCTAGTCGACAATCTCGTCGGACGCAATTACTCCAGAGCACGAGTCCGAAATGCTCAGCGTCGGCTTGCGGAATACTACGCAAACGCCGGCTATTTCGACGCGCGTATCACTACATCCGAGACGTTTGGCGATGATCAGAAAGCTGACCAACGATCAGTCAAGATCGGATTTTCGGTTGAGAACGAGGGAAAGAAAGTAGTTATCAACCGCGTACTTGTAACCGGGAACCAGGACACTAAAAATTCGGCAATTGAAAAAGCCGTGGTCCTCAAGCCAGGTGAACTGCTTAAGCGGACCGATATATATCAGAGCGAGGAAAACCTTTACGGCAGTGACGCTTTCAGCCGTGTTGATATCAAGCCGCAGCCTGCAGGCCCGGGCAACAACAATACCCGACTTAGCGATGTGGTTGTAAACGTCGAGGAGCAGGCGCCTCGTTTGGTCCAATACGGCGGCGGTTATTCTACCGACCTCGGGGCGAGCGGCTTTGTCGATTTTCGCCATTTCAACCTGATGGGTAATCTCTGGCAGGGCGGCGCCAGCGTTCGATGGAGCCAGCGGCAGCAGCTTATTCGTTTTGATTTTATTAATCCCCGATTCATTCCGGACTCGGAAAGAGGGAAGTTTGCGCCGTTAACGTTGAGTGCGGAGTATCAGCGAGATTCGACCGTGACGAGATTCTTTCGTTCGGCATTCGATAAAGGCACTTTCGGCATCGTCCAGCGCGTCGATGAAAATGGAAATCCGATCGATGAGTTTGGAAATCCCGTGGATGATCCGACCATCAATAGGTTATCGCTTACTGCTGAGACTAATCGAACAATTAACCGTGCTAACCGAAGCGTTTTATTCCTACGGTTTCGCTACGAGGATGTGCGGCTGTCCAACATCGATAGTCTGCTCATAAAGAACCTTCTCGTACCTGACCAGAAAATACGCATTTCCGGTTTTGGCGCAACGTATGTTCGCGACACGCGGCAAAGATGTACGGTCAAATATTCCGTGCTCGAGACGATCGCTAAAGGTGAGCCGGCCGACCGCTGTAAATACGATCCAACTGATCCGACCAAAGGCAGTTACATAACCGCCGAATACAATTTTTCCGCTCCCGCCTTGGGTGCAAACATCGGTTTTCACAAACTGCAGCTTTCCTACAATTACTATTACACATTTCCAAAGCTGGCGAATACGACGATCGCAGCCCGCTCGATCCTGGGTTTGTCGAGCCTGTTTGCGCGACGACAAGATATCTCAACGACCGACTTTCCTGAGGAACTTCTGGATATATTGCCGATAAGCGAACGCTTCTTTGCGGGAGGGTCCAATACGCTCCGAGGATTTGCTTTTGAAGAGGCAGGTCCGCGCGTTCTGGTTGTGCCGCAGGGTACTTTTCACGATAGCAATGGTAACCCCGTAACGCTTTCGCCGTTCACCGTCCCGTTTGGCGGTAACGCGCTGGCAGTTGTGAACATCGAAGCACGCATCCCTCTTTCAAAAGCGCTTCGGGCCGTCCCATTCTATGACGGCGGAAATGTGTTTCGGAGTGTTAAGGAAATGTTCAATCCGATCGACGACCCAAGAAACGACCCATTTCGCCACAACCTGCGTGCACTCTGGACTCATACCGTTGGTTTAGGTGTCAGGATCAAAACGCCGATCGGCGGCGAATTTGGCATCGATTATGGATTCCTGCTAAATCCGCCTCAATTTTTGATACCGCAAGCCTCCGGCCCAGACGCAATTTATCAGCTGCATAAGACGCAGCTGCATTTCAGGTTCGCACAGGCCTTCTGATATTCCGTCATGCGTGCGGCGTGAGGTAAATGTCCTGTTCGTTGACCTCGACAACGGTGTCGATGTCGTCTTCGCCGATATTGATCGCCATATCGAGTTCTAAAGGTTTTCCCGGTTTCGGGATCATCTTGTTAACTTTACGGCGGAGCAGTTTTCTGCGTGATTTTGTCGAGTACATCTCTTTATCCGCCGCGATCAAAAGCTGGTCAAACGCCTGCGCCGAATGCGGATATGTTGCCCAACCGATACTGACACCCACCTGGGCCACATCGTCGCCTATCTCCAACTCAAACTCTTCGACAGCGGTTTCTATACGTCGGCACAGATCGTAAACGCCTTCAACATCCATATTCGGAAGCAGTGCGACAAATTCATCACCCGCGTAACGCGCGAGAAAGTCATATTCGCGGAGCTGTGCTTTGATCAAACGTCCGATCTCGAGCAGCATCTTGTCTCCGGCCTTATGGCCGAAGCTGTCGTTGACCTGTTTAAATCCGTCGAGATCTAGCATTAGTATCTGAAACTTTCCGCTGGCGCGCTGGGCACGTGCAAGTTCGCGTTCGAACTGCTGCTGCAACGCCCTCGCGTTCGGCAATCCGGTCATCGGGTCTGTCAGTGCGTGGCTTTCGGTTTCAGCGTGTCGAAGCGATTTTACGATCGAGTCAGCCGCGATCTGTGTGATCGTTTCGACCAGCCTCAGATGCTCGTCGGTATATCCTGCCGGGTCGGTCGAGTAGAGGGAGACCGCTCCGATAAGCTTTTCGTCGGCCATGACGGGGACCGAGATCATGGCTCGAAAATCAGTCGTGACGCTTGAACGCAAGAGCTGCAGGTCCGGCCACGGATCGCTATTTGCAACTGGCTTGTGATCGCTTAGTACGCGGCCGGTGATTCCCGTGTCATGTTCCACGACGTGGTCATTAAAAACGACAGCGTGCTTTCCAGCAACAAACATCGCCCGGGCGTCGCCGGTCCGGTCCAGCAAAAAGACAGGGCATGTGTCGAAATGGACAAATTCCCTGATCTTCTCGGTCAATAGCTTCAGAGTTTCGTCCAAGGTCAGAGATGCCGAGAAATCTTTCGCCAGCTCGTACATTGTCGAGGCTTCTCGATTGGCACGCTTGATCTGTTCAACATAACTATCCGAGCCCACACGCAGCAGCTTTTCATCAGAGCTCCGGTAAGCAAGGCCCTTCCTGGTGATCTCTGCCTCCAAACGATCGACGTTCTCAACAAAGATCTTGACGATCCTCGGATCCAGTTTCGTTCCCGATGACGCACGCAAAGATTTACACGCCTTTTTCCGGGGCGTGGTTGCGCTGTACGGACGAGCGCCTCGTATACTGTCGTACGCGTCGGCGACGGCGAGAACGCGCGCGGTCAGAGGAATATTTTCACCTTTTAAACCTTCTGGATAGCCGCTGCCGTCCCAATTTTCATGATGGTACTTAACGGTGGGCACCACCGGGGTGTCGAAGCCGACCTTTTCCAAGATCGAGGCTCCTACCGAGGCGTGTATCTTTACTTTTTCCGCTTCGGCGGGCGTCAGCTCCTCGGTCTTATTCAAAATATGGTCAGGTACAGCCAGCTTTCCAATATCGTGAAGCAACGCTCCCGTGCACAAAGCAGAAATGTCCGACTCGGGCAATCCGAGCAGCTCGCCGATCCCGACTGCAAATATCTGCGTGCGCCTGACATGCCCGACGCCCATTTGGTCGCGTGCGTCGATAGCGGTGGCAAGGGTCTCGACCGTCGCGAGGTGAATGCGGCTGGCTTCAGATATCTCTCTGGTCTTGGTAGCTAACCGCTTTCTGTGCACTTCATAAGCCGCATTTGCAATAACCGCGGCCGGAAGCACTACCCAGCCAAACTCAAGTCCGAACTGTAAGAAAGTGTAATTTACTACTACCGTCGCTGCGATAGTGATCAGGTAGGCAAAAGCTGAATAGAGAAAGCTTTCCTTGTATAGACGGCTCTCAAATCCGCTATCGAGATACCTGCTGCTGTATTCGACACAGGATGAGATAGTGAAATGGCCAACGGCCATCAGTACGGTCGCGGTTGATACAGCCCAAAAGCTTCCCGGACTTACGGGTACCGAATTTCCATCCGACAATAGAACAAAACCAAGTACGAAATAGTAAACAGAACCGACAGCGAACGTCGCCACGGCATCACCAGCGACCACCAGGACGCTCCGTTGTCGATCAAATTTATACGCAAAGCAAGCGGCAAGCGAACCGATCAAACCCGTGAATACCGCGGCGGGCGTCCCCAGCCAAACGATCGCCCAAAGCGCTGCAATATTCTTAACGTCAACGCGGACAGCTGTCTTTGGCAGCCGCAGATCATGGCGGGAGAGAAGTCCATTGACGATCGCTGCAACGACCAAAGCGATGAGCGAGGAAACCGTATAATTTTTAAGGAAGAACAAACTGATGAAGAGAACACAAACAGCCGACCCGGTTACCGTGTACGAGAGAGCTTTTGGCCAGAACGTTTGGTCAGTTTGTTGAGGGGAATGCATGTGATGTAAACGATATGAAGCAAAACGCGGAACGTGGAGTGAACTACACTCCCGCAAGCGTAGATACAAGTGACGTGCCACGCCGAATGCCGCAATAAATCAATAAAAAGCGGCCTAAAGCGATCTTTCAGTTAGTTCAATTTGATCGTGTGAAATAAGGAATCGGTCAGGTTGACCGAGAGAGCAGGTAGGATAACTTCAGCCGCAGATCAATATCGACTGTCGTCGTATTCGTAGTCGTCAAAATCATCGCCTGACGCAACCTCGTCAGACTCATCACTCAGATCGAGCTCAATAGGATCTAATCCGACGACCACAAGCTTTGCACCGCATTCATCGCAGCGGACCTCGGTGCCTTGTTCAGATTCTGCGTCCACGTAAACTTCTTCGTGGCATTCAGGACAAATCGATGACGGCATTTTTTCTTTTCTCCAAAAATCCTTTAACTTCTAATGTGCGCCCCACGGCACCAAAGGTTTTTCAAAAAATTGCGTATGCAATCAATCTAACTTGTCAGCTAAAGCTTGGCAAGATTTGGCGCCAAATTTTTGCACCATTTTTTTGCGGGCCTGCGGAAGACCAAGCTGACTAATGCAATTTCCATTTCAACTGTCAACAAATAGAGATTTTGACTGCATAGGTTTCGGAACGAACGCGGTCGATTACCTTATTGAAGTTCCCGAATATCCGGCGTTCAATTCAAAGGTTGAGCTCAACCGATATATTCAGGCCGCTGGCGGCGAAGTGGCTTCGACGATGGTCGGCCTGCGACGGCTCGGATTAAATACCGCCTACATCGGGCGCTTTGGGACTGACCCGGCAGGAGACTTTGGCCGAAGGTCGCTTTCGGACGAGGGCGTTAACATCGATTTTGCCGAACAGGTCGCGGGTGCCAACACGCAGATCGCATTCATCGTCATCGACGCCCGCAACGGAGAGCGAACTGTCATCTGGAAGCGTGACGCGCGTCTGGCCTATCGTGCAGAAGAAGCGCCGGTCGACCTGATCAGCCGAGCTTCGGTTTTGCATCTTACGCCTCATGACGCGCACGCGGCAACCGCAATGGCCCGTGCCGCAAAAAAGTCAGGCACCATTGTCTCGATCGACGTCGACAACGTCTTTGACGGTATCGAGGAACTATTGCCGCTTGTCGATATCCTGATAGCGTCTGCCGAATTTCCAGGGCGATACATTGGTTTGAACGACCACAATGAGGCGCTTCCCGAAATGGCAAAACGGTTTGGCTGTAAGGTCACCGGAGTTACGCTGGGTGATAAGGGGTCGCTGCTTTACTCGGGCGGTGAGTTCATATCGACTCCGGGTTTTGCGGTTCCTGGCGGATGCAGGGACACGACTGGTGCGGGAGACGCTTACCGCGTAGGGATAATTTACGGATTGGTAAATGGAAGCTCAATAGAAGAAGCTGCACGATCGGCAAATGCTGTAGCGGCGCTCAAGTGTCGTGCCGTTGGAGCGCGCACCTCGCTTCCCAAAAAGGACGAGCTCCTCAAATTTCTCAGCTCAACAAATTAAAGCTTGTCGTTAAAAAATCCGACGACCAGCGCCCAGGCGTCACGAGCCGCTGTCTCGTCGTAAACCTCTGGCCGAGTGTTATTAAAAAACGCGTGGTCGGCCTCGTACTTCACGCTTGTTACTGGCAGTTCATAACGCTCAGTAATATCTTCGAGCTGCGCGACCTTTTCAGGGTTGATCCATTTGTCTTTAGTTCCGGAAACAAAGATCGTCGGAACGGTGAGGTCTTTTAAAATATCTTCTTCGGGAATGTCGCCATAAAACGGAGCAGCAGCACTCAGCCCTTCGAGTTCGCACGCTGCGCGAAGTGCGTATGTCCCGCCCATGCAGAAACCCATAATTCCAAAATGCGAGAGGCCGTATGCCTCGCGGGCCTTAACCATTGCGTTTCGAATGGTGTCGATGCCGTCGTCGATGGCGAGAGCTTGCATCATTTTCCCCGCTTCGTCCGGATTCGTTGCGAGCTTTCCTCGATAAAGATCAGGCGTAAAGGCAATAAAGCCCTCCGCCGCCCAACGGTTTGCAATGTCTTTGATATGGTCGTTGACGCCCCACCATTCTTGTATCACGAGCACAGCACGATCGGTGTCGCTGTCTGGAAGGGCAACATAAGCTGAGCTGGCGCCATTGGCCGTATCAAAGGCAAGCGAATCGGTCCTCATTAGAAAATCTCCTCCGACAAAATGAATTCTTGTTTATTGAACAAATTAACACGAGACGGCTGATCTTTGACAAACGACTTATGTGAAATCGACAATGAACCTTCAACTACTAACGGAGATGGCTTTCAGATGAAACGTCTTTACGTACTCAGGCACGCTAAATCAAGCTGGGATGATGCGAGCCTTTCCGATTTCGAGCGCCCGCTCAATAAACGCGGACTTGAAACCGCGCCGTTCATGGGGCGAACGATGCTTGAGAAAGATTACATTCCCGACATCGTGGTCGCTTCGCCGGCAGCTCGAGCCGCCAGCACAGCAAAACTCGCCGCCAAGGCGGCGTCGTTCAGCAGATCGCTATCGTTTGATGAACGTATCTACGAAGCCAGCCCGCAAACTTTAATGGAGGTTATATCCGAGTTCGAGCCAAAGGCCGATTCGGGGATGATCGTTGGACACAATCCGGGAATGGAGGGCTTGATCCGTGCTTTGACTGGTGAATT
>Ga0207691_10007739_pt1 | contig 10342 bp, 7 predicted proteins | sample KBSM13metaG_FD_184327 | JGI IMG/M metagenome (GOLD analysis project Ga0207691, IMG submission 184327) | Miscanthus rhizosphere microbial communities from Kellogg Biological Station, Michigan, USA - KBS M1-3 metaG (SPAdes) (version 2) | ecosystem: Host-associated > Plants > Roots > Rhizosphere >... | reverse complement strand
GCCGAGAGCCTGCGCATCAAGGGCGAGACGGAGATCGCGGCGTTCCGCCAGAGCGAGCAGGCGGCGGCCGCGTTCGCCGCCAACCCGGCGCTGCTGCGCCTGCGCGAGCTGGAGGCGCTGAAGGATCTCGCGAAGGCGTCGAACGCCCGCATCTACATCGGCTTCGACAAGTACGGCCTGCCGCGCGCGGACGGCGAGTAGCCGACGTCATTCGCGCGCGCGGCGCGACACGGAAAAGCCCGCGAATGACTGGCTGACGGGCATCAGCTCGATCAGGTTGATGTTCACGCGTTCGGGCAGCGTCGCGGCCCAGAACACGGTCTCGGCGACGTCGGCGGGCGTGAGCGGGTCCGCGCCCTCGTACACCTGCGCGGCGCGCGCGTCGTCGCCGTGGAAGCGCACGTTCGAGAATTCCGTGCCCGCGACCATGCCGGGGTGGACGGCGGTGACGCGCACGCGCGTGCCGGCCAGATCGGCGCGCAGGTTCAGCGAGAACTGCTGCACGAACGCCTTTGTCGCGCCGTAGACGTTCGCGCCGGCGTACGGCCAGCTGGCGGCGGTCGAGCCGATGTTGACGACGTGGCCGCGGTTGCGCGCCACCATGCCGGGCAGCAGCGCGCGCGTCACGGTCATCAGGCCCTTCACGTTCGTGTCCACCATCTGGTTCCAGTCGTCCAGCGACGCTTCGTGCGCGGGCTCGAGCCCCAGCGCGAGCCCGGCGTTGTTGACCAGCAGATCGACGGCGGCGAGCTCGGAAGGTAGGCCCGCTATCGCCCGCGCCACCGCGTCGCCGTCACGCACGTCCAGCGGCACGACGTGGAGCTGCGCTTCACCGATCTCCGCGCGCAACGCCTCGAGCCGATCGACCCGCCGGCCCGCCGCAACGACGCGATGCCCGGCCCGCGCGAACCGACGCGCGATCTCCGCCCCGAACCCCGACGACGCCCCCGTGACGAGAACAATCATGTGCGCGACAGTATCGCGCAGACGGAAGCAGGAAGCCGGACCGGTTTCAGTTTCTGCCGCCGGTCATCTCGACGTACGTCCGCTGGCCGAAATCGCGATGCAGGCGAGCAAGGCGGCGCCCAGCCTGCCCCGCATCAGCTCTTCTTCTTCTTGCCCTTGCCGCCCGCGCCGGCGGCGCCGTCCTTGCCCTTGCCGCCCGCGCCCTTGGCGGTGTCGGCGGCCGCGACGACCGGGACGACCGTGAATTCCTGGTGCGGCTTGCTCTGCCAGCCCCACTGGTTGACGTGCGTGCCGTCCGCGACCTCCTCGCCGGCGACGTCCAGCACCTTGCCGCTGTGGCGCGCGATGAGCCGAAGCGCGCCGTTGCTGCCGTCCGCGAGGATCCACTGCTGGTTCTGGCCGTCGTGGCACTGATACTGCTGCACCCCGGCGCCGTCGTTGTTCGCCAGCCCCGCGACGTCGAGGCACTTCTTGCTGCGCACGTTCATGATCTTGAAGTAACCGCCCGGGATCGGCTGGAACGTGAAGAACTGCGCGTCGGTGTTGTTGCACTCCCAGATCTCGAGGTTGGCGCCGTCATTCGCGCTGGCGCCGGCGAACTGGAGGCACTTGTTCGCCTTGCGCCCCACCAGCGTGTAGTTGGTGTCGGGCTTCGGCATGAACGCGGCGCGCGCGGGCTCGGGTGGCGGCACGTAGACCGCCGGCTTCTGCTCCTCCACGACCGGTTCTTCCTTCTTGGTGCACGCCGCAAGCAACGCCGCCGCCGTCAGCAGGATCGATGTCAGTCGAAACGTTCCGCGCATGTGAATCTCCGTTCGAGGCCGCGAGCGTTGCCCGTTGGCGGCGCCCAAGTCAAGCGCCGTCGCACGTGCCGGGGGTCACACGACCAAGGACGCGTCGGCCGCGGGCGGGCCGCCCGCGCGTTCGAGCAACGTTGCGAGCGGCGCGCTGGTCGGGCTCTTGATGCGGACGGCGAACAGCTCTTTCGCGCCGCCTTCGCGCGCCAGCTCGAACGGCCCGGCGAACAGCGTCTTGCACAGCGCCTCCAGCTCGGGCCGCAGCGCCGCGAACGTCGCGTCGCTGTTCGGCGCCGCCAGACGGTCGTTCACCCGGAACAGCAACTCGTTGGTCGCGAACTTGATCTTGCCGGTCAGCGCCAGATCCTTCTCCAGCAGCGACGCCGCGTGCAGCGTCCGCCGCGCCAGATCGCCGAGCCGCTCGCCCGCGGCCAGCCCCGCGCGCTTGCGGTTGTGGAGCAGGCCGGGACGTCCTTCGCCCTCGTCCAGGAAGTAGTCCGCGCCATGCCCGATCAGCACCACGCCCGGGCCGTTCGGCACGTGCCGATAGTTGGCGACGTCGATGGTCAGCTCGGGCAGCGCGCGCTGCTTGATCCAGCGGTGAAACACCGGGATCAGCGCCTCCACGTCGAGCGTGCGAGCCGTCTCCGGTGTCAGGTAAATCTTCAGCTGAAGTTTGTGTGCGTCCATTGGGGTCTTCGTTGAACGGGACTACGCGGCCGGCGCCGCGGGCGTCGGGTCCTTCAGCCCCGAGCCGAAACGCGTATAGCACTGATGGGCGGCGTCCACGAACAGCGTCGCCTCCTCGATCAGCTGGTGCACGCCCTCGGCGCTGGACGTCTTTCCGTGCTCGTCGTGGGCGCGGAAGAAGTACTCCGCGAACTTGCCGCCCGCGAAGTCGTCCCAGAACAGCTTCGTGTCGTAGTAGTGCTTCTTGAACTCGCTGACGATCTCACCCGCTGCGGTGCCGACGTTGAAGTTCTTCTCCTTCGTCAGCGCGCGCGCCGCGATGAGCATCGCCGAGAACGCCCGCCCCGCCGCGCCGTCGATCTTCTTCTCGTCCAGCAGAATCTGCGATTCGAACAGCTCGCGCTCCGCGGAGGCCAGCTCCACCTCGACGTAGGGGACGATCTCGCCGGCGCACTCGCCCTCGCCCATGTCGGAGATCGTGTACTCGCGCGGGTCGCCCCAGTCGCTGTAGAAGCTGGGGTCCTGATCGTAGGTCGGGATGGCCTGCAGCTCCTCGACCATCGCACGGATCGTCTTCTTGCCGATGCGGTTGGCGAAGTCCGCGAACGACTCTTTGCCCTGGCGCTCCTTCGCGAACCGCTCGGTCAGCCGCTTCACGACCTCGGGGACGCGCTTCGAAGGCACCGCGCCGATCGCCAGGCCGTACGAGCCGCCGTTGTTCTCCCACTGGCCGCCGACCACCAGCTGGAAGTGCGGCACGCGGCGCCCGCCCACGTTGCGGCTGACGCCCAGGAAGCCGAGGTCGGCCACGTGGTGCTGTGCGCACGAGTTGAAGCAGCCGCTCGCCTTGATGTGGAGGCCCTTCGCGTTCGCATCCTTGTCGATGCCCGACGCGCGCAGCTGCTTGCCCAGCTCGGCAGCTAGCGACCGCGACGACGAAATCCCGAGCTTGCACGTGTCGGTCCCCGGGCAAGCGCAGATGTCGCTGATCGTCCCGGCTCCCGGCGCGGCGAGCCCGATCGCCTTCAACGCCGAATAGACGTCGGGCAGATCCGCTTCGCTCACCCAGCGCAGCAGCATGTTCTGGTCGGCGGTCGTGCGCATCGTGTCGCCCGTGAACTTGCGCGTGACGTCCGCGAGCGCGCGGGCCTGCTCGCTCGTGAGATCGCCGAGCGGCAGCGTGATCAGCGCCATCACGTAACCGGCCTGGCGCTGTGCGAGCACGTTGTTCTCGCGCCACGCTTCGAACCCGTCGGGGTGCGGTCCTGCCGGCAGCTTGCCCGCCGGACGGAGCGGCTTCTCGTCGACGTTGTGCAGGTCGGCGAGGAACGCCGTCCAGCGCGGGTCGGGGCGCAGCTTCGCGCGCTCCTCCAGCACCAGCCGCTTCGTCTCCTCGATCCCGATCTTCTTCACCACGAACTTGAAGCGTGCCTTCGCGCGGTTCGCCCGCTCGCCCAGACGCGAGAACACGCGGCTCATCGCCTGCGAGATCGGCAGCAGCTCCTCCTCGGGCAGGAACTCGTCGAACACCTGCGCGTTCTGCGGCACCGCCCCGAGCCCGCCGCCCACGACCAGCTCGAAGCCGCGCACGGTCTTGCCGTTCACCTCGCGCGTGCGCGCGATGGCGCCGATGTCGTGGAAGTTCGTCAGGCCGCACGCGTTGTCCTTGCAACCCGAGAACGCGACCTTGAATTTGCGGCCGAAGTCCTGGGTGTCGTCGTGGCCGAGCAGGAAGAACGTCAGGGCGTGCGCGTAGGGCGCGACGTCGAACGCTTCCGTGCGGCAGACGCCCGCCTGCGGGCATGCGGTGACGTTGCGGACGGTGTTGCCGCACGCTTCGCGCGTCGTGATGCCCGCCGCGGCGAGCCGCCGATGCATGTCCGGCGTGTCCTCGATGTGGACGAAGTGGAGCTGGAAGTCCTGGCGGGTGGTGACGTGCAGGATGCGGTCGGAGTATTCCTCGGCGCATTCGGCCAGGACGTCGAGCTGATCCGCCGTCAGCTGGCCGCGCGGGATCTTGATCCGCTGCATGCCCGGCGCGTCCCACATCGTGCTCGGTCCTTTGGTGGCGTCCTTCGCCGGGAACACCAGCGCCTGCGCCTTCTCGCCGTCGTGCCGCTGGCCGTTGTCGTAGCGCTGGCCGTAGGCCCCGCGCCGCAGCCGCGTCTCCGCGAACAGCTTCTCCTCGATCTTGCCGCGCTTCCGCAGCTCCATCTGCGTCTCGAAGATGTCGATCTCGCGGCCCCAGGCTTCCGGGATGCGGGCGCCGAGGGTTTGCTTCCAGGTCCTGCTGCTTTCGCTCATCAATTCACCAGGGGGCAGTATGCCGAAGAAAGAGTGACGAAAGTGTCCTTTATACAAGACACAGCCGTTGCGGCAAGCCTTTTTACAGGGCTTCGCGAGCTAGATCACGCGACGCGCTTGCGCCTGAGCTTCTCGACGAGCGTCGTGCGGTTGAGGCCCAGCAGCTCGGCGGCGCGGTTCTTGTTGCCGTTGGTCCGCTCCAGCGCTTCCTCGATCATGCGCGCCTCGACCGCCTCCAGCATCGCGCGCAGGTCGGTGCCGTCCTCGGGCAGGCCGACGATCGGCGTCTCCTTGGGCGTGGGCGTGCGCGGCGAGCGGATCGCGGGCGGCAGATCGGCGACGCCGATCGTCCCGCGGCCTTTCACGATCACCGCGCGCTCGATGACGTTCTCCAGCTCGCGGATGTTCCCGGGCCAGCGGTAGCTCTCCAGCAGCGTCAGCGCGGGCGGATCGAACCCGGCCACCGCGCGCTTGTTGCGCTCGTTGGCGCGCGCCATGAAATGCTGGGCGAGCGGCACGATGTCGGACGCGCGATCGCGCAGCGGCGGCAGCTCCACCGGGATCACGTTGAGGCGCCAAAAAAGGTCGGCGCGGAAGCGGCCCGCCGCCACCTCGCGTTCCAGGTCCCTGTTGGTTGCGGCCAGCACCCGGACGTCGATCTGCGTCGGGGTCTCTTCACCGACGGGATAAAGCTCGCCGTCCTGGATCAGGCGCAGCAGCTTGGCCTGGACGCCTGGCTCCATCTCGCCGATCTCGTCGAGGAGGATGGTGCCGCCGTCGGCCTGCGCGAAGCGCCCGACCCGCGCGTTGGTGGCGCCCGTGAACGACCCGCGCGCGTGCCCGAACAGCTCGGACTCGACCAGGTTGGCGGGGATCGCGGCGCAGTTCACCGCGACGAATGGCTTCTTCGCGCGCGCCGAGCCTGCGTGCAGCGATCGCGCCGCCAGCTCCTTGCCCGTGCCCGATTCGCCGGTGATCAATACGGTGCAGCCCGCATCGGCCACCTTCGCCAGCATCGACAGCGCGGGCAGCAGCGCCGCGTCGCTGCCCAGCATCGACGGCGCAAACTCGTCGCGCCAGGCCAGCGCGTCGGTCTCGGGCTCGTTCGGGGGCGTGGGCTTCAGCACCGCCGCGACCGCTTCTTCCAGCGTCCGGACCTCGAACGGCTTGATGAGGAAGTCGCGCGCGCCGGCGTGCATTGCGCGAACAGCATCCGGTATCTCGGCGCTGCCGCTCATCGCGATGACCGGCGTCCCGGGCGCGTACATGCGCGCGGCGGCCAGGATCTCGAAGCCGTTGACCTCGGGCATCCGGATGTCCGTCAGGATCAGGTCGAAGCGCTCTTCCTTCAGGCGCGCGTAGCCGCGGGCGCCGTCCATCGCGACAACTTCATGACCCGCGGCGCGGAGGATGCGCCCCAGGCTCCTGCACAGGGAGTCTTCATCGTCGCAGAGGAGGATCTTGCCCATATGGGTCACCCGGGCGGGAAGGTCGCTCGGATGCCGCTAAAGTTTCTCACGGTTCGGCCGATTTGAGCGAGCTTTTTTTGCATCTTTTCCTGCAACTTGGACTACAGATCAAATGCCGTCTGGATTTTCGGAAAGCCTCGAAGGAAGTGGGCCCGCCGCGCTTGCTTGTCAGGTGCCTCCGGTCTAGATACGCGGCATGCGGGAGCCGGCTCAGACACTGGTGGGGGAGCTTGAACGCATCGTGTCGGCGCTTCCGGATGCGGTTCTGTTCCCTCCACCTGGACCGGACGGTCAGCGGCGGTTCGCGGCCGCGATGGCGGTGCCGCCGCCTCCGGGCCTCGCGACGCTTCTCGCGGCGCATGATGGTGGAATCCTTGGTCCCGACACGCGCCTGCTGACGATCGATGAGGCCGCTTCGCGCGTGGCCGGCCGGTCCGGCATCGGCGCCGGGGCCGGGGCGGGGCGCTGGCAGGTCGGGCTGTGGCCGGTCGCGGAGCGCGCCGGGCGCCGGTACGCGCTGGACGCCGAGGAGGCGAGCGGCGACGGCGAATGGCCGGTCGTCGAGGTGACCGAGCACGGGGTCGACCGCGTCGGGACGTCGTTCCTGCGGTTCCTGCACGTGCTGTGCGCCGAGCTGGCGGCGGGGAGCGCCGCCGGCGACGCGGCCATCGCGCTCGCCGAGACGCGCTGCCGTCGCGATCCCGGCCATGCCGATCACTGGCTGGACCTCGCCGAGCTGCTGGAGGCCGCGGGGCGCGCCGGCGAGATCGACGCCACGCTGGCGGCCGCATTGCGCGCGGCGACGCCGCCGACGCCGGCGCTGATGCTCGCGATCGGCATGCGCGCGGTGCGCGCGGCGGAACATGAAGGCGCGCTTCGCCCCGACAACGCCGAGAAAGCGCTTCGCGCCGACGGTGAGGAGAAGGCGCTTCGCGCCGACGGTGAGGAGAAGGCGCTTCGCGCCGACGGTGAGGAGAAGGCGCTTCGCGCCTTCAAGGATGCCATCGCGCTGGAGCCGGTGGGCGCGCGCGACGACGACGCGCGCCTGGACGCGGCCGCGCTGGTGTTCGTGCTGGCCGCCGAGCGGGGCGACACCGCGACGGCGACGGGCGCGCGCGCGCTGCTGGGCGAGTCGACCTCTGCGACGGCGGCGTTCTGGCGGGGTGAGGCGCTGGCGGCGCTGGCGGAGGATTCGCCCGCCGCGGACGACGCGACTATTTCCTCGGGACCCTCAAAGGGTCCCGAACCCCCCGCGATGGTACGCGGCGAGCAGAGCTCGCCGGCTCCCCACGCGATCCCGATGTCGCCGGTCGGTGCGCTGGCGTTGCGCATCGTCGCGATGCTGGAGCCCGACGATCGCGATCTGCCTCGGCTGCAGGCGCCGTCGCGCGAGCTGCGCGCGGGTTTGCGCCGGCTGAAGGAAGGGCGCGACGCGCTGGAAGCGGGACAGATCGAGGCGGCCGTCCGCGCGGCGCGCGCGGCGATGGCGATGCCCGAGGTCGGGGAGCTGGGTGCGGCGCAGGCGTTCCTGGCCGAGACGCTGAACGCCGCGCGCGATCCGGGCGCGGTGGCGGCCGCGAAGCGCGCGACCGAGATCAACCCGACGCTGGTCGACGGCTGGCGGGAGCTGGGCGACGGACAGCTCGAGGCGGGTGAGCTGAAGGAGGCGGAGGCAGCGTTCCGGCGCGTGGTCGCCATGGACACGACCTACGGCCTCGGCTACGCAAAGCTGGCGCAGGTGCTGCTGGAGCAGGCGCGCACGCTGGAGGCGCTGGAGGCGATCGGCGAGGCGGCGCGGCGGGGCGGCGATCCGTTCTTCATCGCGGCGATTCGCGGCGACATCTACGCCGAGATGGAGCGCCATCCGGAAGCGGCGGAGGCGTACGACATGGCGCTGGCGATCGATCCCGAGGATCACTGGGCGCTGCACCAGGCGGCGCTGGAGCACGGCTTCGCGGGCCACCAGGGACGCGCGTCGGAGCTGTTCCAGGCCGCGCTGGACCACGATCGCGACGGCTGTCATCAGACGCTGGTCGACTACGGCGATCACCTTCGCCGCATGGGCCGCATCGGCGACGCCGTGAAGCTGTACCGGCGCGCGGTCGCCGCCGTTCCCGGCGAGCAGGACTGGAAGCAGACGCTGCGCGAGGCCGAGCGCGAGCTGCTGGCCGCGCCCAACTAGTCGCTCGCGCGGTTAGCTCGACGGCGGAAACACGACGCGGAAGAGCGTCCCCGCGGTGGGCGGGAAGAGGACGATGACGTCGCCGCCCGACAGGCGCGCGAGCTGGCGCGAGATCGCCAGGCCCAGGCCCGAGCCGGTCGTCCGCCCGGTGTGACCGGGCTCGAAGAGGTGTCGTCGCGCCTCGGGGGCCAGGCCGGGACCGTTGTCGCGCACCTCGATGACCACGCGGCCGTCCGCGGTCTCGAGTCGCACCTCGACGAGGTTGGCGCTCCAGGGGCGGTCCGCGAGCGCGTCCGCCGCGTTCAGCAGCAGGTTGAGAACGATCTGCGTGATGCGCGTGGCCGGGATGCGCACCGGCGGCGCTTCGCCCAGCTCGACGGACACGGGCGTCACGGCCGAGAGGCGGGCGCGCGCCATCTGCAGCGCGCGCTCTACCGCCGGCTTGACCTCGGCGGTGCCGACCAGCGGCGTGATCTCGTCGGGACGGAGGAACAGCTGGAAGTCCCGCACCAGCGCGGTGATGGTCTGCGCGCTCACCAGCGCCAGCTGCACGTCGGGCACGAGGCGGTCGATCTGGGTGGCGTCGGCCCCGCCCCGCAGGCGCTGGACGCGCTCGTTCGTCCAGTCGAGCGCCGCCAGCAACGTCGACAGCGGGTTGGCGATCTCGTGCGCCAGGCCCGCGGCGAGCAAGCTGGCCGTGGCGAAACGGTCGAGCCGGGCGAGCGCCTGCGTTGGAACCGGCGTTACGTGGTGCTCGAACGGCGTGGCGTCAGCTTGCGCGTGGTCCTCGTGCTGGGAGACGAGAGCGGTCAGTCCCATGTCTTTGTCCTCCTCCATTCGACTCGACGACGCCGAACGGTTGAGCAAGGGATGTACCAGCCGCGGATCCGCGTTTTTTCTGCGCTTTCACCACGACCCGCCGTTGGAGCGCGCCACGATCCCACGAGTGCTCGTGGGCGCGTGCAGCGCGGTCGAGCTCGCCTTAGCCGCCCCCACGCGAAGCGCGGGATCGCGGCTACCAGAAAAACCGTGGTCGCACACCGCACCTGCGGCGCGGAGCGACTAATTCGCATTGTGCGGGCGCATGACGCCCCAGCGCTTGAGGCGCGAGCGCAGCGTGTTCGGGTGCAGTCCGAGCCGGCGCGCGGCGCCGCGTTCACCCTCGATCACCCAGCGGGTCTCGGCCAGCACTTGCTCGACGTACCAGCGTTCAACCTCCGCGATGGTCCGCGGCGGCGACATGTCCGCCGGGACGGCGGCCACCGCGGCGACGGGCAAGGGCGACGGCGCCGCCGACAGATCGGGCAGGGCGTCCATGTCCAGCACGTGGCGCCGCACGAACACGACGGCGCGTTCGATCACGTTCTGCAGCTCGCGCACGTTGCCGGGCCACTTGTAGGCGAGCAGCTTCCACATCGCCTCGGGCGAGATCTCTTCGATGCGCTTGCCGGCCTGGCGCGCGTAGCGCTGGAGGAACGCGTTCACCAGCGGCGGGATGTCCTCGGCGCGCTCGCGCAGCGGCGGCAAGGCCACCGGGAAGACGTTCAGCCGGTAATAGAGGTCCTCGCGGAACTGTCCGCGTGCGACCAGCTGGGGCAGGTTGCGGTTGGTCGCGGCGACCACGCGCACGTCGACGCGGATGGTTTCGTTGCCGCCCACGCGCTCGAACTCGCGCTCCTGCAGCACGCGCAGCAGCTTGACCTGCGTCTCCAGCGGCAGCTCGCCGATCTCGTCGAGGAACAGCGTTCCACCGTGCGCCAGCTCGAAGCGGCCCTTGTGCTTTCCGACCGCGCCCGTGAACGCGCCCTTCTCGTGCCCGAACAGCTCGCTCTCGACCAGGCCGGCGGAGATCGCCGCGCAGTTGACCTTCACCAGCAGGCGTTCGCGCCGCGGGCTGGCTTCGTGGATCGCGCGCGCGACCAGCTCCTTGCCGG
>Ga0207691_10007738_pt1 | contig 10343 bp, 8 predicted proteins | sample KBSM13metaG_FD_184327 | JGI IMG/M metagenome (GOLD analysis project Ga0207691, IMG submission 184327) | Miscanthus rhizosphere microbial communities from Kellogg Biological Station, Michigan, USA - KBS M1-3 metaG (SPAdes) (version 2) | ecosystem: Host-associated > Plants > Roots > Rhizosphere >... | reverse complement strand
TGATCTCGTCGGCCATCTTCTGGACCTCCGCCTTAGCCGACGCCGGGAAATATTTGTCGACATACGCCTTGCCGACTGCGTCCTGCAGCGCGTTGCTGACCGCGTTCATCGCCAGCTGGTCGCGCGGGCGCTGCTTCGGAGTTCCCGCGAGTGCAGTGCCGTTGAAAGCGAAGCTGGCGTCGCGGAACGGCTTCGGGAGTACGTTGGCCTGCTGGTTGAGCGTGTGGAATGCTAACCAGTCCTTCCAGTTCTGAAGCGGCTCGGACCCGACCAGCCCGGCAAGCTTCGGAATGGACACGGAATGATAGGCTTCGAACTTCTGGGCCTGACCAAGCTGCGCGGCGTCGAGAAGCGCGGCCCAGTCGATTCCCGGAGCCCTCTTCTCGAGATCGGCGCGCGACCAGACGAGGGCGCCCTTGGCGAAGTCCTCGCTCTCCTCGCGCGTCGCATGCGCTCGAGCGATCTTGGTCTCGAGGTCCATGATGCGCTGTGCCGAGCCTTGCGGATCCGGATAGTTGGCAAGCTGCAGGATTTGCTGGACGTAGCCGCGATACTTGTTCCGCAGGTCAGCCATCTTGGCGTCACCAGACAAATAGTATTCACGCTCGGGAAGGCCGATTCCGCCTTGCATGATGTAGGGCAGTGTTTCGCCAGGCGTGTTGAGACCCTGTGTCACGAAGATGCCGAACAGGTTTTCAGTCTTGAAATTGGTCGCGTTGAGCGGGTCCGTGTCGGCTCGCAAAGTGCTGCCGATGGCCGAGCTCAGCGCCCTTTTGTCGGCGATGGCCGCAATGGCGTCGAGATCCGCCTTGGCCGGTGCGAGTCCGGCGTGATCGATCGCATCGGTATCGAGGTACGCTCGGTAGTAATTCGCGATCTTACCTTCGTTGGTTCCCGCATCGGGGTTTGATTTCATGATATTGTCGAGGAGCTCGCGAGTGTTCTTCTCGCGTTCCAGGTCGGCGATGTAGCCGCCGCCAATGTTCGAGCGGTCTTCCGGGATCGGCGTGTTCTTGACCCAGCTGCCATTCGCGAAAGCGAAGAAGTCGTCGCCGGGCTTGACCGCCTTGTCCATCGAGGCCGGGACGATCCCAACGTCGGTACCGGCCGCCTGGGACGACTGTTCGGTTCCGCTGTCCGCGCGGTTGCAGGCACTGACCGTCATGGCGAATGCGGACGCGACGAGAAGCAGGGACTTGCGGTTGATAAGCCGGTTCATTCGGGTCCTTTCATGGGGTTTTGCCAAGCGCTGCCGCAGCAGCTAGTCGGACGCAGGGCATTTTCGACCAACGGACATACACAGGGCATGAGCGCACCCAGGCTCCAGACAAATATCAGCCCCGACAGCGACGATTTCCGCGCGCGTGCTGCACATAACCGCGCGCTTGCCGAGAAGTTGCGTTGCGACGTCGCGAAGGCCGCCAAGGGCGGGCCCGAAAAACACCGCAAGCGCCATGTCGAGCGGGGCAAGTTGCTTCCCCGCGAGCGCGTCGAACGATTGCTCGATCCCGGCTCGCCGTTCCTTGAAATCGGCCAGCTCGCAGCGTTCGACTTGTACCATCACGAAGTGCCGGGCGCGGGACTGATTGCGGGCATCGGCCGTGTGTCCGGCAGGCAGGTGATGGTCGTCTGCAATGACGCGACGGTGAAGGGTGGAACCTATTATCCGCTGACCGTGAAGAAGCACCTGCGCGCGCAGGAAATCGCGCTCGAGAACCGGCTGCCATGCGTCTACCTCGTCGACAGTGGCGGAGCGAACCTGCCGCACCAGGCGGAGGTCTTCCCCGACCGCGACCATTTCGGCCGCATCTTCTTCAACCAGGCGCAGATGAGCTCGAAGGGCATCGCGCAGATCGCCTGCGTCATGGGCAGTTGCACGGCGGGCGGCGCCTATGTTCCGGCGATGAGCGACGAGAGCGTGATCGTCCGCAACCAGGGTACCATCTTCCTCGGCGGACCGCCGCTGGTGAAGGCTGCGACGGGCGAAGAGATCAGCGCCGAGGATCTCGGCGGCGGCGACCTCCACGCCCGCAAGTCAGGTGTGGTCGACCATCTCGCCGAGAATGACGAGCATGCGCTGACCATCGTTCGCGACATCGTTTCGACGCTGCAGCCGGAATCGGGCGCGGGGATCGAATTGCGCGAGCCTCGGCCCCCGGCCTACGACCCGGAAGAGCTGTACGGAGTCATCCCCGATGACGTCCGCGCGCCCTACGACGTGCACGAGATCATCGCCCGCATCGTCGACGGCTCGGAGTTCCACGAGTTCAAGCCGCTCTACGGCTCGACGCTCGTCTGCGGCTTCGCGCACATCTGGGGCATGCCGGTCGCGATCCTCGCCAACAACGGGATCCTGTTCAGCGAGAGCGCCGTGAAGGGCGCGCACTTCATCGAGCTCGCCTGCCAGCGCCGCACGCCCTTGCTGTTCCTGCAGAACATCAGCGGCTTCATGGTCGGCGGAAAATATGAGGCGGAAGGAATCGCCAAGCATGGCGCGAAGCTCGTCACCGCCGTCGCCACCGCGAGCGTGCCGAAGATCACCGTGCTGATCGGCGGCAGCTTCGGTGCAGGCAATTACGGCATGAGCGGCCGCGCCTACTCACCGCGCTTCCTCTTCACCTGGCCCAACTCGCGCATCAGCGTGATGGGCGGCGAGCAGGCGGCTTCGGTCCTCGCTACCGTCCACCGCGACGCCGACACTTGGACGCCGGAGGAGGCCGAAGCCTTCAAGCAGCCGATCCGTGAAGATTACGAAGCGCAGGGCAACCCCTGGCACGCGACGTCGCGGCTGTGGGATGACGGGATCATCGACCCTGCGCAGACGCGCGATGTGCTCGGGCTGGCGTTTGCCGCGACGCTGAATGCCCCGATCCCCGAGCGGCCGCAGTTCGGCGTGTTCAGGATGTGACGCAAATGCGGATTTGCTCACTGATGTTCGGTATGCTGCTTGCCGCCGCGTCCGCTTCGGCAACTCCGGAAAAAACTGAAATGGCACCCCCGCAAAAAGCTCGGTGTTTGCTTCACGTGGATGGCCGACAAATCGTCAATGGGCCTTGTACATTTACGCCGATTGACGATTCGGGCTCATTCCAGATTTTGCAGTCTGCGCCGAGATATTTCGCCTACGTGATCGTCGATGGAGACATGGCGCACGGATACTGGAACGGAACGCCGAAGGCGGATCACGCTCATGATCCACTGGGCGATTTGAAGAAACGAGGCGCGTGCTGGTCGAACCAGCGGGCTCGCGTCTGCGCATGGAGCCAATGATGACGCCCCGTACCGACTGGACCCGCAACGAGATCGCGGCGCTCTTCGACCTTCCGTTCACCGAGCTCGTGTTCCGTGCGGCGGAGGCGCACCGCGCCAATCACGCGGCGGGGGAGGTGCAGCTGTGCACATTGCTGTCGATCAAGACCGGCGGGTGTCCGGAGGATTGCGGCTATTGCTCGCAGTCGGCGCATGCCGACACCGGCCTCAAGGCTGAGAAATTGATGGACGCGGACGCCGTCATCGCAGCGGCGCGCGATGCGAAGGCGCATGGATCGCAGCGCTTCTGCATGGGCGCGGCGTGGCGCTCGCCCAAGGACAAGGACATGCCCGCTCTCTGCGCCATGGTGCGCGAGGTGAAGGGGATGGGCCTCGAAACCTGCATGACGCTCGGCATGCTGACGGGCGATCAGGCGAGGGCGCTGAAGGATGCCGGCCTCGACTATTACAACCACAACATCGACACGAGCCCTGAGCATTACGGCGAGATCATCCATACGCGGACTTTCCAGGAGCGGCTCGACACTTTGGAGGAGGTACGCAGGGCGGGGATGGCGGTCTGCTGCGGCGGTATCGTGGGAATGGGCGAGAGTCGTGAGGATCGGGTCGGATTCATCCACGCGCTCGCAACGCTTCCGCGCCATCCCGAGAGCGTGCCGGTCAACGCGCTGGTGCCGGTGAAGGGCACGGTGCTCGGCGACATGTGGGGCGAGGAGCGGCCGATCGACGAAATCGAGTTCGTTCGCACTGTCGCCGTCGCCCGGATCACCATGCCGGAATCGATGGTGCGCTTGTCGGCTGGCCGCGAGAGCATGTCGGAGAGCACGCAGGCGCTCTGCTTCCTCGCGGGCGCGAACAGCATCTTCACCGGAGACCGGCTGTTGACGACGCCTAATGCGGGCGATGATTCCGACGCAGCCTTGTTCGCGAAGCTGGGTCTGAAGCCGCTCGAGGCCGAAGAGCCGATGCGGGTCGCGGCGGAGTAGTCGCGTGGCTCTGTCCTACAGGCCCGTTCGTGCGCTAGGCAGCGCGCCCATGATCGATTGGGGCGATGGGTCGCTGAAAAACATCGCCGTCAGTGCGAACATTGGGAACATTCGCGCGTGCTGAAGTCGCTGCTCATTGCCAATCGCGGCGAAATCGCCTGCCGCATCATCCGCACCGCCAGAGCGATGGGGATCCGTACTGTCGCGGTCTATTCGGACGCTGATGCCAAGGCGCTGCACGTGCGCATGGCGGACGAGGCGGTGCACATTGGACCTAGCCCGGCGCGTGAGTCGTACTTGCGCGGCGACAAGATCATCGAAGCCGCCAAGGCGAGCAGGGCCAAGGCGATCCACCCCGGTTACGGCTTTCTCTCTGAGAATGCCGACTTCGCCCAGGCTGTGATCGACGCGGGCCTGATCTGGGTCGGGCCGAAGCCGGACAGCATTCGCGCCATGGGCCTGAAGGATGCGGCGAAGAAGCTGATGTCTGACGCCGGTGTCCCGGTGACGCCCGGCTACCTCGGCGAGGACCAGGACCCGAAGCGGTTGAAGAAGGAAGCCGACGCGATCGGCTATCCAGTGTTGATCAAGGCGGTCGCGGGCGGCGGCGGGAAGGGCATGCGCCGCGTCGATGCCGGAAATGACTTCGACGACGCCCTGGAAAGCTGCAAGCGCGAGGCGGCTAGTTCGTTCGGCGACGACCGCGTGCTGATCGAGAAATACATCCTCTCGCCGCGCCACATCGAAGTGCAGGTGTTTGGCGATCAACACGGCAACGTCGTCCATCTGTTCGAGCGCGACTGCTCGCTCCAGCGGCGCCATCAGAAGGTGATCGAGGAAGCGCCGGCGCCCGGCATGGACGAGGCGACGCGCGAGGCGGTCTGCGGCGCTGCGGTGCGGGCGGCCAAGGCCGTGAATTACGAGGGCGCGGGGACGATCGAGTTCATTGCCGACGCGAGCGACGGCCTGAAGGCAGACCGCATCTGGTTCATGGAAATGAACACGCGCCTGCAGGTCGAGCATCCGGTGACCGAGGAGATCACCGGGCAGGACCTGGTCGAATGGCAGCTGCGCGTGGCGTCGGGCGAGAAGCTGCCGAAGAAGCAGGAAGAGTTGTCGATCAACGGCTGGGCGATCGAGGCGCGGCTCTATGCGGAGGACCCGGCGAAGGGCTTCCTGCCGAGCGTCGGGCCGCTAGACCATTTCGACTTAGGCGACGAAGGTCGCATCGAAACTGGCGTCGAAGAGGGCGACGCGATCTCGCCTTTCTACGATCCGATGATCGCCAAGCTGATCGCAAGGGGCGAGGATCGCGCGGAGGCGATCGGCGAGCTTGCTGCCATTCTCGACGAGGTCGAAGTCTGGCCCGTCCGGACGAATGCCGGGTTCCTGTTCAACGCGCTTTTGCAGCCTGAATTCGGTGCCGCTGAAATCGACACAGGATTCATCGAACGCCATCTGGAAGAGATCGTGCCGGATGCCGAGCCTGATGAGCCGCTCTGGCGCGGGGCCGCTGCGATTGCGCTTGCGGTTGACGAGAACGAGCAGCCGCTTCCCGGGCTCGTCGGTTTCAGGCTCAATGCTCCGGAGCGCACTCAAGTCGCCCTTGGCCGAAGTGGTGCGTATCGCAGTGTCTCGCCGGACGAAGGTGAGTTCGCCGCAGTATCCGGTTTCCGCGATGATGAGCGGGTGGTCGCGTTCTACGAGGGCAATGCCTACGAGTTCGAGCTTGCCGCGCGCGGAAGTGTCGGCGGGCATGGCGTTGCTGACGGAGTTATAGCCGCGCCGATGCCCGGGAAGGTGACAGCCGTCGAGGTTTCCGCTGGGGAAAAAGTTAGCAAAGGGCAACGTTTGCTGACGCTAGAAGCGATGAAAATGGAGCATGGGCTGACCGCGCCGTTCGACGGTATGGTCGCCGAATTGAGCGCCCAAGCCGGCGCGCAAGTGAGCGAGGGCGCGGTCCTCGCCCGGATCGAACCACAGGAGAAGAAATGAAGATCGAAGGTATTGCCGCGGTTGTGACCGGCGGCGCATCGGGGCTCGGCGAGGCGACGGCTCGCGAACTTGCGAAGCGTGGCGCGAAGGTCGCTGTGTTCGACCGCGACGTGGAAAAGGGCGAGAAGGTCGCTTCCGAGATCGGCGGAATCTTCTGCGAAGTCGACGTGACCAGCGACGAAAAGGTCGCAGCCGCCTTCGCCAAGGCGCGCGAGGCGCATGGGCAGGAGCGCGTGCTGGTCAATTGCGCAGGCGTCGCCAATGCCGCCAAGACGGTTGGCCGCGACAAGGAAACGAAGGAACCGAAGCCCTATCCGATGGTGCAGTTCGAGCTGGCCATCCAGATCAATCTCATCGGCTCGTTTCGCTGCATCGCCCACTCGGCCTTCGGCATGGTCAACCTCGATCCGCTGGAGGACGGCGAGCGTGGCTGCATCATCAACACCGCGTCGGTCGCGGCCGAGGACGGCCAGATTGGGCAGGCAGCCTATTCCGCATCCAAGGGCGGCGTGCTGGCGATGGCGCTTCCGATCGCTCGCGATCTCATGAACGACGGCATCCGCGTGAACACCATCCTTCCGGGCGTGTTCAAAACGCCGATGGTGGCGATGATGCCGCCGAACGTACAGGACGCGCTGGGCGCACAGGTCCCGTTCCCGAAGCGGCTCGGCAAGGCCGAGGAGTACGGGCAACTCGCCGCGTTCATCGTCGAGACTCCGTACCTCAATGCGGAATCGATCCGCCTCGATGGCGGTATCCGGATGGCGCCAAGGTGAGGCGCCGAGTGCAGTGAGGCCGGCGTGAAGCGCCGCCCGAACAGCGCGAGAGTTGCCGAACGGCGGCCGCCCTCCGCCAAGAGGAGCGACGGCGCGAATTCACTTCGCGCCGGGATGGAGTCATGATGGAGTACAGCCGACTTCTCGAAGACATTGCGGTGGCGTCGCGTGAGGCGGGCGAGGCGATCCTTGAGGTTGTCCGCCGCGGTTACGAGGTCGAGCACAAGCAGGATTCGTCGCCTGTTACGGAGGCGGATCACGCGGCCGAGCTCATTATCCTCGCTGCTCTTGCAAGGGCCGCGCCGGGCGTGCCGGTCATCGCCGAGGAAGAGGTCGCGGCCGGCCGCATCCCGGCGCATGGCGACACCTACTTCCTCGTCGATCCCCTCGACGGGACGAAGGAGTTCGTCCGCGGTGGCGACGACTACACCGTCAACATCGGCCTGATCGTCGAAGGCGTTCCGCATTTGGGCGCCGTCTATGCGCCCGCGACCGACCGGCTTCACGCGGGACTGGTGGGCGAGGGCGCCTGGCTCGAGGATCTGAGCGGCCGCATGCCGATCTCGACGCGCCAGCCCGGAGACCAGCTCGTCGCCGTCGCATCCAAGTCACATTTCAACCAGCCGACCGCAGACTATCTTTGCGAGGCCGCGAAGGACTGCGGCTATGTCGGGATTGGTTCGTCGCTGAAGTTCTGCATCGTCGCCGAAGGGCGCGCCGACATCTATCCGCGCCTGTCGCCGACGAGCGAATGGGATACGGCCGCCGGGCATGCGGTGCTGCTGGCAGCCGGCGGACGTGTCGACGGACCCGACGGGGCTCCACTCGCCTATGGCAAGCGCGCCTTCCTCAACCGCGGTTTCGTCGCTACCGGCGGCTGGAAGGCGGTGCCGATCGGCTCATTCCTCGAGCCTTTTTCCGGCGGCGGCGAGATCCCGGAGGGCGTCTAGGTCGCGTTGTGACAGGCCTCGCGGCCACATGGCCTCGACCTCAGCGCGCATCATTTCAAGCTGCACGTAAAGCTCCAGCGCCTGTGCATTCCGGCCCTCGACCACACCAAGGCGCCAGGCGAGCCATTGCGCTTCGTCGATGGCCTTGTTCAGTTCCGATAACCACTGCGCGCGCGCAGCCCCTCGCGCGTTCGATTCAGACGCATCCACTCGCGACCCCCTTCGCAACGCCGCGACTATGCCTCAGCCGTTTCGGGATCGTTGGAACTTGATCCGATTTGGTCTCAGTTTTGGGCTGACTTTGCTCCGCTTTGCAGTCTAACAGCGTTGTTGCTCGGTACCCTTTTGTGACTGGGGTGTCGCATGAACGCGTATACGACCGAGCCTCAGGGCGGGAATTATCTTGGTTCCGCCCCGGTCCTGATTGCAGGAGACACCGACGCCGCTCTGCAGAGGGCCGTCCGGACGATCGAAGCGGCCGGCGCCAGGATCGGCGCAACGATTCGCCTGGAGCAGGCGGCGGCACGCATTGCCATTCAGCCTTCTGCTTCGGCAGTTTGGCTGGAGCTGGAGCGGGATGGCGGACCCGAAATGGACCGATTGCTGAGCCGCATTGACGATGATGTCCGCGCTCGACGCTATGCCGCTGTGATCTCGGCGCGGCGTGAATTCATCGACCCCGTCTTTTGCGCGCTTGGCACGGCGCCAATCGAACTCGTCATCGACGGAAATGAGGCGGAGCGTGCGGCTGCCCTTGCGATCGCATTGTCGGGAATCCATGGCGCCGATCCCCTGTCGGATATTGCATCCGATCGCAGCAGCGAACGACTTCGCCAATTGAGCGATGAGGTCGGCCGGATCGCTTCAACGCTCGCGCGTCTCTCGGCAGGGCCTGAGGCGTCAGCTCGGCTCGCTCCGATTATGCCGCCAGGCGAAGTCCCCCAGGTGGCATCGGAACAAGTTCGCCAGGTCATCCGTGCGCGACGGCTGCGCAACCGCTTCTTCGAGGAAGACCTGTTCGCCGATCCGGCCTGGGATATGCTTCTCGATCTCCTGCAGGCCGAGATCGCTCAGCTGCGCGTGCCGGTGTCGAGCCTGTGCATTGCTGCGGCGGTGCCGGCGACGACGGCCCTGCGCTGGCTGAAGACGATGACCGATAAAGGCATTTTCGTCCGGCGCGCCGATCCTCACGATGGCCGTCGGGTCTTCGTGGAGCTCTCGCGCCAAGCGAGCCTCGCAATCCGTCGTTATTTCGCCGAGGTGGGCCCGGTCGCGGTGGTTTGAATGGTGGGCGGTGACGGGCTCGAACCGCCGACCCTCTCGGTGTAAACGAGATGCTCTACCAACTGAGCTAACCGCCCGAATTCTGATCGAGTGCCATGCCGCGAGCAGCGGGGCAAGCGGCCTTTTAGCGGCTTCCGACGCTCCTGATTGCCTCGCCGACGATCGCTTCGTCGGCCTTGGCGTCGACACGCTCGCGGATCAGCCGAGCCGCTGCCTTGCGGGCTGCATCGGCAGTCGCTGCGCGGAGCTGCTCAAGCGCGGCGCGCTCTTCGGCCGCAATCTTGTCCTCGGCCATGCGCTGCCGACGCTCGACAAGCGCTTCGGCGTTTTTCTTGGCCTGGACCACGATCGCCTCCGCCTCGTGGCGGGCACGCTCCAGAATGGAAGCGGCCTCGGCATCCGCTGACTTTGTGCGAGCCTCATACTCGGCCTTCAGAGCCTCGGCGTCCTTGCGCAGCGATTCCGCTTCGGCGAGCTGCTGCCGGATCACGTCGATCTTGTCGTCGAGTGCCTTGGCGATCGCGCCAGGAACCTTCTTCCAGATCATAAGCCCGATGACGACGAGCATCGCTAGCGAGATGAACATCGGAGCAGTCACGCCGAAGAATGTCGGCTCTGCATGCTCTGCACCGCCGGTGTTGTGCTCGACGGTCGCGGTGGTTTCGGGGTGCTGATTAGCCATTGAGGACCGCCTTCACTGCCGGCTCCGCGTCTTTGGCGGCGACCGTCTGTCCAGTAAGCTTGCCTACGAGGTGGCTAGCGGCCTCCGCGGCGACCGGCTCGAGCTCGCGTCGTGCCTGTTCGGCAGCGTCCCGGATCCGCGCCTCCGCTTCGGCCAGGCGAGCGCCGATCTGGTCGTCGATGGACTTCAGCTGCTTCTCCGTTTCGAGCGCCGCCTGCTGCTTCGCATCCTGCGCGACCTTCAAGGCCTCGCCGCGGCTCGCTTCAATCCGCTCCCGATAAGCGGCCTCCACCGCCTCCGCATCCTCGCGCGCACGCTGGGCGGCGGCGAGGTCCTCGGCAATCTTCGTGTCTCGCTGTTCGACGACGGGCTGGATCTTCGGCACCATCCCACGTCCGAT
>Ga0207691_10007737_pt1 | contig 10344 bp, 8 predicted proteins | sample KBSM13metaG_FD_184327 | JGI IMG/M metagenome (GOLD analysis project Ga0207691, IMG submission 184327) | Miscanthus rhizosphere microbial communities from Kellogg Biological Station, Michigan, USA - KBS M1-3 metaG (SPAdes) (version 2) | ecosystem: Host-associated > Plants > Roots > Rhizosphere >... | reverse complement strand
GGCTTGGGCTTGGCGGCGTTGGCGCGCATCTCCTCGAGGTTCTTGTCGAAGGTCTTCTGTTGGTCGGGGGTGAGGACGGCGCGGACGGCCGCGAACTGCTGCTGGCGCACGGCCATCATCTTGGCCCGCGTGGCCGAGTCCGGCGGCGTGCCCTGCTGCATGGGCGGCATCTGGGCGCGGTAGGCCTGCCCGATCGAGTCCACCGAGGCCTTCTGCGCGTCGGTGAGCGTGATGCCCTGCATCAGCATCTCCATCTGCCGGCCCCGCCCGCCCTGACCACCGCCGCCACCCTGCGCGTGTGCCGCCGGCGCGGCGAAGGCGACAAGCGCTGCCAGCAGCGCGAATACTCGAATCCGTTTCATGAATCCCCCGACGTGTCGTTTGAGCGTGATATCACGTGTCGCGTGGCAATCGGATGAAGTACACGCGCCGCGTGCAAAACGTTGATGCACCGTCGAGCCGTCAAAGGCTCGGGCCATGCGAATTCGAGCGTGTTTTTGCTTTGACTCGCGCGTGCGGTCCCGCTAGCTTTTCGCCCCAGTCGCGGCAACGCGGCCGTCTTCGCGCTGCCGCGCCTGGGCTCACCGCCGCGAGAGATCGTGCTGCAACGAATCGAGCTCTTCCTGTTGTACGCGCCCGTGCTACTCGCATCGATGGTCGCGCATGAGTACGCGCACGGGTACGCAGCCCTCAAGCAAGGTGACTCGACGGCACAGCAACTTGGCCGACTCACCTGGAACCCGATTCGGCACATCGACCCCGTGATGACGGTGATCCTTCCGCTCATCACGTATTTCGGCGGCGGACTGCTGGGCCAGCCATTGATCTTCGGCGGCGCGAAGCCCGTCCCCGTGGATCCGCGGAATTATCGATCGTATCGCCGAGGTGACATCATTGTGTCGCTTGCCGGCGTCGCGACGAATGCGGTGCTCGCGATCGCTTGTGTCCTGTTGATCGTGCTGGTTGGTCTCGTTGCGCGCGCGGTGCCGGCAACGTCCAGTGCCGTCGCGATAGCGCAAACGATGTTGATTGTGGGCATCAGCTTCAACCTCGTGCTCGTCGCGTTCAACCTCCTGCCGATTCCGCCGCTCGATGGATCACACGTCGTGAAGCATTTCCTGCCGGCGACGATCGCGGTGCACTACCAGCGCCTCGGCTTCTACGGAATGTTCCTGATCCTCGGACTCCTGCTGTTCTTTCGCGGTCTGCTGCAGATCTGGATGCGGCCGATGTCCATCATTTTCGAGAATGCGATGAGACTCGTTATGCCATACGTCGTGCCGAGCCCATGGACATCGACGTTCTGATCCCGCCCGCCCTCACGAGCCCGCTCGCGTTCGATGGCGCGGTCATCGAGTCGCGACGACTCGATGCGATGTCCGACGCCACGACGCCGTTCGTCATCGAGCTCACGCAGTTCAGTGGGCCACTCGACCTGTTGCTCTCGCTCATCCGCGACGAGCAGGTCGACATTTACGACATCCCGATCGCGCGCATTGCCGAGCAGTTTCTGGCGCACATCCGGTTCATGCAGCTCGATCAGGCGGCCGACTATCTCGAGATGGCCGCGCGGCTGCTCCGCATCAAGGCGCAGATGCTCCTCCCGCGGAACGAGCTGGACGATGCGTGGGAAGATCCTCGGGCTGAGCTCGTGCGTCGTCTATTGGAATACCAACAGATGCGCGAAGTCGTCGATGTGCTCGAGCGTCTGGGCGAGGAACGACGCAGCCGATTCGCGCGCGCGTACGTTCCGCAGCAGATCGCGCCGCCCATGGCGCCGCTGGCGCTCTCGCTCGCCGAGCTGCTCGCGGCTACCGACCGTGTGCTTCGCGTCGCTCGTGAGCCGGCGATCCACGACGTCGTGGCGCGCCCGTTGGACGTGGATGGCGCCATAGAAACCGTCCGCGCCGTTCTCGCCCTCCGCGCTACCGCTCGATGGCGCGACGTGTGCCCGCCGACATCGCAGCCGTGGCAGGTGCTCTCGGCGCTCCTGGCGTTGCTCGAGCTCGCGCGCCGCGGTGAGCTGCGCCTCGCCCAGCTCGCTCCCTTTGCCTCCGTATTGATCAGTCGTGAATCCGCTAGCCAGGTTGCTTGAAGCCGCGCTCTTCGCGAGCGCACGCCCCATTCCGCTCGACGAGCTCGCAGCACTCGACTCGGAGGCATCGCCTGCGGCCCTGCAGTCCGCGCTCGATGAATTGCGTGAGACATACGACACTGCCGGACACGGTGTCGAGTTGGTGGACGTCGGCGGCGGCTGGCAGATTCTCACGCGCGCCGAGTACACGGAGGCGATCGAACGCGCACAGCTTGCGGCGCGTCCGCACCGGCTGTCGGGTGCGTCGCTCGAGACGCTGGCAATCATCGCGTACCGTCAGCCCATCGGCCGAGCCGAGATCGAGGAGATTCGCGGTGTCGCCGTCGGGAGTGTCCTCAAGTCGCTTCTCGAGCGTGGGCTCATCGACGTCGTTGGCCGCGCCGAAGGCGTGGGCAGGCCGCTCCTCTATGGGACGACGCCGATCTTCCTCGAGCAGTTCGCGCTGCGGCATCTCGAGGAGTTGCCACGGGGCGACGAGCTCGCGATCGCGCTGCGCAGCGTGACTCCGCCGGCGACGGCCGAACCGGCACCGACCACGTGAGCAACGAGCCGATGCGAATTCACCGCGCGCTCGCTCGTGCGGGCATCGCGTCGCGCCGCAAGGCGGAGGAGTTGGTGGCGAACGGCCGCGTGCTCGTGAATGGCGTCGTGGCGCGAACCGGACAGGCGGTCGATCCCACCAAGGACCGAATCAGCGTCGATGGCAAGGAGCTACCACCGCCAGCGTCGACGTACGAGTGGATCGTGTTCAACAAGCCGCCGGGTGTGGTCACCACGCGGTCCGATCCCGAGGGTCGGCGCACCGTGTTCGACATGGTGCCCAACACTCCCGGACTCACGTACGTTGGCCGCCTCGACTACCTCACCGAAGGCGTGTTACTGCTCACGACCGATGGCGACGCGGCGCACCTGCTCACGCACCCGAGCAGCGAGATCGAGCGGACCTACGTCGCGACCGTGCGGGGACCTGTCCGCATCGCGGCTGCTGAAGCGCGCCGTGGCGTAGAGCTCGAAGACGGGTTCGTCCGGCCATCGGTGGTGGAAGTGCGACAGATGGGGAATCGCACGTCCGAGCTCGAGCTCACGATCGCGGAAGGGAAAAACCGCGAGGTGCGTCGCCTGTGCGAGGCGCTGGGGCTCGAAGTCGAGCGCCTCGTGCGCGTGCGATTCGGTCCTGTGGTGCTCGGACCGTTGCCGAGCGGCGCGACGCGCGCGCTCTCGAGTCGCGAGCGACATGAGCTCGAGTCACTCCTAGGAAAGCCACTCGGGCTGAGTCCGGAAAAAACTCGACCCGTCCGCCGTGACCGGCCTCGCCGCTCGGCTGCGAAACGTGATGTGCCGCACGATCGAGCGCGTGATGGATCGTCGGATGAGCGGGCGCCGCGCCCCCGGCCACCCGAACGGCGGGTACCGAGAAAGCCGCGGTAGCGATTCGCGGTAGCGATTCGTCGTGACTCGCGGAGCCGAATCACTGGTTTCGTGTATACTCTGAAGACCGGCCTGCGGCCTAACTGGCGCAGGCACGGCTTCGGTCCTGAACTTGAATCAGCGGGCTCACGCGACGACCTCGCGCCGCACTGGGCCCATTTCCATGGAGTGTGCACGTGGCAACAGCGGCAACACAGGTCTCCTCGCAGGCGGACATGGCGCTCGTTCAGGGCGTAATGCGTCAGGTGGGGCGTCGCGTCGTCGGGCAGGAATACATGGTCGAGCGGCTGTTGATCAGCCTTCTGACGGGCGGACACGTGTTGCTGGAGGGCGTTCCGGGACTCGCGAAAACCCTGACCGTGCGCACGCTCGCTGAAACGATCGATACGAGCTTCCAGCGTATTCAGTTCACGCCGGATTTGCTTCCCGCGGACGTGTTAGGCACCCAGGTGTTCGACCAGTCCACGGGACAGTTCTCCGTGAAGAAGGGCCCGATCTTCGCGAACATCGTGCTCGCCGACGAAATCAACCGTGCGCCGGCGAAAGTGCAGGCTGCGCTGCTCGAGGCCATGCAGGAGAAGCAGGTCACGCTCGGCGGCCAGACGTTCAAGCTCGACGAGCCGTTCCTCGTGTTGGCGACGCAAAATCCCATCGAGCAGGAGGGTACGTACCCGCTGCCCGAAGCGCAGGTCGACCGCTTCATGCTCAAGCTCCGCGTCGGCTACCCGTCGCGAGACGAAGAGAAGGAAATCATGCGTCGCATGGCTGGCGGCGAACCGATCTCGGTTGAGCACGTCGCGTCGCCGCTCGCGATCATGGACGCACGGCACCGCATTTCCGAGCTGTACATGGACGAGCGGATCGTCGATTACATCGTCGAGATCGTGCATGCGACCCGTGAACCGGCGGAGTCGGGTCTCAAGGAGCTCGCGCCGCTCATCGAGTTCGGAGCCAGCCCACGCGCGACGATCGCATTGGCGCAGGCCTCCCGTGCGCACGCGTTCCTCCGCGGACGCACGTTCGTGACTCCGGACGATGTGAAGTCGATCGCTCCCGACGTGCTCCGTCATCGCGTGCTCACGACGTACGAAGCCGAGGCCGAAGAGGTCACGAGCGACGACATCGTGGCCAAGATTCTCGGAAAGATCGAAAGTCCATGACAGACAGGGAACGGGCGGGTGCCCGCGATCAGCGGGCGGACGGGAACGGGGAACGGGGGAAGGCGTCGCAGGTAGCGTTCGAGACGCCGGCGCGGGCGAGGCACGCGCTGCGTACGCCGCCGACGGCGCCGTTGGCCATCGGTTCCCGGTTCCCCGTTACCCGTTCCCGTCGCGGAGCGGAGCCTGATGCGGCGCGACAGAAGGTCGTCGCCGGCGTCCCGCCCGAAGTGCTCAAGCAGGTGAAGCTCATCGAGCTTCGCACGCGCGGTCTCGTGAACTCGGTGTTCAGCGGCGAGTACCGCTCCGTGTTCAAGGGGCAGGGAATGGAGTTCGCGGAGGTGCGGGAGTATCAGCCTGGCGACGAGGTGCGCTCCATCGACTGGAACGTGACGGCACGCATGCGGCGTCCGTTCGTGAAGCGCTACATCGAAGAGCGTGAGCTCACCGTCATGCTCGCGGTCGACCTCTCCGGGTCCGAGCGATTCGGCACCGTTAGGCGGTTCAAGAGCGAGCTCGCCACCGAGCTCGGCGCCGTACTCGCCATGTCGGCCGTGCGGAACAACGATCGCGTCGGTGTCATGCTGTTCACCGACCGCGTCGAGCATGTCGTGCCGCCGAAGAAGGGGCGTCGTCACGTGCTCCGCGTCATCCGCGACCTGCTCGTGCACGAGCCCGAGGGGCGCGGCACGGACATCGCCGGCGCGCTCGAGTACATGCGTGGCATGCTGCGGCAGAAGGCGATCATCTTTCTCGTGTCGGATTTCTTCTCCGAAAACCTCGAGCGTCCGCTCAAGCTCGCGGCGCAGCAGCACGACGTCGTCGCGGTGACGATCGAGGATCCGAGCGAGGAGACGCTGCCAGACATCGGGCTCGCGCGCCTCGTGGATCCAGAGTCTGGCGCGACGATCGATGTCGACACGAGTGATCGCGGCGTGCGCGATGGCTACGCGCGACTGGTTGCCGAACAGCGCGAGACACGGCGTAGGCTGCTGCGTCGGCTCGCGATCGATGAGATCGTGATGCGCACGGACGGCAACTACGTCGAACCGCTCATGCGTTTCTTCCGATCGCGAGAGACGCGGAGTCGGCGCCGGTGATCGCGGCGCTCTGGCCACTGCTGCTCGCGGTTGCTCAAGGCGGGCCTTCGCAGGGTGCGCCGTCGCAGGGTGCGCCGCGGGGTCCAGCGCAGGCCGCTTCACAAGCGGCGCTGCCGGTGCAGATGGGGTTCTCCATCGATCCGGACACGGTCACGGTCGGCGATCCCTTCCGCCTAACGGTTCGCATTCACGCGCCGCTCGGCGCGTCGGTCGAGTTTCCGGTCGGCCCCGACTCGGGTGCCACCGTCGAGGCGCTCGATCCGAAGCAGGAACGCCAGACCCCCGATTCGACCGCGCTCGATCTCATCGGGACATGGCGTCTCGCGGCGTGGGACATTGGCGACCAGCCGCTTCGGATCCAGGACGTCGTCGTTCGTCTCGACGGTCGCGAGCGGCGCATCCCGCTCAGCGCGCTGCGCGTCCACGTGCGCAGTGTGCTCCCAGCTGATACCGCACAGCGCATTCCGAAGCCGCAGCGCGCAATCTTCGAGTTCGGGCTGCCGTGGTGGTACTGGCTGCTCGCCGCGCTCGCTGTCATCGGCCTCATTGGACTGTTCTGGTGGTGGTGGCATCGCCGTCGTAAGCGCCGTCAGGGCGCGTTGGACGACCCATACGCGGACGCAGAAGCGGAGTTCGAGCGCGTCGAACGACTGGGGTTGGTGGAGGCCGGTGAGCGCGGACGATATGTCGCGCTCACGGTGGAGGTGCTGCGCACGTACCTCGCGCGCCGCATTCCCGACGCACACCCGGCGCTGACGACGAATGAGCTGCTCATCGCCGTTCGCGACAATCGTTCGGTGCCTGTGAATAGACTCGCGCTCGTGCTCGCGGACGCTGATCTCGTGAAGTTCGCGCGTCGTGCAACGACGGCGGAGCGCGCGCGCGAGCTCGGTGGCGAGGCGCGAGGGATTGTCGGCGCCATACACGCGGCCGAGCTCAAGGCGGCCGAAGAAGCGAAGCTCGCCGCGGCGGAACCGCCGAAGGAGCGCGCCGCGTGAAGCCCGTCATCGATCATCCGCTGCTGCTCGCGCTCGCGGTCCTGCTTCCGATCCTCGTGATCGCGCTCGTGATCGTCGGGTACCGGCGGCGACGCGCACGGCTCGACCGGCTGGGCTCCGCGTCGATGATCGCGCGGCTCGTGCCGCCTAACGCCGCCGTGCCGCCGGGCTGGCGCGCGACGCGCCTCGCGCTCGCGAGCGCGTTCGCCGGAATCGCCATCGCCGGGCCACGCTGGGGCGTCGAGCGGACCGTCGTTCGCGGCGAAGGCGTCGATATCGTGCTGGCGGTCGACGCATCGCTGTCGATGATGGCGGCCGACGAGCGGCCGAATCGACTGGAGAAGGTGAAGCAGGAGATCCGTCGCCTGCGCGCCGCGTCGCCCAGCGATCGGTTCGCGCTGCTCGCGTTCGCGGGGCGAAGCTATATCCTCACGCCGCTCACCGTGGACGACGCGGCGCTCGATCTCTTTCTCGACAACCTCGACCCTTCAGTGGTCGGGCAGGCTGGAAGCTCGCTCGCTCGCGCCATTCGGCAGGGAACGGACCTGCTCGTCGCGACCAAGAGCGGCAGCGATCATGCGATCGTCATTTTCAGCGACGGCGAGGCATTCGAGCCACCGGAGGATGTCGTCGCTGCGGCGAAGCAGGCGGCCGAAGCCGGTGTCACCATCGTCACTGTTGGGTTCGGGACGCCCGCCGGCGCGCCCATCCCCGTTCGCGAAGGCAACGCGATCGTCGAGAAGCGCGACCCGGAAGGCAACGTCGTGATCACGAAGTACCATCCGGAGATGCTTCGGGCCGCGTCTGAAGGCTCCGGTGGCACGTTCATCGATGCGGCCGAGAGCGACAAGGCCGCGAAGGTGCGCCGCGCGCTCGTTCAACTGCGAGGCGTGCAACGCGCCGTCGAGGCGGGGCGTACTCAGACACCGCGCTTTCAACTTTTCCTGATTCCTGCCGTGCTGCTTCTGCTCCTCGACACGGCGCTGGCGGAGCGACGCGGACGTCGGCGACGCTCGGCTGCAGCCGCCGCTACTGCCGCGACCGTGTTGCTCACCGCGGCGACATCGATGCTTGTGCCTCTTCGCGCTGCACGCGCCGACGACGTTCGTGATGCCGCGCGGGAGTATTCCGCCAAACGCTACATGCGGGCGGCCGCACTGTACCGTCGCGCGCTCGAGCGTGGCGACAAGCGGCCGGAAGTGCTCTACAACCTGGGGACGTCATTGCTGGCCGCTGACTCGCTCGCGTCGGCGATCGACGTGCTGGAGCGTGCAGTCAAGGCAACTGATCCGGAGGTCCGCTTTCGCGCGATCTTCAACCTCGGGCTCGCGCATCTGAAACGGGGCCTCGCCGCGAAAGGCGATTCCGCCACGCCATCGCTGGACGCGGCACTCGAGTCATACAAGCGCGCGCTGCTCATGCGATCGAGCGACGGAGATGCGAAATGGAATTACGAGCTCGCGCTGCGCAAGAAACAGCAGCAGAGTGGCGGCGGCGGTGGTGGCGGAGGCGGCGGTGGTGGTGGCGGCAATCAAAATCAGCCGAGCCCTCCGCGTCAGCCGCAGTCCGACCGACCAAGCGGAGGTCTCGGCGATCAACAGGCAGAACAGCTGCTGAATAGCGCACAACGCGAAGAGCGGAACGTGCAGGCGCGCAAGCAGCAGCAGAATCGTCCGCAACCACCGCCGGGCGGAAAGGACTGGTGATTCTTTCTCTCGCCGGCATCGCGCTGCAGATCGTCGTCACCGTTACGGCTCCCGAGACGCTCACCGTCCGGCAGCCAGCGACGGTGACGGTACGCGCGGCGGTGCGCGGCCCGGTTGCGCCAATGATCCGCCCGCCGCAGTTCGGCCCGCTCGGCGGCGTCCGTGTCGAGGAGTCGACCCGGGTTGGGGGCGGCGGGACGATGTCGCGATCGCTGGCGGTCGTCGAGCACAAGTATCTCGTCGTGGCACAGCGTGCGGGGACAGTAGTGCTGCCGCCCATCGTGGCGAGCGTCGGTCCCATGACGGGCCGATCGCAGTCGATCCGCCTAACGATCGTAAACGCGCCGCCAGTCCAGGTGCCCGCGGTCGTCTCACGATCGCGGCTCGATCCTCGCGACGGCGTGAACTTCCACGCCCTGGTCTCGCCCGACACGGTGTATGTCGGCGAGCAGGCGACGTATCAGGTTGGCGTGTTCCTGAACGACGACGTGCGCTATCGCTTGCGCCGCAACCCGGAGTTCATTCCGCCCGAGCTGCGTTCGATGCTGGCGTACGACCTGGCGGCGCCACGCTCGTTTGTGTCGAAGCGCGTGATCGACGGTCGGCGTTATGAGGTCCACGTGTTCCAGCGGGCGCTCTTTCCGCTCACCGCTGGGCGATACGAAATCCCTCCGGCTCGCCTGAATTACTCGCTGCCGCTCAGTGCGAGCTTCTTCAGCCGCGAGGAGAGCCACCAGCTTCGCTCTGAAACTGTCCCGGTCGTGGTGATCGATCCGCCGCAGTCCGGCAAGCCATCGGATTACAACGGGGCGGTCGGCCGCCTCGCCATCGAAGCGCACGTCGATAGCGGACCGGCGAAGGTCGGCGATCCTCTGGTGTTCACGGTTCGTGTCGTCGGTGACGGCAACGTGAGTTTCTTCCCGCGGCCAGCGGTGCGTGTGCCATGGGGGCAGCTGGTCCCGGCGGAGGAGCGAGTGCAGCTCGATTCCAGCGCCGTCGTCGTGCGTGGCGCCAAGGAATTCGACTGGGTGATCACGCCGGTGAAAAGCGGTGACGTCGAGGTGCCGCCCATCCGCTATCCGTTCTTCAACCCGTACACGGAGCGCTACGAGCTCGCGGTGACCACGCCGCAGCACGTGTCCGTTGCTCCCGGGACGCTCATCGCGGTGGACGCTACCGCAGACTCCACCCGGCCGGTATTCCCGGTGCGTCGCGTTATGAAGGCCCAGGGTCGCACGCCTCTCTCGAGACGCGACGGCTTCTGGATCGCGATGCTGGTGGCGCCGCTGCCCGCGGCGCTCGCGCTCGTCGTGCGTCGTCCGCGGTCTCGTCGTGTGCCGACAGCCGCTGAACGCCTGCGCAAGCTTGCCCGCGGCCCGTTGACGTCGTCCCATGCCGATGCCGCGATGCTCCGCCGGACCTATGCCGCGGCACTCGCCGAGCGTATTGGCGTGGCCGCGGCACAGCTGGCGGACCGACGCGCGCTTGTTCGTGCGCTCCGGCGGAGTGGCGTCACCGCCGAGGTGTCGCGCGCGGCCGACGAGCTACTCGGCGAGCTGGACGCGGCGGTGTACTCCGGTGCCAGCCATTCGCTCGACGACGGCGTCAAGCGCGCCGTCCACGTTCTGGCGCAGGTCGATCACGAGGCGCGACCCCGCGTGCCCCAACGCGGAAGCCCGCGCTCGTTGGCCTCGATCGCCTTGTTAGGCATGTCGCTGAGCACGGCGCAGCAGCCGCCCGCCCGCGAATCGTTCGACCGTGGCGTGCGTGAATACGAAGCGCGTCGGTTCGCACGCGCCGAGCGATTCTTCGCGGAAGCGGCGCGTGCGGAGCCCACGTCGGCGGACGCGTGGGCGAACT
>Ga0207691_10007732_pt1 | contig 10346 bp, 11 predicted proteins | sample KBSM13metaG_FD_184327 | JGI IMG/M metagenome (GOLD analysis project Ga0207691, IMG submission 184327) | Miscanthus rhizosphere microbial communities from Kellogg Biological Station, Michigan, USA - KBS M1-3 metaG (SPAdes) (version 2) | ecosystem: Host-associated > Plants > Roots > Rhizosphere >... | reverse complement strand
ATGAGTCTCCGCGGCAACAATCCGCACTTCTCACATGCGACCGTCTTCCACGAATTGAATCCGGGACATCACCTGCAAGGCTTCATGCAGGCGCGCTACAACCAGCATCGGCGACTCTTCGGCACGCCGTTCTGGAACGAGGGCCAATCGCTCTACTGGGAGATGTTCCTGTGGGACAAGGGCTTCCACTCGAGTCCTGAGGACCGCATCGGCGCATTGTTCTGGCGCATGCACCGGAGCGCGCGAATCATCTTCTCGCTCAACTTCCACGAGGGAAAGATGACGCCCGAGCAGGCGATTCAATTCCTCGTCGACACGGTGGGATTCGAGCGCGCGAACGCCGAGGGTGAAGTGCGTCGTTCGTTCAACGGCAGCTACTCGCCTCTCTATCAGGCGGGCTACATGCTCGGCGGGCTACAACTGCGCGCGCTGCATCACGAGCTGGTGGATAGCGGAAAGATGACCGAGCGTGCGTTCCACGACGCGATCCTCGAAGGCGGAGCGCAGCCGATTGCGATGGTACGCGCTCGCCTCATGAAGCTGCCGTTCGATCGTGACGGCGGAAACATCGCAGCGTGGCGATTTGCGGAGCAGTTGCCGCCGCCGATTCCGTTCCGCGGTGCTGCCATTCCGTGACCTTGAATGTCTCGCGAAGGGCGGAACACCATTCTCACTAGAATTTCAAAGAATTGAAAAGAATTTCTTGAATTGCTCCAAACGGCGTCGGGTTGGCGCATCGCCACTCGACGCCGAGTCATTCAAACGTCTTGATGTCGGTGCAAGCCACGGGACGTTGCAGAGATCCAATTCCAACAATTCAAAGACTTCTAGTCAGGTAGTTCAGCGATCCGTCTTGAACTCAGGTTCGGTGCGATTCATCAATCGCATTCTGCCGACGCCGCGCTTCTGCCCAATCGATCGTCGGCGCGACGTCGGAGTCGCTGAGCTGTAGGCTCTCCGACGCGCGCGCGATCACCGGCGCGCCAAGTTCCGGCGGCAGCGACTGACCGAACTCCAACTCGGCGCGACGACAGATGCGCTCCTCGCGCGCCGTGTCGCGGTCGTGCGGGTCCACGCCCATGGCATTCACGCGAGCGTGGATTCCCTCGTGCAGGATCGACGACGCGACGGGCGCCGCGGTGATGTCCGTGCGAGCGAGGAAGGTCAGCTCGGTCATGCACGAGCGCGTATCCGGGAAGAACGCGCCGCGACAGGGGTATCGCACGATCCAGAACTGATCCACATCCCGCCGCAGGTGTGCCATGCGCCACGGCTGGTGACGCTCGATCATCGTGAGCGCTTCGTCCAATCGGTTCAGCACGACGCGCGTCTCGATGTCGGGCCGGCTGTTCTCCACCACGACACGAAACCCACGCACTTCGTGATGCTCCGCCGGTGCGCGGTCCTGGCCGAAGAGTGCGTCGCGCAACCTATCCATGAAGCCCCCCATACTCGACGATACCCACCCTTGGTCTCGATGACAAGCATTCTCCCGAGTTTTGGGATGCTCTCGCGCCTCGGCGTGCCGCCATGCATTCTCAGGGAGACACCCCAACTTCGTTCGAGGTCGCATGCAGTTCATCGATTTGAACGCACGGAAGCTCGCTCGCTTCTCTGCTGCCCTGCTCTTCGCCAGCGCGTGTTCGACCGCCCCCACACCGACCACGGTCGGATCGACGCCCAGTGGCGCCTCTGCGAAGGGCATGGTGGTCTCGGCGAGCTCCATCGCAAGCCAGGCGGGACGCGATGTCCTCGCCGCGGGCGGCAATGCGGTGGACGCAGCCATCGCGACGGGCTTCGCGCTCTCTGTCACCTATCCGGTCGCCGGTAACATCGGCGGCGGCGGGTTCATGATCATTCGCATGCCCGACGGACGCGCCACCGCGATCGATTTTCGCGAGATGGCGCCGGCCTCGGCCGCACCCGAGATGTTCACCGACCCCACGGGTGCGTATTCGTCGACGATTCATCACGACAGCCACAAGTCGGTCGGCGTGCCGGGCACCGTCGCAGGCTTCGCGCTCGCACACAAGAAGTATGGAAAGAGCGAGTGGGCGCGCCTCGTCACCCCCGCGGTGCGTCTTGCTGCCGACGGCTTCGTCGTGCCTACTGGCCTCGCGCAGTCGCTCAAGTGGGGCATGGAGGACATGAAGAAGTATCCGGCGAGCGTCGCGTCGTTTACGAAGAACGGAACGCCATACGAAGTCGGCGACCGCATTCGCCAACCCGATCTCGCGCGCACGCTCGGCCGCATTCGCGACCAGGGCCAGGACGGTTTCTATCGCGGCGAAACGGCGCGCCTCGTCGCCGAGGAGATGCGTCGCAATGGTGGGTTGATCACCGAAGCAGATTTGGCGCAGTACGTGGCGAAGGAGCGGACCCCCATTCGCGGCACGTATCGCGGCTATGAGGTGATCTCGATGCCACCGCCGAGCTCCGGTGGTGTGGCGATGGTGGAGATGCTCAACATCCTCGAGGGGTACGATCTCGCCGCGGCGAAGCACAACTCGCCAAGGTACGTGCACCTCGTCGCGGAGGCGATGCGTCGTGCCTTCCTCGATCGCGCGCGCTACATGGGCGACCCCGACTTCACGTCGCCGCCGATCGAGCGGCTCACGAGCAAGGCGTACGCGGCCGAGTTGCGGAAGACCATTCTCGACGATCGCGCGACGCCCTCCGCGCCGGCGCAGGTGGCGCAACGCTACGAGAGCGATCAGACCACGCACTACTCCGTCGTGGACGCGAACGGCATGGCCGTTTCGGTGACGTACACGCTGGAGAATGGCTATGGACTCGGAGCCGTGGTGGCGGGTGCCGGCTTCCTGTTGAACAACGAGATGGGCGACTTCAACGGCAAGCCTGGGCTGACCGACAGCACGGGCCTCATCGGCACCGATCCGAACCTCGCACGTCCGGGCAAGCGCATGTTGTCGAGCATGACGCCGACGATCCTTGCGAAGGATGGAAAGCTGGTGGCGGTGATTGGCAGCCCAGGTGGACGGACGATCATCAACACAGTCATGCAGGTCGTGCTCAATCTGGTGGACTCACAGATGAGCATTCAGGACGCGGTGAATGCGCCGCGCTTCCATCATCAGTGGTTGCCGGATCGATTGTCGGGGGAGAAGGATGCGTTCCCTGCCTCGACGGTGGCTGCTCTCGAGGCGATGGGATATCGCGTGCGGCTCGGCGGCGAGCAGGGGACGGCGCACTCGATATTCGTCGATGCTCGCTCCGGGGCACGGATTGGTGCGCCTGACCCTCGCGATACTGACGCTGGGGCGGCTGGCCACTAGAACTGAACTACAACTGCAACTGCCACTGCTTGACGCGGATGAACGCGGAGAAAAAGCAATAGCCGCGGATTTTCGCGGAGACTTCAGAAAAACAAACCCAAAAGGGCTTCGTTTCACTGTAGTTCCGTAGTCTCCGCGAAAATCCGCGGTAGTTTCAATCCGCGTTCATCCGCGTCAGTCAGTGGTGGTTTGTTTTTTGTTGTTCGTGTTCGGCAAAGGACTGGAACGAGCGATCCACAAATCGACGCCCACAATTCAGTGCGTCAGCCCGTACACGATGTAGTTGGTCGCCAACTTGTACGCATCGTTGGAGAAGTTGATGGGGTACCACCCCTGCCCCGACCACTCCATGTAGTCCCCGATGTCGTTGTTGTAGTTGATGATCACCAACAGCCGACGCGACGGGTCGTTGTTCTCGTAGATGCCGAGGTACTCCGCCTTCGCGCGTGAGTTGTCGGGATGGGACATCCCGCTCAGCGTCGAGATCTTGAAGAACGTGTTGAAGATCGGATGCTGGATCGTGAGTGGAACGATGCGCGCGTTCGGCAGCACCTGCTTCATCGAACGCTCGAAGTTCACCCACTGGCCGAGCAGGAAGTCGTCGACGATCAGGAATCCGCCCTTCTCGATCCATTTGCGGAGACCCGTGGCCTCGCTCTCGTTCGGGTACCAGTAGCCCGGCTCCGACAGGTACGCGATTGGGTAGCGTGACAGCTCGGGGTCGTCCATGTCGTGGATGTTGCTCTGGGCGACATGCGGATGGACGGTCGAGAGGTCCTTGAGGATCGTCATGAAGTTGCGCTCCATGGCGGGATAGTCGTACTCCCAGCCGGGCCGCGTGAGCACGCGGTAGCGCAGCCGTACGAACGTGAACCGCCCATCGTAGGCCGCATTCGGCTCGATGAACACGCGTCGCTGCGAGAAGCCCGTGCGCGCTGTGATCGTCGCCACCACGGCAAGGACGAGCGCGGAGCAAGCGACCAGCACGGCTGTACGGGTGCGTCGGAGACGAAGGCCCATGCCCCAAACTACGGCGTGACGGCTCGAGGCGCTGTGGCTTTCATCTCACCACTGCCGTCCGCATATTTCAGCTCTCTCCGCCCGCCTCGCATCTCCTCCCCCAGAAATCATGCGCACATTCGTACGCGCGGTCGCACCTTCGCTCATCCTGCTCGCCGTGGCAGGCTGCGCCTCCAGCGGCACCACGACCGCCGCCCCGGCCGACGCGGGACTCGCCGCGCGCGCGCGCGGCATCCATGACCGAGTCATGGCGCTCGACACCCACGTCGACATCGACCCCGGCAGCTTCCTGCCAGGGCAGCTCAACTACTCGCAGCGGCTGAACACGCAGGTCGACCTCACGAAGATGGAAGAGGGCGGGCTCGACGCCGTCTTCTTCTCCATCTATGTCGGACAGGGTGCGCTCGACAGCGCGGGGTTTGCCCGCGCCTACGCCACCGACACGGCGAAGTTCAACGCCGTGCACCGGCTCGCGGAGCAGCTCGCGCCGAATCGCATCGCCATCGCCTACACGGCGGACGACGCCCGCCGCATTTATGGCAGCGGAAAGAAGGTGGCGCTCATGGGCGTCGAGAACGGCTACGGCATCGGCAACGACATCACGCGCGTGAAGGAATTCTACGATCGCGGCGCACGCTACATGTCGCTGGCGCACAACGGCCACAGCCAGCTCTCCGACTCCAACACTGGCGAAGCGACCAACGACTGGATGTGGCACGGCCTGTCGCCGCTGGGCAAGCAGGTCATCGCGGAGATGAACAAGTACGGCATCATGATCGACATCTCGCATCCGTCGAAGGAATCGATGATGCAGTCGATCGCGCTGTCCAAGGCGCCGATCATCGCATCGCACTCGGGAGTTCGCGCGCTCTGCAATGTCTCGCGCAATCTCGATGACGAGCAGCTCAAGGCCATGGCGAAGAATGGCGGTGTGGTCCAGATGGTGGCCTTCCGCAGCTACGTGAAGTGCGATCCCGCCGGCGCTGCCGCGCGCACCCAGGCGATCGCCGCGCTGAACACGGAATTCCAGATCAACACGGCTCGTCCTGGCGCTGGTGGCGGACGTGGCGGCGGTGGTGGCTTCGGTCCGCGCGCGCCTGTCGCAGGCACGCCGGGTCCGTCGTGCAGCGCACCGGCCACGGGCGCAGCGGCGTTCCGCAATCCGGCCACCGTGGCGATCGACTCGCAGATCGCGCTGATGTCGCCGGCGCGTCGCGCCCAGTACGCCGCGCGACAGAAGGCAATCGATGAGAAGTACCCGGTCCCTGCGACTGCAACCGTCAAGGACTTCGTCGACCATATCGACTACGGCGTGAAGCTCATCGGCATCGACCACGTGGGCATCAGCTCGGACTTCGACGGCGGCGGTGGCCTCGACGGTTACAACTGCGCGCTCGAGTCGATCAACGTCACCACGGAGCTCGTACGGCGTGGCTACACTGAAGAGCAGATCGCCAAGATTTGGAGTGGCAACCTCCTGCGAGTGATGAGCGAAGTCGAGAAGACCGCCAAGCGTATTCAGGCAGGAGAGTTGAAGAGCTGACGTATGGACGGCCAGAACTATCGTACTTTGTACTTTCTGTAGTGAGTATGAGGTAGCACTACGTGTCGTGTGGACGAAGTCGTGACAATTGAAAGGGCTGTCCTCGCTCGCCGAGGACAGCCCTTTTTTCGCTCGATCCAGCTGGCCACACGACACGTCGTGATACAGCGTACTTCGTACTCGAGTACACCGTACGATAGTTCTGACGTTCAGTACTGCAGTTCCTGTGACATGAACACATCCGCGGAAACGTAATGCGACACCGCTGGCGGCTCGTCGTGCACGAATCCCATCGATTCGTAGAGCCGCACCGCCGCACCAAGCTTGGTGCTCGACACCAGCACGACCTTCCGCACGCCCGACCGCCGAGCGTGCTCCATGCAACGCTCGGCCAGTCGTCGCCCGAGACCGAGGCCACGTGCGTGCTCGCTGACCGTGAGCTTCGCCAGTTCCACCTCTCCGACGGCGTGCGGCACCACCGCCGCCGTGCCGATCACGTCATCGCCACGAAGGGCAACGAAGATCGCCCCACCAATATCGATGATCGCTCCGCGCGGATCGGCGAGCTGCACTTCGTCGGGGGGTTCATAGAGGCCATGCTCGTCCAACCACGCGCGATTGAGTGCGTAAAACGCTGCGCCATGTTCGGCGCGAAAGGGCACGATTTCCACCTGCGCTTCCATTTCCGTCATCGACGCTCCTCATGATTCGTGGATCGTGCACCCAACGCGTCCTGCAACCCTCGACTCTGCGGCAGCACCACCCAGAGCAGCACGAAGGCACCGAGTACGACAGCCGTCAGGAACATCGCCGATATTCGGTTGCCCAACCCCAGTCGGGAGACGAGAAAGATGTCGATTGCCATTCCTGCGACGAGCGGCACCATGCTCCACATCAGTAGCCGCGAGGACACGTTGATGAATCGGCGGGACACCGCGAAAGGTTCCGTGTGACGGTGCAGCGCTGCCGGTGCCATCAACAACGCGATTGCAACGGCGACGAACCCGATCGCCACGATGTGCGACGCCTGCTCCGTCGAGGAGAGTCGCGTGGGGAACGACTGGTTGAATACTGCGATGAGCTGAAATCCGAAGAGCGCCTGCATGCCGGGAATCACCGTGCGACATTCCTCGAGAAGGTGCGAAGCGGCGTCATTGAGCGAGAGCTCTTCCCGATCTGCGCGAGGTGTCGGGTGCGGAGAGTAGCTCATTGCAGGATCTCCTCGATGTGTGCTTCACCACGAGTCGCATCGGCCATTGATCGGCGAAAACCGGCAAGATTCGGACGCGGCATGCGAATCCGGTAGCGCACGTCCACACCATACGCCTGCTCGAGCACTTCCGCCTCGAACGAGGCGAGCGACAGCTGGAACGTCGTGACGCTCGCGTAGCCGATCGACACCGTGGCCTCGACGAAGTCCACGCGCTCGGTGCGGGGCATCGTCTCGAGCGCGAGCTGGACGCTGCCACCGTACGCCTTCACGAGCCCACCTGTACCAAGCTTGGTTCCACCGTAGTACCGCGTCACGACCGCCGCAACTTCCCCCACGCCGCTGTGCAACAGCACCGTGAGCATCGGGCGGCCCGCGGTGCCGTGCGGCTCTCCCGCGTCGCTCATGCCCACGCGGTTCGTACTGCCCGGCGATCCCGCCACGAATGCCCAGCAGTTGTGCGTCGCGTCCGGAAACTCGCCGTTCATCTCCTTCACGAATGCGTGCGCGTCCTCCGGCGACGCGATGCGCTGCACCGTACAAATGAACCGGCTGCGTTCGATCGACTGCTCGACGCGATGCCGCGAAGCAGGTACTGGATATCGTTCCGTATCGGTCACGTAGTTACGTCGCGAATCGGTGCGCCCCTATATTCCTCGAAGTAATCTCGCACCGTGTGGAGGAGTTCAGTGGCCGAAGACGTCGTCGTACTACGGAAATACAACAACGAAGTCGAGGCGCGCTTCGACGCCACGGTGCTCGAGGCAAATGGGATACCGACGCACGTGCTGGCCGACACCGCCGGCGGCGCGCTTCCGAGCATGGCGCTCGTCTTTCCCGTGCGGCTGCTCGTCCGCGCCGCCGACGCCGATCTCGCGCGCGAGCTGCTCGACACTCCAGTCGATCAGCCCGCGGACGAGTGATCGTCCGAGCGCCGGCTATTCGTCGGCGCGGCCCCGCGCGAGGTCGCGATCGAGGCGGTTGCGGTCGCTGAGCCTATCCGCGGTATCATGCTGCTTTCGGCCCTCTACCAGGCGCCGTTTGCCAGATTCGGCGGCCGCCTGACGCTGTTCCGCCTTGATGACATCCGCTGGCTCCTCGCGCGGTGCCGCATGCAATTGCCGCATGATGGCCTTTCGGGTCTTCTCGCCGTGACCGCCTTCGGCGTGTAGTTGCTGTCCTTTCTGGACTCCGTCCGTGCGCTGACGCTTCGACATCGACATCCTCCTGCGGATACGCTCGACTGTTGGTGCTATACAGGTATCTTGAATCGCCTCGTGCTACCTCGCCACCGCTCTTTGGCCCACTACACGAGAGTCAGCGGGACCCCGAGAAAGTCGGCGTATCTGTCCGCTGCATCCCTGAGTGCTCTTGCCTGAGCCCGATTCAGCGGCGCGACGAGATTCGCTTCGAGCGTCGCTTTCTTGCCCGTGATAGTGCGCCGCCATGTGCCAACGCGACAGCCCCCGATGATGAGCGGACGGTAGAAGGTGTCCTTCGAGCGAAGCGCGGGCGGCTCCGACCTGTGATCTCGCACGGCGAGCTCACGCCATCCGATCAGCAACTCATCGTATTCAGGGATGAGGTAAGCTGTCATCGGCTCCTTTGCGGTGCGCTTCACCGCTGACCTGGGCACACCGAGCCACTCGGGCCTGCCAAGCACCACTTCGTCCGACAACTGTGTGCCCACCATCGACACGCCTTTGCGTGCGTCCGCAAGCGTGAGCCCCGACCACCACGCGAAGTGCTCGATCATCGCCGGCCCGTGTCCGGTGAAGAATCGCAACGCGAACTCCGCGAGCGCATCGTCGCGCTTCATCCGCGGAGCAGCCGGAGCGCGTTCGTCGAGCAGCGCATAGCTCTGCTGCTTTCCTTTCATCGCGCCGCTGCAGACGACGGCTTCGAGCTCCAACCACATCATGATGTACGTGATGCGCAGTGCTTCGCCAACGATCCCCGACTTGGCCAACAGCGTCGTCAATTCAGCGCGCGTGCGGTGTTGCCCACCGGCCAGTGCACGCGTGATGATCTTACGGCTCTTGGCGAACACCCCGTCATCCAGCTCGAGCTTGCGATACATGTGCGCGTTCAGCGCGTGGACGCGCGGCGCTGTGAGCGCGAGGATCCACCGAATGTCGGCGGGCGTCACGAAATGCCACGTCGGCCTCAGTGCATGCGTGCGGAGTATGCTGCCCTGCGCGAGCGCAGCATCGATCATCCGCTGGGTGCCGCCGCGGATGCGTTGGCCCAGCGACCAACTCGCGCCGGGATAGTCCTGCGACTGCACGGCACAGAGGAGATGGACGACGTCCTCGGCGCTCTCGAGCGGCTCGCCGGAAAGATGCTGAACGCGAATGCGCTGTTGAAGAACGTCGGGCTCGGGCATCCGGCGACGCGTACCGTCAGATGAGCGCTACTGCCTCACCGAGCCGTTGCCGGTCCGGCGCGCCATGGCGTTCATGAGAGTGAGCGCCGGGTCGACACCGGCCTCACTCAGGCCGCGGCGTAGCGCGTCGATCACGAACCACGGGCAACTCTGGTCCGAGCACGGTGCGTCGACGTCCGCATCGTGCTCGAACTGGAGATGAAAACACAGCCAGTGCATCCGCTCGAACAGTTCATAGTTCTCACGATTGACCGTCACGGCCGAACCACAGCGCGCACATACTGGAGCGTCGTCGCTCATTTTTTGTGGTACTCCGTTTGTCCCGCGTGACGGTGCAATCCAACAACCAAAACGAAGCGAGACGACCGTCTTGGCGTTTGTACACCAGCGAACCGACCAGCGAGCAATATGGCGAGGTCAGACGGCGACCGCGATAGTCTCTTCAACGATGAGAAAACATTAGCGAAGTGATCTTATCATTTGCCGGTTTTGTTCGCTCAGGTGACGATCATCGATCGGCGACGATGCCGCGAATCGTCGACACGACCTTCTCCACCACTCCCTGTTGCTTCGACAACACCGAGATCTCCCACGCGATGTTCGCGCGTGCGGCCGCATCCCACCGGTGCCTCCCCTCCGCGGTGAGAAACACAGAGGGCATTGCCAACACTCGCTGGAGAAACTCCACTCGACCGATTCGAAATCGCGACTCTGTCGCTGCAATCGGGACATACTCGTCGTGAATCTGTCGAGCGTATCGTTCGTACTCCTCACGCGACGCACCGAGGACGCTGAGGTCGAGATCGAGGATAGCGGTCTCGTCTACAGTGAGCGTTCCTGACAACGCATGGTGGTCGCGTGTGGCGACGATCATTCGCTCGATCGAGTCGA
>Ga0207691_10007729_pt1 | contig 10349 bp, 10 predicted proteins | sample KBSM13metaG_FD_184327 | JGI IMG/M metagenome (GOLD analysis project Ga0207691, IMG submission 184327) | Miscanthus rhizosphere microbial communities from Kellogg Biological Station, Michigan, USA - KBS M1-3 metaG (SPAdes) (version 2) | ecosystem: Host-associated > Plants > Roots > Rhizosphere >... | reverse complement strand
GCCCTCGCCGAGCCTCGCCTTCGCGACGAGACCGGCGAGCTCGCCGCGGATCGACTCGGCCGCGCTCTCGGCGCGGCCGGCGTCGACGTCGGTCAGGACGACGGGCACCTCGAGCTTGCGCAGGAAGAGCGTCGCGAGCTGCGTCGCCATCAGGCCCGCTCCGACGACGCCGACCGCCTGCACCTTCCGCGGCTGCGTGTCGGGAACACCTGCCGGCTTCTTGATCCGCCGCTCGACGACGTCGAACGCGTAGATCGAGGCCTGCGCCTCCGGCCCCGGGAGCAGGTCTGCGAGAGCGTCCTCCTCGGCGGCGTAGCCCTCCTCGAGGCTCCACGACGCGGCGCCCTCGATCAGGTCGAGCGCGCGGTACGGGGCAGGTGCCTGGCCGTGGACCACGTCGTCGACCCGGGCGCGCGCCTTGCGAACGATCTCGGAGACGTCGGACAGGTCGGCCGCCGGCTCGCGCTTGCCCTCGCCCGCCTCGATCCGGCGGAGCAGGAGCTCGATCGACTCGTCGAGGAACTCGACCGGATCGAGGTCGTGGTCGACGAGACCGAGTTCGAGCGCGTCGGCCGCGCGGATGAGCCTGTTCTGCTTGAGCGGGTTGTCGACGATCAGCCGGACGGCGGCCTCTGCGCCCACGAGCCGCGGCGTCATCTGCGTCCCACCCCAGGCGGGGAAGAGGCCGAGGAAGACCTCGGGAAAGCCGAGATGGCGGACGTTCGAGGCGACGGTGCGGACATCGCAATGCAGCGCGATTTCGAGGCCGCCGCCGAGCGCCGCGCCGTTGACCGCGGCGAGGGTCGGGAACGGAAGCTCGCGCAGCCTGCCGAACAGCTCGTGCCCCGCCTTCCCTCCTTCGCGGGCGCGCTCGGGCGTGATGCCGGGGAACTGCGTGATGTCGGCTCCTACCGCGAAGACCAGCGGCTTGCCGGTCAGGACGAGCCCGCGCCAGTCGCGCGTGCGGAGGCGGCCAAGTACCTCCGCGAGGGATTCCAGCGCGTCGGGGCCGAAGGTGCTCGGCTTGCGCCAGTCCGCGCCGTTGTCGATCGTGACGAGTGCGATCGGGCCGACGCGTGTCGATAGCTCCTGGAGATGGAAGCGCGTGACCGGCGCGTCAGCCACGGCGCGTGTTCTCCCAGAGGAGCGCGGCGCCCATCCCGAGCCCGACGCAGAGCGCCGTGAGCCCGTAGCGAACGTCCGGCCGCTGCTCGAAGCCGTACGCGAGCTGTGCCATCAGGCGGACGCCGGTGGCCGCGAGGGGATGGCCACAGGCGATCGCGCCGCCATACGGATTGAGGCGGGGGTCGTCGGGTGCGACGCCGACGCCGTCGCACCAGGTGAGCACCTGCACCGCGAACGGCTCGTTCAGCTCGAAGAGCCCGATGTCGTCGATCGTGATGCCTTCGCGCTCGAGAAGCTGCGTCGTCGCCGGGATCGGGCCGAGGCCCATCAGATGCGGCTCGACGCCGGCGTAGGCGAACCCGACGAGCCGCATCCGCGGTTCGAGGCCGAGCTCCGCGGCGACGGCCTCGGAGGCGAGCAGCGATGCGGTGGCGCCGTCCGTCAGCCCGGCGGAGTTGCCTGCGGTGACGCGACCGCCTGCGCGGAACGGGGTGCGAAGGCCGGCGAGAGCGTCGATCGTCGTTTCGGGCCGGAGGAACTCGTCCCGCTCGGCGACCTTCCAGCCCTCGTCGGTGAAGACGCTCATCGGGACGACGGTGCGCGCGTAGACGCCGTCGGGCTCGGCCCACGCCGCAGCGGCCCGGCGCTGCGACTCGGCGGCGTACCGGTCGGCGTCCTCTTTCGTCAGCTGCGGGAACGCGTCGTGAAGGTTCTCGGCCGTCTGGCCCATCACCGCCGCGCTCTCGTCGATCAGCCGTTCGGCGACGAAGCGGGGGTTGAAGTCGACGTCGTCGCCCATCGGATGGTGTCCCATGTGCTCGACGCCGCCGGCGAGTGCGAGGTCGCAGGCACCCATCGCGATCTCGCCCGCGGCCGCGGTGACGGCGGTGAGCGCGCCGGCGCACATGCGATCGACCGCGAAGCCGGGCACCGTGTGCGGCAGCCCCGCGAGGAGCGCCACGTCGCGGCCGAGCGTCAGGCCCTGGTCGCCGACTTGCGCCGTCGCGGCCATCACGACGTCGCCGATCCGCTCGGGCGGCGCCTGCGGGTTGCGGCGAAGGAGCTCGCGCACCGCCTTCACGGCCATGTCGTCGGCGCGCGTCTTCCAGAAGAGCCCGCCCGGACCGGCCTTGCCGAACGCGGTGCGGACACCGTCGACGTAGACGACCTCGCGCAGCTCCCGGGCCATGGAGTGAGGATACACGCGTGTTTGACTGACCGTTCAATCAGCAAACGGCTTGCGATAATGGCGACCGTGGACTGGGAGGCCAAGCTCACATGGGCCGAGGCGGAGCACGAGCGGCGGCTCGCGTCCGTCGCCGGGCCGACCGAGCGAGAGGACTTCCGGCTCGCGGGTCTCGCGGGGGCGTCCTGGGCGGCGGGGCTCGCCGCGCTGATGCTCGGGCGGGACGACGAGGCCCGTGACCTGCTCCTGCGTGCCGCAGACGAGTACGACACGAGCTGGCGGGCGGCGCCGCCGGGAAGCTGGGGCCGGCCGATCGCGATGATCCGGTGCAGGTTGATGGCCGGCGACCACGAAGGCGCGCGGGCCGACGCCTCGGCCGCCGTCGAGGCCGGCGCGCTCGATGCTCCGGGCCCGATCGGCGGCTACTGCGCCACGCTCGCTCTGCTCGTCCTCGGGCGCGACGAGGAGGCGGAGGTCGTCGCGGCCCGGATCGCGGACGAGGGGCTCGAACCGGCCGCGGTCGCGGACGCGCTCGGCGCGCTCGCGCGGGCCGACGGCGCGGCATACGCGGCGGGGCGTCGCGCCGTGCTGCGGTCGTTCGAGGAGCGCGACGCGTTCCTCGAGGACGTCGGCGTCGCCGACACGGTGCTCGTCCTCGACGCGCTCGCGGCCGCTCGTGGCCTCGAACTGCCGCCGCTGTCGTCCCCGCTGCTGCCGGGCTAGTCGGAGCCCGCGGCGAGCTCGCGGGCGCGGGTCATCGCCGCCTGGATGGCGTTGAGGAACGCCGCCCGCACCCCGGCGGACTCGAGCTCGCGGATCGCGGCGATCGTGGTGCCGCCCGGCGACGTCACCATCTCCCGCAGCTCGACGGGATGGAGACCTTCGTCGCGGAGCTGCTTCGCGGTGCCGAGCATCGTCTGGATCACGAGCTGCGTGGAGATCTCGCGGGAGAGGCCGAGCAGGAGGCCGGCCTCGATCATCGCCTCTGCGAGGAGCGCGAAGTACGCCGGCCCGGAGCCCGACACCGCCGTGACAGCGTCCATGTGCCGCTCCGGGACGCGGACGACGGAGCCGAGATGCGCGAGTGCCTCCTCGGCGAGCGTCACGTGGGCGTCGTCGGCGTGGGCGCCGGCGCAGAGCCCGGCGATCCCCTCGTGAACGGTCGACGGTGTGTTCGGCATGGCCCGCACGACAGGGACACCGGCTGCGAGATGGCCTTCGATCGCCGCGGTCGGGGTCGCGGCCGCGACCGAGAGCACGGTCTGCTCGGCCGAGATCGCCGGCCCGATCTGGCCGAGGAGCCCTTCGATGTCCTGGGGCTTCACGGACACGACGACGAGGGCCGCACCGGCAGCCGCCTCGACGTTGTCCATCGTCGTGGCGATGCCGTAGCGCTCGGCGAGCTCGACGAGTCGTTCCGCACGGCGGCTCGACGCGATGATGTCCTCCGGTCGGCGCCAGCCCGACGACAGGAGGCCCGAGATCAGCGCCTCGCCGATCCTTCCGGTGCCCAGCACCGCGATACGCCGTTCGTCGACCGCCATGCCTGACTCTATGCAGCCCGGCGCTCGCGGCGTCGGGCGATGCGCGCGCGGTCGGCGGATGCGCCGGGGACCAGGCCGCGCGACCAGCCGAGCAGCAGGATCTCCCCTGCGAGCCCCTGCCACTCGTCGTAGGGCGCGAGGAGCTCCGCGGTCTCGTGCCCTTCGACCCAGCGGCCGGTCAGTGCCGCGTACAGCTTCACGAGCGAGAGGTCGCCGACGAGACCGCGATCGAGACGCCCGAGGCCTTCGAGCGAGATCACCCCGATCGACCACGGGCCGATGCCTCGGACGCGCGCGAGGCGGGCGACGACGGCGTCTCCGGGGAGGCCGCGAAGGCGCTCGAGGTCGAGCGTCGCCGCGAGGCGGGCGAGGACGGTTGCCCGTTGCTGGGCGAGGCCGAGCCGGCGTAGCTCGACCGGCGCGAGGCGGCGGAGTGCCGGCTGCGTGACGACCGTCTCGCCGCAGGCGCGCGCGATCGCCTGCTCGATGGCGCGGGCGCGGCGGGCCTCGATGAGCTGGCCGCAGAGCGCGCGGACGACTGCGTGCGTCACGGTGCCGAGGCGGAGCGGCCGGTAGCCGACGAGGGCCCGTGCCGAGGGGCCGATCAGCGGGTCACGGGCGAAACGCGCGTGGAACCCGGCGGTGTCGTCGTCGAGCGCGAGCATGAACCGGGCGTTCGCGAGCGCCTCCTCGTCCGGAGCACGGACGACGACGCGTCCGTCCGGGCGCTGGTGCGCCGCCGCCAGGCGGTTCCCGGGCAGGGTGCCCCGCCACGTCCCGCTCCGTGCCATGAGCCGGAGGCGGTACGGACCGGCCGGCGTGACGACGTCCTCGAGCACCGCGTCGAGACTACTCGGGCGGTACGCTGGGCGCCCATCGGTGTCTGACGCCGCTCCCACGCGCCGCGCACTCCTCGGGCTTGCGATAGCCGGGACGATCGCCGTCGGGCTGGTCGTACCGTCGGTGGGGGACGCCGGGCAGTCCACGGCGCCTCGCGGCATGACGCTCGTCGTCGACTGGAAGGCGAAGGTGCCGATCCGGCGGGCACCCGGAAGCAGGGCGCTCGCCGTCGCGAGCTGGAAGACGCCCTTCGGCTCGGTGCGGCGGCTCCAGGTGATCGGCCGACGCGGCAACTGGTTCGCCGTGGAGAGCGACGTCCTGGGGAACGGCGTGGTCGGCTGGGTGCCCCGCACCGCGGCCGTCCGGCTCCGCACGGTCCGCTACGCGGTCGAGGCCGATCTGTCGAAGCGGCTGCTGACGCTGCGCGAGGGCGGCCGTGTCGTCTTTCGGCGGCGGGTCTCGATCGGCGCCCCGGGCTCGCCGACGCCGACCGGGCGCTTTCACGTCACCGACCAGCTCTCCGGACGCAGGTGGCGGCTCGGCTGCTGCATCGTCGTGCTCTCGGGGAACCAGCCGCGACTACCCCCAGGTTGGAGCGGCGGCGACCGCCTCGCGATCCACGGGCGCCCGTCGGCGCACGAGACGTTCGGCGCGCCCGCGAGCGCAGGCTGCCTGCATGCGACCGAGCAGACCCTGCACGCGCTCGCACGGCTGCCGCTCGGCACGCCTGTCGTCATCCACCCCTAAGGTCCCGCACGTGCGCCTCGCCGACGCGATCTCGATCCGTTCGCGGACGCGGAAGCTGGCGCTCTTCCTCGACGAGATGCGGCCGGACGCGGCGACCACGGTGCTCGACGTCGGCGTCGACGAGGTCTCGCTCGGCGAGGCGGGCGGGCAGGGCGGGTGCACCACGCACAACTTGCTCGAGGAGCGCTACCCCTGGCCCGGGAGACTCACGGCGCTCGGGCTCCACGACGGGGCACGCTTCCGCGAGCGCTACCCGCAGATCGCGTACGTCCAGGGTGACGCCTGCGCGCTGCCCTTTCCGGACGAGAGCTTCGACGTCGTCCATTCGAACGCGGTGATCGAGCACGTCGGCGGACGGGAACGGCAGGCGGCGTTCGTCGACGAGGCGCTCCGCGTCGGCCGACGGGTCTTCCTGACCACCCCCAACCGCTGGTTCCCGGTCGAGGTGCACACGAGGCTCCCGCTGGTGCACTGGCTTCCCGCGTCGCTCGCCGGTCGCGCATACGACCTGGCGGGCAAGTCCTGGGCAAAGGAGAACCACCTGCTCGGCCCCTCGGACTTCCGGGCGCTCTTTCCGGGGGCTGTCGAGATCCGCAATCTCGGCATGACGCTCGTGGCGATCACGTGACGGCCCGACTCCCGCGCATCGCGCTGCTCGTCCTGATCGTGGGGCTCGCGCTCCACAACCTCGCGATGGCGCTGCTGTGGCAGGCCGGCGTGCGCGACTCGGCGCTCGATGTCGTGGCCGCCTGGAAAGACGTTCTCCTGCTCGCTGCGGTCGTCCTCGCGCTCGCCGCCGCCGGGTCGATCCCCAACCTCGGCTGGCCCGACCGCTTCGCCCTCGCCTACGGCGCGATCGTCGTCGCGTACTGGCTCGTGCCGCAGTCGTGGCTCGACGGCGAGGCGACCGCTCGAGGGGAGCTGTACGCGCTCCGTCACCACCTTCTGCCGCTCGGCGCCTACATCCTCGGGCGCCTCGTCACGCTCGATCGCACGTGGTGGCGTCGCGTCGTCGTGACACTCGTCGGTATCGGCGCCGCGCTCGCGGTGTTCGGCCTCGTCGACGTCTACCTCGTGCCGCTCCAGTGGTGGCGCGACTCCGGCGTACCCGACTGGTTCCACGAGCAGCTCGGGCTCGCCTACCGCTGCCTCTCGTACCTGCCCGAGAACTGGATCCTGAACACGGACGAGGAGAGCCCGGTCCGCCGCCTGGTCTCGACCTTCCTGAGCCCGCTCGCGACCGCCTACGCGCTCGTCGTCGTGCTCCTCCTGCTCGTCGCCGCCCGGCCGCGGTGGTGGACGGTGGCCGCAGGCGTGGTCGTGTACGCGGGCCTCCTCTGGACCCATACGCGAGCCGCGTTCATCGCGCTACCCGCCGGCCTGCTCGTGCTCGCGGCTCTCCGCCGCTCCTGGACGCCGGCCGTGCTCGCCGCCGGCTCGGTCGTCGTGACGGTCGGCTTCGTCGCCCTGTTCCCGACGATCGGCCCGACGACGACGTACACCGCCGCCGAGCTCGCCTGCCTGCGCGAGAACGCCGCCGTGGAAGGCGAGACCAGCGACGACCCGTTCTCGACCGGCGAAAGCTCGACGTCGAGCCACCTGAGCGCGTTGCGAGACGGGATTCGCACCGTCGCACGCCATCCCTGGGGCTACGGGCTCGGAAACGCGGGCGTCTCGGCAGCCCGCACCGGCGTGACGCCGAAGGCAGGCGAGTCCACCTACACGGAGCTCGGTGTCGACACGGGGCTGCTCGGCCTCGCGGCGTTCGTCGGCTGGCTGGTCGCGCTCTTCGTCGCGATCCGCCGCCGCTCTCCCTGGCTCGCCGCCTCGCTCGCGTCCGTCGCCGTGCTCGGGCTACAGACCGACGTGATCGGCATCCACTGGCTGTCGGTGGTCGTGTTCGCGCTCGCGGGCTCCGTGCTCCGTACCGAGCCGGGCGAGCCGCCGCCGGAAGACGCCCTCTGAGTCGCGGGCTAGCCGGAGCCCGCGCCGCCCGATCCGAAGCCGGCGCGGCGCTCGGCGTCCGCCTCGTCGACCATGTGGCCGTCGCGGCCGACGTACCCGCCCTTGCCGCCGACGACGAGCATCACGAGGTCCTCGCCGCCGCCGTTCGAGACCCGGCGCGGCGTGGTCGACGAGACGTGGAGCATCCCGCCCGGGCCGAGCAGCCGCTCCTCGTCGCCCACCTCGACGCGCGCCGTCCCGGCGTGGACGAAGTACAGCTCGTCCTGCTCGTCGTGGTAGTGGTGGAAGCCGGGGTAGTCCGGCGGCATCACGATGACGTTCACCCCGAACGCCTCGACGCCGAGGGCCTGACGCACCTTGCGGAAGCCGTAGCCCTCGCCCAGTTCCTCGATCGTCCCGAACGCGTGGCTCATCTCGCTCCCTTCGTCTGAAGCATGGCGTCGATCGTCCGGCGCAACCCGTCCTCGAAGCCGACGCTCGGCTCGTACCCGATCGTCTCGGACGCGGCGCTCACGTCCGCCCACGACTCGCGCACGTCGCCGGGCTGTGCCGGCCCGAAGGTCTTCTCGACCGGCTTGTCGAGAATCGAGCCGATCGTCTCGGCGAGCGCGTTCACGGTCTCCGAGCCGCCCGTCGCGATGTTCAGCACCCGGCCGGCGCCGTCGGGCGCGTCGGCCGCGAGGAGGTTCGCCCGGACGACGTTCTCGACGTACGTGAAGTCGCGCGACTGCTCGCCGTCCCCGTGCACCGTCACCGGCAGGCCGTCGGCGATCGCGCGGATGAACCGCGGCACGACCGCGGCGTACTGCGACGTCGGGTCCTGACGGGGCCCGAAGACGTTGAAGTAGCGGAGCGCGACCGTCTCCAGCCCGTAGACGCGCGTGAAGCTGACGGAGAAGCGCTCGGCGGCGAGCTTCGCGACGGCATACGGCGAGATCGGGTTGGGCGCCTGGGTCTCGACCCGCGGGAACGCGCCGCCGTCGCCGTACACCGACGACGACGAGGCCGCGACGACTCGCCGGATGCCCTCGTCGCGCGCGGCGAGGAGGACGTTGAGCGTGCCCTCGACGTTGACTGCGGTGGAGGTGAGCGGATCCTGGACCGAGCGTGGAACGGAGCCGAGGGCCCCCTGGTGGAAGACGACCTCGGCCCCGCGGACCGCAGTATGGACCCGTTCGTACGAACGGAGGTCGCCCTCGACGACCTCGACGTCGCGTCCGAGCGAGGCGAGGTTCGCGCGGCTCCCGGTCGAGAAGTTGTCGAGCACGCGGACGTCGTCGCCGCGCTCGAGCAGCGCCTGGACGAGGTTCGAGCCGATGAACCCGGCGCCGCCCGTGACGAGGACGCGGCTCACGAAGCCCGCTCGGCGACGACGTGGTAGTTCGCAGCGATCGTCCCCGGGCGCTCGTCGCGAAGCGCTGACACGCGCCGGTCGACCGCGCGCGCGGCGCGGTTCAGCAGCCCGACGACGGGGCCGCGCACGACGCGCAGCGGCGTCCGCCGCAGAACGTGCTCGAGGTAGATCGCGTTCAGCATCGCCAGGGAGGAGGCCGTGCCCGAGCCGGCGGACACCGTAACCGAAGCCCAGTCGCCGTTCACCGTGAACAGCCGCTCGAGCCCCGCCCCGGTCCAGCGCCAGAGGTCGACGGGGTTCGGGTGGTAGACCATCGCGCCGTGCGTCGACAGCAGCACCCGGCCCCCGGGCCGCGTCACGCGCGCGAGCTCGCGGACGCCCTGTGCAGGGTCGTCGACGTGCTCGAGCACCTGCGCGCAGAGGACGACGTCGAACGAGGCGTCATCGGCGGGGATCGACTCGATCACGCCCTCGAGCGACGCGCGCGGGTTGTCCCAGGTGTCCATCCCGACGACCTCGCGGACGTGAGGCTCGAAGACGGAGAGATACGGCATCTCGCCGCAGCCGACATCGAGCAGCCGGTACGGCCCGAGGTCGGCGCCGGCGCGCGCGGCCTCCGCCGCCAGCCACCGCGCGAGCGGGGCGCGGACGGCGTAGGTCGGCATCGAGAGCGGCGGGTCGAGTCTCGCGTCAGTCACGAACGGTCACCAGCCCGAGCGCGATCCACGTCAGTGCCTCGAGCGGCAGTCCGGCGACGAGCCCGATCCCCGTCCACACGCCGGCGACGACGCAGAGCCAGCCGAGGCCGACGAGCGGCACCGGCGAGACCCGGAGCCCGCGCACCGCGGCGGCGATCCCGGCGGCGGCGAGCCCGAGCAGGAAGACGATCCCCGCGATCCCGAGGTCGGCCGCGACCTGGAGGTAGAGCATCTGGATCCCCCACGGGTGCTCCGGCGACGGGAAGGCCTGGTCGGGCTCGCCCGGGAAGCGGGCGCGCGCGTCGTCGAGGAAGGGCGCGTACGCCCATTCCTCGCTCGACGCCTGCCAGCCGACCCCCGTGACAGGCCGGTCGAGCCAGATCCGGCCGCCGATGTAGGCGAGCAGCGTCCGGTGCGCGTAGCTCTCGACGCCGGTGTCCGCGACGCGCTCGCGGAGGCCGATGAACTCCGCGAAGCGCTCGATCGTGTCCGCGCGCATGGTCGCGGTCCCCGCGGTGACGAGGAGCGTCACGCCGACGAGCGCAAGTGCACGGCGGCCGCGGAGCGCAGAGACCGCGCGTGCGCCGAGAAGCACCGCCGCGAGAGCGAGCCAGAGGCCGAGCACGGCCGTCATCGCGCCGGAGAGGACGACGCCGAGAGCGCCCGTGACGAGCGCGACCACCGACCAGCGTCTCCCCGCGGGACGACCGTCGCCGAGCGCGACGCCGATCGAGCCGACCACGAGCACGGCGCCGGAGAGCGCCGCGAGGTCGTGGATTCCGACGAAGGAGGGCTCTCGCTGGCCCGGCCGCTTCCCCTCGAACTCGGCCACGATCCCGAGGAACTGGAGCAGCCCCCACGAGGTCGCGGCGACGCTCCAGGCGACGAAC
>Ga0207691_10007727_pt1 | contig 10350 bp, 13 predicted proteins | sample KBSM13metaG_FD_184327 | JGI IMG/M metagenome (GOLD analysis project Ga0207691, IMG submission 184327) | Miscanthus rhizosphere microbial communities from Kellogg Biological Station, Michigan, USA - KBS M1-3 metaG (SPAdes) (version 2) | ecosystem: Host-associated > Plants > Roots > Rhizosphere >... | reverse complement strand
CCAATCGCCCGCTCGCCTTAGAAACAAACGAGTATGACATCGCCTCAGCAGCGATACCCGCGGATAGCAATAAGATGACGGCAACGACGCGCATTAGCATCTAACGAGAAAGAAGTGAGCTAGCGCCACCGAGAGCGAGCGGTGCTCGGAGGGAGGATGTTCTAACCATATCAAAAGGTGAACGCACGGCGGGTGGCGGTTAGCTCCACTGACTGGTTAGATGTAAAGGGTACCAATCTCACTTGGTGAGTTCGACGTGTCTGAACGGACGAAGATACCACAATGCCACGTCACCAGGCATGTGCTCGCAAGTGTAAGGAAAATGCATCCTCCAAAAGATCCAAAACCCGTGTGTCCGACTCGGATGGATGGAGGCGAGCGAGACACGGACGTCACCGTGCCCTCCGAAGACCTTGTTTGCAGCAGCCGATGCATCATAGGCGGAAAGAGCCAATAGACCGAGAGATGCGACGATCAGGAGAAGAACACCAACCAATACCGCGCGCTTCATTACATCTAACGAGCTTCTGTGCCCGAGGAACAGCTGAGGACTTGGGCGGCTTTGGTTTCACGACGCGCGAGAAGACGCCTAACGATCCAAACTGAGCGACCGACGAGGCGGAAAGTAAAGTCCGAATGCGGTTGTTACTCATTCCGCCGAGCCGGTTCGCTCCAGTGCCTGGTTAGAATCGCACATCAGGCAATGCGCCGCGTGCCTCGAAGTCGGTCGACACGCTGATGTCTCGCCAGCGCTCTGCGTCGGCTGCACGCGTCGCCTCGGCGTCGCCGGCGTTCTTTGCCGCGTCGCTGCCTAGCAGAAGATGGGCAGGCAGGCGATCGGCGGCAGCCAATCGAAGGATGACCTGAGCGACCTTGACTGGGTCGCTGGTCTCGTGGCCCCAGTAAGACTCCAGAGCCTTGACGACTGAACCGACGGACGATTCATAGTCCGGGAGCAAGTCCGGAGTATCTTGGTTCGCGCGCGCACCCCAGTTGGTCCGCATGCCACCGGGCTCGAGCGCACACACCTTGACGCCAAAGGGAGCCAATTCCTGTGCGAGGGACTCGGTGAATCCTCCCACCGCCCATTTGGCGGCGTGATACGGCGAATTGCCGGGCCGGGCGAGGCGGCCTCCAACCGATGATATCTGAAGGACACAGCCGCTCTTCTGCTTTCGCATGATCGGGATCGCCACCCGACACACGTTGACGACACCATAGAAGTTGGTGTCGACCACAGCCTTGAATCTCTCCGCGCTCAACTGTTCAAATGGCGCGATATCGGCGTAGCCCGCGTTATTGACGACGACATCGAGACGCCCAAACGCGTCCACCGCTGCCTGAACGGCGGCGTACGCTTCCCGCTCATCGGTCACGTCGAGGGGAGCGGTGCGCATCTGATCGCCATACTTCTTTACCAGGTCTTCGAGGCGACGAGGATCGCGGGCGGTGGCGACGAGTCGATCACCCGATGCGAGCACCGCTTCTGCGATGTTGCGGCCCAGTCCGCTTGCGCTGCCGGTCACCAACCAAACTTTGGACATGAAAGGCCTCCGGTCTTTTTCTTGTGCTCATGCGGCTTGGCGCCAATCCGGGTGCAGCGACGGGAATCAGACAGCGCGTCACTGTCCACCCACTCGGGAATGCCTGGATAAAAACGGAACGTTGCTCTGGGCATATTGTGGTTACCAAGCCGTCTAACGAGAATTAGAAGAATGTTCGTAATTAAAGGCGAACATTTTCTAACCTATCACGACTCTTGAGTGGGGTAAACGCGGCCATCCGGCGATGGGCTGTCGTCGTCCAGTGGACTGCGAACGCCCAGCCCGGGTTTGTTCAACACATGATCAGAGCGCGGAGCAGGGAGCAAGGAGCGGCGAGTGGAAAATGTGATCAAGATGCACGGAACGGGACACAACGACAGGCTGCCGCCCGTGGTCGAGCGGGCGTCGAGTGGGTGCGCCGGTCACGGCGGATGGTATCAGAGGCACGGAGCTGGGAGCAAGGGGCAAGGAGCGGACGGCGCGACAGCGCCGCCTTATCGGTTATCAGTTCTCGGATGTGCGGGCGACACGCCTGCCTCTACAGGCACTCACAGCGAGCAGCGAGCAGAGAGGCGTCAGCTAATCCTGACCTTCACATGCCAGGCTTGGCTTTTTTTCGCTCTTCGGCCGTGACCCTGCCGCATCCTTGCCCAACTTTTTCAACAATCGCTGCAAAGTCAGCCGCTCCTTTTTTGAAAGGACACGCATGGCTTTTTCCATCGCTGCGGCGTGTTCGCGAAAGCCGCGAACGATCAGCGCCCGTCCCTTCCCGGTCAGTTCAACCTGACGCACTCGCCGGTCTTGCGAGCGCTCCTTGCGCGCAACCAATCCTTTCTTGACCAGCCGATCAACCGCCACGCTGATGGAGCCGGGGGTAAGCCAGACCTTGGGGCCGATGGTGTTGACCGGGAGGGGTCCTTTGTGGAGGAGGGCTTCGAGGACGCGGAAATCAGAGTCGCCCAGCTTTGTCTGCTCGATGCTTCCGGCGGCGTGGGGAACGAGCGCTTGAAAGGCTTTCATGAAAACGAGCCAGAGATGCACGCCGGAAGCGTCCTGCCCCCGAGTGATGCTTGGCCGATTCATCCCTTTTTTATCTTGACACAGATTATATTGATGTCAATATAATGTCTATCAAACCAAACAAAACTAACATGAAAATCACTATTGGCATTGCCCGTTTCCTTCTTGGCCTCATCTTTCTTACCTTCGGACTGAACGGCTTCCTTCACTTCATTCCCAGCTCTCCGCCGTCGGGGACGGCTGGCCAGTTCGTCGGGGCGCTCTTTGTCTCTCATTATCTGGTCCCGATATTTCTGCTCCAAATCATTTCGGCGCTCCTGCTCCTGGTTAATCGCTACGTCCCGCTCGCACTGACGCTGCTCGCTCCGATCATCGTCAACATTCTGCTCATTCACATATTGATGCTCCCGAGCGGTCTGCCTCTGGCTCTGGTCGTGACGGTGCTCTGGATCGTTGTGTTCCTGAGCGTTCGCTCCGCGTTTGATGGGCTCTGGCAGCAGCGCGTCAATTCAAGCCATGCGATAAGTGCATGAAGTCGTTTTCAGAAACCGCCAAGGAGGAATTTATGCTTAAGATTGCCATCATCATTGGAAGCACGCGACCCGGTCGCAACGGCGAGGCCGTGGCTAAATGGGTTTACGAAGTCGCGCAAAAGCGCAGCGACGCGGAGTTCGAACTCGTGGACATCAAAGATTTCAACCTGCCCCTTCTCGACGAGCCGGCGCCACCAATAATGGGGCAATACAGTAAGCCTCACACCAAAGCGTGGGCTGCTAAGATTGGTTCTTTTGACGCCTACGTTTTCGTCACGCCCGAGTACAACCATGGAATTTCCGGCGCGCTCAAGAACGCGATCGATTTTCTGTTCGCCGAGTGGAACAACAAGGCGGCTGGCTTCGTCAGCTACGGCGGCGCCAGCGGAGCGCGCGCGGTCGAGCAGTTGCGTCTGGTGCTGGCGGAGGTGCAAATGGCCACTGTGCGCCTCCAAGTCTTGCTCTCCCTGTATACCGACTTCGAAAACTTCAGCGTCTTCAAGCCAGATCCACGAAAAGAGACGTCGGTCAACGACATGCTGGATCAGGTCATCGCGTGGGGAGGCGCACTGAAGACGCTGCGGAAGAAAACAGCATAGGAGGCGACCACAGATGCAAATTGGCATAGATAGTTTCGTAGCGGCAACCGTTGACGCGGGCGGGCGGGCTGTCGATCCGGCAAGACATCTCAGCGAGTTGCTCGAAACAATGACGCTGGCTGACGAAGTCGGGCTGGATGTGTTTGGCATCGGGGAACATCACCGGCATGAGTTCCTCGATTCCGCGCCGACGATGATCCTCGCGGCCGCCGCCGCGCGAACCCGGCGTATTCGCCTAACGAGCGCCGTCACTGTGCTGAGCGCGGCCGATCCCGTGCGCGTCTTCCAAGAGTTTGCGACGCTCGATCTTCTTTCGAACGGCAGAGCGGAGATCGTTGCCGGGCGCGGGTCGTTCATTGAAGCGTTTCCGCTCTTCGGCCTGGAACTCAAGGACTATGATTCGCTCTTTGCCGAAAAGCTCGAGCTGCTTCTGAAAATTCGTGACAACACGCATGTTCATTGGTCAGGGAAGCATCGCGCTCCGCTTACCGGGCAGGGAGTTTACCCGCGTCCGCTGCAGAACCCCCTGCCGGTTTGGCTTGGTGTCGGCGGCACGCCCGGCTCTTTCATTCGCGCCGGCACCCTCGGGTTGCCGCTGATGGTCGCGATTATCGGCGGCGAGCCGCACCGCTTCCGGCCGCTGATCGATCGCTACCACTGGGCTGGTTCGCGCGCCGGCCATTCTCCAGAGCAGCTCAAGGTCGGCGTTCATTCGCTAGGCTATGTCGCCGATAGTTCGACGACGGCCGAAGACGAGTTTTTTCCCGGCTATGCGCGAAGCTTCACTGAGATTGGCAGGGAGCGCGGATGGCCACCTACGACCCGCGCGCACTTCGACGCTCAGCTTGGACCGACCGGTGCGCTTCTGGTGGGCGATCCGGAAACCGTCGCGGAAAAAATCCTGCGCGTGAACGAATCGTTAGGCGGCATCTCCCGGCTCACGTTCCAAATGAGCGTGGCGGACTTGCCGCACGCCAAACTCATGCGCGCAATCGAGCTGATTGGGACGCGGGTGGCGCCGCTTGTCCGAAGAGCGCTCGGATCTGCGACGCCGGCCTTTCCCTCAACGAAATCCGAACGTGCTGCGTAATCGCGACGGCTGACCTAATAATCCGCCCTTTGCCCGATAGCGAACGTCTCGATCACGGCTTAAACTCCTGTGTTTACGGCTGAACCAGAAGCAAACCGAGAAACACATGCCGGCCGATCTTCCAACTCCGATCGCTACTTATATCGGTGCGGCGAACCGAGGTGAGACGGAGGCATTGGGGCAATGCTTTGCCGAGAGCGCGCTCGTGCGGGATGAAGGCAAAACGATCGAAGGCCTGGCCGCGATCAAGAAATGGATGGCTGAGACCAGACAGAAGTATCAGCACACCATCGAACCACTCGCGTCTACTCAAAAGGACGGCAAGACCATCGTCACCAATCGGCTGACCGGTAATTTCCCAGGCAGTCCGATCGAGCTTGAGTTCGTCTTCACGCTCGAGCGCGGCAAGATTGCAGCGCTGGAAATTCTCTCGTGAAGGACGATCTCGAATTGAAGGGTCGCCGGGCGCTGGTCACGGGCGGTACCGAGGGGATCGGGGAAGCAGTAGTCGCGAGTTTGCGAAAAGCTGGCGCGAAGGTCCTCACCACCGCTCGAAAGACACCGGCCGAACTCGCCAACGCCAATTTGTTCCTCGCCGCGGATCTTGCCACGGCCGAAGGCTGCGCCGTCGTGGCCGAGGCAGTTCGTGATCGCCTTGGCGGTCTCGACATCCTCGTCCATGTCGTCGGCGGATCGTCGGCGCCGGCGGGCGGCTTTGCGGTGCTCGATGACAACGAATGGTATCGCGCGCTCGACCTTAATTTATTGTCCGCTGTCCGGTTGGATCGCGCGCTTTTGCCAGCGATGCTCGAACAGGGTGCGGGCGTGATCATCCATATCACTTCGATTCAGTCACAATTGCCGCTGCCCGACGCCACCATTGCGTATGCCGCTGCCAAGGCCGCGCTCTCGAATTACAGCAAAGGCCTGTCTAAGGAAGTAAGTCCGAAAGGCATTCGCGTAATCAGGGTTTCGCCCGGTTGGGTCGAGACTGAAGCGGCCGTGCGTCTGGTCACACAACTGGCAAAGAACACCGGCACCGACTACGAGGGTGCGCGTCAAAATTTGATGAAATCACTCGGCGGTATTCCAATCGGACGACCAGCCAAGCCGAAAGAAGTGGCGGACCTGGTCGCTTTTCTCGTCTCGCCACGCGCCGCCTCTATCACTGGCACGGAGTACGTTATTGATGGTGGAACCGTGCCTACAGCCTAAAAACAAACGATTCACCGGTCACGTCTGTCCCGCGTTGCTTCAAATCAAATCCTTCGCGTAGGCAAAGAGCGCTGGCGCGCCACCGGTGTGCCAGAACAGAACTGTTTCATCCGAGCGGAAAGCTTTCTTGCGAATTAAATCAAGTAGCGCTCCCATCGCGCGTCCAGTGTAAACCGGATCGAGCACGATTCCTTCGCGCGAAGCTAGCAAACGAATTGCCTCGCGCTCCAAATCGCTCACTATGCCGTAGCCGCCGCCAAGGTAATCGTACGCGACGGTGAAATCGCCGGCCGCGAACTGCGCGTTGAAGCCGACATATTTGGCGGTCTCATTCGCGATATCCGCCAGCTCGCCCTCGTACGTCGCGCTCTCGCTGTCATCCCTGTCGATGCTCACCCCATGCAGTTTGCCGTTGAAACCGGTAACCCTGGCGCCGACAACAATGCCCGCTTGCGTTCCGCCGGAGCTTGAAGCGAAGACGACGTGGTCAACGCGCCGATTCATCCCATCCAACTGTTCGGCCAGCTCCATCATTGCCAGCACGTAGCCGGTTGCACCGACGCCATTAGAGCCGCCAACCGGGATCACGTATGGCTTATCACCCTGTTTACGAAGTTCATCTGGAATCTGGCTCAGTTTGGCCTCGCGCTCGGAACGTTGAACCCAATGAATGCGCGCGCCGAGTAATTCATCGAGCAGCAAATTGCCATTCGGCAACTCGGGTTTCGTCCCATTCAGCAAAAGCTCGCACCGCAAACCTGCCCTGGCCGCGGCCGCCGCGGTCTGGCGACAATGATTCGATTGCGCCGCGCCCGCTGTGACCAGCGTGTCCGCCCCCTGCTCCAGCGCCTGCCCGACAAGAAACTCGAGCTTGCGCGTCTTGTTCCCGCCAAGCGCAAGGCCAGTTTGATCGTCGCGCTTAATCAAGAGCTCCGGCCCTCCGAGCTCTCGCGAAAGCGATTTCAATTCTTCAATCGGCGTCGGCAGTTGGGCCAGAGGAAAACGCGCGCGCGATTCGATTCTCATCAGATTCCCTATCCGCCGGACCGACGCGGGGTCAATTCCGGCTCGTGCTGGCAGAACTGCGCCGGCTGGTTTGAAGGTAAAAAAAGTTCCCTCTTAAGAGGTAGAAATTATTCTTTGCTCTGCCCTGTGGTCAATGGCTCACTAATCAACGAAAACAATCGGAGGATAAAATAATATGAGAAGAAATAATTCGACAAAAACTGCAGAGCTTCGCCTAAAACGCGATATTCCACTAACGGTCCCGACCGATCTGACACGTTCCGCTGTCAAGGACATTGCCGGGGCGATGAACGCCATTCTCGCAGACGTGTTTGCGCTCTACCTGAAAACGAAAAATTTCCACTGGCACATGAGCGGCCCGCATTTCCGCGATTACCATCTGCTCCTCGACGAACATGGTGACCAGCTTTACGCGATGACCGATCCGATTGCGGAGCGAATTCGAAAGCTTGGCGGGCTCACCATCAAATCGATTGGTCAAATCTCACGCATTCAGCGCGTGCTCGACAACGACGCGGACTACGTCGATCCGGCGGACATGATTGCCGAGTTGGCCGAGGACAACCAAACGCTGGCCGCGCGGCTGCGGGAGGCGCACAACGTGTGCGACGAGCATCGTGACGTGGCCACCGCCAGTCTGATTGAAGTCTGGATCGATGAGACGGAGCGCCGCACTTGGTTTTTAACGGAGATAAAGCGCGGCCAACAGCATTAAACCACTAACAAGAAAGAAAACGCGCGATGCCATACGTGACCGTCGGAAAAGAAAACGGAGCGAACATCGACATCTACTATAAGGATTGGGGCAAAGGTCAGCCGATTGTGTTCAGTCACGGCTGGCCTCTCTCGGCGGATGATTGGGACCCGCAGATGCTTTTTTTCCTCAGCAAAGGTTTCCGCGTCATTGCGACTGACAGGCGTGGACATGGTCGCTCGACTCAAACCGGCGACGGGCACGACATGGACCACTATGCCGACGATCTGAAGGCCGTCACGGATCATCTCAACCTCAAGGATGCGGTCCACGTCGGCCACTCGACCGGCGGCGGCCAGGTGGTGCGTTATCTCGCTCGTCATGGCGACAAGGGCGTGGCGAAGGCGGCGATCATTAGCGCTGTGCCGCCGCTGATGGTGAAGACTCCGGCCAATCCGTTAGGTACGCCCAAATCGGCCTTCGACGATCTCCAGGCCCAGCTCGCCGCCAACCGGGCCAAGTTCTATTACGACCTACCGGCGGGTCCGTTCTATGGGTTCAACCGTCCCGGGGTGAAAACGATCGAGCCTCTTGTTTGGAATTGGTGGCGCCAAGGTATGATGGGGGGCGCCAAGGCGGGTTATGACGGCATCGTCGCGTTTTCGCAGACCGACTTCACGGAAGATCTAAAGAAGATCTCGGTCCCGGTTCTGGTCATGCATAGCGAGGACGACCAGATAGTGCCCTATCAGGCCGCCGGTCCACTCTCAGCCAAGCTCCTCAAGAATGGCACGCTGAAGACATACAAAGACTACCCGCATGGCATGATTACGACGCATGCCGACGTTATTAACGCCGAGCTGCTTAGCTTCCTGAAAGCGTAAGGAAAGGCGCGGCGGTCCGAGCCGGATTTGGCGTTTGCGTGCGCGCCCCAGACCTAAACCGCAACGATCGCGAACTGCTCGTCGGTTTGAGCGACCTTCGCTAGACATATGCATATTGGAGAATGAAAAACGCGCAATTATCCGCGGCCACTAAGTTTCGGATGTTGCATGAGTCCGGCTGTTTTGTCCTGCCGAACCCATGGGATATCGGCAGCGCCATCTATCTGGAAAATCTGGGCTTCAAAGCCCTCGCCACCACCTCCGCCGGTTTCGCCTTTTCCCGCGGCAAACCTGATGGCGGAGTTTCCCTCGACGAAATGCTCAGGAACATCGGTGAGATTACGGCCGCTACGACACTCCCGGTAAATGCTGATTTTCTGAACGGATTCGCCCACGAGCCCGAAGGGGTAGCCACAAATACAAATCTCTGCATCGCCGAAGGTGTGGCTGGCCTGTCGATAGAGGATAACACCGGGAACAGCGCGGCGCCGCTCTACGAAGAAAAACTGGCTGTCGAGCGCATCCGTGCCGCACGTCGCGCCATTGATGATTCCGGAATTCCAGTGGTGCTGACCGGGCGATGTGAAGCGTGGTTGGTCGGAAGTACCGATCCTCTTCGCGTCGTCCTCGAGAGGCTTACCTTTTACGCTGAGGCCGGCGCTCATTGTCTTTACGCTCCCGGCGTCCGGGAACCTAACGAGATTAAGCAGATCGTGAAAGCGGTTGCGCCAAAACCGGTCAATGTTCTCGTTTCTGGTTTCAATTGCGAGCTCACGGTCTCTCAGCTCGCTGATCTCGGCGTCCGGCGCATATCCGTCGGCTCCGGCCTGGCCCTCGCCGCATGGGGCGCTTTTATTCGCGCCGCCCAAACCATTCAGAAAGAAGGTTCCTTCAATCTTCTCGCCCAGAACGCGGCTTCGGCCGAGCTCAACGAGCGGTTTCGAGGAAAATCGTAGGTTACGAAACTTTGCGATCGGAGCGCACCGCCGGAATTGTAGGGCAGGCGCTCCCGCCTGCCAGGATTGAATGGTTCGACAGGCAGGAATGCCTGTCCTACAACGCTCTCTACGGTTTCACCGCAGTCTGACATCTACCCGGCTACTTGAGGCTCTCGCATTTCGTTTGATACGTCTCGATGAAAGCCGCGATCTTTGAATGGAAAGCCTCTTGCGCGGAGTAGAGTGCGCCAATTGCTTCGGCAAATTCTCGCTGCTTCAGCTCTTCTTCAATCGTCAAACTAAGCTCGGCCAGCGTCTCGATATTGGCGCGGGAATGAAATTCCAAATCCTTGAGTTTGGAGAGAACCGCCAGTGACTTTTCCAGATCACCGGGCTTTTGCTCCGCTTTGGAGACCTCCCCATTTGCTGGCGCCGGCGCAGTTTCAACCGGCCGATTCTGGACCGCACCGCCCGATCTTTTTTCTTTCCCAGGCTTGCCCTTTGCCTGATGATGATGTTTCTCCTGCGTAACCTTCTTGGCGTGAGCAACGTTTCGGGGATCTGACATTCCTACCACTACACCTCTTGCTCTCCATTCGCTCGTACAAATCTGCTAACAAAATACTCGTAATCATCCTGCCTTCTTAGATAAGCAATCGCGGGCCATCCATGCTCTTCAATTCCCTCACCTTCGTTGTCTTCTTCGCGGTCGTAGTGACGCTGTACTGGAGCATCCGCTCCTGGAATGCGCGAAAGAATCTGCTGGTGACCGCGAGCTACATTTTTTACGGCGCCTGGAATCCACCG
>Ga0207691_10007726_pt1 | contig 10350 bp, 5 predicted proteins | sample KBSM13metaG_FD_184327 | JGI IMG/M metagenome (GOLD analysis project Ga0207691, IMG submission 184327) | Miscanthus rhizosphere microbial communities from Kellogg Biological Station, Michigan, USA - KBS M1-3 metaG (SPAdes) (version 2) | ecosystem: Host-associated > Plants > Roots > Rhizosphere >... | reverse complement strand
ACTTCTACCTCTACGCAGTGCTGGCGCCCTTCTTCGCCGCGCTCTTCTTTCCCCCCGGGAACCAGACGGCCGCGCTCTTGTCGGCTTTCGCCGCGTATGCAGCCGGTTTCCTCGTACGCCCCTTCGGTGCGTTGGTGTTCGGCCGGATCGGCGACCTCGTGGGACGCAAGTACACGTTCCTCGTCACCATCGTGTTCATGGGCGGCGCGACATTCCTCGTGGGTTTGCTGCCGACGTACGAGGCGATCGGCTGGGGCGCGCCGATCCTGATGGTGACGCTGCGGCTGGTCCAGGGTCTCGCACTGGGTGGCGAGTACGGCGGCGCCGCGACGTACGTCGCTGAGCATGCCCCGCACGGCAAGCGCGGCTACGACACCTCCTGGATCCAGACCACGGCCACACTGGGATTGTTTCTCGCGCTGCTCATCATCTATCTGTGCCGGAGCAACATGGACGCGAAGGCCTTCGCGGAGTGGGGATGGCGGATCCCGTTCTGGCTGTCGCTGGTCCTGCTGATCTTCTCCATCTACATCCGGTTGAAGCTGCACGAGTCGCCGATCTTCCAGAAGATGAAGGCCGAAGGCAAAGGCTCCACGTCGCCTTTGACCGACAGCTTCATGAAATATCCGAACAACAAGTACGTGCTGCTGGCGCTCCTCGGCGCCACCGCCGGCCAGGGCGTGGTCTGGTACACGGGGCAGTTCTACGCACTGTTCTTCCTGACGATCACGCTGAAACTCGATTACGTTTCCGCGTATACGTTGATCGGGGCATCGCTCCTCCTCGGCACGCCGTTCTTCATTTTCTTCGGCTGGCTGTCGGACAAGATCGGCAGGCTCAAGATCATCCTGGCTGGGTGCCTGATCGCCGCTGTGACCTATTTCCCGCTGTTCCAGGGCCTGACGCATTACGTCAACCCGCAGCTCGAGGCGTTCTCGGCGAAGACTCCGATCACGGTCGCAGCCAACGAAGCCGATTGCAAATTTCACATCTTCGTCGGCCCGTGGAGCAAGTTCTCCGATTGCGACCGGGTGAAGGACTTCCTCACCAAGCAGGGCTTGTCGTTCAAGTCGGTCTCAGGGGAGCCCGGCAAGGTGGTGGCCACGATCGGCACCGAGAAAGTCGAAGGCTGGGATCAACCCAAGCTCGCCGCGACCCTGAAGGCGGCCGGCGCCCCGCCGACTGCCGACAAGTCCCAGGTGAACTGGGGGATGACGCTCCTTATCCTGTTCGTGATGGTGATCTACGTGACGATGGTCTACGGGCCGATCGCGGCGTTTCTGGTCGAGCTCTTCCCGACCAAGATCCGCTACACGTCGATGTCGCTGCCGTACCACATCGGCAACGGCTGGTTCGGCGGGATGCTGCCGCTGACCGCGACGGCGATGGTCGCCGCGACGGGCGACATCTACTACGGCCTGTGGTATCCGATCGTCGTGGCGGTCATGACGCTGATCATCGGCTCGATCTTCCTGCACGAGACCAAGGATCGCGACATCCGAACCTACGAGCACGCATAGGAACCGATCGACGCCGGGGCGCCGATGCGCCCCGGCGCGCTTACGAAGGCCCGCTTCCCGCGGGCCTTTTTTCGTCAAAGCTCGGGAATGCGCACCACGAAGACGCTGCAACGCGCGTTCGCCGTGACGCCCGACGCCACCGAGCGCCACCATGCGAGCGCGTGTTGCGTCGGGCTCGGCGCGCCGAGAACGATCAGATCGACGCTGTTGCGCTCCGCGAAGTCGAGCAGCGCGCTTTCCGCCCGGAGCGATTCGATCACGTGAAGCGAAAGCCGGTGCCGCGGCAACTGGAGCGGCTCCGCCCAGTGGCGCAGCCGGATCCGATGCTCGAGATGCAGATCGGAGGCGCCGGCGGCGGCATCTTCACCCGCGGTCACCCGGCCCGCGCGGATCACCGACGTGCAGATGAGCCTGAAGTCGGCGGAAACCGAGAGTATCTGCAACACCACTCGCCGCAGCGGCGCCTGCCGCGGATCCTCGGGGTGCATCGTGTCCACGGCCACCAGGATCACCGGCGCCGCCCGTGCTTGTGTTGCCGTCTCGATTGCCAGCGGCAACTGCTCGCGGCGTGCGCGCCACCAGCGCCTTGTCTGCGACAGGAACGCCGTTCGCCCCGATTTGGAGGCGCGCGCGGTGAGACCTACCTGCTCCGGGTTGCGCAGGTCGAAGGCCACGTGCGCGGCAGACTGGTAGCGGTCGTCGGCGCGCGGCTCCAGGCACCGGAGGACGATCTCCTGCAGCCACGGCAGCACGCCGCGCGCATGCTCGCGCGGCGGTATCGGATCGAGCCACAGGCGATCGCGCAGCCCTGCCAGCGTCCGCGGCGAGCCGAATGCAAGCTTGCCCGTCGCCATTTCATAGAGGATGACCCCGAGAGAGAAGATGTCGCTGCGCTTGTCCGAACGCCTGCCCAGCACCTGCTCGGGCGAAACGTAGGGTGCCGATCCGGCCGCAAAGCGTTTTTCCTCGGCGAGGAGGTCCGGGAAACGCATGTGATGCGCGAGCCCGAAATCGATCAGCGCAACCGTGGCGTCGGGCTTGACGACGACGTTGTCGGGCTTCAGGTCGAAGTGGATCGCGTCCTGCTGGTGAATGGCGTGCACGGCATCCGCGATCGCGGCGCCCAGCCGCGCGACCTCCTCGGGCGGAAGGCCACCGCGCCGCAACAGGCTTTCGAGCGTCACCCCCTCGACCCATTCGAGAACGAGATAAGGGAGTTGCGCGAGGTCGCCCGTGGCGGCCACGCGCGGGACGTGAGCGCCGGAGAGCGCGGGGAGGATCGAAGCCTCCGTCTCGAAGCTGATCAGGTTTTCGGCGGGCTCGCCGGGCCCGAACCGCGGCACCTTCATTACGGCGGAAAATTCCGCCACGCCTTCCACGATGCGGTAGATCCACGCCTGCGCGCCGGTGTGGATGCAGTCACCGATGCGAAAGCCATCGATGATCGCGCCGGGAACCGGGGGCTCGGGCATTGCGTGCGGCGCCTCTAGTGGACTGTAACAGCCACTAGATGCCCTTTTCGACGCGGTACGCGTGCGCTTCGGGCAATCCCGCGTCGCGGATCTTGCGCGCCGCCGCGAGGTTGTCGTAGGCAACGCGGTGAAAGGTGATCTCTTCCTTCCGCGTGTCGAACAGCGCATACGCCGCCTCGGGCCGGCCGTCGCGCGGCTGCCCCACCGAGCCCGCAATTGCGAGCCAGCGGCGATGCGCACGGATCGGCACCGGGCTCCCTGGGATCGGGCGGAAGAACGACCACCGGCCTCCCGCAGACTCGAAGTACAGGGACTGGTCGTGCACGTGGCCGGAGAACGTGTAAGTGGACCCGGCTGCCTCGGCGCTGTGCCGCGCCGTCGCCGGCGTATCGACATAGTCCCAGCGTGCGGGATTCCTGGCCGATGCGTGGACGAAGCACATCGCATCTTCATGGACGATGAGCGGCAGTCCCTCGAGGAACGCCTTCGCTTCCGGTGACAGCGCCGCACGCGTCCACGCGATCGAATGTCGCGACGACTCGTTCATGTAGCCGGAGCGCCTCTCGACGGCCTCGTCGTGGTTGCCCTTGACGACGAGGGCCCCGTCCACCGCAAAGCGCGCGATGATCGTGACCACCTCCGCGGGGTCCGCGCCGTAGCCGACGAAGTCGCCCAGGAACGCGTAGCGCTTCGCCCCCGACTCGCGCGCGTGCCGCAGGCATGCCTCCAACGCCTCGAGGTTGCCGTGAACATCGGCAAGAAGAGCGATCTCCAAGAGTACCTCCCACGGCCTTCGTCGCGAGACGAGGCCGGCGCCTCGCCGCCGGCGCCGGATGCCCTTCGCCGAAATCCGGCGAGTACTTACAGCGCCTGCTTCAGCTGATCGAGGATCGCGGGATTCTCCAGGGTCGACACGTCCTGGGTGATCGCCTCGCCCTTCGCGATCGAGCGCAAGAGCCGCCGCATGATCTTGCCGGAGCGGGTCTTCGGGAGATTGTCGCCGAAGCGGATGTCCTTGGGCTTCGCGATCGGGCCTATTTCCTTGCTCACCCAATCGCGGAGCTCTTTCGCGATCTTCTCGCCCTCGGCGCCCGATGGCCGCGCCTGCTTCAGCACGACGAACGCGCAGACCGCTTCGCCCGTCATGTCGTCTGGGCGCCCGACTACAGCCGCCTCCGCAACGATCGGGTTTGCGACGAGCGCCGACTCGATCTCCATCGTCCCCAGCCGGTGACCCGAGACGTTGAGCACGTCGTCGATGCGGCCCATGATCATGAAGTTCGTTGTCGTCTTGTCGCGCACCGCGCCGTCACCGGCGAGATAGAGCTTCCCGCCGAGCTCCTCCGGGAAATACGATTTCTTGTAGCGCTCGGGGTCGCCCCAGATCGTGCGGATCATCGCCGGCCACGGCCGCTTGATGACGAGAAGGCCGCCGTGGCCGTTCTCGACATCGTGCCCGGTCTCGTCGACGATCGCCGCCATGATTCCGGGGAGCGGGAGCGTGCAGGAACCCGGAACGGTCGCGGTGACCCCGGGGAGTGGGGTGATCATGTGACCGCCCGTCTCCGTCTGCCACCAGGTGTCGACGATCGGGCAGCGGCCGCCGCCTACGTTCTCGTGGTACCACATCCACGCTTCCGGATTGATCGGTTCGCCGACCGTCCCCAGGAGGCGCAGGCTCGACAGGTCGTAGTTCGTCGGCGCGGTCGACGGCGTCACGCCGGAGGCCTTCACCAGTGCGCGGATCGCGGTGGGCGCCGTGTAGAAGATGCTGACTTTGTGCTTCGCGATCGTCTGCCAGAACCGCCCCGCGTCGGGGAAGGTGGGCACGCCTTCGAACACCACCTCGGTCGCGCCGACGGCAAGCGGTCCGTAAGCGATGTACGTATGACCGGTGACCCAGCCGATATCGGCCGTGCACCAGTAGATGTCTTCCGCCTTGATGTCGAAGGTCCAGCGCATCGTCAGCATCGCCCACAGCAGGTAACCGCCCGAGCTGTGCTGTACACCTTTGGGCTTGCCGGTCGAACCCGACGTGTACAGAATGAACAACGGGTGCTCGGCGCCGACCCATTCGGGTTCGCAGGTATCCGCTTGCTTCTCGACGAGCTCGTGCAGCCACAGATCGCGCGGCTTCGAAAACGCGACGTTGCCGCCGGTTCGCCGGTAGACGATGACGTTGCGGATGCCTTCGCACCCGCCCATCGCCAACCCTTCGTCGACGATCGCCTTGAGCGGCAGCGCCTTTCCGCCCCGCTGCTGCTCGTCGGCGGTGATCACCGCCACGGCGCCGGCGTCGATGATGCGTTCCTGCAGCGACTTCGCCGAAAATCCACCGAACACGACCGAGTGCGTCGCGCCGATGCGCGCGCAGGCCTGCATCGCGACCACGCCCTCGATGGACATCGGCATGTAGACGAGCACGCGGTCGCCCTTCTTGATGCCGAGCGAGCGCAGGCCGTTCGCGAGGCGGCAGACCCGCTGGAGCAGCTCACGGTAAGTCACCTTCGTGACGGCACCGTCGTCGGCCTCGAAGATAATCGCGACCTTCTCGGCGTTGCCGTTCGCGATGTTCCGGTCGAGACAGTTGTAGGAGACATTGAGCTCCCCGTCCTCGAACCACTTGTAGAAGGGCGCGTTCGACTCGTCGAGCGACTTCGTGAACGGCTTCTTCCACAGCACCTCGTCCCGGGCGAGCTTGGCCCAGAATCCCGGGAAATCGCTGGCCGCCGCGGCGTTGAGCGCGTCAAAATCGGCCTTTTTGACGTTCGCGCGGGCGACGAACTCGCGCGGCGGCTCGAAGATCCGATTTTCGTGCGATACCGATTCGATCGTTGACATGCGTTCATCTCCTCCAGAGGTCCTGCCGCTGCGCGAATCCCGGTCGTTGCGCTCCAACCTGTCGCAGTCTAACCAAACGGATGGAGAGGCCGCAATCCGCGCGGATAGCGATGATAAACTTGCATGGCCGTTCATGCTTCAGCGGCCCTCGCACGATGCCTCGAACGAACCTGCGCCCCATTGACGCCAATCAAGGCGCCCACTGATCCCGAGGGAACGACTCATGGCCAATATCCGGCAGGACGACTTCATCACGAGCATCGCCGATGCGCTGCAGTTCATGTCGTACTACCATCCGCAGGACTACATCGAGGCGCTCGGCGAAGCATACCGGGCCGAGCAGTCGCCCGCCGCAAAAGACGCGATCGCCCAGATCCTCACCAATTCGCGGATGTGCGCGGAAGGTCACCGCCCGATCTGCCAGGACACCGGCATCGTCGTCGCGTTCGTCAAGCTCGGAATGGACGTGCGCTGGGAAGGCCCCACGATGTCGATCGCCGAGATGGTGAACGAGGGCGTGCGCCGTGCGTATCTCGACCCTGCGAACACGCTGCGCGCGTCGATCGTCGCCGATCCTGCGGGCGCCAGAAAGAACACCCGCGACAACACGCCGGCCGTCGTTCATTTCGACGTCGTGCCCGGCGACACCGTCGAAGTCAAGATCGCGGCGAAGGGCGGCGGCTCGGAGAACAAGGCGACGATGGTCATGCTGAATCCCTCCGACTCGATCGTCGACTGGGTGCTGGAGACCCTTCCGGGGATGGGCGCGGGCTGGTGCCCGCCGGGAATGCTCGGCATCGGCATTGGCGGCACCGCCGAAAAGGCGATGGTCCTCGCGAAAGAGGCGCTGCTCGATCCGATCGACATCCACGAGCTTCGGCGCCGCGGCGCGAAGAGCGCGACGGAGGAATTGCGGCTCGAGCTCTTCGACAAGGTCAATGCGCTCGGCATCGGTGCGCAGGGTCTCGGTGGACTCTCGACGGTGCTCGACGTCAAGATCCTCGACTATCCGACGCACGCGGCGTCCAAGCCCGTCGCCATGATTCCCAACTGCGCCGCGACGCGCCATGCGCATTTCACGCTCGATGGCTCAGGTCCGGCGAAGATCGAGGCGCCGGACCTCGACCGGTGGCCCGACGTCGAATGGGCGCCTTCCCCCACGGCGCGGCGCGTCGATCTCGACACGCTCACCAAGGAGGAGGTGGCGCAGTGGAAGCCGGGCGAGACGCTGCTGCTGTCGGGCAGGCTCCTCACCGGCCGCGACGCCGCGCACAAGCGCATCGCCGACCTCTTCGCGAAGAACGAACCGCTGCCGAAGGGTGTCGATTTCACCAATCGCGTGATCTACTACGTCGGCCCCGTGGACCCGGTGGGTGACGAAGTCGTGGGGCCGGCGGGCCCGACCACCGCTACGCGGATGGACAAGTTCACGGAAATGATGCTCGCGAAGACCGGGCTCGTCGCGATGATCGGCAAGGCCGAACGCGGCCCGACGGCGATTGCAGCAATCCGCAAGCACCGCGCCGCGTACCTGATGGCGGTCGGCGGCGCTGCGTATCTCGTGGCGAAGGCGATCCGCAGCTCTCGTGTCGTTGCCTTCGGCGACCTCGGCATGGAGGCGATCTACGAGTTCGAAGTGAAGGACATGCCCGTCACCGTCGCCGTCGACGCCAACGGCACGTCCGTCCACGAAACCGGACCGCGCGAGTGGCAACAGCGCATCGGCAAGATACCCCTCAGCGTCGCGTGAGGACGACGGGCGCATGAGGCTGTTCCGCAGGCGTCCGGCGCGTCAACCGGCCGACACCGCATCCGCGTTCAACCTGCCGCGGGTGCGGATGGGACTCCTGACGAAGCTCAACCTGCTGACAATCGGGCTCATCTTTCTCACGGCGATCGCCACCACGGGCTTCTACGTCTGGCAGCAGTGGCGCGACGAAACGACCGACCTGCGCCAGCGGAGCGCATCGGCGCTCATGATGCTCGCCGAGTTGTCGGAGTTCGGCCTCTACACCGGCAACCGCACGTACCTCCAGGCGATCCTCGAGAACTTGTCCGCCGAGGGAGATATCGCTTACGCCGTCATCGTCGATCGCCAGGGCGACGCCGTCGCCACGCGCCGGATCGCCGACACGATCGGACCCTCGGGCCCTCCGCCGGCACCGGCTGACGCGCCGCTGCCGGTGGCCGGTACCACGACCACGGCCGAAGTGACGATTCGAGGCCGGCGGTATGTCGAATTCATTGCCCCGGTAAGCAGCACCAAGATCGCGACCGCGATGGGTCTCGATCAGGGGCCGCCCGAGCCCGCCGTCGATGCAACCGCCGCCGCACCTGCCGCTCCCGCGGCCGCGACGCCGTTAGGCTACGTTCGCCTCGGATTGACCTTCGAGCGGCAGCAGCAGCAATTCAGGAAGCACTTCGTCGGCGCCCTTTCCGTCATCGCGCTCCTCATCGGGCTCACCATCGGCGCCACGTTCCTTCTCACGCGCGCCCTTGTCGCGCCGATGCATCGGCTGATGCGGGCGGCGCGCGCGGTGGGCGCCGGCAAGCTCGACGTGTTCGTCCCTGCGCGGTCGTCGGACGAGCTCGGGGCGCTCACGCACACATTCAACCACATGACGCAGCGGCTGTCCGAATCGCAGGCGGAAGTGGAGAATTACCAGCGCACGCTCGAGGAGAAGGTCGCCCAGCGCACCCACGAACTCGAGATCGCGACGGCGCACGCCTACAAGCTCGCGCAGCACGACATTCTCACCGGCCTTCCGAACCGGGCGCTGCTCAACCAGCGCTTGAAGCAGATCCTCGCGCAGTCGGGCCGCAACGGCACGCACGTCGCGTGCCTCTTCCTCGACTTCGATCACTTCAAGCGCATCAACGATACGCTCGGCCACGATTCCGGCGACCAGTTGCTGCAGGCGGTGTCGCAACGCCTCACGACGGCGGTGCGCGAGTCGGACACGGTGGCGCGGCTCGGAGGCGACGAGTTCGTCGTGATCCTGCCGGGACTCGATCCGGCGCATGCGACCTTCGAGACCATGACGGTGCTGGCGCGCATCCGCGAGTCGTTCTTGACCCCGTTCCGCCTCGCCGACCAGACGCCGACGTTGACCTGCTCGATCGGCGTCTCGATGTTCCCGCTCGATGCCAATGACACCGTGACCCTCATCAAGCAGGCGGACACCGCGATGTACGCGGCGAAGGAAGTCGGGCGCAACGCCTACCGGTTCTACACCGCCGACATGAATGCGCGGGTGCAGGCGCGGCTGCAGCTCGAGACCGACATGCGGCGCGGATTGCTGCAGAACGAATTCTTCCTCGTGTACCAGCCGCAGGTCGATCTGCAGACCGGGCGCGCGGGCGCAGTCGAGGCGCTGCTGCGCTGGCGCGACCCTGCGCGCGGCGTGATTCCGCCGACGGAGTTCATTCCGATCGCCGAGGAATCGGGGATGATCCATGCGCTCGGCGCGCGCGTGCTGCGCGACGCGTGCCGGCAGCTCGTCGCATGGCATCGGATCGGCATGATGCTGCGGCTTTCCGTCAATCTCTCGGTGCAGCAGCTCCAGCACGACAGCTGCCTTGCCGTTGTCGAAGAGGCGCTGCGCGCGAGCGGCCTGGCGCCGCAATATCTCGACCTCGAGATCACCGAAAGCGTGATCATCACGCATCCGGAGAAAGCCGTCGCCACGCTCGTGAAGCTGAAGGAGCGCGGCATCTCCATCACCGTGGACGATTTCGGCACCGGTTACTCGAGCCTCTCGTACCTCGCGCGGCTGCCGATCGAGGCGCTCAAGATCGACCAGCGCTTCGTCCACGGCCTCGAGCACAACAGCAACGACGTGGCCATCACGCAGGCGATCATCGCGCTGTCGCATTCGCTGGGCCTGCGCGTGATCGCCGAAGGCGTCGAGACGAAGGCCCAGTTCGCGTTCCTCAAGAATCACGGCTGCGAGGCCGCGCAGGGGTTCCTCATCGGCCGCCCGCTCGAAGAAAAGGAATTTCTCGCGTGGTGGAAGGCGCAGGAGGAGGAAACCCGCGGCGTAGAGCTCCAGCCCGATATGTGGCAGCCGGAGGGCAGCGACTGACCGATTCCGGATGGGGGGAAGAGGGGTGGCAGCTGCGAGCGCCTGGGGTATGACGCTCGAAGCTGCCACCCCTCTTTCACTCCAAGTCGGCTACTCCAGGTCCGATCGCCGGTCGACGTCTCGCAGCGTGCCGGCGTCGTCGACGTCGATGCGCACGAGACTGTCCCCGCACGACGCGACGACGGATTTGGCGCCGTCGTCGGCCTTGAGCGCGGCAAGCTCTTCGAAGCAGGCGGCGCCGAATCCCACCGGGTGCCCACGCCGGCCCGCGTAAAACGGCGCAGCCACAACCGCGCCGCCGGAAATCGCCGCTACAACGCACGCAATCGTCGATGATTCGATCCACGGCATGTCGCCGAGCGCGACGATCCAGCCTGCGGCGTCCTTCGTCGACCGGACGCCGCACGCGAGACTCGCGCCCATGCCGTCGTC
>Ga0207691_10007724_pt1 | contig 10351 bp, 8 predicted proteins | sample KBSM13metaG_FD_184327 | JGI IMG/M metagenome (GOLD analysis project Ga0207691, IMG submission 184327) | Miscanthus rhizosphere microbial communities from Kellogg Biological Station, Michigan, USA - KBS M1-3 metaG (SPAdes) (version 2) | ecosystem: Host-associated > Plants > Roots > Rhizosphere >... | reverse complement strand
GCGGACGTCGAAGGTACGATTCGCTTCGTCGACCTCTGCGAGGACGAGTCGGTGTCCGAGGAGCTCGATGAGCTCACCGGCCTCCGCCAGCGCGTCGTCATCGAGGATCGCGAGAAGAAGCTCCACCCGCACATCGAGATCATTCAGGCGAAGGGCGGGAAGGAGAAGAAGGTGCGTGACTTCGTCGTCCCGGTGGGCGCGCAGCTCATCGTCGACGACGGTCAGGAGATCTTCGCCGGCCAGACGATCGCGAAGATCGGTCGTGAGGCCTACAAGACGCGCGACATCACGGGCGGTCTGCCGCGAGTCGCCGAGTTGTTCGAAGCTCGTCGGCCGAAGGATCCGGCCACGATCTCCGAGATCGACGGCATCGTTCGGTTCGGCGAGATCAAGCGCGGCAAGCGCGAGATCTTCGTCCAGCCGGCGAAGACCGTGGACACGATGGTCGTAGTGGACGAGGCGCAGGAGGCGCAGCTGTACGAAGTCGCCGCCGGCAAGCACCTTCGCGTGCACGAGGGCGACCGCGTGCGCGCCGGTGACCGTCTGTCCGAAGGTCCGGTGAACCCGCACGACATTCTGCGGATCAAGGGGCCGCGTGCCGTGCAGGAGTACCTGCTGAACGAAGTGCAGGAGGTCTACCGCCTGCAGGGCGTGAAGATCAACGACAAGCACATCGGCGTGATCGTCCGCCAGATGCTCCAGAAGGTCCGGGTCATGGATCCGGGCAACACGGAGTTCCTCGAGGGCGAGCACGTGGACAAGCAGAGCTTCCGCGACGAGAACGAGCGGGCGAAGAAGAAGAAGGCCACGCCGGCGACGTCCGAGCCGCTGCTGCTCGGCATCACGAAGGCGAGCCTCACGACGCAGTCGTTCATCTCGGCGGCGTCGTTCCAGGAGACCACGCGCGTGCTGACCGACGCGGCGATCCGCGGCGCGAAGGACGATCTGCTTGGACTCAAGGAGAACATCATCATCGGTCACCTCATTCCCGCCGGCACCGGTATGTACCGGTACCAGGAAGTGGATGTGGAGGCCGAGGCTCCGCCGATGCCCGAAGGGCTGCCGTCGGAGACGTCACTCCCGAGCTACTTCAGCTCGAGCCTGGCCGAGACTGGCTTCTCGGCCGGCGGGCTGGGAGAGGACTGATAGAACGAGCGGGAACCGGGACCCGGTAACGGGGACCGAAATAACGAAACCCCTGGGAGGCTTTGGCCTCCCAGGGGTTTCTGTCATCCACGAGCGACATGTTCGCGACAGCGCCGAGCAGAGTGCCTAACGACCACCGGTGCGCGTCCAGATCAGCATGACGCCGCAGCCGCCGGACGTTTTGTTGTACTGCGCCGGAATCTGGCCCATCCCCGTGTACACTTCGATGGCCTCGATCTCTCGTGGCTCTATACTGGCGAGATTGAACAGCGGCGTTCCGCGCGCAGAAGAGTTGTAGACCTGTGCACCATCGAGATACACGTCGAGGTAGCACGCCAACGGAGCGCCTGCGGCGATGTCGAAGGGATCGAGCATTTCGTTCTTCGAGACCCGGCACATTGCGCATTTCGCGCTGCCCTTGTTGCGTCCGCTCGCAGCCCATGACTTGGAGCTCGTCCCGCGAAAGATGCTCACGCCCGGAATGTTGGACGCGAGAATGTCGCCCAGCTTGCGATTTTCATCTTTGGCTAGGAGGTCGCGATCGATGAAGTGCCCGATGCCGGCGGCTTTCCGTTCCTCGTACGCGGCCATCTTCCCTCGCACGACTGGAGTGCTGGCCTCGCGTACGGCGACCGTGGGAAGCGTATTGAGTTGAACTTTGAGGCGGACGTCATTGATGAGCGCCTCGTCACCGTCGAACACCGTCAGCGCCGAGTCGGGGCGAAAGCCCAGGGCCCGTGTGACGACGAGGTGCTCGCCGCGCGGAATGCTCTGCAACCGATAGCGGCCTAACGAGTCCGACAACGTGCGGAGGTTCAGGCGCGGCACCGCGACCTCTGCGTTCGTCAGCGGGCGACGGTCGCCCTCGGCGAAGACATGCCCCTGAAGCTCGGCCTGCGCCCCAGCGCGCGACGAGATCGCGAGCGCGACCGTGGCAAGCAGTGCGCGGCTAGCGCGGCGCCGGCGTCGCGGGGCGGAGGGAAGGGGTACGCGCGAAACGACGGCCGTCTGGTGGCGCGGCATCACTGTCCTCGGTCACAGGCGGTGTGAGATGCGGGCGCTTCAACATGGCACGCGCGCACGCGTCGTCAACACTGGCTTGACCGCGGACGCAGGGCCACGGACGTTTGGCCTGTGCTCACGCTGACGATCGTCCTGCTCTCGCTGCCGCTCGCGGGGCTCGTCGCGCTCTGGCTCGCGCGGCGCTGGGCGGACCGTGCGACCGTGCGCGTCGTGCATCGTTTTGGCGCACGCGTCAATCGCTTCAAGCTGACGCGAAAAGGCTATATCCGCGATACGCTACTCGGTAACGGCGTCATCGCGGAGGCGGTCAGGCGGCACGCGAGCGAGCAGGACCTGGGCGATGACGAAGCGTGGCGACTCGTCAGGCAGTACATCGACGAGATCGTCCCGTTTTTCAACATCCTCGCCTACTACAAGTTCGGGTACGCGGCGAGCCGTGCGACGCTGAACATGCTGTACAAGGTGAGCGTCGACTACCAGGCGTTGACTGAGCTCGATGAGCTTCCCCGCGACGCCGTGGTTCTCTACCTGGCCAACCACCGGTCGAACGCTGACTACGTACTGCTCGCCTATGTGCTCGCGGGAGACGTCTCGATCTCGTATGCGGTGGGCGAATGGGCGCGCGCATTTCCGCTGGAGTACGTGTTCAAGAGCTTCGGCTCGTATTTCATTCGACGACGGTATCGCGAGCCGCTCTACCATACGGTGCTCGAGCAGTACGTCCAGCTCATCACGCGCAACGGGGTCACACAGGGAGTCTTTCCCGAAGGCGGGCTCACTCGCGACGGAAAGCTCCGCGCAGGGAAAGTCGGTCTCATCGACTATGTGCTCGGCGTGGCGCGTGATCCGGATTTCGAGCGGCGACTGGTCATCATCCCGGTCGCCTTGAACTACGATCGCGTGCTCGAAGACAGGTCGTTGCTGCGCGAATTGGCGAAGCGGGAGTCTGGCGCTCGCACGCCCCGCCTCACCCAGTTGAGCGAGGTGGTGCGGTACGTCGGCTGGAACCTCGCGCGACTGGGCGCCGGCCGCTGGAAGCGTTATGGACGCGCGGCGGTCACGATCGGACGGCCCATCCGAGTGAGCGATTGGCTGGCGTCGACACGCCCGGATGGAACGGAGTTCTTCGCGCTCGAGCGCAGCGAACGACTGGGCCGCGTGCAACAGCTCGTTGACGACGTCCTGGGCCGCATTGCCGAGCTGATACCAGTGACGCCTGTTCCGTTGGCGTGCGCCGCCATTCAGAGCTTCGATGCTGACTACATTCCGCGCGATCGACTACTGGAGCGGATGCGCGACATGCGGGACGTCCTCGTCGAGCTCAACGCGCGCGTCCTGCGCGCAGATCGGTCCATCGAGGAGACGTTCGATCGAGCCGATCGGATGCTGACGATGCGCCGCGTGCTGATCCGCGAGGGCAACGGGTACCTCGTACTGACACGGGGCCGGCCGCTGGTGAGCTACTATGCCAACAGCATCGCCCACCTTCTCGGTGCGTTCGAGGCGGGCGTTCGGGCTCGCGACGCGTTGCCCGCGCTTGCCGGTTCGTCAGCACTGGCGAAGGCCTTGTGAGGTGCCTTCCAGTGCCCGGACAGCGTGCCCAACGCCTTGACGCATGTTGACTTCGCCGATATTATGCGAGTCTGTCTCGCCCGAAAATACGGGCGAGTGCGTCAGCGAGACCTCGAGGGTATGCCGACTATCAACCAGCTCGTCCGGCGGGCACGCCGCGACGTTATCAAGAAGGAAAAGGCGCCAGCGCTTCAGGCGAATCCATTTCGCCGTGGCGTGTGTACGCGCGTCTATACCACCACCCCGAAAAAGCCCAACTCTGCGCTGCGAAAGGTCGCGCGTGTGCGGTTGACGAACCAGATCGAGGTGACGGCATACATCCCCGGTGAAGGCCACAACCTGCAGGAGCACTCGATCGTGCTGGTTCGCGGCGGTCGTGTGAAGGATCTGCCGGGCGTTCGCTATCACATCGTTCGCGGCACGCTGGACGCTTCGGGCGTCAACGGCCGGAATCAGAGCCGCTCCAAGTACGGCACCAAGCGTCCCAAGGCCGGCGCAGCCGGAGGTAAGAAGTGAGCCGTCGCAAAAAGTCGGTCAAGCGCCCCGTACTACCCGATGCGCGCTACGACAGCCAGACCGTTTCGAAGTTCATCAACGCCATCATGCTGCAGGGCAAGAAGTCGACGGCCGAGCGCGTGTTCTACGGCGCGATGGACCTCGTCGAGTCTCGCACCAGTCAGCCTGGCGTGAACGTATTCAAGCAGGCGCTCGCGAACCTGAAGCCTGTGGTCGAGGTCAAGAGCCGACGTGTTGGCGGCGCCACGTATCAGGTGCCGGTCGAAGTCCGTCCAGAGCGCCGTACCGCGCTCGCCATGCGCTGGCTTATCGGCTACTCGCGCGATCGCAACGAGAAGTCCATGGCCGAGAAGCTCGCGGCTGAAGTCATCGCGGCGTCGAAGGGCGAGGGCAACGCGGTGAAGAAGAAGGAAGACACGCACCGCATGGCCGAAGCCAACAAGGCGTTCGCCCACTATCGCTGGTAGTACACAGGACCGTCCGGCCCCCCGCCGGTCCTTACTCCGCGCCCCGCCGGTCTAGAGACCGGCGGGGCGCGCTGCGTTCAGCCGACGCTCAGGCCGAGGTCGTTGAGGGCGTGAATTGTGCACCCCCGACGTCCATCGATACGTTGCTTATCGTCGCGGGCTACGCCAGACGTCCGGCGAATCGTCGATACTGCAATTGGTTGGCTGTCCGTCGGGTCATCGACGCTCGTGTCGGTCACCGGCAGCAGTCGTTGCGCAGACTCATCATCGCCACTCCCGATCCGTGCCTGAATCCACTGCTCTCAAAGCCGACTACCCCCTGCCGCACCCCAGCCCCGCCGCCATCTTCAAGGAGCTCGACGAAGGTGGCGTGCTGCTGTCCACCGCCGACGAGGTGTACTTCGGTGTGAACCCGGTCGGCGCGCAAATCTGGGCGCTGCTGCCGCCGCTCTCCAGCACGTTTGGGGAGTTGTGTACCGCGCTGGAGCAGAAGTATCCGGACGCCGGTGCCGAACAGATCCGCATGGACGCCCAGGAATTTCTCAACGCGCTGATCGGTAGCGGGTTGGTCGTCCCGGCCTCGACCTGACGATCAGTGGGTCCTTCGCCTGCGCACATCGCGCGTAAGCTGTCGACACTCTCTATTGCCGAGTGGCGCGAGCTGTTCCAGGCACAGTGGGCCTTGCTCGTCGCACAGGGGAAGCTTCGACGGGAGCCGGTCGGCTCCTTGGCGACGCCTGCGACGGCGGCAAAGGATTCCGACCCGCGACGGTTGGCGGAAGCGCGCAGGCTCGCACTGGCGGTCATGCGAGCTGCGCGATTCGGGGTGTTCCGTCCTCAGTGCCTCGTGCGATCCATGGCCTTGTCACGGATGTTGGCCGACCGTGGGATCGATGGTGCTGTCGTGCGCGTCGGTGTGCGCCGCGCCAGCGGGCAATTCCTCGCACACGCGTGGGTCGAGTTGGGCAGCGAAACGCTGGCGGACGTCGATGAGCACGTTGGGTCGTTCGTGCCGCTGACAGATCTGGACGTGCACCAACGACGCTGAATCGAGCGCTGCCCTTTCCACGCCGCGTCTGCCTGGCCGGTCTCTATCGCTCGTCGCCACACCGGAGTCCGCTAGCCTGACGGCGCCGAGACGTGCCGGCTAAGTTGGGGGCGATTCGATAGCGTAGTCTCGCGTTGGCACCTGGAGCGGCGGTGCGACGATCAGAAATTGATTCGGCGGGCCACGTTCCCGCGTGTGTATTCCGAGAGAGCATTTCCTTCCTGGGTGCCGTGGCTAGATACGCTGCGTTTGGATTTCGACTCGACTGTGACTTCGACCTTCTCGAGCTCGCCCAGGCGCGAGAGAGCAGCGCTCCAGTCCGGCATGTCGAAACGCCGCACGCCGTTGTAGCGAACGACCGTACCCGCTGGACCGGGCAGCGGCGATGACGGCGGCCGTTCCCGTGTACGCAGCCGAAATCCGCCGCGAGCTAACGACGCCGGACCGGGTCGCGCCGCGTTCATCGCTTGGCACCGGTCCTCACAGGACCCGCGGGCCATGGCCACGGCGTCATGACGGCGGTTTCCGTGCCTAACGACGAACCGCTGATCCGGGTGGTCGATCTGTGGAAACAGTTTCCGACCGCCCGATCGCTGGTGGACGTGCTGCGCCGCCCTATGGGCGGCCCGCCGTCGCCCGCCATTGCGCACGTTTCGCTCGAAGTGTTCGCCGGTGAGTTCGTCGGACTACTCGGGCCCAACGGGGCAGGGAAGACGACGCTTCTCAAGATCCTCGCGACGCTCATCACGCCGGACCGGGGTTCTGCCACGGTTGCCGGATACGATGTCGTGGACGAAGCACCCAGCGTTCGCAAGATGATTGCATCGGTGTTGGCCAACGAACGTAGTCTCTACTGGCGCCTATCCGCTCGGGAGAATCTCGAGCTGTTCGCGGCGCTCCTGCCGCTACCCGCACCCGACACGGATACGCGGGTCGCGGATGCACTCGACGTCGTAGGTCTGGCCGACGCCGGTCGCAAAATGGTCGGCCAATTCTCAGCCGGCATGATGCAGCGGCTGCTCGTCGCGCGCGCGTTGCTCGGTCACCCACGTGTGTTGCTGCTCGATGAGCCGACGCGCAGCCTCGACCCGACGGCGGCGCACGCCTTTCGTTCGTTTCTTCGCGAGGAGCTCGCCGGCCGGCGCGGCTGTGCTGTGCTCGTGGCGACGCACCGGAGCGAGGAAGCCTTCGAGCTATGCGACCGCGTCGTCGTGATGAATCGTGGCCGAGTGGCGGCGACTGGGAGCACCCCGGCGCTGGCAGCGTCGCTGCTCGGTTCTCGCTACTCCGCGTGGACGCTCGAGCCGAATCACTCCGCGTTGGAAGAGCTGGTCGCGGCCGGCAAAGCGCGGCGTGTCGCCGTCCGCTCGGACGGCGGAAAGTGGTGGCGTGTGGATGTCGAAGTCGACGGCGGCGATGACGCCGCTCGTGCGATGCTCGCCACGCTCATCGCGGCCGGGATGCCCATCGCGAGATTCGAGCGTGTCGTTGCGCCACTCGCCGAGATCATCGAGCGAGCGATTGGCAGGAGTGGGCGTCGATGAGCGCCCGCGCCGCGCTGGCGTTGACGCGTGCCTCGTGGCGTACCGCCAAGAGTTACCGCGTCTCCTTCGTGCTTTCGTTCGCCTCGCTGCTGGTAACGATCGTTCCGGTCTACTTCTTGGCGAACGCGCTCCAGCCGTTCATGGCAGACGTGATCGCGAAAGAAGGGCGAGAGTATCTCGGCTTCGTGCTCCTCGGAACGGCGCTACTGACGTTCGTCGCGCCCGCGCTGTTGTCGTTCGCATCGGCGGTGAGCGGAGGACTGTCGAGCGGGTTCTTCGAAGCGCTGCTGGTGACCCCGACGTCGTTGCCGGCGCTGCTCGCCGGCCAGACCGGGTACGCGTTCGCCTGGGCGACGGCGCGCGTGGTGCTGCTGATGTTCGCCGGTGTGTTGTTGGGCGTGGACGTTCACTGGCTGCGGCTGCCCGAGGCGTTGATCATCCTGGTCGCGGTCCTCGTCGCGAATGTCGGAGTCGGCTTGGTCGCCGCCGCACTGGTCGTGTCGTTCCGCACCAATGCCGCGATTCCGCAGGGAATGCTGGTGCTGTCGACGTTGTTGGGGGGCGTGTACTTCCCGACGTCCGTGTTGCCGGCGGCCGTCGCGCCGCTGGCGGAGTGGCTGCCGCTCACGCCGGGGTTACGCGCGCTACGGCAGACTCTGCTACTCGGGTATCCGCTGAGCTCGGTCAGCAGTGACCTTGTGCAGCTTATCGCGCTGACGGCGGCGTACGCTGTCATCGGGGGAGTCGCGCTGCGCTGGGCGTTTCGTTATGCGCGACGAGCGGGATCGCTATCGCAGTACTAGATGCGGTGTCGATGCGGCAGTGGCGATCCCCTGTACGCGGCTGAGATACGCCGTGCTGTGGCATTGACTTCCCCCTTAGCGGGACTACATTTACCCGGCTCCAGCACTGTTTCTTCGGGCGGAATGTCTCGCGCGAAGTGAGTGTCGGAAGCACGAAGGTCGGCGAGCTGCGCGCCGACGAGGTTGTCGAGCCGACGGCATTCGCACCGAGTGCGACGCTGTTCCTGGATCACCGACGCAGAACAATTTGACGTCAGTCAGTCCCGAGCGAAGGCCTTCGCAGTAGCGAAGTCGTTGCGACGGATCTCTCGACCAGAGAGCGACTGGCGCGCCTTGGGTCCCCACCCGTGCTTCAGTGCGGGTACACCCGGCGGTGGCGGATGGATACCGGTCCCTGTTTAAGGGACGCCTGGTCCACCCGCGTTTTTGTTGATTGAAGACCCGCTCGCTGCGCAAGCGCGAGTTTCTGATAGAAGAAGCGACGACGAACAGTCTGCAGATATGCCACGGACCACACCGCTCCAGCAGTACCGCAACATCGGCATCATGGCGCACATCGATGCCGGCAAGACAACGACGACCGAGCGCATTCTCTATTACACGGGGAAGAGCCACAAAATCGGCGAAGTGCATGATGGCGCAGCCACCATGGACTGGATGGAGCAGGAGCAGGAGCGCGGCATCACGATCACGTCTGCCGCGACGACGTGCTTCTGGCGCCGCCATGGTGAGAACCACGCGACGGGCAACGCGACGGGGCCGGAGTATCGCATCAACATCATCGATACGCCTGGGCACGTCGATTTCACCGTCGAAGTCGAGCGCTCGCTTCGCGTGCTCGACGGGGCTGTCACGCTCCTCGATTCCGTTGCCGGTGTCGAGCCACAGACGGAAACGGTGTGGCGTCAGGCGGATCGCTACGGCGTTCCGCGACTCATCTTCTCGAACAAGATGGATCGGGTAGGCGCGGATTTCGATCGCTGCCTCCGGATGATTCGCGACCGCCTAACGAAGAACGCGCACCCCATTCAATTGCCGGTCGGATCGGGTGAGCTGTTCACCGGGCACATCGACGTCATCGCGCGCAAGCAGTACATCTTCGACGAAGACACGCTCGGCAAGACCTTCACCGTCACGGAAGTGCCCGATGACATGAAGGACGAGGTCGAGATGGTTCGCCACGAGCTCATCGAGGCGGCCGTGACGCATGACGAGGTGTTGATCGACAAGTACCTCAACGGCGAGCCGTTGACGGACGATGAGATCCGGCAGGCCATTCGCACCGCGACGGTCGGCGGCTTCATCACGCCGGTGCTCTGCGGCGCCTCGTTCAAGAACAAGGGTGTGCAGGCGTTGCTCGACGCCGTCATCGACTTCCTGCCAGCACCGGTGGACGTCAAGGCGATCAAGGGTCACCTGCCGCATCACGACGAGACGTTCGACGAGCGGCCGGCGTCGGATGACGCCCCGTTCTCTGCGCTCGCGTTCAAGATCGCGACCGATCCGTTCGTCGGAAAGCTGACGTTCTTCCGCGTCTACTCGGGCGTGCTCGAGTCGGGGTCCTACGTGTACAATTCCACGAAGGATCGTCGCGAGCGCGTCGGGCGTCTGTTGCAGATGCACGCGAACAAGCGCGAGGAGATCGAGGAAGTGCGCGCCGGCGACATCGCGGCCGCGATCGGACTCAGAGACACTCGCACCGGCGACACGCTGTGCGATGACGAGAAGCCGATCATCCTCGAGGCGATGAAGTTCCCGGCGCCGGTCATCGACGTCGCGATCGAGCCGAAGACGAAGGCGGACCAGGACAAGCTCGGCATCGCACTGGCGAAGCTGGCAGAGGAAGACCCGACGTTCCGCGTCCACACGGATGCCGAGACGTCGCAGACGATCATCTCGGGAATGGGCGAGCTGCACCTCGAGATCATCGTCGATCGTATGATGCGCGAGTTCAAGGTCGACGCGAACGTGGGACGGCCGCAGGTCGCCTACCGCGAAACGATCAAGAAGCGCGTCGACAAGGTCGAAGGGAAGTTCATCCGTCAGTCGGGTGGTAAGGGACAGTACGGACACGTGGTCATCAACATGTACCCGGCCGAGCCGGGTCAGGGCTTCGTGTTCGAGGACAAGATTGTCGGCGGCGTGATCCCGCGAGAGTACATCGCTCCAGTGGAGCAGGGGATCAAGGAAGCGCTGGAGAACGGCGTGCTGGCCGGCTATCCGATGGTCGAC
>Ga0207691_10007721_pt1 | contig 10353 bp, 12 predicted proteins | sample KBSM13metaG_FD_184327 | JGI IMG/M metagenome (GOLD analysis project Ga0207691, IMG submission 184327) | Miscanthus rhizosphere microbial communities from Kellogg Biological Station, Michigan, USA - KBS M1-3 metaG (SPAdes) (version 2) | ecosystem: Host-associated > Plants > Roots > Rhizosphere >... | reverse complement strand
GTGGCGCGACGTGCCACTGGTCGCCGTGCACGCGGAGCGTGACGTGCCGCTCGACCCCATGACGTGGGCGTCGCTGGACTGGGATGCGGTCGAGCAGCAGGCGCAGGCCGAACTTGCCGAGCGCCTGGCGGGTTGGCGGGACAAGTACCCGGATGTCGACGTTCAGCGGCTCGTCGTGCAGGACCGGCCGGCCAAGGTGCTGGTCGAGCAGTCCGCCGCGGCTCAGTTGCTCGTCGTCGGCTCGCGTGGTCGCGGCGGTCTGGCCGGGCTCCTCCTGGGATCGGTCAGCCACGCCGTGCTGCACCGCGCCGATTGCCCGGTGGCGGAGCTTGCCACCGCCGGCCTCGATACCATTGCCGTGCGCGTGCCCAGCCACCCGGTCGCGCGCGCCATCCTGGCCGCGGTCGGTCGCCCGCTGGTGGCGCCGTCGGCGAACCGGTCCGGGCACGTGTCGCCCACGACCGCGCAACACGTGCTTGCCGACCTGCGCGGACGCATCGAGCTGATCGTCGATGGCGGGCAGACGCCGATGGGGCTCGAATCGACCATCGTCGCCTGCCTCGACGCAGCCATGCTGCTGCGGCCGGGCGCGCTGCCGCGCACGCAGCTCGAGCGCGTGGTCCCCCTCAGCGAGCCGACGCCCGCAGCCGGGTCAACAGCCCACAACGACCAGGCGCCGGTGGCGCCCGGACAACTCGCCTCCCACTATGCGCCGCGCGCGCGGCTGCGGCTGAACGCTCAAAACATACAAGCGGGCGAGGCGCTGCTGGCCTTCGGTCCGCTGGCGGCCGAAGATGCCGACCGTGCCGCCCTGGTGCTCAACCTGTCGGCGCGCGGCGATCTCATCGAAGCTGCCGCCAACCTGTTCTCCCATCTACGCGCGCTCGATGCCGCAGGGGCGGCTACCATCGCGGTGATGTCGGTGCCGCACGCGGGCCTCGGCGAGGCGATCAATGACCGCCTCGCCCGCGCCGCCGCCCCGCGCGCATGACGTAGTAAATCCATTGTTCGACGCGCTATAGTCAGGCGCGTCCACTGAGCGAGCTCGCGTGATGAACATCGTCCAAGCACCCGCCAAATTCCTGTCGGCCGATCTCCTGGCCCGTTTCATCGCGATCGTCGGCGACAAGCACGCCATCACCGATCCGCAGGCGCAGGCACCATACCTGCTCGAGATGCGTGACATGTTCCACGGCCACACACCGGTGGTGTTGCGGCCGGGCTCGGTCGCGGAGGTGGCCGACATCCTCAAGCTCGCCAACGAAACGTCGACCCCGGTCGTCCCGCAGGGCGGCAATACCGGTCTCGTGGGCGGGCAGATCGCCCAGCACGGCGAGATCGTGCTCTCGCTCAACCGCCTCGATCGCATTCGCGAGGTCGATCCCGTTTCCAACACCATGACCTGCGAGGCCGGCGTGACGCTGCAACGCGCACGCGAGGCGGCGGAGCAGGTGGATCGGCTCTATCCGCAACTGCTGCCCTCGGAAGGGACCTGCACCATCGGCGGCAATCTCTCGACCAATGCCGGCGGCACCGCCGCGCTCGCCCATGGCATCGCGCGCTCGCATGCGCTCGGGATCGAAGTCGTGCTTGCGGACGGACGCGTGCTGCACAACCTCAACAAGCTCAAGAAGGACAATACCGGCTACGATCTCAAGAACCTGTTCATCGGCGCCGAAGGAACGCTCGGCGTGATCACCGCCGCAGTTTTGCGACTGGTGCCGCGGCCGCGCGCGGTCGAGACGGCCTTCGTCGGCGTGCCCTCGCCGGAGGCGGCCCTCGACCTGCTCGGGCTTGCGACCGAGCGCACCGCGGGCGGCGTCACCAGCTTCGAGATGATGCTGCGGCTCGGGATCGAGTTGGTGCTCCGCCACGGCGCGGGTTGTCGCGATCCGCTTCCGGAGAAGCACCCCTGGTACGTGCTGATCGAACTTTCGTCCCAGGCCCGCTCCGGTTTACGCGCGGTAATGGAGGAGATCCTGGCCGAGGGCCTGGAGCGCGGCCTCATCGAGGACGCCACCATCGCCGACAGTCTCGAGCAGGGCAAAATGTTCTGGCGCATCCGCGAATTGTTCGGCGAGGTGCAACGGCATGAAGGCGGCTCGATCAAGCACGACATCTCGGTACCGGTCGCGGCGGTGCCGGCCTTCATCAACGAGGCCAGCGCCGCCGTCATCAAGCTGATTCCCGGCAGCCGTCCATTGCCGTTCGGACATCTCGGCGACGGCAATATCCATTACAACGTCGCGCAACCCGTCGGCGCGGACAAGGCCGATTTCCTCAACCGCTGGGACGAGGTCAACGCCGTGGTGTTCGAGGTGGTGGCGAAGCACGGCGGCTCGATCTCCGCCGAGCACGGCATCGGCGTGATCAAGCGCGACCTGTTGCCGAAGGTGAAGGATCCGGTGGCATTCGAGCTGATGCGCACGCTCAAGCGCACGCTCGACCCCAAGGGCATTCTCAATCCCGGCAAGGTCTTGTAGCTCGGCGTCGGTCAGGTTGCGCGCCGCCAACAGGCTCGCATTCAAAACAGCGACGACTGCCGCTCGTCTTTCTTTGGCTTCTTCTCACGCCTCGTCGGCGCGCGGGCGTCTCCTTCGCCGGCGGACGGCACCCCCTGCTGCGACGAAACCGGCGCGATCAAGGTCGGCTCATCGTTCGCCGCGCGATTGACCGCGGACGAAACCTCGTAGGCGTCCAGCAGTCCTTCGGCGGCGGGAGCCAGCAGCGAGGTCGCGGCCGGAGCGTCGACGTTACGGCAATCCAGCCAGAAATCGAACGCGCCGGGCGGCACGACCACCGGCATGCGATCGTGCAGGACCGCGAGGTCCCGGCTCGCGTTGGTCGTGATGATGGCGGCGGTCTCCAGTTCCTCGCCGTTCGGCCCGATCCAGGTCTCCCACAATCCGGCGAAGGCGATCGGCTCTCCATCCCTCGGCCGCACGCAGAAGGGGCGCTTGCGTCCGCCCTCGTCCTTCCACTCGTAGAAGCCGTCGGCGGGCACCAGGCAGCGGCGCCGCCGCATGGGATAGCGGAAGGCTGGCTTGTCGTTCACCGATTCGGCCCGCGCGTTGATCAGCAACGTGAACTTTCGCGGATCCTTGACCCAGGGCGGGATCAGGCCCCACCGCACCAGCGCGAATTGGCGGCGACCTTCCACGATGCGAACGACCGGGATCGGCTGCGTCGGCGCCACGTTGTAGCGCGGCGGGAAGTTCGGCTGCTCGAGATAGCCGAACAGCCGCCGGAACGCTTCCGGCGAGGATGTGATCAGGTAGCGTCCGCACATGCGGGACTTGTCTCGCTTCCGGGGCTGCACTAACCATACCGCACGGTTTCGGGGCCGGCGGCATCGCTCGAATAGTGCTCCCAGATAATACGATCGGAGCGTCACCGCCATGTCGGACGCAAGATCCTATCCCGCGCGCCCCTATCTCGCCGCCAGCGCTGCAATCGTGCGCGACGGCAAGATCCTGGTGGTGCGGCGCGCGCGCCCGCCGGCGCATGGTCTCTTCACCTTGCCCGGCGGCGTGGTCGAGGTCGGCGAGACGCTCGCGCAAGCCGTCGTGCGCGAGGTGAGCGAGGAGACCGGCATGACGATCGAGCCGGTTGCGCTCGCCGGCTTTCGTGAGACCATCGTGCACGATGCGCAAACCCGGGTGGAGCGGCACTTTGTCATCCTGTGCTTTGCCGCGCGCTGGCGGGGGGGCGAACCGGTGCTGAACGAGGAACTCAGTGAGGCACGCTGGATCGACCCCGCCGAACTCGCCAATTTGTCGACGACACCCGGTCTTGCCGAGATCGTGGCGGCGGCGTTCGACCGCCTCGCGGAGGTCGGGGATGCCCAGACCGCCTGTTAGTGCCTGATCCGGAATGGTTTCTGCCTTGCCTCCGGGACACCGAGGCCGCCTTTTTTCCGTCGCGTTGGGCCCCAACAATGGCCCAACACCACGATCGCACGGGCTGCATGTCGCCACAGATATCTCACGCATGTCACCACGCCTCCTGAGAGCGGCCGCCATGGCGGTTTCGATCGCGCTCGCGACGGCCGTCGCGCCCGCGCGCGCCGAAGTCGCGGCCGCGCCGTTCGACGGCAACCTGCAACGGCTGGCCGAGATCCTCGGGGCGCTGCATTACCTGCGCAACATTTGCGGCGCCAACGAAGGCCTGAAGTGGCGCAACGAAATGCAATCCCTGGTCGACGCCGAGACCCCCGGCGGGGACCGGCGCGCCAAGATGATCGCGAGCTTCAATCGCGGCTATCGCGGCTATCAGCAGACCTACAGGAACTGCACGCCGGCCGCGGACGTGGTCATTCGCCGTTACCTGGAGGAAGGTTCCAAGATCGCGCGCGAGATGACCGCGCGTTACGCAAACTGACGCGAGATCTCAGAATCCACTAGGGCGCTGCGCGCGCCCCCGGGGCGGAATGGTCCCGGTCGCGTCCTGCGCCGGTGGCGTAAACGTCATCGTCTTCACCCGCAGCGGATAGTTCGACGGCGGCTCCCGGTCCCCGACGTCCGTGGAGTCGGCTTCCGACCCGCGATCCATGCCGCCTTCCGCCGGTGGGCGGCGATAGACGGTGGTTTCCCCGGAGCTGGAGTGGGCCGCGGTCTCGTTGCCAGCGCCTTGCGGCGATGGCGCCGGCTTCCAACTCTCGTGCCACAGCGCCGTTGCCACCAAGACGCCCGCCAAGCCGCCCGCCAAGCCGCTTGCAAGCAGCTTCAGCCCGAAGAAAAAGGCGGAGCCGAGCCACGACATTGAGCGGCGCGCCGGTCGGTACAGCGGCAGTGCGAGCTGATAGCCCGGCGGGGCGCGCCGATAGGCGCGCATCGACGGCCGCTGCGGAGGCCGTGCAGGCCGTTGCAGCGCGGCGGCTCCCGCATTCACCGCAAGGGCTCGAGCTGCCACCATAAGAGAAACGCCCCCTGCCCCATCGCCATGATGGGGCGAAACTCCTGCCGCCTGGACCTCTGCGTGCGGCCCATCTCGCGGGGCCACAGCGCGAATTCCTCCACAAAGGTCAGTCGAAGGCGAGAATGATCCCCGATCGATTAATCTTTAGTGTATTGATAAATAAGGACAAATCTTGACCGGCCGGCGATTGCCCGGGTGCCTGGACACCATCCTGGTCCCAAAAGTCCTCGCGTTACGGCGGTTCCAACGGCTGCCGCGGGCAGCGCGGCGCAAACCCTGGCAAGCGGTGAAAACGGCGCGCGGTTCCTCGCGCGCATCGGTCGCGGACATCGGGCCGTGCTTGCATCTGCGAACCGCTTTGCGCGCGAGCGCGGCAACGCATCCGTCATCGCGGCGCCCATTAACCGTTCCTAAAGGTGCGCTCTAGGCGCGCCGACGCTGCATGCTAACGTGCCGTCATCGCAATGGCCGCGGCGACACGGCCGAAAATCGACCTGGGCCATGACGACACAAGCGACCGAGGCTGCGGGGCACGCTCCGGATCATGAACAGAAGCGAGCGGCGCTGGGCTATCTGAACGAAGCCTGGCTCGAGGCTCGCATCGACGGTATCGACGGGGACTGCCTGGCGCAGGCGTGCCTGTTCGCCGCCTTTGCCGAATTCGTGTCGACCTATGGCGAGGAGGCAGCGGCGCATTTCGCCGAGGGCCTGGCCGTGCGCATCCGCAACGGCGAATTCTCCCTGGCCACCGCCAAACAGTAGCGAGCGATCGCCCTGCTTCATGTCGCGATCGGATTGATCGAGCCGTGGGCCGCAAACCCGGCACCAATCCGTCGCCATATGATCGGTACCTGAGGCCGCGAACACTCGCCTTCGGTTTGCCCGATCTGGTAGACTGCCGGCATCCGGACCCGGCTGCCGATCCATGTCACTGCGCATTGGCTTTGTCCTGTTCGTGCTGACGCTTGCTGCAAGCGCTGTCATGCTTGCGCCCAGCGGCGCTCGCAGCGAGCCGCTCAAGTCGCCACCGACCGCACCGCCGTTGCTTGTGCAGCAAGCACCCGCCGCGGACGACAAGCGCACCGGCCACGTGATCTCCCTGGCGCCGTCCTCTCCCGTTGCTGAGATCATCACCGACCTGTCGCGCCTGCCGCCACCGGTCGCCCGCACGCGCGAACGCATTCTGGCGGCGGCACGCAGCGGGGAGCTGCAACAGCTCGCCGATCTGATGAACGAGACGACGCCGATCTTCTCGTTCACCGATGACAAAGACCCGGTCGCGTTCTGGAAGGCGGTGTATCCCGACTCCGACGGCGTCGAGGCGCTGTCGATCCTGATCACGATCCTCGAGACCGGCTTCGTGCAGGTCGATGCAGGCACGCCGCACGAAATGTACGTCTGGCCGTATTTCGTGCGCATGTCGCTGCCGGCGCTGACGCCGGCGCAGAAGGTCGAGCTGTTCCGGATCGTCACCGGCGCCGACTACAAGGACATGCTGGCGTTCGGCGTCTATGCGTTCTACCGCCTTGGAATCGGGCCGGACGGCACCTGGCAGTTCTTCGTCGCCGGCGACTGACGCGACGGGGCGTGCCCCTTCCCGATCGATGTCTACGCCCCCGCCTGTCCCGGCGCTGCCGCGCATGCCTTCGCCGTCGTGATTGACGACGGTGTCGCCGGCGAGGATTGGTCGGAGCTTTGGGTCATTTCCAATCCGCCGCCCTTGTGACCGGCGCGCCAGCGCCTTACGTTTGGTTGCAACACCTGACACATACCGATCAAGCATCCATCATGAAAGCAGCGCTGCTTCCCGACCGCGGCGCCGTCAAGGTTGCCGGCGACGACGCGCGCAAATTCCTCAACGGGCTGATCACCAGCGACATCGCCAAGATGACGCCGGCGCGGCCCGGCTTTGCCGCGCTGCTGACGCCGCAGGGCAAGATTATCGTCGATTTCATCCTGGCCGAAGCGCCGACCGCCGACCGCGGCGGCTTCTTCCTCGACTGCCCGCGCGCGCTCGCACCGGCGCTGGTGCAGCGGCTCAATTTCTACAAGCTGCGTGCCAAGGTCGTGATCGAGGACCTGTCCGAAACCCTCGGCGTGCTCGCGATCTGGGGCGGCCACGCGGCCACCGAATATGGCCTGTGCTATCCGGACCCGCGCCTGCCGGCGCTGGGGCTGCGCTGCATGCTGCCGCCGCATCTCGCCGGCAAGGCCGCGGCCGACCTCGGCGCGGAATTCGTCGATGCCTCGGTCTACGAGGCGCACCGCATCGCGCTCGGCGTGCCGCGCGGCGGCCTCGACTTCATCTATGGCGATGCGTTCCCGCACGAGACCGACATGGACCAGCTCGGCGGCGTCGACTTCGACAAGGGCTGCTTCGTCGGCCAGGAGGTGGTCTCGCGCATCGAGCACCGCGGCACGGCGCGCACGCGCGTGGTGCCCGTGAGCTTCGATGGCTTTGCTCCCGAGGCCGGCACGCCGGTGAGCGCCGGCGACAAGGCCGTCGGTACACTCGGCTCGTCGGCGCAAGGCCACGGCCTTGCGATGCTGCGCCTTGACCGCGCCGCCGATGCGCTCGCGTCCGGCCAGACGCTCACCGCCGGCGGCATCGAGATGCGGCTGGTCAAACCGGCTTGGGCGCAATTCGCATGGCCCGGCGAGACGAAGGCTGCGCAATGACTCCTCCCCTGCTCCATCCTGACGGTCTCAAGCGCTGCCCGTGGCCGAAGCAGGACCCGCTCTACGTCGCCTATCACGACGAGGAATGGGGCGTGCCGGAATACGACGACCGCGCGCTCTACGAAAAGCTCATTCTCGACGGCTTCCAGGCCGGGCTTTCCTGGATCACCATCCTGCGCAAGCGCGACAACTTCCGCCGCGCCTTCGACGGCTTCGCGCCGGAGAAGATCGCGCGCTACACGCCGAAGAAAGTCGAGCGGCTGATGCAGGACGCCGGCATCGTGCGCAACCGCATGAAGATCGAAGGCACGGTGCGCTCGGCCCGCGCCTATCTCGACATCATGGAGAAGGGCCCGGGCTTCTCGCGGCTACTCTGGGACTTCATGGGCGGCAAGCCGAAGGTCAATCGTTTTCGCTCCACGTCGCAGGTGCCGGCGGAGACCGAGCTGTCGCGCAAAATCTCCAAGGAGCTCGCGGGGCGCGGCTTCAAGTTCGTCGGACCGACCATCGTCTACGCCTTCATGCAGGCCACCGGCATGGTCAACGACCACGTGGTGACCTGCCACAGGCACGCGACGTTGGCCAAGCTCGCAGGCCGTTGATGCCCGCGCAGCCGAAATCGGCCGTGCGCTCCGAGCCGTTCCGCGCATGGCAGCGCATGCTGTCGGGGCGAAGGCTCGACCTGCTCGATCCCTCGCCGCTCGACGTCGAGATCGAGGACATCGCCCATGGTCTCGCGCGCGTGGCGCGCTGGAACGGCCAGACCGAGGGCGCGCACATCTTCTCCGTCGCCCAGCATTCGCTGCTGGTCGAGATCATCGCGCGCCAACGCGCGCGCCTCGATCGTCCCAGCCGGCTCGGCGTGCTGCTGCACGACGCGCCGGAATACGTGATCGGCGACATGATCTCGCCGTTCAAGGCGGTGATCGGCGACGCCTACAAGGCGGTCGAGGCGCGGCTCCTCGCCGCCATCCATCTGCGCTTCGGCCTGCCGGCGGTGCTGCCGGCGGAACTGATCGCGCTGACCAAGGCCTCGGACCGTTCCGCCGCCTATCTCGAGGCGACGCGCTTCGCCGGATTCTCCGCCGCCGAGGCGCGCCGGTTCTTCGGCTCGCCGCCCAAGTTCTCCGCCGCGATCGAGCGCGACTACCTCACGCCCTGGCCGGCGGAGATCGCCGAACGGCGCTATCTCGAACGCTTCGCCAAGCTCGCCGGCGGCTGATACCGACACCGGTGGCCGGCAGTGCGCCACGGAGCGGGTGTTGCGTGCGTTCCCAGCGAGCTCACAGCGTTTTGGCAGAAATGCAACATGGGTTCGTTTCCCCAAAATCAAACCGAGATGCAACCGACGCTTTCGCGTCAAGATTCGTCGCCATATAAGGGGGCAAATAGCCGCCTCGGGATTCGATGCGGGTTCGGGACGATTCCATGATCCACGTCTGCTCGCTGGCGCGCCTCTACGATACGGTGGAAGAAACCGGCGCGCTTCACATCGTCACCCTGCTCAAGGACACCGACCGGGTCGCCCGCCCCAAGACCATCCTGGAGGCCAACCATCTCGTCCTGGGCATGGACGACATCTGCGTCGCCATGGACGGCTACGTCATTCCCTGCGACGACCATGTCACCCGGCTGATCGAGTTCGTGCGCGGCTGGGACCGCGCCAAGCCGATGGTGGTCCATTGCTACGCCGGCATCAGCCGCTCCACCGCCGGCGCCTATGTGGCGGCGTGCGCGCTCAATCCCCGCCGCGATGAAATGGCGATCGCGCGCGAGCTTCGCCGCGCCTCGCCGACGGCGACCCCCAATGCCCGCATCGTGTCGCTCGCCGATCGCGTGCTCGGCCGCGACGGCCGCATGGTGGCCGCGATCGATTCGATCGGCCGCGGCGAGATGGCCTACGAGGGCACGCCGTTCCGGCTCGACCTGGAGTAGAGGCGGCCCGCCCGCTGCGCGTTGCCATTGTTAATATCAATAAAATAACAATGGCATTGGGAATAAATTCATCGCGCCGCCCATGCGACGTTTGCCCGTGTTATGATTCGCTGCGTCAAAAAAATCCCGGAGCGGTGTCCCGTCCGGGTGTCATACGCAACTTTGGATGATGCGTGATTCATACACCGATTACGTTACGTAGTCAAGCAAAATCACTCAATGTATGCGGATTCCGCCGATTTGCACCCCCTCCAAGCATGGGTGCGGACAGTGCGTCCAAGACGCGCCAAGCTGTCGGGGGCGGCAGCGATTTCGGCATTGCGTCGTCCTACAATGACCCGCAACAGAAACGTGGAGGATACGACATGCGAAGCTTCGCCCCCTCGCTCCTTTCGGCCCTGACTCTGAGCGTGACGATGAGTGCGGCGGCGCCCGTCATGGCGCAGCAGGCGGCCCCGGCCACGACGGTCACCTCGCTGCTCAAGCAGGTGCTCGCGAATGCGAAGGAACGCGGCCACCTCGTCGACGAGGGCGTCTTCCGCGTCAAGGCGCCGCGCCACGAGGCCGCATGGCTGGTCACGCTGTTCTCGTCGGCCACGTGCGAGATGCGGATGCTCACGCGATCGAACGGCTCGGTGATGCCCGGTAGCCAGGCGTAGCGCGGCGTGTCGCCCGAGCGCAGCGTGATGACTTGGGCGATGTGCCCCTGCGGCTTGGGGGTGCCATCCACGCGCAGCACGTCCACCTCGAAGTTGATCTTCTGGGTGCCGTACTCGGGCGGTAGGTTCTCGCGATGAAAGAGCACACGACAGGTGTCGCGCA
>Ga0207691_10007717_pt1 | contig 10355 bp, 8 predicted proteins | sample KBSM13metaG_FD_184327 | JGI IMG/M metagenome (GOLD analysis project Ga0207691, IMG submission 184327) | Miscanthus rhizosphere microbial communities from Kellogg Biological Station, Michigan, USA - KBS M1-3 metaG (SPAdes) (version 2) | ecosystem: Host-associated > Plants > Roots > Rhizosphere >... | reverse complement strand
GGCGGCGAAGCCCGACGGCAGCGAGTGGTGGGCGGTCGCGGCACTTGAACCCGAGCGGTTCCTGGGCCTGCGTATGTCGGTCGATCTCCGGGGGCGCCCATTCGACCCGGCACGAACCCGGCCGCGCTATTACACCGACTCGCTCTGGGGATTCGAGCTGCGGGAGTCCGCGGGTGAGCGCACCCGGCTGGTAGTCAGCGGGTACTGGTCGCTGCGGCCGCGATGGCTGCAACCGATCCTGAGCATCGCCGTGCTGGAGCCCTCGCACTGGGTCATGCAGACCCGTCAGTTCTCGAATCTTGTGCGCCTCGCCAGCCGCTGAGAGGTCCCAGCGGCCCGGAGCGGGCCATGGGGCCCCGCCCGCCCCAGGGGCCCTCCCCCGCGGGGTGCCAGCCAGCGAGGGAACAGTTAAGGACGGCACAGTTAAGGCCAATGTCCGGTACGAACATTGGCCTTAACTGTCCCCTCGCTGGGGGTGTCCCGGAATTTGGGCTAGAACCAGATCTTGATCTCGCGCTCGGCGGATTCCGCCGAATCCGAGCCGTGGACCAGGTTCTGCTGGACCTTCAGGCCCCAGTCGCGGCCGAAGTCGCCGCGGATGGTGCCGGGCGCCGCCGTCGTCGGGTCCGTGGTGCCGGCGAGGGTGCGGAAGCCCTCGATCACGCGGTGGCCCTCGAAGATCGCGGCGACCACGGGGCCGCTGAGCATGAACTCAACCAGCGGCTCGTAGAACGGCTTGCCGACGTGCTCCTCGTAGTGCTGCTCCAGCAGTTCGCGGCTCGCGTCGACTTTCTTGAGCTCGGCCAGGGTGTAGCCCTTGGCTTCGATCCGGCTCAGGATGGCGCCGGACAGGTTGCGGGCGACTCCGTCGGGCTTGATCAGGACGAGGGTGCGCTCAATGCTCACAGCTGCTCCAATGTGTTGGGGTGGGATTTAGGTCAAGTCTACGGGGTTCGGGCCAGGTGCCCGGGCACAGGTTCAGGCGCTGTTTCAGGCGCTGTTTCCCGGCGCGGGGCCCTGGGGGTGGGCGGCGTCCCAGTCGGCCTGCTCGCGCTCCCGCTGGGCAGCTTCCCGGTCAATCCGGATGCCGGTCCGGATCCCGTACCACCACGCCACGGCGAAGAGCGCGCCGACGAGGTACATGGCCGGTTCCACGATGCCGCCCAGGATCAGCACGAGCTGCAGGACCCAGCCCAGAGCCACTCCCCACGGCTTCGAGAGGACAGCGCAGGTGAAGACGAAGACCAGGCACAGGCCGATCCCGACCGAGAAGACCAGGGCCGCAGGGTATTCGTTCCGGTGCAGTCCAAAGACGGCCAGTGTCCCGAAGAGCACCACGAATGCTTCCAGCAGCAGGACCGTGGAGGCAAACATGACCTTCGTGGAACGTCGTTTCTTGGGCATGCCCGGGCGCCATTCGCGTTGGGCTTTGGTGAGTTTCGCCATCGCTTACGCGTCCGCCTTTCCGAGCAGGATCCGGGCGTCCGCGACGAGCGTGATGGAACCGGTCACGAGGACCCCGCCGGCGGGCTCGTCGTCGGCTTCGGCCCGTTCCACGGCCCATTCGAGGGCGTCATCGAGCTTCCCGGCGACGTGGATGTTCTCCTCGCCGAAGCCCAGGTCAACCGCGATTTCGGCCAGGTCCTCGGCCGGGACGGCCCGGGGCGAGTTGGACTGGGTGAAGCAGTATTCGGTGGCGAGGCCGCCGAGGGATTCCTTGAGCTGGCGCAGGATCTCCTCGGCGTCCTTTTCCCGCAGGACTCCCACCACCACCACGAGCTTGGTGAAGTTGAAGGCCTCGTGGATGGCCTCGGCGGATACCCGGATGCCCTCCGGGTTGTGGGCGGCGTCCACGATGATGGTCGGCGCGGTGCGGACCACCTCAAGCCGTCCCGGGGAGGTAACGGAGGCGAAGGCCTCCTGCAGGATCTCGGCGTCGATCGCCTTTTCCCCGCCAAAGAACGCTTCCAGCGCGGCAATGGCGACGGCGGCGTTCTCGGCCTGGTGCGCGCCGTGCAGCGGCACCAGCAGGTCCTCGTAGCGTCCGGCGATGCCCTGGATGGTGACCATCTGGCCGCCGACCGCGACGGTGCGGGATTCGACGCCGAACTCCACGCCCTCGAAGCGGAACGGCACGTTGACTTCCTTGGCCTTCTCCAGCAGGACCTGGGCCGCGTCGACCGGCTGCGCCGCGCTGATGAGGAAGCTGCCGGGCTTGATGATGCCGGCCTTCTCGTAGGCGATGTCCCCGGTGGTGTCGCCCAGCAGATCGGTGTGGTCCAGGGAGATCGGGGTGACGACGGCCACCTGGCCGTCGCCGACGTTCGTGGCGTCGGTGATGCCGCCCAGGCCCACTTCGATCACGGCGACGTTGACCGGCTGGTCAGCGAAGACCGCGAAGCCCAGGATGGTCAGGCACTCGAAGTAGGTCAGCCGGGGCTCGCCCGCCGCCTCGAGTTCGCCGTCCACGATCTGCAGGTAGGGACGGATCTCGTCCCAGATCCGGACGAACGTCTCATCCGGCACCGGGGCGCCGTCGATGCTGATCCGCTCGGTGACCTTGGACAGGTGCGGGCTCGTGTACCGGCCGGTGCTCAGGCCGTGGGCGCGCAGCCCGGCCTCGATCATCCGGGCCGTGGAGGTCTTGCCGTTGGTGCCGGTGACGTGGATGATCGGGAACGCCTTGTTCGGCTCCCCCAGGATTTCCATGGCCCGGTGCAGCGGGGCGAGCCGCGGCTCCATTTTGTTTTCCGGCGCCCGGCCCAGCAGCTCGGCGTAGACGCTTTCAACGGAGAATTCGTCGGTCATGGTTTAGGCTCCAACTTTCTTGGCAACGCTGACCTGCGGGTCCTTGACGTCGGCCGCCAGGGTTTCCAGCTCGACGGTCAGGGTTTCAGTCTTGACCAGCTCCGCGTTGGCCAGCAGCGCCTCGACGACGTCCTGCTTCGCCGTGACGGACGTGCTGATCCGGTCGCTGACATTGAGTCCGGCGTCCTTGCGGGCCTGCTGGATGGCGCGGACCATGTCACGGGCCATGCCCTCGGCTTCCAGCTCCGGGGTGACCTCGGTGTTGAGCACCACGAACCCGCCGCCGGGCAGGACCGCCGCTGCGCGGGATCCTTCGCCTTCCGCGGCCTCGGCCACGACGGTTTCCAGGGTGTACTCCTGCGGTTCGAGGTCGAGGCCGCCGGCGGTGACCACCCCGGCGTCGCTGACCGACCAGTCGCCGGACTTGGAGCCCTTGATGGCCTGCTGGACGTTCTTGCCCAGGCGCGGGCCGGCGGCCCGGGCATTGACCACGAGCTTCTGCTCGATGCCGAACTCCTCCGGGGAGGCGTTCTCGGCGTCCAGCAGGCGGACCGAGCGCAGGTTCAGTTCATCGGCGACGACGGCGGCGAAGCCGCCCAGCGCGTCCGCGCCCGGTGCCACGACCGTGAGTTCCTGCAGCGGCAGGCGCACGCGCAGGTTCGCGGCCTTGCGCAGCGAGGAGCCGGTGGAGCAGATCTGCTGCACCCGGTCCATCGCCTCGACCAGGCCCGGGTTGGCCGGGAACAGTCCGGCATCCGGCCAGTCGGCCAGGTGGACGGAACGCCCGCCGGTGAGGCCACGCCAGATCTCCTCGGAGATCAGCGGCAGCAGGGAGGCGGCCACGCGGGTGACGGTCTCCAGCGCGGTGTAGAGCGCATCGAAGGCGTCCACACTCTCGTCGAAGAAGCGCTGGCGGCTGCGGCGGACGTACCAGTTCGTGAGCATGTCCAGGTAGCTGCGCAGCTCGTCGCAGGCGCCGGAGATGTCGTAGCTGTCCAGCTGGGCGGTCATGTTCCGGACCAGGTCCCCGGTGTTGGCCATGAGGTACTGGTCCAGGGTGTCGGCGTAGCCGTCGTAGCGGAGCTTCGCGTCGTAGCCCGACGCTTGTCCTGCTGCAGCGTTAGCGGCGTTCGTGTACAGCGTGAAGAAGCTGTACACGTTCCACAGCGGCAGGATGACCTGGCGGACGCCGTCGCGGATCCCCTGCTCGGTGACCACGAGGTTGCCGCCGCGCAGGATCGGGCTGGACATCAGGAACCAGCGCATGGCGTCGGAGCCGTCGCGGTCCAGGACCTCGGAGACGTCCGGGTAGTTGCGCAGGCTCTTGGACATCTTCTGCCCGTCCGAACCCAGCACGATGCCGTGGCTGATGACGTTCCGGAAGGCCGGACGGTCGAACAGCGCGGTGGAAAGGATGTGCAGCATGTAGAACCAGCCGCGGGTCTGGCCGATGTACTCGACGATGAAGTCCGCCGGGTTGTGGGTGTCGAACCATTCCTCATTCTGGAACGGGTAGTGGACCTGGCCGTAGGGCATGGAACCGGAATCGAACCAGACGTCCAGGACGTCCTCGACGCGGCGCATGACGGACTGGCCCTCTTCCGGGGTGCGCGGGTCATCCGGATTCGGGCGGGTGAGCTCGTCGATGAACGGCCGGTGCAGGTCCACCTGGCCGGCCTTGTTCAGCGGCAGGCGGCCGAAGTCGGCCTCGATCTCGGCCAGGGAGCCGTAGACGTCGGTGCGCGGGTAGTCCGGGTCGGTGGACTGCCAGACGGGGATGGGGCTGCCCCAGTAGCGGTTGCGGCTGATGGACCAGTCGCGGGCGTTGGCGAGCCATTTGCCGAACTGGCCGTCCTTGACGTTGCCCGGGATCCAGTTGATGTCCTGGTTGAGCTCGGACATGCGGTCCTTGAACTTGGTGACCTCGACGTACCAGGAGGACACGGCGCGGTAGATCAGCGGGTTGCGGCAGCGCCAGCAGTGCGGGTAGCTGTGCTCGTAGCTGGCCTGGCGGACCAGGCGGCCCTGGGCGCGGAGCACCTGGGTGATGGGCTTGTTGGCCTCGAACACCTGCAGCCCGGCGATTTCGGCGAGGTCGCCGTGGCCGAAGAGCGGCAGGAACTTTGCGCCTTCGTCGACCGAGAGGACCACGGGGATGCCGGCCTCTTCACAGATCTTCTGGTCGTCTTCGCCGTAGGCGGGGGCCTGGTGGACGATGCCGGTGCCGTCGGTGGTGGTGACGTAGTCGGCCACGAGGAAGCGCCAGGCGTTCTCGGTGCCGTACTTTTCGGCGTCGTGGAAATAGTCCCAAAGCGGCTCATAGCTCAAGCCGTTGAGCTCGGCGCCGGTGTGGCGGGAGGTGATGGCGGCCTCCGCGGCGGCGGCGCCCTCGGCCCCGTCGCCGTAGCCGAGGTCCTTGGCGTAGGCGGCCAGGAGGTCCGCGGCGAGCAGGAAGCTGCCGGTGACTGGCGCGTCGGCCGCGGCGGCCTTGATCCCGTGCGGGCCGGCCGGCAGGACCACGTAGCTGATGTCGGGCCCGACGGCGAGCGCCAGGTTGGTGGGCAGCGTCCAGGGCGTGGTGGTCCAGGCAAGTGCCTGCACCCCGGCGAGCTGCCTGGACAGCTCCGAGTCCCCTGCCGTGATGGGGAACGTGACCGTGACGGTCTGGTCCTGGCGGTTCTTGTAGACGTCGTCGTCCATGCGCAGCTCATGGTTGGACAGCGGCGTCTCGTCCTTCCAGCAGTACGGCAGGACGCGGTAGCCGTTGTAGGTCAGGCCCTTTTCGTGCAGCTGCTTGAAGGCCCAGAGCACGGACTCCATGTACTCGACGTTGAGCGTCTTGTAGTCGTTTTCGAAGTCCACCCAGCGCGCCTGGCGGGTGACGTAGCTCTTCCATTCGTCGGCGTACTTCATGACGGAGGCGCGGCAGGCGTCGTTGAACTTGTCGATGCCCATGGCCTCGATCTGGGTCTTGTCCGTCATGCCCAGCTGCTTCATGGCTTCCAGCTCGGCGGGCAGGCCGTGGGTGTCCCAGCCGAAGCGGCGCTCCACGCGGCGGCCGCGCTGGGTCTGGTAGCGGCCCACGAGGTCTTTGGCGTAGCCGGTCAGGAGGTGGCCGTAGTGCGGCAGGCCGTTGGCGAAGGGCGGGCCGTCGTAGAAGACGAACTCGTTGGACCCGTCCTGACCAGCATCCCGCTGGTCGATGCTCGCCTGGAAGGTGCCGTCCTGGTCCCAGTACTTGAGGATGCGCTCTTCGATCTCCGGGAACTTCACGGAGGCGGACACACCGGAGGTGTTGGACGCAGAAGTGTTGGAAGCCGCGTTTGACGCAGAGGTGGTGGAGCCGGCGCCTGCGGCGGAGGCCTTGGGGTAATAAGTCATCTCGACATCCTGGGTTGAGCTGGTGAACACATGCATTCAGGATGCGAGGACGGCCTTGCACTGTCTCTTCGACAACACCGGACCGCGGTACCACCTCACTTACCGCCACCGGTCCGCTCCCCTTCGCGAAGGGTGCTGCACCGGCGTCGGCCGCTCATTACTGCTGTGACGGGCTTACCCGTCCGGTTCTACTGGCCCGCGCACGCACTGTGGCGACTAGGTCTCCACCTCACGCGAGGGTTTTCTTCCGGAAGCTCACCGGTGATGGCCGGGTCAAAGCTGCTACGTCGATGGTACCGGAGAAAATAGTGCGTTTCACTGCCCCGCTGCAGCGACGTTCAGTGCCACTGCGTTTCCCGGTGCGGCAAACTCCGCTGTCAGGGGGCGACGCCGGCGGTCCGACTGCATAGACTCATGCCATGACCGTCCCCCGGCCGCCCCGGGCCTACCCGTGAAGCGCCGCAGCGCCAGCCGCCGGTGGCACGTGTCCTCTGCCCTTTGCGCCGCGCCCGTTGCCGTGGTCTCCGTGTTCCGGGCGGTCCCGGCGCCGTGGCCTGCCCCGGTGGTCCAACTCGTGGCCTTCACACCCTGGTTCGTGCTTCCCGCCGGCGCGGCCTTCCTGCTGGGGCTGCGGGCGCGCCGTCCCTGGCTTGCCCTCCCGGCCGGCGCCCTCCTGGCCTTGCAGCTGCTCTGGCTGTTCCCGCCGGACCAGGTGGCGGACCGGCTTCTGGCCCGGCAGACGGAGCCCTTGCAGGGACAAGAAGAGTCCATCGGACAGGGCACGGGACAGCGGCCGTCGGCCGAACTGAAGGTCATGAGCCTCAACGCCTGGAAAGGCCAGGCGGACGCCGCGGAAGTTGTCCGGCTGGTGCGTGAAAACGGCGTCGGGCTCCTTGCCGTCCAGGAACTCTCCCCGGACCTGGAAAAACGGCTGGACGCGGAGGGGCTGGGCGCGCTGCTTCCGCACCGGATCAGCCGCTCGCGGGACGGCGCGGGCGGCGGCGCCGTGTACTCCTCACGCCCGATCATTCCGGTGGACTCCGTGGACGGTTCCGCCTTCCACATGCCCACGGTGCAACTGGAGCTCGACGCCGGCGGCCGGCAGGCCCCCCTCACCGTGACCAACGTACACACCAAGGCGCCCGTGTGGGGCCGGGCCGGGCAGTGGCGGAGCGAATTGGCCGCCCTGGGCCGCCTTGCCGCCCGTCCCGGCAACATGCTGCTGCTGGGCGACTTCAACGCCACCCTCGACCACGCCGAGTTCCGGCAGATGCTTCAGGGCCAGGACAGGACCCGGCCGGGCGGCCCCCTCGTCGACGCCGGCGCCGCGGCCCTGGCCCGCCTGGTTCCGACCTGGCCCATGGCCGGTCCCCCGTTGCCGGGCGTGGTCATCGACCACATCGTGACCGGCCCGCAGGTGCACAGCAGCGGCTATGCCGTGCTGCCGGTGGCCGGGTCGGACCACGCGGCGCTCCTGGCCACGCTGTCCGTCCCCGCGGCGGACTAGCTGCGCGGCAGTTTCATGCCGGACTCGGCCATCACGTCCCGGAGCCGGTCCGGGTAATCCGTGATCAGCCCGTCCACTCCGGCACCGATGAGCGCCCGCATGGTGGGCTTGTCATCAACGGTCCACGGGATGACCTGCATGCCGGCCGCGTGGGCACGGCGGACCATGTCGGCGGTGACGTAGGGAACATAGCCCGGATCCGTCACGGCGCCGTCCTGCGGAGTGCCGTGCACGGGAGAGATGGCGTCGAAGCCCAGGGAGGAGGCTGCGGCGACGAGGTCACCGCCGAAGTCATCGGCGTCGATGCCGCCCAGCCACGGCGACTTGCCGGGCTGGCCTGCCTGGAGGAAGTCCTTGTTGGTCAGGGCCACGGTGCGGATCTGGGGATCGCGCTGCTGGACCAGGCGCAACGAGCCCCAGTCGAAGCTCTCGATTGAGACGCGGCTCTGCATGTGGGCGGCCTTGATTTCGCGGAGCGCGACGTCGACGAACTGCTCGCGCGGGGCCGTTTCCTGGGGCGCGCCTGCCTCGACCTTGGTTTCGATGTTGAACTTCACCTGGCTGGCGCGGTGGGAGTCCGCCAGGGCGAAGACCTCGGCCAGCGTGGGCATCTTGGCGCCCGGCGAGGCCACCTGGCCCGGGAACTGGGGAAGCGTGAGGCTGCCGCAGTCCAGGCTGCGGACCTGCGCGAACGTCAGGTCCTTGACGTACTTGCCGACGTAGGGGAACTGGGGGTCGTTCGGCGTGACAGGAGCCGTGTCCAGGCACTTCTGGCCGCTGATCTTGCGGTCGTGGGTGATGACCTCATGGCCGTCTTTGGTGATCTGGAGGTCAAGTTCGAGGGTGGAGACGCCGGTCTCGATCCCCTTCGCGAAGGACGCCAGCGTTGACTCGACAGTCAGGCCGATGCCGCCGCGGTGGGCCTGGAGATCGAAGTGGTTGTCCTGGCCGTTGGTGTTCGTGTCGGCCGCGTGGGCCTGGGCAGCGTTTGCCTGGGCGGCGGCGGTGAGGAGCAGGGCTGCGCTGAGTACGGCAGCGCCGAGCTTCGTCGGGGTTCGCATGGGAAAGTTCTCCACTCTGGTGGTGTGCAGTTGCACGGGCCACCTTGCCCCGCCACGGCCAACTCCGGACCAGCGCAGCCTGACCACCGCACCACGCCAGGGTGAACGTCCGGTGTCGCCACCGGACGTCCCGGCCCCTCGCGCCTGGATCTGAGCCCAGACCTGAGCCCTACGGGTTCTTGCGGATCAGCTTGTAGTTGGCCGCCTGCGCCACCGGGCGGATCACGATCTGGTCCAGGTTGATGTGGTGCGGCGCGACGACGGCGTAGCGGACCACGTCGGCCACGTCCTCGGCGGTCAGTGGCTTCTCGACTCCCTGGTACACCTTGGCCGCCGCGTCCTGGTCGCCGAGGCGGTTCAGGGCGAATTCCTCGGTCTGCACCAGCCCGGGGGCCACCTCGATCACGCGGAGGTTGTGCTCGGCCTCTTCGAGCCGCAGGGCGCCGGTCAGGGCGTGCTGGGCGAACTTGGCCGCGTTGTAGCCGCCGCCGCCCTCATAGGCCGAGAGCCCTGCGGTGGAGGTCAGGTTCAGCACGGTGCCCTCGCCGCAGGCACGCAGCATGGGCAGGAACGCGCGGATCAGCTTCATGCTGCCCAGCACGTTGACCTGGAACATCCATTCCCAGTCCTCGGTCTTGGCCCCGGCGACCTTGTCGGCGCCGCGGGCACCACCGGCGATGTTGATCAGCGTGTCGATGCCGCCGGCGCGGGTCACCTCATCGAGCAGCCGGGCCACATCGGCGTCGTCGGTCACATCGGCGGGAAGGGCGACGGCGCCGGTTTCGGCGGCGAGCGCTTCGAGCCGGTCGGCACGGCGGGCGACGGCGAACACGGTCCAGCCTTCCTTGCGGAGCGCACGCACGGTGGCCTCGCCGATTCCGGTGCTGGCGCCGGTGACTACTGCTGCTTTGGCTCCTGCTGCAGTGAATTCTTGTGTGTTGTTGTCGATTCCCTCAGTCATGGCACCACAGTAACGGCAATGCCGGGCTCATTTCCTGCTGTTGCTGCCCCGCTCGAGGAACTCCTGCAGCACCCGGGCATGGTTGGTCTCCGGGTCCCGGGCGCCGAAGAGCAGCGTCACTTTCCCGTGCTCCGCCGCGAGGTCCCGGAGTGTCTGCACGGCCGGGTTGCCCTCGAGCTCGGCTTCGTAGGCCGCCCGGAAGTCCGCGAACCGTTCCTGCATATGGCCGAATTCCTTGCGCAGCGGCGGGGAGGGCGCCACGTCCTTGAGCCAGAGCTCCAGTTGGGCCCGTTCCTTGCTGACTCCGCGCGGCCAGAGCCGGTCCACCAGGACCCGGCAGCCGTCGTCGTCGGAAGGGTCCTCATAGATGCGTTTGACCGCAAAGGTTCCGGCAGAATTACCCTGAGAATTGCCCATCTGCGCATGCTACTTCACGTTACTTGGGCGGCTCCCACACCCGGCGAACCCGCCGCCGGTCGCATCCCGTACTTCAGGAGATGGGAGTTAGTGGAAGAATTGACCCATGGCTGAAGACAATCAGGGTACAGACACGCCCACCACCGCCCCCATCAACGTTCCGGACAAGCCCGCCCTGGAGGGGCTGGAAGAAGCGCTCACGCAGCGCTGGCTTGACGAA
>Ga0207691_10007716_pt1 | contig 10356 bp, 8 predicted proteins | sample KBSM13metaG_FD_184327 | JGI IMG/M metagenome (GOLD analysis project Ga0207691, IMG submission 184327) | Miscanthus rhizosphere microbial communities from Kellogg Biological Station, Michigan, USA - KBS M1-3 metaG (SPAdes) (version 2) | ecosystem: Host-associated > Plants > Roots > Rhizosphere >... | reverse complement strand
CCAGAATTCTCATGATGTTTCTCCTCCAGGCAGCGTCCGCCGCTGCACCTCAGCCGGCAAGGCCGTTGGAGGGAATTCCAAATGTGGTTGCGAAGGGCGAAGTCGTCCAACTGGTGAAGGAAGGATTTGCCTTTACCGAAGGTCCTGTCCCAACCGGCGATGGCGGGATTTACTTTTCGGACCTTCTGACCTCGGATCGCATTCATCGCCTGGCGTCAACTGGCGAGATCACCGTTCTTCGTGAACAAGCCAACTCCGCCGGCGGACTGGCACTGAACGGTGCCGGAGAACTCTTCGCTGTCGAAACCAATGCCAAACGCATCACTAAATTTGTCGGCGGTAAAGTGACGGTTCTCTCCGAAGGGAATCCCGGGCAACCCCTGCTCGCGCCAAACGATTTAATCCTGGATTCGAAAGGCGGGGTGTATTTCACCGATCCCGGGCCCCGGCCCGTCGTTCCCGGCCGGATTGTGTATGTGTATTACCTCGCGTCCGGCGCCACCCAACCCGTCGTCATCGACGACAAGATCGCGCGGCCAAATGGAATCACAGTGACGACGGACGGCAAAACTCTTCTTGTCGACGATACCGTGGGGGAAACCATATTCGCATATGACATCCAGGCGGATGGAACCGTAAAGAACCGACGGCCATTTGCACAGCTTCACGATATTCCCAGCGGGCAAAACAGTGGCGGCGATGGAATGGCTGTGGACCGCGACAACCGTATTTATGTGGCCTCGCTTACGGGAGTTCAGATTTTCGACAAAACGGGCCGATATCTCGGAACCGTTCCCGTCCCGCGACAGCCATCCAATGTTGCGTTTTCCGGCACCGACAAGAAGACGCTGTTCATTACCGCTCGTGAAGGACTCTACAAGCTTCATATGCTTGCACAAGGACCAAACCGGCCAGGGAAGTGAGTTGCAATTCGGCGTTGCAAAACTGCGGAGGCAGCCTATCTGCCTCGAGATAAGCTCCGCATCCTGAACAATGAAGTCGCCTCAATTTTTTCCCGACGGTTCGGGAATTCGGATATAGACTCGCCGCCATTATGACCTTTTCGACGAAGACTCTTCTCCTCATACCAATGCTGCTCGTGCCATGCATAGCGCTCCTGACTGCGCAGTCCGGCGGCACCCCGTTCCGAATCGAAAAGCTCGATCCCGCGCTCGACGACATTATTGCGCCGGATGCAAAGCTGGAGACACTCGGCGACCGTTTTGCGCTGACGGAAGGCCCGGTCTGGATTCCGGCCGAGGCTGGTCAGGAAGGCTATCTTCTCTTCAGCGATAACGCCGCAAATGTCATCTACAAGTGGGCGCCGAACCGCCCCCTCTCCGTCTTTCTGGAAAACAGCGGTTTCACCGGCCGGGATAATTCCAAAGTCGGCGCACAGACGGTGGCAGGACGAGTCGCAATTCTCTTGATCGGATCCAACGGACTCGCGGTGGATCCACAGGGCAGGCTGGTCGTAACGGCCATGGCGGACCGAACGGTGTATCGTCTGGAAAAAGACGGCAAGCGGACCATCCTTGCCGATCAGTTCGAAGGTAAACATTTCAACGGCCCCAACGACATCGTCGTGAAGTCCGACGGCGCGGTGTATTTTACCGACTCGGTATGGGGCCTGCGAAATGCGGCCGCAGATCCGAATCGAGAGCTGCCATACAGCGGATTTTTTCTGGTCAAAGATGGGAAGGTGACGCTGCTTGGCGGCGATAAGGATTCGCCCGGATCCGCACCAAACGGCATCACACTGTCGCCGGATGAAAAATATCTCTATGTCACCGCCGGCGCCCGCCGCACGATGCGGTATGACGTGCAGCCCGACGATACCGTCACCAACGGCAAGTCCTTTGTCGAAGACGGAAGTGACGGGATGCGAGTCGATACGAAGGGAAACCTTTACACCACCAGCGGCGGAACTCCAGGCCGCATTCAAATCACATCCCCTGAAGGCAAGCCCCTGGGCAGGCTGCATCTGCCTCAGCCGGATGGCGAGCCACGTGCCCGCGTGTGCGCCACAAACATGGCATTCGGCGATGCGGACGATCGCGGTCTCTACATCACTGCCTGTACCCATCTTTTGAAGCTGCGGATGAAGGTCGTCGGTGTGCGACCTGGGCGGCGTTACTAGCCTTCTGGGAGGGGACGGTCAGGAAAACATCAGGACAAAAAAAGACGCCCGAAGAGGAACCTCTCCGAGCGTCTCTATTGTCAGCAAATCAGTCAAGTCCGACCGTTTGCCGACAGGGGGGAACTGATACTCCTTACTTCGTGATGCCCGCGGACAGAACGTTACGTCCGGAGAACGCCTTCGCCAACTCCACCTCAGTTGTAGACTTCGCAAGTCCTCGACTCGTCGAATATCCAAGCCAGCGAACTTCGGTCAGAAAGGCATCATTGCCGTAGCGATTGAATACAACCTGGTTGTCGAGTTTTCCCGCAGGATTAGGGACCGCCGTGGAAATCACAAAGGCCGAATGTCCGTTCGAGTCTGAAATGTGAATGGCTTCTCCCTGCCGACTCACGATGTAGGTTCCCGCCGGCAGCGCTTTGGCTCCCACATGGAAGTCGAACGGGATCGCGACGATCATTGCACTACTTTGCGCCCATGCCGGGGCCGGAACATTCAGAACCGCCAGGACCCCCGCCAGTGCCATCACCAGTGCCAATCTATTTTTTGCAAGCCTCATATTGCCTCCTTTTCTCTTTCTCTTTTCCGTTTCACTGTCTACTAAGGCGGGAAATTGCGACTCCAACTATCATCGTTGCCTAAATATTTTTGAGATTTCGAATTGCGCTACACTTCGAAGGGAAACTTATGCCGGACGCTCTACCTCAGGACATTACCCGGCTTCTTCGCCTGTGGAACGCAGGGAACGCCGAAGCTCTCGACGGCTTAACCCCTCTTGTGTATCGCGAGCTACACCACCTCGCGGTTCGTTACATGGGACGCGAGCGGCCCGATCACACGCTGCAGGCGACGGGTCTGGTCAACGAAGTGTTTGTCCGGCTGATCGACTGGCAAAAAGTCGAGTGGCAAAATCGATCGCACTTCTTCGGCGTGTCGGCACAGGTCATGAGACGCATCCTGGTGGATTACGCCCGGTCGCGCCTGTATGCCAAGCGCGGCGGTAATGCCCGTTCGGTCTCGCTGGACGACGTTCCTCTCCCACTCGATAACAATCTGACAGACATCCTGGCCGTCGACATGGCGCTCAGCCGCCTCGCGGCACTGAATCCCCGCACCGCGCAGGTTGTGGAGTTGCGATATTTTGGAGGACTCAGTGTGGAAGAGACCGCCGAAGTCTTAAAGGTCTCGACCATAACTGTCATTCGAAACTGGAATTTCGCAAAGGTGTGGCTGCTGCGCGAACTCTATGGAGAGCAGAAAGCATGAACCCGGATCGCATGCAGCGGATTGAATCGCTCTACGGCGAAACTCTGGCGCTTCCGGATGGCGAACGAAAGGCCTTTCTCGACCGAGCGTGTGGCGACGATAGAGAATTAAAACAAGAACTCGAATCCCTGCTCGCCTACCAGGAGCAGGCCGAATCCTACATGGACCGGCCAGCCTTTCACCAGGTCGCTCAATCTCTGGCCGATGGAACTGGAGTCCTGGTGGATCGCATGCTGGGCCGCTACCAGCTGCTGTCTCTCGTCGGCCGTGGCGGTACGGCGTCGGTTTACTGCGCTGTCGATACACGGCTCAATCGGCTCGTGGCGGTGAAAGTTCTGCCGGCATTCATTGCGAGCGACCGCGAACGTATTGAGCGATTCGAAAACGAGGCAAGGGCCGTAGCGGTTTTAAATCATCCACATATCTGCACGCTGCACGATATCGGCAATGAAGGAGAGATGTATTATCTGGTCTTTGAATACCTGGTCGGTGAACCTCTTTCCGATCGGCTATCCCGAGGAGCGCTGCCACTTTCAGACACACTCGATTATGCGACTCAGATAGTGGGAGCACTGGCGTACGCGCATGATCAGGGAATCATTCATCTGGATTTGAAACCGAGCAACATCATGCTGATGAGAAACACGCTGAAGCTGTTTGATTTCGGCATCGCGGAACTGCGGTACCCGGACGCGCCTGCGTCCCCTTCCGTCGCAGCGGCCGGAACTCCGGGTTACATGTCCCCCGAACAGATGGAGAGTAAGGAAACCGATTTCCGTACAGACGTGTTTGCCCTGGGAGTCGTGATGTACGAAATGATTACCGGCCGATTCGCATTCCCGTCTCGCGGTTCTTTGGAAGCTGCGGTCCTCAATCTGAAGGAATGTCCGCCCCCAATCTCGAAATTCCAGCCGGACGTCCCGCACGAGGTGGAATTGCTTATCTCGCGATGTCTTGCAAGAAATCCTTCCGAGCGATGGCAATCCATGTCTGAGGTGCAGGGTCAACTTCGGTGTTGTAAAAGCGGTCTATGACCGCCCCTGGACCTTCGCTTCAGCCATCTTCACGAATTGTCAGCGGACTGGATAACGCGAACTTTGCGATGTCGTTCTTTTTCATGAAGACAACTCCGGCATGGCGTTGCGCGTAAGTTATAAACTCCTCCATCACGGCAGTCCGCGAAGCGCGGCCTGCAACGCGGTCATGCGAACTCACTGAAATCATCCGGCGTTTGCGGGCCGACTCGGCGTAGAGCGCGTCAAATTCCCTTTTCAACTCGGAGGCGAACTCGTCGCAGGTATGCCAGCGGTTCTCATAGTTTTGAAGATCGTTCAGCTGAAACGTGTATGGGACCACGACGAAGGGTCGTTGTCGAACGGAGATTAGAAACGGTTCGTCCCGGCTCAGGTCGTCGGTGTGATAGACGAATCCGAGATCCTGCAAGATCGCGAACGTGCCTGGAGTGGCGCGCATTCCGGGAGCGTTAAAGCCCACGGGGCGTGTCCCGGTGGCGTTATTGATGGCGCGAATATTGGCTTCATAGGATGCGCGTTCCTGCTCCGGTGTGCTGGCGTATATCGGCGCCCATGTTTGACCGTGGGCCGCGGCCTCGTGGCCTCGCTGCACAATCTCCTTTGCCAATGCAGGACTTTTTTCGACCGCCAATCCCACCATGTGCGACGTGACTTTCACTTTTTTTCGGTCGTACATGTCGAGCAGCCGCGGGATCCCTTCCTTGATTCCATACTCGTACCACTTTTGCGTCGGCAGATCCGGATAGTTCGCATCGAGAATTCCCCATGGACCATTGGCTCCGCGTTCGGGTTGTGCGCCGGCCTCCATCTGCATGGAAAGCGAAACCACAAGCCGTGCCCCGTCTGGCCATAACGCGTTATGTTGCGCGGGCGGTTTTGTCGACGGAACACTCTGCATGGATTCTGTGGATGTCGACGCGAGCGCCACGCCAAACACTGAACTGCTTTTCATGAAATTCCGACGGTTCATAATGGCTGTCTTCCTTCCTGCGATCCGTTGCCGACTTGTCCGAATCCGGCCCGGCGATCTTACACCAGGTGAGGAAATGACTGGCGGAAACGACTGCCTCGGCGTGAAGGCGTACGACGTGGGTTGAAACCTCTCACGTTGCGTCAACGTCGAACCGATTCTGCAATCGTCCGACGATGGCCTTCCGGAATCCATCGAAGCAGGGGTGGTCTCCGACGGCCCACGTTGTCCTATCATGAAGGATTTTTGCCGGTCATAGACCTGCAGTAAGGCTGGGCCCCGTTGGGATCGGAGGCGAAACCCACGGCAGTATTCGATGAATTCCACGGCACGAGTCCAGGACGGACAGCTGCTCGAAACGTCTCATTCCAAAAAATGCGGCGGGATAACGCGCACGGATCGCCGAATGCTTCACGGAGTTCGGTCCGGGGACGTGTAAACAGGTCAAGGGCGCTTCGACATCATCGAAGCCGGGAATCCAAATGGGAATGCGAATCGTTTCTTCCGACAAATCCTCCCGCGTTACTGAAACGCGGGATGGTTGGTCCATCTCTGGCAGCTGCTCCGATAAGTTCGTGACGCCTGATGCGAGTGCGGGTAGGGCCAATGCGGCAATGAGCATCGCAGCGAACGCCAGGCTGCCGATTTGAACCGAACGCACGTCTCTCTTGGAATTTCTGAGCATGATCCGCCTTTCCGGCAACCAGCTTCACGCGGCATGGAACGAACCGGAATCGTGCAAACGTCGAAAGAAGTCGACCGTTGGTGCCAATCGTGATTCGGCAGATACGTTCGACAGATCCATCACATTCAATTCACCTCAAACCGGAGGAACGCATCCGGAGGCGGAAAAATAACGCGGATTCAGGGCCGAATGGAAAGCAGGGAAATTCTCCTGCCGGCTCGAGTACCCCTTAGCGGTTATCCAATGGTGTTTTGCACCCTCGACCGCGCTTCGATATTGCGCCGTCTTTGCGCTCAACATTTCTAAGTTCAACGAAAGAATGAGAATGGAAAGGAAAATCCATTGAACGGACCGATTCGTGCCTCCAACTACTAGAACAGGAGGTGCAGAAATGACCAGTCCTAAAAATATCCTGGTGTCCATTGCACTGCTGTTTGCCCTATCCCCTTCAGTTTCAGCCCAGGGGCAAGCGCAACGAGAGGGAGACAACCCCATCTATAAAATCACCATCAATGTGGTCCAACGCTCGACGGTGGCAATCAATTACCGTCAGCACTCGACGTTTACAACGATTGATTTCCGTGGAACGCCGCTTTTGCCGGAAGCGAAAGGTAAGGCATACGTCGATACCAAGCAGGGTTACACGAGCATCAATGCGGAGTTCGACACACTGGAACCGGCAACACGCTTTGGGTCCGAGTATCTGACGTACGTTCTTTGGGCCATCACTCCGGAAGGACGCGCTAAGAATCTTGGAGAAGTACTTCTGGACGGCAACGACAGCAAACTGAAAGTCACCACCGAACTGCAGGCATTCGGACTGATCGTCACAGCCGAACCCTATTTCGCCGTGACGCAGCCTGGCGACGTCGTCGTGATGGAGAATTTCCTCCGCGATGATACGCGCGGAAAGGTCGAACCCATCCATGCGAAGTATGAACTTCTGCAGCGAGGACAATACACGACGAACGTGAATCCACCGGATCTCAAACCCATCCAGTTAGACAAGAAAGTGCCACTGGACCTTTATGAAGCTCAAAATGCAGTCCGGATCGCGAGCTGGTCGAGCGCAGACAAGTACGCGCCGGAGTCATTCGCCAGAGCTGAAAGCCTGCTGAAACAGGCGGACAGCTATCGCGTCAAGAAAGATTGGAAGCAATTGTCGATGATGGCGCGGCAGGCGGTGCAGACTGCCGAAGATGCGCGTTTGATCTCGCTCAAGAAACAGGAAGAGCTCCATATAGCACAGGAACGCGCGGCGGCGGCTGCCCGGGAAGCCGATGAACGGGCAAAGGCAGAACGCGCGAAAGCGGACGCCGAGCGCGCAGAGTTGCTTCGATCACAGGAAGCTCAGAAGCGCGCTGCGGCTGAATCCGAACGCGCCATCAGTGAAGCCAATGCCGCGCGAGCGCTATCCCAGGCTCAACTGGAAGCGCAGCGGGCAGCCAACGACAAGCAAGCCGCTCAGGCGGATGCGGAACGCGCGAGAGAAGCCGCGGCCCGTGCCGAAAAGGAAAAACAGGATTTGCGGCAACAGCTGGCCACACAACTCAATTTGATTTTGCAAACCCGGGATACGGCTCGTGGCTTGATCGTCAACATGTCCGACGTGGTGTTCGATACCGCTAAGGCCACATTGAAAACCGGAGCCAGGGAAAAACTGGCGAAGATTTCGGGCATCCTGATTGCCCACCCCGGCCTGAAACTCGAGGTCGAGGGTCATACCGACAGTGTCGGCACGGAAGAATACAATCAAACACTTTCGGAAAATCGTGCAAGCGCGGTTCGGGATTTCCTCGTTGCCGAAGGGGTTCCGAGTTCGAGCATCACAGCCCACGGTTTTGGAGAGGCGCGGCCGATCGCATCGAACGATACGGACTCCGGCAGACAACTGAACCGCCGTGTGGAATTGATAGTCTCCGGCGAACCGATTGGAACGCCATCCGGCTCGGACTCTGCTGTGGGTTCAAACCAATAGAAGTGTTTCCTGGGGATTTTGCGGCCGAAGTGCCGACGGCATACCTGGAATCGGGTATTCCGTCGGCGCACAGCACGCAGGATCCAGGAATGCGATTCTCCCTGCTGAGTTCGCATCGACAATCGCGTCTCCGCAGTCCTAAAATTTAAAGCTGAATATCGAAAACTTCGTCCCACCCGATAGTGTGTCGTTGGGACCTGCGAGCTTAAAGGCATCGGGGACTGTCGACCAGTTCTGATACACCTTTCCGCCGACATAGAATCCCGTGGAACCCTTTGAATCAGATTGGTCTGTGGCGAGCTTGTACGTATGGTCCGGAGGAGCGGTGCCGGCCTGGTCGGTACGAGGAATGTTTACCGTCTGGCCATCGACGTCCGCCTGGATCCAGTCGAGCTGGAGCAGACGATGATACGTCCGATCGGCAACCAACGTCGTCAGCTCGGAGTTGAACTTGTCAATGATTGATGCCGCTCCCGGAAGATCTTTACGGACGGCAAAATGCAACGTGCGTACGAGTAGCGGCGTCGAACCAAAGGCCAGATACTTTTTAGCCTGATCCGGATAATTCTTCAGAATGTATTCCACGACGAGTTCGTCGAGCAACGTGTACGCGACGTCGCTGGAAATCACCTTTTGGAGACTATCCTCCTCACTGGTCGACTTGACGTAGACGGCTCCGGAATTGCGAATTTCATCGCCATAGGCGTAAGTCTCCACCAGCGCGATTCGCTTCCCTTTCAGAGCAGATAATTTGGTTGCGGTAACATCGCTGCCCTTGCGGCCAACAAGGATCAGACGGTTTTCGAGATACGAATGCGAATACAGCAGCGTTCGTTCGCGTTCGGCATCTTTCCAGAGCGCGGCACTACCGTCGTAATCTCCTTTAAGCAGAGAGGAGGTGAGCTTCCCCTCCTCCACGATTGTCGTGTTCGCGCTGATACCCGCGCGTTCGAGCGCAGCGTGGACCAGGTCCAGCGCAAAGCGAGCCTTTCCTGGCTCGTTTGTAAAAGGAGACCACGGTGTCGATGCCAGCCGGAGCGTTTTGATCGCGGGGGTTTGCGCGTGCACAGGAAGCAAGCACAGTCCTGCAGCCAACAGTGCGATGACAGATAAAACTCCAAAATTGGAAGTAAATCGAAGGAAAGAGTGGCGACAGGTGCTGACTGATCTACGCATATAATCCCCTTTATTCAGGATGGCAACGTGAAACTACTCTACCATGCTCAATCTGAAAATAACCCCGTCATCCGCTCAGGCCGAACGAGCCAGTGCGCCGTCGATCATCCCGACGGTGTTATCAATGCCGTAGACAGCGACGAACGAGCCGAAGCGCGGACCTTTCTCCTGTCCCAGCAAAACCTGATACAGCATATTGAACCACTCGAGTGAAACGCCGGGCCGGCCGTCCTTGCTGTTCACCTTTCCGGTTTTGTCCAGGAACGGTTCTCGCCGGCCGATCTCATAAACGACATTCTGGATCGTCTCGGAGGTTGCGTCTGCCTTCAGCTGGGCCAGGGCATCGCGTAGATCCAGCAGCGCCGCACGCTCTTCCGGCGTGGGCTCCCGGAATTTCTTGTGCGGCAACACGAAGTCATGAAAGTACTGGATCGCGTATCCCACCAGCGCATTCAGTTCCGGATGTGTCGCCGACGTGACGCCGGGCCGGTATCGTCCAATAAACCCCCATAGCGTTTCAGCGCTTTCGGCATTCGACGACGAGACCAGAGTGAGCAACATTGCAAATGAGATTGGAATATCCGTCTGGGGCGGATTGCCGGAATGGATATGCCAAACAGCATTCGTCAATCGCTGACGTTCGTCCTGACGAGTGTAACCGTCGAGCAACTGGAGATATTCATCCACGTGCCTCGGGATCACGTCGAAATAAAGACGCTTCGCCGTCCTGGGCTCGCGATACATAAAAAGCGACAGGGATTCCGGGCTGGCATACCGCAGCCATTCATCAATGGTCAACCCATTGCCCTTCGATTTCGAAATCTTCTGGCCATTCTCGTCGAGGAACAGTTCGTAAATGAAACCGTCCGGTGGCATTCCGCCCAGAGCTTTGCAGATTTCACCGGAAAGTTTGACCGACTCCATCAAATCCTTTCCTGCCATTTCGTAATCGACGCCAAGCGCCACCCATCGCATGGCCCAGTCCGGTTTCCACTGCAACTTGCAGCGCCCGCCGGTAACGAGCGTATTCCTTCGCTCTCTGGTTTTCGGATCTTCATAGGTGATGGTGCCGGAATTCAGATCGTGAGCGAGAATCGGCACCTGTAA
>Ga0207691_10007712_pt1 | contig 10359 bp, 8 predicted proteins | sample KBSM13metaG_FD_184327 | JGI IMG/M metagenome (GOLD analysis project Ga0207691, IMG submission 184327) | Miscanthus rhizosphere microbial communities from Kellogg Biological Station, Michigan, USA - KBS M1-3 metaG (SPAdes) (version 2) | ecosystem: Host-associated > Plants > Roots > Rhizosphere >... | reverse complement strand
GGCGTAGCTCAGTTGGTAGAGCAGCTGATTCGTAATCAGCAGGTCACCCGTTCAAGTCGGGTCGCCGGCTCCAGATCCCTTAGACAATTCGACGATTCATCAGCATGCGTGATCGACTGACCCTCAGTTGACCCACCATCTGACCCACTACGCGTTTTTCACCGACAACACGGCATCCATGTGACGCGCTGCTTTCGCGGCCGTCTGCTGTTGAAGGTGTGAGTACAGATCCGCGGTGACACGCAGTTCCGAGTGACCGAGGAGTAACGAGACCTCGACGAGTTCGACACCGGCAGCGATTAAGAGACTGGCCGCGGAGTGGCGCAAGTCATGGAACCGCATCCGCGGAATCTTCGGCTCAGCGGATTCCAAAACCGTGTGGAGAGCCCTCAGAACGTTCCGCGGATGCAGGCCAGTCCCGACCTTTCCGTCCTCGCCCTTCTTCTGATGGGTGGCGAACACGAGGTCCGTATCTACCCACGCGGCGCCGGCCTTGAGCCGCTCCTCGAGCTGTCGCTTGCGGTGTTTCTTCAACGCCTCGAGGCACACGTTCGGGAGCATCAACGTCCGTCGGCTCTTGGTCGTCTTCAGCTCCTGAAGCACGAGACGCTTGTCGACGCGCTGCAGCTGGTGCCTGATGCGAACTTCTCCACTCGTTAGGTCGACGTCGTCCCATCGGAGCCCCGTCGCTTCTCCGAGTCTCAAACCACATGCCAAGGCGACCGAGAACAGGCTCCGAGTCGATGCTTCTCGGCGACCTTCAGGAACGACATTGCCTGTTCGACGGTGAGCGGCCTGATCGCTCTGGCCTTGGGCTTTCCTTAACAACCGGTGTGCTTGAACGGCGGCTGTGTTGTTGTTCTTGCACCTGGAGTAGACGAGCTTGTAGGCGGCCGTCGCATTGTGGCCGTTACGGAGGTATTCGAGCGCGAACAACTCTTCGTTAAGGCGCATCGGCATCTGCACCATCGATCTGCCTTTCAGTAGCCAATGAGACTGATGACGCGAAGGGCGGATGGTCCGTCCCTTCACACGACGGATCGCGGTCGATCTGGATCGTGGTGTGCCGGATGCCAAATCTCTGCGCGAGCATCGCCCTGGCGTCGCGCAGCAGTGCATCGTGATTGGCGCCTAGACAGGTGACATGCGCGGACAGCGCGACAAACCCACTTGTGATCGTCCACACATGAAGGTCGTGAACGTTCGACACCTGGGGGAGATCTAGGAGCGCGGAGCGCACCTCATCGACGTTGATATGACCCGGAGCGCCTTCCATCAGTACCGCGACAGACTGTCGGATGAGCGACCACGACGAGTAGATCACGAGCAGTCCGATCAGCACCGATGCCAGAGGATCAACCCAGTTCCAGCCGTACGCCCAGATCAAGGCGCCGGCAACGATGGCCTGCAGGCTGCCCAACGCATCGGTGAGCACGTGCAACCAAGCGCCACGCACGTTCAGATTGGCGTCGTTCCCAGTGTGCAGGATCCAGAGCCCGGCAGCGTTGACGAGCAAACCGCCAAACGCCACCGCCAGCATCAAGCCACCCTGCACTTCCGGCGGCGTCCTGATACGCTCAAACGCCTCGACGAAAATGTAGAGGGCAACGGCAACGAGAGTGGCACCATTCACCAGCGCAGCGAGGATCTCCGCCCGGTAGGATCCATACGTTCGCTGGGCGGTCGCGGGCCGGCGTGCGAACCGCATCGCAAAGAGCGTCAGACCTAGAGCGCCGGCATCTGAGAACATGTGTCCCGCGTCGGCGATTAACGCCAGCGAATCAGCCAGCAGTCCGCCGACAACCTCGACCCCCATGTAGACGAGCACGAGGGCGAGAGTGATCGTCAGTCGTCGTGCATTCGCCCCTTCCGGGCCGTGGTCGTGCTGATGATCGTGCGCCATGATGCTGTGTTTAGTGATGAGGTATCCAGAGTTCAAATGTGAGCATCGCCAGAAATAAGAACGCGAGCACCACTACGAGCATGGTTACGAAGTCGGGTTTTCTCAATTGCATTGGACGCTTACGCCGACGCCTCCCTGGCGGTTGCCGAGCGACGTTGGAGCCACCCATGCACCTGCAGGTAGAACGTCGGCAACACGAGGAGCGTGAATAGCGTGGATGTGACGAGGCCGCCGATCATGACGACAGCCAACGGGCGCTCTATCTCGGTTCCGTGCAGCTGCAGGACCAGCAGTGGAAGCAAGCCTAGAGTCGCTGTGCCGGCCGTCATCAGCTTCGGTCGAACACGGCCGATGCTTGCCTCGCGGACCGCGTCAGGTAGGATTCGGCCCTCAGCCAGCAACCCTCGTGTCTGGGTCACGAGCACAAGGCTGTTCTGCACAGCAATCCCAAACAGTCCGATGAGGCCGACAAGCGATGACACGTTCCACGTCTCGCCAGCGATCAGCAGCGCGAAGATCCCGCCGACGAAGGCGATAGGGACGGTGCCGAGGATCAACGCTGCCTCCACCGCGGAACCAAGTGCGACGAGGAGCAGGACGAACACGCCAAACAGCGCAGCGCCAATCGCCAGGGTGAGCGAGCGAGAGGCACGTGCCTGACTCTCCACTCTCCCGCCGAGATCGAAGAAGTAGCCAGCCGGAAGTTTCAGCCGGTCGGTCAGGATCTGTCTGACCTCCGCCGCTGTGCTGCCAAGATCGCGTCCGCTAACCGATGCCTCCACCGCGATCCGGCGCGTCCCCGCCTCGCGTCGAATGGCTGCGGGACCGAATGTCTGCGCCACATCCGCAAGCTGCCCGAGCGGAATCTTCCGGCCGTCATGGCCGTCGATCAGCAGCGTGCGAATGGCGTCGAAGGTGTCACGCCGATCGTCGCGCAGGCGTACGATGAGATCGAAGCGACGCTGGCCTCGCCACACCTGTGACTGTTCTTCTCCCACTAGACCGATTCTCACGGCTCGGATCACGTCCCCCGGCGCCAAGCCAACGCGCGCGGTCGCTTCACGGTTGACCGCGATCTGTAGTTGAGGCAGTCCCGTGAGTTGTTCGGCCCGCAAATCGGCGATGCCCTCGACACCGCGAATCAGTCCTTCGGCCTGCTTGGCGAGACGGGACAGTTCGTCCAAGTCCGGGCCGAAAATCCTAACGGAGAGATCCGCAGGCGTGCCCCCCAGGCCCTCGTCGATGCGCATCCCCAATGGAGTCGTGAACAGTACGGCTACACCGGGCATGCCTTCGAGCCGCTGACGCATATCCGCTTCGATCTCTTCCAGGCCACGAGACCGATCCGCCTTCAGCACAACAAGGACGTCGGACATGGTGTGCGGCATTGGATCCTCCGTCCGCTCAGAACGCCCTGTCCGTCGCACCACATCCTCGACCTCCGGTACCTCACGCAGCACGTCTTCGACGCGGTGGTTCACCCGATCCACTTCATCCAGCGCCGCCTCGGCTGGCAGCACGGTCTGCAAGAGAAACGCGCCTTCGTCCAGTTGCGGCATGAAGTCGCTGCCGATGCGCATGCCGAGCGCAATGCTCGGTGCGGCAATCAGCAACGTCGCAAGAGCCACTAGCGCGGGGTGCCGTAAACACCGGTCCAAGGCTGGTGCGTACCACTGCTTGATTTTGCGAAGAAACGCCACGTCTTCGTCTGATCCCGGACGAGACGGTTTCAGCACCAAAGCCGCCGCGATCGGCACGAGGGTTAGGGCCAGGATGAGCGCCGCGACCATCGCCGCGATCACGGCGGCTGCCAACGGCTGGTACATGCGCCCTTCGATGCCGGTCATTCCGAACAGGGGAAGGAACACGACGATGACGATGAGCGTGGCAAATGCGATCGGTCGAGCGACTTCGGCTGCGGCTAAAAGCGCCCGTTCACGACGCTCGCGACGAGTGGTGGCGCCTGTGAGCCGATGCAGGATGTTCTCCACCATGATGATGGCTGCGTCGACCAGCAGGCCAACCGCGATCGCAAGGCCGCCGAGCGTCATGGTATTCAGGCCGACGCCGAGAGGCCTCAGCAGGAGCCCCGCGAGTGCGATCGACAGCGGAATCGTGAGCGTGACCACCAGGGCGGCTCGAACATTTCCGAGCAGGACCAGAATGACGAGCACGACGAACACGCCGCCAATCATCACCGCGCGCCCGACGCCGCCCAGAGCAGACGACACGAGTTGGGACTGGTCGTAGACGATGCGAAGCTGAACGCCCTGTGGCAGTGCTCGCCGGATCTCCTCGACCGCGCCGCGGATTCCAGCAGCAACGGTCACCGTATCGGACCCGAACTGCTTGATGATGCGCGCGCTGACGACCTCACCCTTCAACCGGTGTGCGATGCCACGCCGGACCGCTGCCGCCTCCCGTATATCGGCCACGTCCCCGAGCAACACTGGCACATCCCCTCGCGTGGTCACCACGGTACGGCGAAGGTCGTCAACGGTCTGCGCACGACCGAGGGCGCGTACGGTCCACTCGATCGAGCCCTGAGTGACGATGCCGCCCGACGCGTTCATGTTTGATTCCTCCACCGCGTGCATCACATCGTCGAGGCTGATGCGCCGTGCGGACATACGCTCGGGATCGAGCTGCACCTGGAACTGCCGCAAATAGCCGCCCAGCCGTTCCACAGCGGCCACTCCAGGAACCGCCAGGAGCCGGTTGTTCACTTCGAATTCGGCGAGATCCCGTAACGTCATGAGGTCCGCCGCGCCTGGGTCGGCCTCGAGTGTGAATTCGAAGATTTCGTTCAGACGGCCGGTGAGGCTGGAGATCAATGGCGGATCGGTTCCGGCTGGAAGCTGACCAGAGACCTGTCCGACTCTCTCGGCGACGAATTGCCTCGAGCGGTAGTAATCGGCGCTCGGCTCGAACTCGATCGTGACTTGCGCCACACCGAGTTGAGAATTCGACCGCACGCGTCGCACGTCCGGCAGCCCTGCAAGAGCAACCTCGAGTGGAATGGCGATGGCAGTCTCGAGCTCCTCGGCGCCCATCGCCGCGTTCTGCGTGATGACGTTGAAGACCGGCGCCGACAGATCGGGGAAGACATCCCGCCGCAGATCCTGAATCCAGAACGCGCCTATCGTTGTTCCGGCCGCGACCAGCAGCGCAGTCAAGAGCGGCGCGTGGAACGACTCACGAATCAGCCGGCTAATCACGGTGCGTCTCAGTGGGCATCGTGATCCGCCTCGCCTTTCTCTGCCTGCGCCTTGAGCAGGAACGCGCCATCGACGACGATATTTTCTCCGGCTCGAAGACCAGAGAGAACCTCCACTTCACCGCCAAGATCGCGGCCACGGCCGATACGGCGAATCTCGAAATGGTTCGCGTCCTTGGGCAGGAACACGCACCATTCGTTGCGAACGCGCTGAACCGACGCGACAGGAATCGTCAGAATGGCTGCGCCAGTCGCGCCGACTGGCAGTGCCGCAGTCGCAGACATGCCTGGACGAAGAAGGTTGCTGCTGTTCTTGACGTCGATTCGAACGGGGACCGTCCGTGATTCGCTCTCCACGCGACGTCCGACCACCGTCACGGTGCCGTCGTAGTCCTGCCCTGGAAGTGCGGGAAACGATAGCCGTGCAGCGACACCCTGCTGAATGCGAACGGCGTCCCGCTCAAAGGCGTGAACGGTCAGCCACAGTGTTGAGAGATTTCCGATGCGGAAAGCCGGCACAGCCGGATCCAGCATCTGTCCCACGACCGCCGTGCGCTCGATCACTGAGCCCGCAACAGGCGAGCGGAGCACGAATGCCGACGAAGTGGCCTCGTCACCATCATCCACTGGCGGCTCAACGCCGAAGGCGGCGATAGCGGCGCGCGACGCGCGGAGTGCCGCACGTGCTTCACCGGCCGCCGATTCCGCTTCCTGAACCTCTCGGAGCGGCACAATCTTCTCCGCTGCCAAGCCACGCTTGCGCTCAAGCGCCGCGTCGGCCAGCTTGAGTCGCGCATTCGCGGAGAGGTACTCGGCGCGCTCGCGCCCGAGTTCTGGACTTGTCAGTTCGACGAGTGTCTGGCCGCTGCGGACCGCGTCCCCGGCGTTGACCAGCAGTCGCGTTACTCGCGCCGCGATTGGCGTGCCGACTTCGGCATACGCGCGCTGATCCACGGAGAGCTCGCCGAGGAGCATCACGAGGTCTCCGCCGCTACGGGATTCGACCTCGCGCGTGGTAATTCGCAGATCGCGCAACATGCCTTCGTCGACTTCCACGGTATTGGGGGGTTCCTTGTGCGCGTCCGCCGTGGCAGCGTCCGGTTCTGCAGCTGTGGGTTTGGCTGCCTGCTCGGTGCGGCGACCGCAACCAACCAGCGCAAGGCACGCAACGAGAATGACGAATGTCTTGAGAGTCATCGCAGTATTCCGGCACTGCCGTCCAGATCGATCCGGGCCAACGCAGCCTCCAAAAGAGCGTCCAAGTACTGAAAACGCGTCTCGAGGATCTCGCGTCTAATCAGCAGTAACTCAGGCAGACCGAGTTGGCCCACTTCGAAGCTTCGCGTCGTGAGCTGTTCGTTTTCATCCACACCGGGAATCGCGTCGGCTTCAAGCATGCGAAGAGCTGAAAGCCTTCGGGTATACGCGTCAAAGGCGGCACGGACTTCCACCTGCACTCGCGTCCGAGCCGAATCGAGTTCGGCACGTAGTCGCGCGGCCCGCGCAGAGCCAACGGCACGCTGCTCCTGACCTGTCGCGAACATCGGCAAGGTGACGGTCATGCCGCCGAGCACGATCTGATCGCCTTCCTCTCGGGAATACCGGACGCCGACGCCGTATTCAGGCTTTGAGAAACTCAAACCAACCTGCCGCTCGGCTTCTGCCTCCTGAACGCCCGCTTCGAGCGCTCGCAGGTCCGGTCGCTGAGCTGCAGCCTGAAGTGCAGCGTGCACGTCCGTATCTGCTGGACGGGCGAGCGGTCCATCGACGCCGATGTCATCCTCGAGACCAAGAAGCTGCCGCAGCTCGCCAAGCGCCAATGCTTTGGTGGCTTCGGCTCCCTCGCGCTCTGCCCGGACTCGTGAAAGAGAGGCGCGCGCGATGTTCACATCGAGGACGGCGATGTCGCCCGCCTTGAATCGTCTATCGGCTGTCGAGTAGACACTGACGGCCAACTCGTGCGAGGCATTAAGCAGCCGAATTCGTTCGTTCGCGTGTACCGCGCGATAGTACGCGGAGGCCGCCAGGCGAAGCACGGTACGCGTGACTTCCTCCGCGTTCGCGGAGCTCTGCGCGATCGCAGCGTTGGCACCGGCGATCCGAGCCGACCGGCGCGAGGCAGGCTCGAATGCCTGACCGAAGCCCAGCTCGAAGTCGGTAAATCGCGTGTCAGCTGCGTTGCGGTTTCCGACAGCGGCATCGATCTGTGGATTCGCCTGGAGTCGAACCGATGCCCCGAGGAGCCGACCTCGCGCCTCCTCAAGAGCGAGTCGTGCGCTGACGATCTGTGGCGCCTGTTCACGCGCACGCGCCAGGACGTCAGCAAGCGTCAATGTTCGACTTTGAGCACCCGAAACGCCAGCTTGTAGACACACGGCTGCGCACACGGCGACAGTCCTACATCCCATCCGCATACGAATTCCTTTTTGACCGAATCGCGCGGTCCGAACTAACCGACGAACTATTGGAGAAGGACTACGAGCGGGCTTTGGGAACGTGCAGGACGGGACGCGGATCGGTCTTCACAAGTCGCGGTAAAGCAGTCACGATCTCGGCAACGGGGATGTCTGGTGAGCTCGCCACGACGACACTTGCCGGCTCAACGGCCTGGGCGCAACAACCGCACGTGACGCAGGTAGGCGGGCACGTACCGTCAGCGCGCCCGGACTGTTCGTCACCAGTACATGGCTCCGACAGCAGCAAGCTCGACACGCCGGAGACGCTGAACGTCAGCAACGCGACGATGATGGTGGGGGCAAGACGCCGCACGACCCCGATTGTAGCATTCAGGGCGAACGCCAGAGTTCGGGTGAAGGGATATCAGCGAGCCTATCCGCAGTAAGAGTCGGCTCGTCGATGATTTGTCTTGCTTAGTCGTGGTCGGAGGCAATGGCCTATCAGTCCAAGGACGCGCGACCAAAGAATTACGGAGGGCGCTCACGACACGGTCTCCAACAGCCGTTGAACGATCGAGACGGTGCGCGCCCAATTCTCCGTTTCGTTGGCGAATTGATTTCGAGACGACACTGAAAGTGTACACGCAGGTGCTCGACGATCCCTCCGCGAGGCCGCCCGGCGGTCGCCTGGCGGTGTCCGACATCGTCATGAGGGGTGACTCTGTACCGGAGCCCGTTCGCCGCAGCATGGAACTTTGGGTCGAGTCCATCGCCGGCGCGCTGGAGGGAAGCAGGTATCGCGAGAGGCTGACGCACGCCGGTTTCGCGCGCGTCGATGTTGAGTCGACGCGCATATACCGCGAGCGCGCCATCGAGAATGATCCCGCGAACGCGAGTACGTTCCTGCACAGCACGGATTGATGCAGCCTCTGGTGTCAAACAGTCCCCGCTCATCCGAATGCCCAACTACGTGAGCGTTGCACGGTACGACCCGCCCGGCATCGCGGCATTGCCCAGACCGGATTTCGAGCTCGCCGGTCATCAGCGCGGTGCTTGCTGCAGGATGGTGCCGATGGTGCGCGCGGCCTCCGTGATATCCCCCAGGAACTCCGCGATCACCTCGCGCAGCATCGGCGGGTCGAGCGCGTCGGCTTTCACGGCACCTGCGATGACCATGCTACGTCGCAGGATACGCTGCTGCTGCTGGACAAGAACGTGAAGCTGCTCGGGGGCCAGGCCGACACATGGAGCCGGTGACACGCGGCGCACGGCCGCCATCAACCGTCCACTCACCCGACTGTTCGTCTTCCGCGCGACGTGCCGCGCACGGACGGACACGCGCCGTGGGCGCGGCGTCTCCACGGCTGGAGCAACGATTGACGGTGGCTCCGCTCGCTCGACTGGCGACTCCTCGCGCAGCGCGCGATCGAGCCACGCCATGGCCGCGTCTCGTTCCCCCATCGTGCCGCCACGGCTCTCGGTATCCTCGAGACACGTTCGTGCGACGGTAACGGCCTCCTCGTCGCGGAGCGTCGCACCCACGTCCAGCGCAAGAGTCCGGCCCACACTGCGCCGGCTGATTCCCAGCAGCGCACCGACTCGTTCCTGGGTACAGGCGGTCGCCAGCAGCGGCGTCGCTAGGTCGCGACCGGGGCTCGGGGGCATCGGTGGAGGCGCGATCTTGTCACCAAGCCTCGCGAGGTCATTCCTACGTGGCAGCGTGCCGGTGAGCGTGCGAGCGCCCCGACAGGACCAGTCTCGGCTTTGGAGTGCAGGGAGCTTTCTTCGTTTCCCTCGTTTCTTTCGTTCGCCTACTACCACTACGAGGTGCCCCTTCCCGATCAGTGATCGTGCCGCTCGACGTCAGCAGAGGCTGTAAGTGATTTCGTGGCGTGACAAGACGCGTCACGAAGCGCCAAGAATAGACACGGAGGTGCACTGGTGAGGTTTCGTGAGGAAATTCGGTGTGTCTGGGAAAATTCGTAATCAGCAGGTCACCCGTTCAAGTCGGGTCGCCGGCTCCAGATTCCTTCTACAATACCCACGCTCCAGCGCCTCGATCATTCCCTTCGCGCCCAATGGGTAACACATGGGTAACAACCAGCTCTGACTGGGTGACTTCGCCGGCGAAGCCATCGGTCCTTCTCGGCCACATCCGAGGATGGACGTTTGCAGATTTTGTAAGGTTCTTGATGCTGCTGTCTCTACTTGCTCTCTGGTATCTGGTGTTCGTTGGTTTAGGTGGTGTTTGGGCGTGAATGGCCCGAAGTTTCTCCTTGGTGTTCCAGCCTGGCGGTGACGGTGGGCTCCGTCGGCCAGCGGCACGTCGAGAGTCTCGAAGGTGCGGCGCCGGCCTGACGGACGACCGACCCGGTTACGCTCGTTCCAACCCGCGCTCGTCACCCGTAGCCGGATCGATTTCTCAACGGAAAGCCGGCACGGTCGAATAGCCTTCGATCCGTAAGCTCGCGCCCTCACCAGAAGTGCGTCGTCTGCAACGTCGGATCGAGTCTTCGGTGGGCCACAGGGTCGAGCAAGACGTCAGTATCGAGCGGCTCCTCGGGCTGTCGACTGGTCACGAAGGCGAGCACGATATGACGATGTGAGGTCACCGGCTCAGTGAGGCACACCGCTGGCCGAGTCTTCTCCGTCGCCAGATCGTCGAATGGAAATGGAACGAGGACGACTTTACCGCGCTCATCGAACGGCTTGCCGTCCCGAAGCGTGTAGCGGTCCTCCTCCGCGGCGTTCAAGAAGTCGAAGGTGCCGCCCTGCCTCGCGGCATGCAGCCATTCCTGCTCGCTCGAGTGGCCGGTGCTTGTTGCGCCACAGCACTCTCGGGC
>Ga0207691_10007706_pt1 | contig 10360 bp, 7 predicted proteins | sample KBSM13metaG_FD_184327 | JGI IMG/M metagenome (GOLD analysis project Ga0207691, IMG submission 184327) | Miscanthus rhizosphere microbial communities from Kellogg Biological Station, Michigan, USA - KBS M1-3 metaG (SPAdes) (version 2) | ecosystem: Host-associated > Plants > Roots > Rhizosphere >... | reverse complement strand
AGGAGGACCAGCACGAGAACGTGCGCCGCCTCGGTCGGCTCAACGAGCTGATGGGCGATCTCGGCATCGGCTGGGACAACAGCCCGTCGAATTGGGGCGGTGTGGTCGACATTTTCGATCCCGCACTGCAGACCGCCATCACCGAGATGCGTACTGCCGGCCTCAACATCATGATGTCGATGAAGGAGGAGGGCAAACCGATCTCGTTCGTCGAGGACTGCGCGGTGCCGCTCGAGCATCTGGCGGATTATACCTCGCGGCTCACCGCCATCTTCGAGAAGCACGGCACCCGCGGCACCTGGTATGCCCACGCCTCGGTCGGCTGCCTGCATGTGCGGCCGGTGCTCAACCTGCGGCTCGAGCACGACGTCAAGGCGATGCGCGCAATCGCCGAGGAAGCCTTCGATATCGTGAAGGCCTACAAGGGCTCGCATTCGGGCGAGCACGGCGACGGCATCGTGCGCTCGGAATTCCACGACAAGATGTTCGGGCCGGAGCTGGTGCGCGCCTTCGAAGAGGTCAAGGCGAGCTTCGATCCGCACGACCGCTTCAATCCCGGCAAGATCGTCAACGCGCCTGATTTCGACGACCGCACGCTGTTCCGTTACGGGCCGGATTACCACGCCGAGATGATCGATGCGCGGCTCGACTGGTCGGCCTATCCCGGCGCCGGCGGCGGTTTTCAGGGCGCGATCGAGATGTGCAACAACAACGGCGCCTGCCGCGCGCTCGCCGGCGGCGTCATGTGCCCGAGCTACCGCGTCACCCGCGACGAGCGCGACGTCACCCGCGGGCGCGCCAACACGCTGCGCCTCGCCATATCAGGCCAGCTCGGGCCTGATGCGCTCACCTCGGACGAGATGGCGCAGACGCTGAAACTCTGCGTCTCCTGCAAGGCCTGCCGGCGCGAATGCCCCACCGGCGTCGACATGGCGCGTATGAAGATCGAGGTGCAGGCCGCGCGCGTCGCCAGGCACGGGCTCTCGCTGCGCGACCGGCTGGTCGGATATCTCCCGCGCTATGCGCCGTATGCCGCGCGCTGGCCCGACCTCGCCAACCTGCGCGACGACAAGCCCAGGCTCAAGCAATGGTCGGAGACATATGCCGGGCTGAGTACGCGCCGCACGCTGCCGCGCTGGCGCAGCGACGCCTGGCGCGAGCCGTCGCGCATGCCCGGCGCCGACAATGCGCGCGCGGTCGTGTTCTTCGCCGACACCTTCAACCGCTATTTCGAGCCGGAGAACATCGAAGCCGCGCTCGGCGTGCTCACCGCCGCCGGCTACGGCGTGCATCTGCCGAAGCCCGCGGACGGGAGCAGCCGTCCGCTCTGCTGCGGGCGCACGTTTCTCGCGGTCGGTCTCGTCGAGGAGGCGCGGAGTGAGGCGCAACGCTGCGTGGCGGCACTGGCGCCGCTGCTCGCGCGCGGGATGCCGGTCGTGGGGCTCGAGCCGAGCTGCATCCTCGGTTTTCGCGACGAGCTTCCTGCCCTGGTCAAGAGCGACGACGCGCGCGCGCTGGCGTCCAACGCGCTGCTGTTCGAGGAATTCCTGGCGCGCGAAGCGGCGGCGGGCACGCTCGACCTGCGGCTCAAGCCGGTGGCCAAGCGCGCGCTCCTGCACGGCCACTGCCACCAGAAATCGTTCGGGGCCATGGGTGCGACGGAAGCTGTGCTCAGGCTGATCCCGGAGCTCGCGGTCGAGACCGTGGAGTCGAGCTGCTGCGGCATGGCCGGCGCCTTCGGCTACGGCGCCGACACAATAGATGTGTCGCTCAAGATGGCGGAGCTCTCGCTGCTGCCGGCGGTGCGCAAGGCCGAGCCCGATACGCTGGTGCTAGCCGACGGCACCTCGTGCCGCCATCAGATCAAGGACGGCAGCGGGCGCGACGCGCTCCACGTCGCGCGCGCGCTGGCGATGAGCCTCAATCCGTCCGCCGCCGGCGCGGGCATTTAGCCCGCGTAGGCTTTTTCGGGTTCAGATCAGATGCGCGAGGATCGCGACGCCGGCGAGCGCCACCAGTCCGCCGCCGAGCCGGTAGGCCGCGAGGCCGTAGGCCTCGCCGATGCGGCCGATCGCGGCGCCGAGCGCGATGCCGCCCATATGAAGGAGCGCGGTCGCCAGCATGAAGCCGGCGGCATAGGTGCCGGCGCCGGCGTCGAGCGGCATCTCGGCGCCGTGGGCATGGCCGTGGAAGATCGCGAACAGGCCGACCAGGCCCATGGCGATGGCGACGGGCGCCTTGATGCCGAGCGCGACTGTCGCGCCGAGCACGATCACCGAGGCGGCGATGCCGGTCTCGACCATCGGCACCGGCACGCCGGTCATGGCCAGCGCGCCGCCGAGCGCCATCGCCGCGACGAACGCGGCCGGCACCAGCCACAGCGCGCGGCCGCCGAGCTGCCAGGCGAAGATGCCGACGGTGACCATCGCGAGCATATGGTCGAGCCCGCCCAGCGGGTGCGCGAAGCCATGGGTGAAACCATGCATCTCGCCGATGCCGGGATGCGCGAGGGCGGCGGTCGGCACGAGCGTGAGGGCGGCGGCGATGGTCAGGCCTTGGCGCATTGCTAGTTGGCGCATGGTTGTTCGGCGCATGGTTGGTCCCCGTTGGCCGCGTCGGCGGCGGGTAAGATCATCGGCACAAAATCGCATATCGGGGACGCGGCGCGCAAGGGCATCCCGCGCTCAGGTGTGGGATGCGCCGTGGGCATGCTTGCCCCGCCGCGCGCGGCCGGTGCGCGCAAGCGCCTGCGTCGGCATCATCACCACGCGGCCGTGGCGCACGCCGCGCTCGGCGATCACGTGCTCGGCGAAGTGTTGCACGGCGCCGGTCTTACCCTTGAGCACTGTCACTTCCATGCAGCTGTCATGATCGAGATGGACATGCAGCGACGACAGCGACAATTCGTGATGATCGTGGAAGGTCTCGGTCAGCCGCTTCGGCAGCTCGCGCGCGGCATGGTCATAGATGTAGACCAGGGCGGCGACGCAGTCGCGCTTGGCGTCAAGCGTCTCGCCGGCCTCGCGGATGCCGGCGCGGGCGAGGTCGCGGATCGCCTCGGAGCGGTTCTGGTAGCCGCGGGCGGCGATGATGCGATCGAGCTCGGTCATCAGCTCGTCATCGATGGTGATGGTCACGCGCTGCATGCGTCTCTCGCCAATTCAGGTTCCGCTCCGCGCACAGATACCCGGCACGGGATGGCCGCGCACGGATGTCCGAGCACGGGATGGACGGCACGGGGGCCGGCGCTTCGGCTGTCGTCAGTTCTAGTCCGATCCCGGCCGTTGGCCAATGCGCCGTCCATGCCGGCGCCGCCCTGCCGCCACGCCACGGGCCGCCGCGCCATCCGCCCCACGTGCCGTCGCCGCCATCCACCCCTCGTGCCGCCGCCATCCGTCCCTCTCGCCGCCGCGCAAAAGCAAGCCCGCCCGGATGAAATCCGGGCGGGCCGCTTTGACCGACGCGGGGGTGGATGGGGGCGCTCGCGCCGATCGCAACTGGTTTTTTCGGGGCGGGGAGGGGTCCCTTGGTTGCAGCGGCAGGGCTTAGGTGAAGCGGTAGGGCTTAGGTGGAAGCGATTTAACCTTGGTTGAGGTGAAACCTGGTTGAAACGATGCGGATCTCGTCGAGACGAGGCTGCGTCGTTGCAGCAAAGCGGCACTTTCCCTTGTTCCGTTGCGGCTCTCTTGCCTCCGTTCTTCCGTTGGTCGCGGCCGGCGGCAAACGGGTTCAAAGCCCCGCGGACGATGCGCCGGCGTGGCGAAGCTGCTATCGAAGCTGGTACCAATGGGCCTCCCTTGCTGGTGACGATGTCCTCCACCCTTGCCCATGCGCCGGACCCCGCTGTCTGCGTTCGCAACGCCGAGCGCGGCGACCTCGACGCGCTGGCCGCGCTCGAGCATCGCGTCTTCGCCACCGACCGGCTGTCGCGCCGTAGCCTGCAGCGCTTCCTCCGCGCGCCCAGCGCCGAGGTGCTGGTGGCGCAGGACCAAACCGGCCTCGCCGGCAACGCCATCGTGCTGTTCCGCCCGCGCTCGGTGATCGCGCGGCTCTATTCCATCGCCGTCGTCCCCGCCATGAGCGGCCGCGGCGTGGGCACGATGCTGCTGGCGGCGGCCGAGGCGGCGGCGCTCGCGCGCGGCTGCCGCGCCATCCGCCTCGAAGTGCACGTCACCAACCACGCCGCGATCGCGCGCTACCGCAAGAGCGGCTACCGCGAGTTCGGCCGCCTGCGCAAATACTACGAGGACGGCGGCGATGCGCTGCGGTTCGAGAAGCGGCTCGACCTGCCCGCGCCCAAGGCGGCGCCCCCCTACATCCACCAGACCACCGAGTTCACCTGCGGCCCGGCCTGCATGATGATGGCGCTGGCCTGGGCCGATCGCGCCCGAACGCCGGCGCCGGCCGCGCTCGAGTTCCAGCTCTGGCGCGAAGCCAGCACCGTGTTCGCGAGCTCCGGCCCGGGCGGCTGCGAGCCCTTCGGTGTGGCGGTCGCGCTCAAGCGCCGCGGCCTGAACCCCGAGATCCATGTGAGCCGCGCCGGTCCGTACTTCGTCGACGGGATCAGGTCGGCCGACCGGCGCCGGGTCATGGAGGTGACGCAGCTCGACTTCCGGCGCCAGGCGCAGGCGCTCGGCATCCCCACCCACCTGACTCCTGTGAACGAATCAGTTCTGATGCAGGCATTCGACGCGGGGAACGTGGCCATCGTCCTCGTTTCGGGCTATCACATGGTCCCCAGAGGAAAGCCGCACTGGATTTTCGCCTTCGGCCGCGACGGACGTCGTGTCCTCATGCACGATCCCGCGGCGCTGAGAGATGATCAAGGGATGGCGGCCGCTGCCGAGACTTACGCGGTGCCGTGGACCGCGTTCGAGCGCGTGATCCATTTGGGTCGCGAGCGGCTGAGCGCGGCCATCGTCATCCGGAAAGGACCTTCATGACCGGCTGGGTCATTCTGGTCGACCAGCCCAAAGACCTTCCCAACGCTGAGACCCCGCACAAGGTGATCACGACGAGCGAGTATCTCGCCCGTCCGCGCCTGTTCGACATGGGGCGGCCGAAGCTGGTCAACCTGGCGCGCTCCTACGCCTACCAGTCCAAGGGCTACTACGCCTCGCTGCTGGCGGAAGCGCGCGGCCACCGGGTGGTGCCGACGGTCGAGACCATGCTGGAGCTGCGCGAGGCCAAGCTCTACGAGCACTCGCTGCCGGAGCTCGAGGACGAGCTCAATCGCTGCGCGCGCCGCGCCGACTACCAGCCCGAGGGCGAGTTCAAGCTCCTGGTCTGCTTCGGCATCGCCCGCGACGAGCGCTTCGAGCAGTTCGGGCGGCTGCTGTTCGACTGGTTCCGCTGCCCGGCGCTCGAGGTCAATGTCGAGCCCGGCACCTGGCTGTCGATCGAGCGCATCCGGCCGCGCAACATCACGCGCCTCGCCAACGGCGAAGCGAGCTTCCTGCGCGAGGCGCTGCACCGCCACACCAAGCGCGAATGGCGCGACCCCAAGGCCCGCACGATCGCGAAATACGACCTCGCGGTGCTGTACGATCCCAACGAGAAGATGGCGCCGTCGTCGCCGGCCTCGATCAAGTACATGGCGCGCATCGCCGAGAAGCTCTCGATCGACGTCGAGCCGGTGACCAAGCGCCAGCTCGCCGAGCTCGCCGAATACGACGGCCTGTTCATCCGCGAGACCACGTCGATCGACAACCACACCTACCGCTTCGCCCGCCGCGCCTGGCAGGAGGGCATGCCGGTCATCGACGACCCGATCTCCATGATCCGCTGCACCAACAAGGTGTTCCTGATGGAGCTCTTGAGCCAGAACCAGGTGGCGACGCCGCCGACCGTGATGCTGGCCGATGCCGGCGACATGCCGCGCGCGATGGACGAGCTCGGCCTGCCGCTGGTGGTGAAGATCCCCGACGGCTCGTTCTCGCGCGGCGTGCACAAGGTGCACACGCCGGAGGAGTTCCGCCGCATCGCCGACGAGCTGTTCGAGGAGACCGACCTGCTGCTGGCGCAGAAGTTCCTGCCGACCGAGTTCGACTGGCGCGTTGGCGTGCTCGCGGGCGAGCCGCTGTTCGTGTGCCAGTACCGCATGGCGCGCGGCCACTGGCAGATCGTCAAGCACCGGCCCGACGGCTCCGCGCGCGAGGGCGGCTTTCGCACCTTCGATCTCGACAAGGCGCCGCAGCAGCTCATCGACATCGCGGTGCGCGCGGCGCGCCCGATCGGGGACGGCTTCTACGGCGTCGACATCAAGGAGACCGACTACGGCTTCATCGTCATGGAGGTCAACGACAACCCTAATCTCGAGCACGGCATCGAGGACCAGGTCGGCAAGGACGAGATCTGGGTCCGCGTGCTCAAGTGGTTCGTCGAGCGGTTCGAGCAGTAGTTTTCGCGCAGCGGCGCGGGCGGGGGTCGCTGTTGGACGAGGTGTGTCCGCCAACTGCTATCCCCACCCCCTCATTCGATCACCTCGTCTGCGATGGCGAGCAGCGTCAAAGGCATTTCCAGGTCGAGCGCCTTCGCAGCTTTTAGGTTGATGACGAGCTCGAATGTGGTAGGCCGCTGAATAGGCAGATCTGCAGGATTGGCTCCGCTTAGAATCTTGCCGACATAATCAACGGCGACTTTGCGATAAATGGCCCGGTCGGCGGCGTAGCTCATCAGCCCCCCATCAGAGACAAACGCGGCTTCAGGATAAATTGCCGGAATCTTGTGCTTCGCTGCCGCCTCCAAAATCTTATGACGGTTGTTCCAGGCGAGCGGAAAGAGACCTACGATGAGCGCCCCCACCTTGCGTTGAACAAGGGCCGCCAGGGCGGTCTCCATGTCGCGGTCGCTGCGACATTCCAAAACGATAATCTGCTGCCCAAGCGCGGCCGCCGCCGCATGTAAGACGCTCGTGTTCTCTTGTTCCGACTCAAACTGCTGACTGACGTCGGAGGCGGTATTGGGATTGCGCGTATGCGCCAACATGCCGATCGGAGCGGCCCCCGATACGAGCGCGGCGAGAAGCTCCAGCCGCTTCGCCACCAGCTTGTTGGACAGGAAGGTCACGCCGGTGACGTTTGCGCCCGGTCGATTGAAGCTTGCGACCAGGCCCACCTCGACAGGGTCGACTCCGGTCACAAATACGATGGGGATCGTCGCGGTCGCTGCTTTGGCTGCAAACGCCGGAGGGGTGGTGTTCGCCATCAGGACGGTGACCTGACGCCGAACAAGGTCGGTCGCCAACATCGGCAGACGCTCGGCATGGCCGTCGGCAAACCGGTATTCGAGTGCCACGTTTCGGCCGCCGACATAGCCGGTCTCATTCAACGCCTGATGCCACGCCGCCAACACCGCGGCCTCTGAATCCTGGGACTGACTGCTCAGGACGCCGACCACGGGCATCGGCGCCTGTTGGCCACTAACCGGGGGCGGCCATGCTACCGCCGCCCCGCTGACCAGAAGCGTGATGAACGCGAGCCGTCTCATTCGATCACCTCGTCGGCGATGGCAAGCAGCCGTGCGGGAAATGCGATCCCGAGTGCCCTGGCGGCCTTGAGGTTGATCACGAACCGCAACTTGGTGGGGCGCTGTACCGGCAGGTCGGCAGGACTTGCGCCCTTCAAAATCTGCCCGGTGTAGACGCCGACTTGTCGAAATGCATCAGGGATGCTCGATCCGTAGTTCATGAGACCGCCGGCCGCCGTAAATTCGCGCCATGGATAGATCGTCGGGATTTTGTTGCGTGTCGCCAGAGCGACGATTTGATCGCTGTGATTGCCAAACAGAGGATCAACACCAATTTGGAGTGCGTCAACCCGGTCTCGTACAAGGGTTGCGAAAGCGTCCTCTATTTCGATCGGATTGCTCGCATTCACGACCAGCAAGTGCACGCCAAGCGTGGGGACCACAGCTTGCAACTCTTTCACTTGCGCGGCGGCTGTAACTGGATTGGCCGAATTAATGAGCAGTGCAATCGATTTGGCGGTCGGAACAAATTCGTGCAGCAATTCTAGGCGTTTTGGAGCTACTTCGACATTGAGGTAAGCAACGCCGGTAAGGTTGCCGCCCGGCCGATTAAGGCTCGCGACGAGACCAAGCTCAACCGGGTCGGAGCCGATCATAAAAACGATCGGGATGACAGTCGTCGCCGCCTTCGCCGGCAACGCCGCCGGGCTGCCAGGCGCAGCGAGTACCGCCACCCGACGTCTAACCAGTTCCAGCGCCAGGGCTGGCAGTCGATCATACTGGTCATCCGCCCAGCGATACTCGATCGTAACGTTGCGATCCTCGACATAGCCAGTCTCGGCCAAACCTCGTTTGAAGGCTAGGAGAGACCCTCCCCCCGACTTCTCAAGCGACGAGGTGCCGAGGAATCCCACCACCGGCATCGCTGGCTGCTGCGAACGCGCCGCCAGCGGCCACACCGCCGCCACGCCGCCGAGCAGCGTGATGAAATCGCGGCGGTTCACTCGATCACCTCGTCGGCGCGGGCGAGCAGGGAGGGTGGAATTTCGAGCCCGAGCGCCTTTGCCGTGATCAGGTTGATGACGAGGTCGAACTTTGTCGGTTGCTCTACTGGTAGATCAGCTGTCTTGGCCCCACGCAAAATCTTGTCAACGAACTCTGCTGCTCGTCTGAATAGGTCTGGGAAATTAGGTCCATAAGACATTAGACCGCCTGCTTCCACGTAATCACGAATGCCCGAAAATGTTGGAAGCCCTGCCTTCAATGCCAATGTGTTGATCTGAAACCGATTGGTGTTCAGCAGCGGGTCGGATTGCAAATAGAGCGCATCCGCATGGTTCTGAAAACTCTCGATGACAGCGGGAATTTCCTCAGCGCGCCGAATTTCAGAGGTGACAATCTGGTATCCTAGCGTTCGAGCTGCGGACTGAACTTCAAGCATTTCGGGTGCCGTGACCGGATTGCCTGCGTTACCCAAGGCCGCTAGCCGTTTAAGACCGGGCAGCATCTCCCGCAAGAGTTCGAGCCGTTTGCCAGCAAGATCGGTAGCCAACTGCGAAAGGCCGGTCGCGTTACCGCCCGGCCTTGAAAGACTTGCAACAATCCCGCTCCCAAGAGGATCATTCGAAAGGGCAAAAACAATTGGGATGACCGACGTTGCCTGCTTGAGAATTGGCACAGCGGTCCCAGTCGTGGCAATGACATCCACCTTGAGCTGAACGAATTCGGCTGCGATTTCAGCGACACGTTCGTGGCGTCCTTCCGCCCATCGAATCTCGATCGCAACCGTTCGTCCCTCGATCCATCCAAGTTCACGCAGGCGCGCCACAAAGGCATCGAGCCATGATTTCATGGCAGAAGCCGAAGCTGCACCTAAAAATCCAATCGTGGGCAATTTTCCTCGTTGCTGCCCCCTTGCCGCGACCGGCCATACGGCCGCCGCGCCACCGAGCAGCGTGATGAACTCGCGCCGCCTCATTCGATCACCTCGTCGGCGCGGATCAGAAACGACTCTGGGATCGTTAAACCGAGCGCTTTTGCCGATTTCAAATTGAATACTAGTTCGAATTTAGTTGGCTGCTCGATAGGAAGGTCCGCTGGCCGAGCGCCCTTCAATATCCTGTCCACATAAGAGGCAGCACGCTGAAACAGATCGGACAGACGTGGGCCGTATGCCATCAATCCTCCCGCGCGTACAAACTCCGACTCGGGATAAATTGCCGGTAATCCGCTGCTTGCTGCCAACTCCGAAATACGATCGCGTTGACTGAAGAACATCGCGTCGTTGAGAGTAATTAGGCCGTTCGCCTGCCACTTCATCATGATCGAGAAAGCGTTACTCAAGTCGCTGGCCGCAGGCACTTCGAACGGCTCGATTTGCAGGCCAAGAGTAGCGCTGGAAGTGCGCGCGCTCGCCAAGTAAGCCGCGTTCGTCGGATTTGCAGGGTTTGCAAGTACCGCCACTCGCGAGACGCCCGGTACAACCTCCTTCAAGAGATCAACCCGTTTTCCTGCGAGCTCGTAGCCTACGGAAAATGTAAGACCGGTGAAATTGCCACCGGGTCTCGACATACTTACCGCTAGTCCATCTGCAACCGGATCGGCCGCCAGTGTGAAGACGATGGGGACCGAGTTTGTCGCTATCTGAACAGCCTTTGCGGTTGTTGTACCATCGATGACGATTACGTCGGACTTCAAGGCAATCAGTTCGGCGATTAGTGTAGGCAGCCGATCGTAGACGCCGGAGGCATAGCGTTCCTCAATAATGAGATTGAGTCCTTCGGTATAGCCGAGATCGCGTAGGCCATGACGAAACGCCTCAAGGTGCGCGGCGTTAGGCGTTGCATAACGTAGGAAGCCGACCTGCCAGACCTTACCTTGCTGCGCACGCGCC
>Ga0207691_10007702_pt1 | contig 10364 bp, 19 predicted proteins | sample KBSM13metaG_FD_184327 | JGI IMG/M metagenome (GOLD analysis project Ga0207691, IMG submission 184327) | Miscanthus rhizosphere microbial communities from Kellogg Biological Station, Michigan, USA - KBS M1-3 metaG (SPAdes) (version 2) | ecosystem: Host-associated > Plants > Roots > Rhizosphere >... | reverse complement strand
GGGTTCCCGGCGCGATCGGATCGTGCTCGTTCCCCGGTCGCGTCTTCAAGGGCCAGCGCATGCCTGGCCACATGGGCCACGAGCAGGTCACCACGCAGAACCTCGAGGTCGTCCAGTCCGACGTCGAGCGCAACCTGCTGTTGATCAAGGGTTCCGTGCCCGGCCCGGCCGGCGGTGTCGTCATCGTCCGCAACGCCGTGAAGATGGCGGGCCCGCTGAACGGAAAGAAGGGCTGAACATGGCAACTCTCACGCTCAAGAACGCGTCCGGCAAGGACGCCGGCACCATCGAGATCGACGACGACGTGTTCGGCGTCCAGCCCAACGTCCCGGTGATGCACCAGGTCGTCACGGCCCAGCTCGCCGCCCGTCGCTCCGGCACGCAGAGCACCAAGACCCGCGCCGAAGTGCGCGGTGGCGGCCGCAAGCCCTACTCCCAGAAGGGCACCGGCAACGCTCGCCAGGGCTCGATCCGCGGACCGCACTTCAGCGGTGGTGGCGTCGCCCTCGGGCCGAAGCCCCGCAAGTACGACCAGAAGACCCCGAAGAAGATGGTGAAGCTGGCGCTCAAGTCGGCCCTGTCCGACCGGGCCAACGAGGGCAAGATCATCGTCGTCGACAGCTGGGGCATCGACACGCCGAAGACCAAGACCGCCAAGGTGGCGCTCGACGCCCTCGGCATCACCGGCACGGCCCTCGTGGTCGTCGGTCGTGACGACGCCGCGGCGGCCCTGAGCTTCCGCAACATCCCGAGCGTGCAGATCATCGGCCCGGGCGAACTCAACGCCTACGACGTGCTCTGCAACGAGTGGATCGTGTTCACCAAGGACGTCGTCCCCGCCTCCGTGGTCGCCGACCGAGCCGACGCCGCCGCCAAGCCGGCGAAGCAGGCCTCGGTCACCGCTGACGACGAGGTGACGGCGCCAGCCGAAAGCGACGCTCCGTACGGCGAGGGCAGCCACGCCCCGCTCGACGACGACAGCGAGCCGCAGGGCTTCCCGATCAAGGGCAACGCCGATTCGATGCTCTACCACGGACCGGACAGCGCCTACTACGGCCAGACCGTCGCCGAAGTGTGGTTCGCCACCGAGGAAGCGGCTGAAGCGGCCGGTTTCTCCAAGCCGGCCGCCGTTCTGGCTGCCGAGGAACGGCACCCGTACGGCGAGGGCAGTCGCGCCGCCAACGAGGACGGCAGCGAGCCGAAGGGGTTCCCGATCAAGGGCAACGCCGACTCGATGCTGTACCACGGCCCGGACAGCCCGTACTACAGCCAGACCATCGCCGAAGTGTGGTTCGCCACCGAGGAAGCGGCCGAGGCGGCCGGTTTCTCCAAGCCGGCCAGCGTCCAAGCTGCCGAGGAGGCCGCCGAAGAAGCAGCCGCCGATGACGAAGACACCAAGGAAGGCGCCTGATCATGAAGGATCCTCGCGACATCATCCTCGCTCCGGTCGTTTCGGAGAAGAGCTACGCCCTCATCGAGCAGGGCGTCTACACGTTCAAGGTCCTTCCGTCGGCCTCCAAGCCTGAGATCCGCGACGCCGTCGAGTCGATCTGGGGCGTCGAGGTGCTGAAGGTCAACACCCTCAACCGCAACGGCAAGCGCAAGCGCACCCGCGGTACCAATCGCATCGGTCACAAGCCCGACACCAAGCGGGCCATCGTCACCCTGGCATCGGGCGAAATCCCGCTGTTCGAGAACTGAGCGCATCATGGCCATTCGTTCACGCAAGCCCACCAGCCCCGGTCGCCGTTTCCAGACGAGCTCGGACTTCAGCGAGATCACCAAGACCTCGCCCGAGAAGTCGCTGCTCGTCAAGAAGTCGAAGACCGGTGGCCGCAACAGCTACGGCCGCAAGACCTCGCGTCACCGCGGTGGTGGCCACAAGCAGCAGTACCGCCTCGTCGACTTCAAGCGCACCAAGGACGGCGTGCCCGCCAAGGTCGCCGCCATCGAATACGACCCGAACCGCACCTGTCGCATCGCCCTCCTGCACTACGCCGACGGCGAGAAGGCGTACATCCTCGCCCCTCGCGGGTTGAGCGTCGGCGATCGCGTCGAGAGCGGCCAGGGCGCCGACATCAAGCCGGGCAACGCCCTGCCGATGCGCTACATCCCGGTCGGTACCACGCTCCACAACGTCGAGCTGCGCCCCGGCCAGGGCGGCAAGATCGGCCGTTCGGCCGGTATCGCCGTGCAGCTCGTCGCCAAGGACGGCGACTACGCCACCCTCCGTATGCCCTCGACCGAGATGCGCCGCGTGCTCATCGACTGTCGGGCCACGGTCGGCGAAGTCGGCAACAGCCAGCACGAGCTGATCAAGATCGGCAAGGCCGGCCGCAACCGCTGGAAGGGCAAGAAGCCCCAGACCCGCGGTGTCGCCATGAACCCCGTCGACCACCCACTCGGTGGTGGCGAAGGCAAGACCTCCGGCGGTCGTCCCGCCGTGTCTCCGTGGGGCAAGCCGGAAGGCCGTACTCGCAACAAGAAGAAGGCCAGTCAGCAGCTCATCATCCGCCGTCGTCGTACGAGCAAGGGTCGCCGCTGACGCGGCAGGAAGTACAGGGAACGCACATGACACGCAGCCTCAAAAAGGGCCCGTTCGTCGACGATCATCTGCTCAAGAAGATCGACACACAGAACGCTGCCGGCGAACGCAAGGTCGTCAAGACCTGGTCGCGCCGCTCCACCATCATCCCCGACATGGTCGGCCACACCATCGCCGTCCACGACGGCCGCAAGCACGTCCCGGTCTACGTGACCGAGTCGATGGTCGGCCACAAGCTCGGTGAGTTCAGCCCGACCCGCACGTTCAAGTTCCACGCGGGTCAGGAACGCAACACGAAGGGTCGCCGCTGATGACCGGTCCGAAGCTCAACGAGAAGTCGTTCGTCGTCGGCGAACGCTCCGGCACCAAGGCCACCGCCAAGTACGTCCGTGCATCGGCCTCGAAGGCCCGCGTGGTCCTCGACCTGATCCGCGGCCTCGACGTCGTGTCGGCCGACCAGGTGCTGCAGTTCACCGATCGCCACATCGCTCGTGACGTCCGCAAGGTGCTCGCCAGCGCCGTTGCCAACGCCGTCAACAACGACGACCAGGACGCCGAAGAACTGTTCGTCGTCGCCTGCTTCGCCGACGAGGGCCCGACGCTCAAGCGTTTCCGCCCCCGTGCCCGCGGCCGTGCGTCACGCATCAACAAGCGTTCGTGCCACATCACGGTGATCGTCGCCCGCATGAGCGACGACCGCATCGCCGTCATCCAGGCCCGCCAGGAGCGTGCCGGTGGATCGGCCGGCCGTGGTCGCCCGCAGACGAGCGCCGCCAGCCGCCGTGCCCGCGTCGAGCGCAGCCGCAAGCAGGCCGCCCCGGCCAGCGAAGCGGCCGCCGTGGACGAGGCGATCGCCGAGGCCGCCGACGAGCAGGACGTGGTCGACACGACCGCCGAACTCGCCGCCGACGTCGAGACCGAGGTCGCCGAGACCGAAGCCCAAGAGACCGAAACCGAAGCGATCGAGACTGAAGTGGCCGAAGCGGCCGTCGAGGAGAACGAAGACGTGAGCACAGCCGCCGAGGGAAGCGCCAGCGACGAGGCGGAAGCGTCGCGAGTCGAAAGCGAAGCGGACGACGAGGGAGCCGTCTGATGGGTCAGAAGATCAACCCCTACGGCTTCCGACTGGGAGTGACCACCGACTGGAAGTCGCGTTGGTTCTCCGAGCGTGAGTACAAGGACTACCTCACCGAGGACTGGACGATCCGTCGCGAGATCATGACGAAGCTCGAGTCGGCTGCCATCAGCCGTATCGAGGTCGAGCGCACCCGCGACAAGCTCCGTGTCGACATCCACACCGCCCGCCCGGGCATCGTGATCGGTCGCCGCGGCATGCAGGCCGACGAGTTGCGCACGATGATCACCAAGATCACCGGCAACCCGAAGGTGCAGCTGAACATCGTCGAGATCAAGAACCCCGAACTCGACGCGGCGCTCATCGCCCAGGGCGTGGCCGACCAGTTGGTCAACCGCATCGCCTTCCGTCGGGCCATGAAGCGCGCCGTGCAGAACGCCCAGCGCGCCGGCGCCCTCGGCATCCGGGTCCAGTGCTCGGGTCGCCTCGGCGGCGCCGAGATGAGCCGCACCGAGTGGTACCGCGAAGGCCGGGTCCCGCTGCACACGCTGCGCGCCGACATCGACTACGGCATGCGCGAAGCGAAGACCACCAGCGGCCGCGTCGGCGTGAAGGTCTGGATCTACAAGGGCGACATCCTGCCCTACAAGAAGCTCAACGAGGACAAGATCGCTCGTGAGGCTGCCATGGCCGTCGGCGAGACGTCCGGCCAGGGCGCAGGCCCCCGCAAGGTCGTGTCGTCCGGTGGCCCCCGCGCCGCCGCCCTCGAACCCGAGACCCAGCCCCTGATCAAGGAAGCTGATCCCGAGCTCGAGAAGTTGCTCGACGAAGAAGAGGCAATCGCCCGGCGCACCGCGCAGGGCGAGGGCCACGAGACGCCGCACTTCCGCGGCGAGGACTGAAAGGGGACCGACCAATGCTCATGCCACGCAAGGTCGCCCACCGCAAGCACCATCGCGGTCGCAACAAGGGAATGACCAAGGGGGGCTCCGGCCTCAGCTTCGGTGAATACGGAATCCAGGCGCTCGAACCGGGCTGGCTCACCGCCCGCCAGATCGAGGCTGCCCGTATCGCCATGACGCGCTCCATCAAGCGCGGCGGCAAGGTCTGGATCACCGTGTTCCCGGACAAGCCGGTCACGAAGAAGCCGGCCGAGACCCGCATGGGTTCCGGCAAGGGCAACCCCGAGTTCTGGGTGGCGGTCGTCAAGCCGGGCCGCACCCTGTTCGAGCTGTCGTTCCCCGACGAGGCGCAGGCCAAGGTCGCCCTCGAGAAGGCGATCCAGAAGCTGCCGATCAAGGCTCGCATCATCACCCGTGAGGAGGCGATCTGACATGGCTGGAAAGAAGAACGACTTCGCCGAGCTGAGCCTCGGCGAACTGATCGACGAGCTCCGTGCGACGAAGCAGGAGGCGCTCAACCTGCGCTTCCGCAACGCCACGGGCCAGCTCGAGAACACCGCGGAGATCGGCAAGGTTCGCAAGCAGATCGCCCGCATCAACACCCTCATCCGTCAGCGAGAAATCGTTGCGGCCGAGGCCGGACAGTGACGGTGAACGAGATGCCTGAAGCAACTGAGACCCCAACCGAGTCGACCGAGGCGGTGACCGAGACGACTGCGACAACCGAGTCGACCGCGGCAACCGCGACCGCCGCGCCTGCCACAGCGCCCGCCGAAGCGGACGAAGTCCGCGCCCGCCGCAAGGTGCGCGAGGGCACGGTCGTGTCGAACAAGATGGACAAGACCGCCGTCGTGGCCGTCGTCGATCGCGTGCGCCACGCCAAGTACAACAAGTTCGTCCTGCGGACGAAGAAGCTGTACTGCCACGACGAGGCCAACGACGTCAACATCGGCGACAAGGTCCGCGTCATGGAGACCCGCCCGCTCAGCAAGAACAAGCGCTGGCGCGTCACAGAAGTCCTGGAGCGTGCCAAGTGATTCAGCAGGAATCCCGTCTCCGCGTCGCCGACAACAGCGGCGCCAAGGAAGTGCTGTGCATCAAGGTGCTCGGCGGCACGCGCCGCCGGTACGCCTCGATCGGCGACATCTTCGTCGCCACGGTCAAGGATGCGATGCCCGGCGCCGGTGTCAAGAAGGGTGACGTCGTCAAGTGCGTCGTCGTCCGTACCAAGAAGGAAAAGCGCCGTCCGGATGGCAGCTACATCCGCTTCGACGAGAACGCCGCCGTGCTGATCAAGGACGATCTCACGCCGCGCGGCACCCGCATCTTCGGCCCGGTGGGCCGTGAGCTGCGTGACCGCAAGTTCATGCGCATCGTCTCACTCGCCCCGGAGGTGTTGTGATGAAACTCAAGAAGGGTGACACCGTCGAGGTGATCACCGGCAAGGACAAGGGCAAGCAGGGCGAGATCGCCTTCGTCTTCCCGAAGACCAACAAGGTGATCGTCAACGGCATCAACGTCGCCTCGAAGCACCAGAAGGCCCGCCGTGCGAACGAGCCCGGCGGCATCATCGAGAAGGACCTGCCGATCCACGCCAGCAACGTCATGCTCGTGCACAAGGGCAAGACGGTCCGCGTCGGCTACAAGATCAACAACGACGGCACCAAGGTGCGCGTCGCCCGACCGAGCGGCGAGGTCATCAAATGACTGTCACGGAAGCACCCGTCACCACCGTGCCGCGCCTCAAGGCGCGCTACCAGGACGAGATCAAGGGCCAGCTCCAGGAGCAGCTCGGGATCAAGAACGTCATGCAGGTGCCGACGCTCGAGAAGATCGTGATCAACATGGGTGTCGGCCGCGCCGCCGCCCAGCCGTCGCTCATCGAAGCGGCGGTCTCCGACCTCACCGTGATCGCCGGCCAGAAGCCGGTCGTCACCAAGGCCAAGAACTCGATCGCCAACTTCAAGTTGCGTGAAGGCCAGGCCATCGGCGTGAAGGTCACCATCCGAGGCGACCGCATGTGGGAGTTCCTCGACCGGCTCGTGTCGGTTGCGATCCCCCGTATCCGCGACTTCCGCGGCCTGCCCGCCCACTCGTGGGACGGCAAGGGCAACTACACCTTCGGCCTCAACGAGCAGACGATGTTCGCCGAGATCGATCCCGACAAGGCCGACCAGGCCCGCGGGATGGACATCACGATCGTCACCACCGCCAAGGACAACGAGTCCGGCAAGGCGCTGCTCGACGCATACGGCTTCCCCTTCAAGAAGGGCGCCGATGCCGACAACGAGCCGCGGAAGAAGAAGCGTCGGGGGCCGCAGTACGGCGGCAAGAGGAAATGAGCTGAGGCATGGCAAAGAAAGCACTCATCAACAAGGCCAACGCGAAGCCGAAGTTCAAGGTTCGTGGCTACACCCGCTGCCGCCGCTGCGGCCGGGCACGTTCCGTCTATCGCAAGTTCGGTCTCTGCCGTCTGTGCCTGCGCGAGCTCGCACACGCCGGCGAGATCCCCGGTCTGACGAAGTCGTCCTGGTGACGACGGGCCGCTGAGGAGAAACATCATGATGACCGATCCGATCGCCGACATGCTCACCCGTGTCCGCAACGCCAACACCGCCAAGCACGACGAGGTGCGCATGCCCTCGTCGAAGCAGAAGGTGGCGCTCGCCGAAGTCCTCCAGAAGGAGGGCTACATCGGCAGCTTCGAGACCAGCCCGTCGCCTCGCGGCGTCGGCGAGGTCCTGACCATCCAGCTCAAGTACTCGCCCGATCGTGACCGCACGATCTCCGGTCTGCGTCGCATCTCGACGCCGGGCCTGCGGGTCTACCGCAACGCCAACACCGTGCCCCGCGTGCTCGGTGGCCTCGGCGTCGCCGTCCTGTCCACCTCCCACGGGCTCATGACCGACCGCGAGGCGCGCAAGCGCAACGTCGGCGGCGAGATCCTCTGTTACGTCTGGTGAGCTGACCATGTCTCGAATCGGCAAAGCACCCATCACCGTCCCGGCGGGCGTCGACGTCACCGTCGAGGGCCGCAGGATCTCGGTCAAGGGGCCCAAGGGCACCCTCGAGCGTCAGATCCCGGGCACCATCACCGTCAGTCAGGAAGGCGACACCCTCACGGTGGAGCGTCCCAACGACGAGAACAAGGTCAAGGCCATGCACGGGCTCACCCGCAGCCTCGTGAGCAACATGGTGATCGGCGTCACCGAGGGGTTCAAGAAGAACCTCGAGATCGTCGGCGTCGGCTACCGGGCCGAAGCACAGGGCCCCAACGCCCTGCGCCTGAACCTCGGTTTCAGCCACCCGGTCGACGTGAAGGCGCCGGAAGGCATCACCTTCGAGGTGCCGGTCCAGACCCAGATCATCGTGAGCGGCATCGACAAGGAAGTCGTCGGCCAGGTCGCGGCCGACATCCGCAGCATCCGCAAGCCAGAGCCCTACAAGGGCAAGGGCGTCCGCTACGCCGGCGAGCGTGTTCTGCGAAAGGCCGGCAAGGCCGGCAAGAAGTGAACAACAGGAAGTATCGGAGTCTCTGATGAGCAAGATCGCACAAGCACGACGCAACGGTCGCATCCGGCGTCATCGCCGTGTCCGCAAGAAGATCCACGGCACCGCGCTGCGTCCCCGCCTGGCCGTCTTCCGCAGCAACAAGCACCTGTCGGTGCAGCTGATCGACGACGACGCCGGCAACACGCTGGCTGCGGCGTCGACCAACGAGGCCGACCTGCGCGCCGCCGGTTCGGGTGCGAGCGTCGAAGCCGCAACGCGCGTGGGCACGCTGATCGCCGAGCGGGCCAAGGCCGCTGGAATCGACAAGGTCGTGTTCGACCGCGGTGGGTTCGCCTACCACGGCCGTATCGCTGCGGTTGCGACTGCCGCCCGTGAAGCCGGACTGGAGTTCTGATGGCATTCGACAACAACACCAACCCGAACGCACCCCGCACCGACGGCCCTGGTGGCCCCGGTGGCAGTCGCGACTCTCGTGACAACCGCGACAACCGTGGTGGCCGCGATGGCGGTCGTGACGGTGGCCGGGATCGCCGCGACGAGAACGACGGTGGCCTGCGCGAGTCGCGCGTCATCACGATCAACCGCGTCGCCAAGGTCGTCAAGGGTGGCCGTCGCTTCTCCTTCACGGCGCTCGTCGTCGTCGGCGACGGCAACGGCCGCGTCGGCCTCGGCTACGGCAAGGCCAAGGAAGTGCCGCTCGCCATCCAGAAGGGCACCGAGGAAGCCAAGCGCAACCTGTTCGAAGTGCCGATGGCCGGCAGCACGATCATCCACCCCGTCCTCGGTACCACCGGTGGCGGCAAGGTCATGATGAAGCCGGCCGCTCCCGGTACCGGCGTGATCGCCGGTGGTGCGGCTCGCGTCATCCTCGAAGAGGCCGGCGTCCACGACGTGCTCTGCAAGTCGCTCGGGTCGGCCAACCACATCAACGTCGCTCGGGCCACCATCGCCGGGCTCAAGTCGCTGCAGCGTCCCGACGAGGTCGCCAAGCGCCGCGGTCTGAGCCCCGAAGAGTTCGTGCCCAAGGGCCTGCTCAACGCGTACAACGAGCGGGCGAAGGCCGCCGCCGCCACCACCGGAGCAACTCATGGCTGAAGCAACCATCACCGTCACGCAGATCAAGTCGTCGATCGGCACCAAGCCCAAGCACCGCGGCACGCTGCGGGCGCTCGGGCTCGGCAAGATCGGCAACACGAACACGTTGCCTGATCGGCCCGAGATCCGCGGCATGATCGCCCGCGTCCCGCACCTGATCACGGTGAGCGACTCGAAATCGTCGAAAACCTCCGAGCCGAAATCCTCCGAGAAGGAGAGCTGACCATGCAGGTCCATGATCTGGCGCCCGCACCGGGCTCCACGAAGAACGCCAAGCGCGTCGGTCGAGGCACCGGCGGCAAGGGCGGTAAGACGGCCGGCCGTGGCACCAAGGGCCAGCGCGCCCGCAACACGGTCGCCCGCGGCTTCGAGGGTGGCCAGATGCCACTCAAGCAGCGCGTGCCGAAACTGAAGGGGTTCAACAACCCGTTCCGCGTCGAGTACCAGGCGGTCAACCTGCACGCCCTCGGCGACCTCGTCGAGAAGCTGGGCGATGCCGATGTCACCCTCGACGTCCTCGTCGCCAACGGCCTCGTCCGCAAGGGCGCCTATGTCAAGGTCCTCGCCCGTGGCGAGATCTCGACCAAGGTGAACGTGCACGCCCACGCGATTTCGAAGTCCGCCGAACAGGCGATCATCGATGCCGGCGGTACGGTCACGCTCGTCGAGCTTCCGTTCAAGGCGGAGGGTCGCGCCGGACGCCCGGCAGTGCAGGGCAACCAGTTCGCCAACCGCTGACGTCACGGTTCGACGTCAACTCATCATCGACACAACGACGCGATCGACAAAGGGGCCATCCGCGTGATCAAAAGCCTGGCGAACATCTTCAAGGTCAATGACCTTCGAAACAAGATCCTGTTCGTCGTTGCCATGGTTGCGGTGTACCGGCTGGGCGTGTTCATCCGGGTGCCAGGTGTCGACTCGATCGCCATCTCGCAGCTGAAGGACACCGCCAACCAGCAGGGCGCGCTGGGATTCCTGAACCTGTTCTCGGGTGGCAGCCTGCAGCGCTTCGCGATCTTCGCGCTCGGGATCATGCCGTACATCACGGCGTCGATCATCCTGCAGCTGCTGCAGGTCGTGGTGCCCTCGCTCGAGAAGCTCCGCAAGGAGGGCGAGGTCGGCCAGCAGAAGATCACGCAGTACACGCGCTACCTGACCGTCGGCCTCGCGTTCGCGCAGTCGATCGGCTACGTCTTCCTCTTCCGCCAGTTCGCGGGCGACGCCAACACCT
>Ga0207691_10007699_pt1 | contig 10367 bp, 1 predicted proteins | sample KBSM13metaG_FD_184327 | JGI IMG/M metagenome (GOLD analysis project Ga0207691, IMG submission 184327) | Miscanthus rhizosphere microbial communities from Kellogg Biological Station, Michigan, USA - KBS M1-3 metaG (SPAdes) (version 2) | ecosystem: Host-associated > Plants > Roots > Rhizosphere >... | reverse complement strand
CGACTTTTCCGACTGGATCGAAGTCCACAACATCACTACGGCGCCGCTCAGCCTGCAGGGCTGGCACCTCACCGACGACAAGTTGCAGCCGGCGAAGTGGACGTTCCCCGCCGTCACGCTGCCGGCGGACGGGTACCTGGTCGTCTTCGCATCGGGGAAGAACCGCGCCGTCGCCGGCCGGCAACTGCACACGAACTTCAGCCTGGCGGCGGGCGGGGAGTATGTCGCGCTGTTCCCGCCGGAAGAGGGCGCGGCTGCGTCGACGGTGCTCGACCCTTACCCGAGGCAGCAGCCGGACGTGTCGTTCGGCTTCGGACCGTCGGCGCGGGTGAACTCGACCCTGCTCTCGACGCCTTCGTCCGCGACGTATTTCATCCCCAGCGGCGCGGGCGTGGACGGCTGGACGGCGCCGGATTTCGACGACACCGCGTGGACTCCCGGGTCGACCGGGATCGGCTACGAACAGACCAACGCGGCCCAGCCGCCGCTGCCGGAGGAGTCGGAGCCGAACGACACGCCCGGTGGGGCAGACAACGCTTCGTCGAACTTCAGCCCGCTCGCCTCGGGCGCGGCGCAGGGCGGGGCGTATCAGATCGGAGTGAAGGGCGCGCTCGACTCCGGCGGCGACCTCGACTTCTACAACCTCGGCGCGCTCCAGGTCGGCGACCGCCTCTCGGTCAGCCTGTCCGGCACGGGAGGCACGCGCGGCTCGCTGAACGATTGCTACCTCCAGATCTTCCGCCTCAACGGCGGCGACCCCCAGCTCGTCACCTTCAGCGACGACGACGGCCCCGGCTACGACGCGCTCGTCAACCGCCTCGCCATCCCCGCCGACGACACCTACTACGTCGAGGCGATGAGCTACCCCGCCAGCGGCGTGACCGGCACGTACGACCTGGGCGTCTTCCTGGAAGACGTCGCCGGCTCGGCGGCGCCACTGACCGGCGGCGGCGTGACGGGCGAGGCCGGCCCGAACCAGGACGTCGCCACCGCGACCGACGTCTCGACGAGCTGGCGCGCCGTCGGCTTCCGCTCCTCGACAGCCGGCACCATCAGCAGCACAACCGACTCCGACGTGTACCGGTTCCACTTCACGGCCGGCGACGTCGTGAGCGTGACCGTCGATTCGACGTCGCAGCTGGACGGCCGGCTGTCGCTGCTCGACGGTGGCGGGGTCACGGTCATCGCCCAGGAGGACGGGACCAGCACCATCCGCGACGACGCCGCCTCCGCGCTCGACTCGCGCCTCTATTCGTACGTCATCCCGACCACCGGTGATTACTTCGTCCGCGTGCAGGGCGTGTCCGCGGCGACCGGGACCTACCGCCTGGATCTCGACCTCTCGACAACCACCGCTCCACCCGCCGCGGCGTGGTTCTCGGGGCTCATCGGCAGCGACGTCGGCGCGGCGATGCGCGGCGTCAGCCCCGGCGCGTTCGTCCGCGTCCCGTTTGTCATCGGCAACGACGCCGAGCTGGCCGACGTCGAGCGGCTGACGCTGGCGATGAAGTACGACGACGGTTTCGTCACGTATCTCAACGGCACGGAGGTCGCCCGCCGCAACGCGCCCGACGGCGACGCCGCCGCGGCGTGGGACGCCGCCGCCACCTCGGAGCGCGACAACGTCGCGGCGTCCGCCTTCGAGACGATCGACGTCTCGGCGTTTCGCGACAAGCTGGTCGTCGGCGTCAACGTGCTGGCGGTCCACGGCCTCAGCCGGGGCACCAGCGATCCGGACTTCCTCGTGCTGCCCGAGGTCCGCGCCGTCAGCCCGCTGCGCCAGCCCGCCCCGGGCTACTTCACCGCCGCCACCCCGGGCAAGGTGAACGGCGCCATCGGCGCGGTCGGCAGCGTCGCCGACACGCACTTCGACCACGACCGCGGCTTCTACTCCGCCCCGTTCGACCTCGCCATCACCACCGCCACCGAGGGCGCCACGATCCGCTACACCCTCAACGGCGACGCGCCCACCGCCACCACGGGCACCGTCTACTCGGGCCCGATCCACATCGACAAGACGACCACGATCCGCGCCATGGCGTTCAAGCCGGGCTACGTCTCGACCAACATCGACACCCAGACCTACCTCTTCGTCGACGACATCATCCGCCAGTCGTCCAACGGCGCCCCGCCGCCCGGCTGGCCGGCGACGTGGGGCTCGAACTCGCGCGACTACGGGATGGACCCGGACGTCGTGAACAACGTGCAGTACCGCGACACGATCAAAAACGACCTGCAAACCCTGCCCACGATGTCCCTGGTCATGGACCTGGACGACCTGTTCAACCCGTCCAACGGCATCTACGCCAACCCGGGCCAGGACGGCATCGCCTGGGAGCGCCGCGCGTCGCTCGAGCTGATCAACCCCGACGGGACCAAGGGCTTCCAGGCCGACGCGGGCGTGCGCATCCGCGGCGGCTTCAGCCGCAGCACCTCCAACCCCAAGCACGGGCTGCGCTTCTTCTTCCGCAGCGAGTACGGGCAGAACGAGCTGGACTACCCGCTGTTCGGCCCGGACGGGGCGCAGAGCTTCAAGGGATTCGACCTGCGCACGTTCCAGAATTACTCCTGGAGCTTCCAGGGAGACGCCCGCGGCATCTTCATGCGCGACCAGCTCTCCCGCGACCTCCAACTGGCGACGGGCCAGCCGGCGCCGCGCGGCAACTACTACCACCTCTACATCAACGGCCAATACTGGGGCCTTTACGACACCGACGAGCGCCCCGAGGCCAACTTCGGCGCCAGCTACTTCGGCGGCAAGGCGGCCGACTACGACACGATCAAGGTCGACCCCGACCTGGGCTACAGCGTCGAGGCGACCGACGGCGACCTTTCGGCGTGGACCTCGCTCTGGAACCAGCTCCACACCGGCCCGGTCAACGACGCCCTTTACCAAAAGCTCCAGGGCAACAACCCCGACGGCACGCCGAACCCGTCGCTGCCCGTGCTGCTCGACATGGACAACCTGATCGACTACATGCTCGTGGTCGATTACGGCGGCAACCTCGACGCGCCCGTCTCGGTCTTCATCAACAACAACGGCCGGCCCAACAACTTCTTCGCCCTCCGCAACCGCACGCCGGACGCCCGGCAGGGATTCCGATTTTTCATCCACGATGCCGAGCACACGCTGCTCAGCGTCACCGAAGACCGCACCGGCCCCTTCGCCGCGGGCAACGACCTGGCCACCAGCAACCCGCAGTACTTTTTCCAGCGGCTGTGGGCGTCGCCGAGCTTCAAGCTGCGCGTGGCCGACCACATCCAGAAGCACATGGTGGACCCCGGCGGCGTGCTCACGCCGGCCAAGGTGCGCGAGGCGCTGCTCCGCCGCGCCGCGGAGATCGACCGCGCGGTCGTCGCCGAGTCGGCGCGGTGGGGCGACGCCAAGGTCGCCGCGCCGTTCACGCGCAACGCGAACTGGCTGAGCGAGGTCAACCGCATCCTCAACAGCTACATCCCGCAGCGCACCAACAACGTCATCAACCAGCTCAAGGGCGACGGTCTCTACCCGGCCTTCGGCGCGCCCGTCTTCAACCAGCGCGGCGGCACCGTCGCGCCGGGCTTCCAGTTAACCATCACCCCCACGGCCACCACCCCGGCAACGGCGGTGGTTTACTACACGCTCGACGGCTCCGACCCGCGCCTGCCGGACGGCACGGTCAACCCGAACGCCGCCCCCTACACCAGCCCCATCCCGATCGACGCGGCGGTGACGGTCAAGGCGCGCGCGCTGAACGGGACCGTGTGGAGCCCGCTGGCCGAGTCGACCTTCGCGGTGGACACCGTGCCGCTGCGGGTGACCGAGATCATGTACAACCCGGCCCCGCCGCCGGAGGGCAGTGTGTTCCTGCGGCAGGACTTCGAGTTCGTCGAGGTGCAGAACGTCGGGACCACCGAGTTGGACCTGTCCGGCGTGCGCTTCTCCAACGGCATCGGCTACACGTTCCCCGACGGCACGACGCTCGCGCCCGGCGCCTACGCCGTGGTCACGCGCAACGCCGACGCGTTCGCCTCGCGCTACGGCGACGGGACTCCCGTGGGCGTGTTCACCGGCGGCTTGAGCGACAGCGGCGAGCGCGTGGCGCTGTCGGGCCCCGGGCCGGGCCTCGGCGGCGCCGGCGGGCCGACGCTGCTCGACTTCGCCTACTCCGACGCCTGGCAGCCGGTGACCGACGGGGCGGGGCGCTCGCTGGTCGCGCGCAACCCGCTCGCACCCCCCGAGGAGTGGAACAACCCCGACGCGTGGCGCCGCAGCGCCGCGGACGGCGGCTCGCCCGGCGCGGCAGACCCGGTGCTGCCGACGACGGTGGCGGGGCGGTGGCTGTTCTACAACCGCAGTGGGTACGACGGCACCGCCGCCCCCAGCCCCGACAGTTCCGACGACAACGCCCGCGCGGTCGACAAGGTCGCCCTGCGCCCCGGCGACCCCCGCGCCACGCCCGCCAACGTCAGCGCCTACAGCAAAGGCATCAACGGCCTGTTCATCGACCTGGCGGACCTGCCTCCGGGCGCGCCGCCGACGGCGGCCGATTTGGAATTCCGCGTCGGCCGCGGCGGCAACCCAGCCGAGTGGGCACTTGCGCCGAATCCCACCGTCGTCGCGCTCCGCCGGGGCAAGGGCGTCGGCGGCAGCGACCGGCTGACGGTGGTCTTCGCCGACGGCGTCATCAAGAACGAGTGGCTCCAGGTGACCGTGAAGGCGACCGACCGCACGGGCCTTGCGGCCCCCGACGTGTTCTACTTCGGGAGCCTGGTCGGCGACGTGGGCGACACCACGCCGGGCATGACGCAGTCGCGGATCAACGTGCTGGACCTGGCGCAGGTGAAGAAGAACCTGCCGAACAACAACGTGTTCATGACCAGCCGCTTCGACATCGACCGCGACGGCAAGATCAACGCGACCGACCTGTCGGTGATCAAGTCGAACCTGTACGCGACGCTGGAGATGCTGGACTTGTCGGCGCCGCCCGCGGCGGCGGCGGGGGCCCGGTCGGACGCGAGTGCGGTTGCGCCGGTGCCGTTTTCCGTCACGAGCGTGCCCGTCCCGGCGGGCGTGCGAAACGACGACTTGTTGGGATCGCTCGACGGGAGTGTGTTGGACTAGACGAGCGTGGCTGGGACTGGGGGCGCCTCGCGAGTCGGTGAAGCCGGCGTCCCGCCCGTGCGAAAGGTGTAAGGCTTGCGGAGGAGTGAGCCTCAGCCCGAGCGCGGGCGGGACGCCTGTTTCACGATCGCACGGGCGACCCGCTGCGTGGCGTGAGCGCCACGAGCGGCGTCGCCACCTCCAGTGGATGTGATACGGGTCGAGCGTGATCCGCACGCTCGGGGCGACCGCTGAAGCGGTCCAGACCGGCGGTCGGCGCGCACGTTTTCGCCGGGGCCGTATGACTACGCCGCCGCCGCGGTCGCCCCGCCCGCGGCTTCTCCCGCGCACGTTTCCACGAAACCCGCCAACCGCTCGATCGCGACGGGCCACCGCACCGGAGCCGGCGCCTGGGGCCGCCCCCGGGCCGCCGGCGCCGGTGACGAAAATGTCGCCCGCGCCACGAGCCAGAGCACCGGCATTGGCTTGCCCATCGCCACCAGCGCCCTGGTGATGTCCGGGGCCGTGAATCCCGCGGTCAGGTCGCTGGGCGCGAGGACCACCAGCCCGTCGATGCCGTCCGCATCCGAGGCCTCGGGCAGGCGCTCGCGGGGCGTGACGTGGGCCAGCGACTCCAGCGCCGCCGTCACGGGGTCGAGCGTTGATAAACTAGGCTCCCGGACCACCCACAGCTTCGCGTCCGACCGCCCGAACGGCGGCTTCATGACTTCCTCGGCCTCGGCCGGCGACAGGCGCGCCAGCACGCCGGTGGTGTAGAGCACTTCCGAGCGGAACGTCGTCGCGTCGGGGGCGGGCGGGTCGTCGCGGCCGACCGCGGCGCGGCACTCGGCGCGGGTCAGCGGCGCCACCGGCGCCTTCGCCGACGACGCCAGCAGCAGCCCGTTCGCGTACCATTCCGCCGCCTTCAGGATACGCACCAGCGGCGACGCCGCGACCCCCGCGGCGCCGGACGACGTGGCGTGGAACGCGCCGATCGGCTCCTTGATCTGGTCGGGCAGGCCGAGGCATTTCACGATGGTTTGCACCAGTTCGCCCCGCGTCATGCCGAGCATCTGCCGCTCGATCTCGTCCGCGGGGCGTCCGCCGCGGGCCTGCACGCCCAGGACCTGCGCGTATTCCTTCGCGAAGTGCGTGTGGAACAGGATCTCGCCCAGGTCGTGGCACAGCCCGACCAGGTAGGCGACGCCCGGCGGGGCGGCCTGGGCCTGCGCGCCCGTGGCGTCACGCGCGTTCTCCTTCTGGCACAGCGCCAGGCGCTCGCACAGCATCGCGACGGCGAACGAGTGCTGCCAGCAGCGCAGCGGGTTGAAGCCGTCCGCTTCCGAGGGGGGCATCGCGTCGAAGATGCCCATCGCCGAGGCGATCTGCCGCACGGTGGAGGTGCCGACCTGCCGGACGGCGTCGGCGATGTTGCTGACGACGCCGCGCGACGAGACGTAGGCGGCGCTGTTGGCGGCCTGGAGGACGCGGGCCGAGAGCAGCGGGTCGCGGGAAATGAGCGGGGCCAGGTCGTTGACGTTGCTGCGCGGCGACGCCGCAAGCCGGATGACCTCGGCGACGGCGCCCGACAGCGTCTTGGCGCCCATCGCCTTCTCCGCCCGGGCGATGCATTGCTCGCGCGTGAGCAGCCGCGTGACGCCCGGCGTGTCGCCGCCGATGACGGGCGGGGGAGATGATTGCGTCGCTGGCTGCGCCGCAACGGGGCTTGAGCCGGGCGCGGGTATGGGAGCCGACACCGGCCCAGACGCCGACGCAGCCGCCAGCGACGCCTTCGTCACCGGCGTTGCCTTCGCCGCGGCCGCCACGGCGGCGGGCGGACGGGTCGGTACGGGCGCCGCTTTCACCGAAGGCCCGGGTCCGGCGGCAGCTTTCGCCTGAGGTTTAGCATCGGACTTGGCTTCGGGTTTGGCGCCCGGCCTTCCCGCGGGCTTCTGCGGCTTCGCGACGTACTTGTACACCCTCGTCAGCAGTTCCCGCATCGAGAACGCCGACTTCAGCAGGTAGTCCTGCACGCCCAGTTTCCCCGCCTCCACCACATACCGCTTGTCCGACATCGCGGTGAGCAGGATGACCGGGATTTTTGCCAGCGCCGGGTCGGCGCGCAGCGCGCGCAGGCAGGCGATCCCGTCCATCACCGGCATCGCCACGTCGAGCAGGATCACGTCGGGGCGGTGCGCCACGGCGGCGGCGAGCGCCTCTTTGCCGTTGGCGGCGCAGACGGTGGCGAACCCCGACAGCCGCAGGCTCGCGGCGATCGGGTCGCGGAAGATCGGCATGTCGTCGACGACGAGGATGGTGCTCACGGCGTGTTCCCTTCGACTTCAGGGCCCGACCCCGCGACGTCGCCGACACCGGACCCGTCCGCCTCGGTCACTGCGACCGACGCCTCGGCCAGCAGCACCCCCGGCGACGCCAGGACAATCCGCCCGCCCGATTCGGCCGGCCCGTCCAGGTCGGTCCGCATCTCCGCGGTGATTGCCGTCCCCTGCCCCGGCGCGGACTCGACGCGCAGCTCGCCCCCGTGGGCCGCGGCAATTCCCTTGCAGATCGCCAGGCCCAGCCCCGTCCCGCCGCAGTAGTGGTCGCCGACGACGCCGGAGTTGAGCAGAAACGCCTCGCCCAGGCGCGTCGCGATCTCGGGCCGAATGCCGGTGCCGGTGTCGCGGACGCACAGCCGCACGTAGCCCTTGCCGCCACGCTCGAAGCACTCGGCCGTAACGGAGATCGCCCCGGCCTCGGTGTGCTTTCGGGCGTTATTCAGCAGGTTCAGCACGAGGCGGCGCAGCGCGTCGGGGTCGCCGGCCATCATCGCCGCCTCGGGGCGGACCTGGAGCGAGAGGCGGACGCGCGACTCGTCGACCAGCGGGCGGATCGAGTCCAGCGCGTCGCGGCACGACTCGGCCAGGGGCACGCTCGCCCAGTTCCACCGCGCCCGCCCGCTGTTCAGCCGCGCCGCCTCCAGCAGGTCGTTGACCGTGTCGCTCATGCGCACGACCTCGTCGTGGATGCCCGACAGGAACTGCTCGTACTCCTCGGTCGCCCGGGCCGAGTCGGTCAGCAGGTACTCGCTCATCGCCCTCAGCCCCGCCAGCGGCGTGCGCAGCTCGTGGCCGACCACGCCCAGCACCTGCTCCATCGCCGCCACGGCGTCACGCAGGCTCGTGCGCTCGCGCTCCAGGCCCTGGGCGCGGCGGCGGTCGGTGATGTCGCGGACGATTTTTGCGGCGCCGACCACCCGCCCGTGCGCGTCGCGCAGCGGCGACACGCTGGCCGAGACGTGCAGGGCGCGCCCGCCCTTGGCCAGCCGCACCGTCTCGTAGGACTCGATCCGCTCCCCCGCCTTGACGCGCGCCCGCACCCGCTCGGCCTCGTCGCGCTTGTCCTCGGGCACCAGCAACGAGCCGGGCCGCCCGACCACTTCGTCGGCGCGGTAGCCGTAAAGCGCCTCGGCACCGGCGTTCCAGTTGGTGATCAGCCCGTCGACGGACTCGGCGTAAATGGCGTCGGGCGAGTTCTCGACAATGGCGGCGAGGGTGGTGCGCGCCTCCTCCGCCTTTTTCTGCTCCGTCACGTTGCGGGCGACCACGAGGATTTGCCCGCGCACCGCCTCCTCCTCGTCGCCCAGCGGGAGCAGGCGCGCCTCGTAGTGCTCCAGCCCGGAGGGCATGGGCAGGGCGTATTCGAGCTGGGCCGCGGCGCGCGTCGCCTTCACGCGCTCCACCGCCTCGGCAATGCGCCGCCCCACGTCCGGCGGCAGGATGTCCTGGGCCCGGCGGTTGAGGAACTGCTCGGGCCGCATGTATAGCTCGCGCTCGGAGCCGCAGCGGTAGTCCAGGATCGTGCCGTCGGGCCCGAGGCGGAACAGCAGGTCGGGGAAGGAGTCGAACACGGCGCGCAGCTCGGCCGTCCGCTGGCGCAGCGACACCTCGACCTCGCGGCGGTCGTGGATGTCGGTCGTGACGCCGACCCACTTGGTAACGCCCTGCCCGCCGGTGCCGCCTCCGGCCCCCGCGCCGTTCGCGGGGTTAGTCCCCTTCACCGGGCAAACCCGCGTGAGGTGCCAGCGGAAGGCGCCGTCGGCGCGGCGGAGCCGGTACTCGATTTCGTAGCCGCGCCCCGCGAGCCGCGCCGCGTCCCACCGCGCCGACGCGCGGGCCACGTCCTCGGGGTGGAGCGCCGACGCCCAACCGGCTGCCAGGGTTCTGGCGTTGGAATCGCCGCTGTACTCGAACCACTTTCCGTTGACGTACTCGACCCCGCCGTCGGGACCGGCGGTCCACACGTAGTGCGGCAGCGCCTCGGCCAGCACGCGGTAGCGCTCCTCGCTCTCGCGCAGCGAGTCGAACGCGCGCTGGAGCGCCTGCTCGCTCGCGCGGCGGTCGGTCAGGTCGCGGACGTAGGCGGTGAAGATGGGCGGACTGTTTTCGCCCAGGTGCACGGCGGTGATCGTCAGCTCGACCGGGAACTCCGAGCCGCCGGCGCGCATCGCGCTCATCTCCAGCCGCTTGCCGATGATCGGCCCCTTGCCCGTCGCCAGGTACTTGGCCAGGCCGTGGCGGTGGGCGTCGCGCATCTGCGAGGGGATGATCAGGTCGGCCAGGGGCTTGCCCACCGCGTCCTCGCGCTTGATCCCGAAGGCCCTCTCGGCGGCGGGGTTGAACTCGCTGACGCGGCCGTCGGCGCCCATCGAGACGATGCCGTCGAGCGACGCCTCGCGCAGCAGCTCGAGGTGGCGGTGGCTGCGGCGGATCTCCGCCGTCCGCTCGGCGACGCGCCGCTCCAGCGTCTCGTTCGCCGAGCGCAGCTCCGCCAGTGTCCCGGCCACGACGTCCAGCACCCGGTTGAACGCCCGGGCGGCGGTGCCCAGCTCGTCGCCGCGGCGCCGCTCGGCGAGGTGGCGGTCGTACTTGCCGCCCTCGGCCACCTCCGCCATCTGCCTCGCCATCCGCCGAACCGGGATGCGCACGAGCACCTGTCCGGAGAGGAACACCACCAGCAGCGTCGCGGTCGTGACCGTGCCGAACCAGGTGGCGACCCGGCGGGCCATCGACGCCTGGGCGGCGCGGAGGTCGCCGGTGGGGACGCGGATCGTCAGCACCGCGACGACGTCGCCGGCCTTCCAGCCGTAGCCGCTGTCGCGGCCGTACCGCGCGACCATCTCCGGCGGCGCCGCCTCGGGGGAGCCGTGGCACTTGAGACACGATTGCTCCGCGACGATCGGCTTGGCCGAGACCAGCCATTCGGAGCCGCCTGCGGAACCGCC